>Ga0307379_10013934_pt1 | contig 10396 bp, 8 predicted proteins | sample UN2MG_FD_202237 | JGI IMG/M metagenome (GOLD analysis project Ga0307379, IMG submission 202237) | Soil microbial communities from Risofladan, Vaasa, Finland - UN-2 | ecosystem: Environmental > Terrestrial > Soil > Coastal area > Acid sulfate soil | place: Finland: Risofladan, Vaasa | collected... | reverse complement strand
AGATCCAAAAATCAAGGAGATTTAATTTAATTTTTGGTTATCCCTTCTCAATTTTATTTTTACAAAGGAAGCTTTTATTATTTTTTTTAATTCATCTAAATTTGTTTTTTTCAAGGCTGAAAATTCCAAATAAGGTATTTCTGATTCGTCATTATCATTATATTCCAATAAGGGAACTATTTTAAGATTATAATTTTTAGCACAATCTAAAAATAGATTAATAATCCGCTTTCTATCTATTATTGAGACTTTATCTATTTTATTTATTAATACTAAGAGGGGAATTTGAAATTCTTTAAGAAAATTAATCAATTCAAAACTTAATGGAATAGATTTCTTATTCTGAATGAAATATTTTTCCACCTCGTCTTCAATCCTCAAAATATTATTTACAACCAATCCAAAAAAATAATCATTATGGTGCTTCTCAATATGAATTACGATTTGCTTTTTTATATGTTCTTGTCTTCGATGACTTGAATGTTTCATATAACCAAAACCAGGCAAATCAATAACTTGATATGATAAGTTGGGTTGTGAAACAGGTTTTATCAACAACGTACTGCCAGGAGATTTACCAGCTTTCCCTTTAAATTTTCTAGGATTTGGCATAAGTAAGCGAGTAATTGAAGTTTTCCCAACATTAGAATTTCCAATTATTAATAAGGAGGGTTTTTCCTTCATGGTATTAAACTAGTTTTAATTGAAATTATTATATAATTTTCAGATATCCATAAAATCTTCATCAAGAAAATCCTTGAACATTCTCTTTTTTTCTTTTTCTTCAATTATAGGTCTTGTACTTATTGGTTCCCCTGCCTCTTCAAGAATTTCCTTTATATTATCAACATTAACATTAATTTTAAAATTTCCGTCTCGTAAAAACCGTACAACCTGCTTATCGTTTAAAGTTAATCTTAAAATGTATCCCAATCCAAAATAAAATTGATGCTCTGGAATTGGATCAATAGGAGATTTACTTGTAACTTCTTTTAAAACATCATATAATAATGATTTTGAAGCAATATGGTCTTCAACATTAAAAACTAAATAATAAAGAGCTTGATACCAAATTTTTTCACGTTTATCCTTAATATAATCTAAAAACTTTTCAGGAGTAATGACTTCCTTTACTTCTAATTCCTTTCTTTTTAAAAGTTCTTGTTTAATTCTATCCTCTAATTCTTTAGATACTACTCCAGTGGATTGAACTTCACCTTCTTGGTCGAGTAAATCGCCAAATTCCTCATGCTTTACTGTTTCAATAGCTTCTTGCATCTCCCTTAATTCATCAAAATCAATTTCATCGATGTCAGAAAAGTCAGTAATCATATCTTCTTTGATTTCTTCTTCCTCTTTAATTTCATCACTCATTTCTAATTCTTCAGTTTTTTCTTCACTAATTAATCCATCTTCTGGAAATTCTTCACCTTCCTTAACTTTCGCTATTGCATCTTGGATTTCTTGAAGCTCTTCCATGTCTAAATCTTCTATATCTGAAAAATCAGTTTCAAGTGCCTTCATATCTCTAAGATATGCTTCTAAATCATCATCTTCTACTTCCTTTTTATCCATTCCTAATTCTTCGCTTTCTTCTTCTTGGTTTTCGTTCATTTTTAACTAAAATGAGATATTAAATAAAATTTTTAATAGATATATAATTAAATTATTGATATTCGTATAATTATAAATTATTCTAAATATTAATAGACTTTAGTATGGAAAAAATTAATTTAGAGAAATTTAAGGGTTTAATCTGGGATCTTGATGGGACAATTTATGATATTTCTGAAGCGATAAAGAAAGCTGTTGATGATTCAATAGAGAAATATGAAATGAATGTTAATCCAGATGATATCTTGGAGGAGATTGCCCGTCTAATTGAAGAGATCCAAAATTATCCAGTACCCAAAATTCTTCTTAATTCTTTTGAATTACTAAAAGTTAAGTTTTTAGAGGGAATTAGCTTTTTTAAGAAATTACGTATCGCTATTTTCTTATTCAATCAATTTAATAAGTATAAGGATTCTGAATCTAAAATCTTTAAAGGTGTAGATGAATTAATTGCCAAAATTTATAATAAAAAGCTAAAATTGGCAATTTTAACAAACAATAAAAGCCAATATGCTGAGGAAGTCTTAGAAAAATTTAATCTAACTAAATATTTTGATACTATTATAGGATTTAATGATGTTTCAGAAGTTAAACCAAGCCCAGAAGGGATTCAAATAATCCTTAAAAAATGGAATCTAAAACCTACAGATACTATATTTATTGGAGATATGACTACTGATATCGAAGCAGGAAAAGCTGCAAAAGTTAAAATGATCTGTGTAGCAAGTGGACTAGCAAAAAAAGAAACTTTAACCGAACATCAACCTGATATTTTAGTAGATAATACAGAACAATTAATTAAATTATTCAATATTTAATTAAGAAATTCAAAAAATTTGATAAAATAATTCGTTTGAACTTTTTTTTAGTAATATTACGATTCCTATATGAATTATAAACTCATAATCCAAATTGTATTGATTTACAGAAATTGAAAATTTTACTAAAATAACCTATCATTGATGTTTTAGTAAGGCTTAAAAATCCTTTCTTTTACTATTAATAAAAAAAAAATGAGCTAAATAATGAGTAACAAAGCTTTTGGTTTTAAAATAACTGTTGTCGGTGATGGTGCAGTCGGGAAAACTTCGCTAATTAAGAGATATACAACAAATACATTTGAAAAAGATTATATTTCTACGTTAGGTATGCAATTTTCGAGATATGAAGAAATAATACAGGGGGAAATGGTTGAATTATTTTTGTGGGATTTAGCAGGCCAAGATTCATTTACATCATTACGTCAAAAATTTTATCAAGGAAGTAGTGGAGCTATTATAGTATTTTCTCTTGCTCCTGAAGAAATTGGAACTTATCACAATATTGATAAATGGTTATCAAACATCAAAGACGCATGTGGGAGAATACCCCTTGTATTACTTGGAAATAAAGCTGATTTAGTTGATCAAAATGCATTAGCAACTAGTTCAAATTATGAAACTTCGGATGTTCATGTTAAACAATTTGCCCAGGATCATAATATTATGGAATACTATAGAACAAGTGCTTTAACGGGTCAAGGAGTAAAAGAAGCTTTTCAGTCTTTAGTTAAGAAATTATATCAACGAGCCACTCTATGAAAATTACTATTTATTTTTATTATTTTTACTAAAATAAAGAATTTTTAATAATCAAATTCTTATTTTTACATACGCTATGTAATCAATACCCATTATACGATTTTATTTCTATATTCAGATTAAAAATTCTTTTAAAATATAGAGATAACATAAATATTTTAATTTTAGATATTTGATATGATTTATAATAATTTGAATGGGATATTCTATTGTAAAAATTTAAAATATCTGACCATTACTATAAAAAAAAGGGATATTAAGTTTAGATGGATGGTTTAATCAAATGAGTGCTGATGAGAAAGGATATGGATTTAAAATCACAGTTGTAGGGGATGGAGCAGTTGGTAAGACTTCATTAATTAAAAAATATACTCAAGGGTCTTTTCAAAAGGAATATATAGCAACTTTAGGTACACAATTCTCTAAATATGAAGAAATTGTTGATGGAGAGAAAGTTGAGTTGTATATTTGGGACATTGCTGGTCAAGATCAATTTCAAGCATTACGTCAAAGATTCTATACAGGGAGTAGTGGAGCTATAATTGTCTTTTCTCACGCTCCAGAGCAAATTCAGAGTTATGACCATGTTCCTCGATGGCTTGAAGATCTAAAAAAACATTGTGGAAATATACCAATGGTGTTATTTGGAAATAAAGTAGATTTAGTCGATGTGACAGCTTTAAGTTCAAATCCGGGTTCACCAACTTCTGATATAAATGTAGAGCAATTTGCGAAGCTTAATAGATTTATAGGATATTATAAAACAAGTGCTTTAACAGGACAAGGAGTGACTGATGCCTTTAAAATACTTGTTAAGAAGTTATATACAATTGCTAAAATTTCAGACTTTTCTTAACCTTGATTTTATGGGTACTATAGTATTTTAAAAAAGGAAATTAAAAAAAATTACGTGCGTTTATATATAAATCTTTCCCAGCTCTTTCTGGAAGGCATTTCTTCGGGCATGCCTTTACGTCTACGAATTTCCATGATAAGATCTTCTTCAAGAGAGGGAGGAACCTTTGCGAAACCCAAAAACTCGTAACCGAAGAAAGCTCTTCCTTGAGTTGAACCTCTAATATCGTCTGCAATTCCAATTGTCTCTGCTGCGGGGATTTGACCTTGAATTCTTACATATTCACCTTCAGGAATAACATTAGTTATTCTCCCTCTTCGTTTGGTTATGATTGCTGTTACACCACCTTCACTCCCTTGGGGTGTTTTAATGTCTATTTTCTGAATTGGCTCAAAAAGATGAGGATTTGCCTCTAACATAGCTAAGGACATCGCTGAAAATGCCATTCCTGCAATCTGCCCATAAGACGTATGTCTCGGATCTTCATGTATAGTCATATCTGTAAATACTACTTTAATTCCAGTAGCTGGTTCTTTTGCGATAATACAATTACCAATCCAATCCCTAAAAGCGGCACTTAAATAGGATTTAACCCGATCAAATCTTTGTAATCCAGTAGTACCATTTACGAGGGCACTTCCTTGATAAACATCAACGATACGTCTTGCTTCTTTTGCATCCCATCCAGCTTCTTCCCTGAGTATCGTTGCTCTATCTTTATCATTTTGCAAATCATTAACTTTACCAGTTTCAATCAGTCTTTCAGTTGTTTCATCCAGGGGTTCAATATACAATAAAATCCGATTGTGTGTATTTGCTGATTTAGTATAAAAGTCTGGACTCTTTTGTGTTATTTTTTCTCGATAAACGATGATTGGTTCTCCAATATTAATTTGAACTTGATTATTAATTCTCTTGACTAAGATCTCGATTTGGAGGGGATCTATCCCTGAAAGGATAAATTCACCCGACTCTTGATCCCTCCTATATTCTGCTGTAGGATCAGCTTTTAACCATTTGCTTACAACATCATCCAGTTTATCAATTTCGTGTGGATCCTTCGGTTTTATACTTCTTGAGACAACAGCTTCACAAGCATAATGAATTTTTTCAAAAGAGGGTAATCTCTTCTTTTCTTCCTTATCTTTAGGGACATCAGTGGTTAACATAAAAGTCTCACCAGAAGGGCATATAAAACCAAATAATGCAAATAAATTTCCTGCTGGAATTTTAGGAATATCTAAAATGTCGGTGATTTCCATAACACCTAATCGTTTCACTCGACTGCTTGAATCGCTATTTATAAGGTAAATTGAATCAGTTTGATCAAATGTACCCGAAAAAACACGACCTATTAATGTTGGTTGATAATTTCTCTTAGGATCAAGGAATATTTTAGTAATCATACCATATAAAGGCCCATTTGGATCGCTTTTTTGGAGTGCCTGTCCAAGTTCAGAATTTAAATCACCACCCCATATGTGAGGAATTCTATACTTAGAAGCGGTAATAGGATCTGGAAGATGATCAACAATCATTCTTAACATAGGCTCATCTAAAGGTAAATTGTCTCTTAGCCATTGAATATCTCCTTCATTATATTTCGCGAAAACATCTTGAGGTTTAAGATTTTTCTCAAGTAAAATCTCATATGTAAACCCCCAACCATGTTTTGCGGAACCTATCGCCACGGAATTCTTTGCAAAATCAATTACCCAATCTGATCCTTCAGGTCTAACCTTTCTAATTAACTCATTGATTTCTCGTGTAATTTTATCGATTTTTGCAAAAGTATCTTCAGGGCTAAGTTTTAATTCACTTATCAATCTATCGACTTTATTTATAAAAAGAACAGGTTTGCAGAATTCTTCACCAACAGATAACCTAATATTAGTTTCAGTTTGAGTCATAACTCCCTCTAAAGCATCTACTAATATTATTGCACCATCACTTCCTCTTAGCGCTCTTGAGACTTCTCCTGTAAAAGAGATATGTCCTGGAGTATCATTAAGTTGTATAATATAAGGTTCCTCATCATTAGGCTTTCGAGGGTCGTTAAATGCTAGGAGGACAACACTTGTGAATATTGTAATTCCTCTTTCTTGTTCTTCATCATCTGAATCGGTCATCTGAAGTTGACCCGCATCTTCGGGTCTCATAAGTCCAGCTCTACGAAGTAAGTAATCTGTAGCAGTAGTTTTGCCGTGATCTATATGAGCTGTAATACTGAAAATTCTTTTCTTTTCATATGAACCAGAAGTAACCAATCTAACGATTTCGTCTGGGTTTTTCACTTTAACCATTATATATTCACATCGTACAAATTATAGTTAATTCTAATGTTATAATTAAAGAAAAGAATACAAGAAATCATAAAAGTTTTATGATTCTATTAGATAAATTAATAATTTTAGTTAAAACAGATTATTGGGAGTATATAAAAATTCAAATTTATTTAAAAAGATCTTTTTGTATTATAATTGTATCAATATAAAAAATTAGTCATTATGTAAGGTTTTGAGAATTGAGTGAATTTCTTATTATCGAGATTGCTAGAACAAGTTTGATAATTATTGGAACGACATTTTTTGCGTTTGTATGTATTAAAAGACGTGATCTTGTTTCTTGGCTCCCTGCTTATATTGCAGCTTCTCTATCTGAAATTTTCAGGTTAATTTCTCAAGTAGATTATGATACTTATTACTTGATCAGTCTTAGCTTTTCTACTCTTACTCTATTATTTATGATTATAGCTATTTCGCATGAATACTATACAACATTTTATAAAAAGTCAAAACTTCAGATAATTCCAATTTTACAATTATCTGCTATTCAACTTATGATATCTATTGGATTACAAGTGATCATTGGTATTCTTTTAGTAACAGCATTCTTCTTAATTTTAAGAATTACATTAAAGAAAAGAACACCCACTCATGCATTTTTTTGTTTTATCTTAGTGTGTGGGATTTTAAATATGATTGCTCTTGCTTTAAGGGATGCAGGGATAGAGGGGGCAGAAGATTTTTATCAATTCTCTTCAATTGTTATGGGTACAAATCTATTTTTGACAGGTTTGGTTGCCCTTATTGAAGAAAGATTAGTAAATTCTGAAAATAAATATAGAGCAGCTTATAATAGAGCAGAATTCTATAAAGATTTATTCGTTCACGATATTAATAACATACTTCAAAATTTGCAGTTCTCTTTAGAAATTATTAGTCAAAATATAGTTGATTTTGAAAATAAAGAAAGTCTAGAGGAGTTAATTATGATTGCAAAGGGAGAGGTAAGTAGAGGGGCAGAATTAGGCTTAAATGTAAAAAAACTCTCAGATTTAGAGATAGGGGCAATTAAAAGGAAGCCAGTGGAACTTTACAATGCATTGGAACAAGCCATTAAGTACATAAAAACACAATTTCTTGAAGAAGTAATAAAGATTAATATTGATAGTAAGCAAGAAAAAGTTTTTGTCGATGCTAATATGCTTCTAGAAGATTTATTTAAAATAATTTTAAATAATGCAGTAAAATATAACGATAATCCAATAAAGGAAATTAAGATTAAAATTACTAAGCAGGTAAAAGATTTTGGTTCAAATATAAAAATAGAGTTTATTGACAATGGTGTTGGTATCCCAGATATTATGAAGAAAAGCGTTTTTCAGCCTGTTTATCAAAAAAATAGAAATTTTAAGAGGATTGGACTGGGCTTATTACTTGTAAATGAAATATTACGAAATATTTCGGGGAAAGTTTGGGTGGAAGATAAAGTTCAAGGTGATCATACAAAAGGCAGTAATATTAGTATTTTACTCCCTGAAGCTATAGGACTTTTAGAAATCAAAAGGTAAAATCATATTTTTTAATATATATATTGCTTTTTTTCCCGAAGAACTTAATGTGTGAAATGCAGATGAGATATTAGATATATTAAAATTATCAAGAATTTTATTTTTAACAAATTCCTTAAGAAAAACAGAGAATTCGCTAAATTCTCTATTAGTCTCTATCCATAAATATCCTTCTTTTTCAAAGCATTCTGGGTTTTTTTTCTTAAAATTAATAACATGGTTTTCTTCCGTAATGGGTGGTCCTTTACGAATATAGGTTTCGGAAATATTAGGTTTTTCGCAATAGATAGCCGCATTGTATTGATCATTCTCTTCTTCGAAATATACTGCATAAATTATCTTTCCAAATCTCTCAACATGTGAAAATTCTTTCTCTCCATTTACTTTAAGACTTTCACTTAGAGAGTATAATTTATCTCTATTAATTGTATAATGGATTTCTTCGTTAGTGTTTTGTAATTCAACAATATATGTATGTAAGAGGAATGAATCACGTTTATTTGATAGATTAGCTTCCGGAATTGGCTTAATTTTAAAGAATTCTACACTTGGGTTTTTTAGAAATTCACTAATTTTATAATTACAATAATTATATGCTCTTTCAGATATCGCCGAAGCAACATTTCGATTTCTATCAATTGGATCTATGATAATAAGATAATCATTCTGAAAGTGGGTAATTTTACTTAATTCTTCCGCAGCTCTTTTAAAAAAATCCAGTGGGTTTGAATTTAATTTATTAAAATTTTCAAAGAGATTGTTTAAGTTTTTAAAATAATAAATTAATAGTTCTGCGCTATAACCTATGAAACCTACTTTTCCTACTGGGCTCTTATCACCATAACAATAACAAGATTTAAAGAACTGCTTTAAAAGCCTTACATCATTTTTCTGGGTAGAATTTAACTCATCTCTAACAAAACAGCCATGTAATGGAGATCTATCAACTGCAGTAATAGGGCCATTCTTATTAATGTATTCCAAATCTAAATCAAAATACATAACAATATCGATCTTGACTTTTATATCATCTAAAAGATAATTTACAGTAACATATGGATGTTCAGCATATAAAAGACGCGGTCCATAAAATTCGTGTAAAGTTAAACTTGGAAGAATCCAATTATTACATAACCTTAAAAAATCTTTTTTAGATTCCTTTTTTAATTTATTTTTGCTTAGACCTTTATAATTTGGTTTATATTGGTTGTAATCTAAACCAATGAAAAGATCAATATCGAAATCATCTTTTAATTGAGTTTGTTTTATTCCAGTTGAACCTTGAGGTTCTATATTTGTATAATTAATGTTTAATTCATTTGCTTTATTAGTTAATAGTTTTTTTAATTTTTCAGTTATATCATTAATTAGTACTATTTCTTTTTGAGTTGGAATAATATCCTTTAATACTTCTAAAAAGATTTCATCAATTGAGGACATATAATAGTCTACATCCCCCACCATGGATGGTTTACTTTTCGCATTAAAATAATAAAATCTTTTAAGGCTTCTTTTTGATCTGTGGTTAATTCGTCTATAAATTTTCCCATTAATTGCCTAACATGGGATTCTGGAATATTAACATGAAGGATTTCATCTTTTTCTAAATCTCGTCCTATCTCAATACCACGAATAGAAATTGCGACTTCTGAACCATTAGGGGCTTTCTCAATTGTTTGACCTTTATCTTGAATTTGATGTACTCTTCTGACTCTTTTACCGTTATCTGTAATCAGTGGGACTTTTGGATACAATGTTCCTGCTTCGATACGTACTCCAAATACTGCGGGATCTGAATTTCGAAATATAAATTCGGGAAGCATTTTCATCTTCGCAGGTAAAATTAATTCACTTAATCCTTTTGCAGTATCCTCTGCTTTTCTTGTTTCGGCATACTCAATATATTCTTCTAATAAACGATATATAACATTATTTGTAAAAATTCTTATATTATCATTAATTGCTTGTTCTTTAGCTTCAGGTAATATTGGAACATTAAATCCTAAAACAGTGGCAGAATATGGGTCCAATTGTTTAACGATATTTGCATTAATGATATCTTCTTTTTTTATTGGCCCAACATCTGCAATACTGATTTTTACCCCATTTTTTGTAAAATGATTCTCTAGTGCTTCTAGTGAACCCAAAGTATCTGCCTTTAAGACTACTCCCGCTTTATCAGTTTTTATCCTAATACTTTCTACTTCAGATTCAATTTCCTTATATACAATTTCTACTTCTGAAGGATCTGTAATACCTCTGAATGGAGACCCTGCTACCACATCCTCAATATTTGGAGCCAAGATTTTAATACCCGCTGCAGCACTAATAACATCAACTGAATCAAATTTTTGTCTTGGATCTCGTATTTCATCTAAGGGTTTTGGAATTAATAATGCTCTTATTTTCGATTTAATAGGTTTTTCTAATCCCCCAACAATAAATTCATCTCCTTTATGAATTATACCATCATATATAAGGATATCCATGGTT
>Ga0307379_10013932_pt1 | contig 10397 bp, 29 predicted proteins | sample UN2MG_FD_202237 | JGI IMG/M metagenome (GOLD analysis project Ga0307379, IMG submission 202237) | Soil microbial communities from Risofladan, Vaasa, Finland - UN-2 | ecosystem: Environmental > Terrestrial > Soil > Coastal area > Acid sulfate soil | place: Finland: Risofladan, Vaasa | collected... | reverse complement strand
GTGCCGATGGGCATCGCTTCTACTAGTGCTTTTACGCACGTTACCATATCGTCTTCTTCTGCGACAACAACCACTTCATTAATACCGCCATGATATATCCTGAAGTCCTCAACGACTTCTTTTAAGATTGAGACAAAATGAATAATGGAACCAGGGTTAGGTGGCAGCTGCAACAGCTTGCATGAATCTTTCTCCATCTATACCACCATATCCATACAAGTCGTCCTTGCCTTTATTTCCCAAGTCAATGGCAGTCTCGGTTAGTGCCTTGACTAAGGTGTCTCTAATCTTTATAGGCGACCATGATTGGTTTTTCAAAAGATAAGAATACCCCAAAGCTAAAAGACCTGCCACCGTAGGTGAAGCCATCGAAGTGCCCTGCAATTTCCGATACGATCCATTTAAATAAGTTGAGTAGCAAGAAACCCCTGGTGCCGAAACTGCTATATGCTTACCGTAATTACTAAACCACGCTCTATTGCTTGCCTCGTTAATTGCCGCCACGGCCAAAACACCCTCGTATGCAGCCGGATAAGAAAGGTCCGATGTATTCTCGTTGCCAGCTGCGGCCACAACAATACAACCCCTATCCCATAGCTCTTTGCAAATGCTGGCCTGCGCCTGCGACCTAAAACTAGAACCAAGAGACATATTTACAATGTGCGGTGCTTTTTGTTTTGAGATCCAACGTAAGGCATCGGTCGTGTAATAGGTATAGCCTGATCCGTCGCTATCTAATGCCCTCAAAGAAACCAATCGGCATTTTGGCGCAATGCCAACGCCATTTGCTCCAATCTTACCGCAACACCAAGTACCATGACCGTTGCCATCTACTGGCGAGCTATCGTCATCGAGAAACGACAAGCCCTCAACTTTTGACATCGAGTGATGCGCTGCGACACCCGAATCAATAACAAAGGCATTCACGCCTTCACCTCTGACACCGTATTTTCCCCAAAGGTATGGCACTCGCAATTGTTCGAAATCCCATAACGGATCACTAGACAACATGGATGCTTCCATTCCCCAGACAGGCTTAATATGAATTTCTCTTGGATCTTTCATTTTATACTCCCAAGGTTATGAGTCACGACTTTGTTCATTCTCATTCCTTCTCGATTAATGTAATCAAGTACCAAAGACATTCCATTGCCTGTAGGTAAATCCAATGTGTCGCTGACGAGATATACTCCCTGATAAATTCCATTCCATGTGACATGAAACCCCCATACATTTTGTGACTTAAAATAAGCCTGATTGAACGCTAACTTTATCTGTTGGCTCGTCGCATGAGACAAAATTAAAGTTTCATTTTCAATCGGTGCTAGGTCAGTGAATATAGGAATATCAGAATGGATCGGTTCAGGATCTACTGGTGCCGTAGCACAACCAAACAGCATCAAGAAAATTAAAATGACTTTCATACCGCACCCTCTAAGTAACTTAGTGAATCAATAAGTATCCGATCCCAATCATCTGACCCATGATCAATAAATAATTTCACAGAAATATAAACATATAATACCAGAACACCCTGACCATCCTTCTCCCTAAACTCTACACTGAATGATTCATTGTTTGCCACCCAGCCCTCATGTAATGCTGATTCCCTATCGCCCTTTAAAGGTATTTGAAACCTTTCCCCTAATTTCTCAAGAGTGGACATAATGCGTGATTTTAAATACATGGTGAAACCTCACTATCATTTTGTCGCCACCTTTTAAATCAACGCTCGGATTATCCAAAGGGACCGAACACAACAAAATATCTGAATCCATCTGACGTGCAAAAACATCCAGCCAAAGCCTAATCTGATCCCAAGCCATAACCATAATAAGATCGCCTGACTTGATTTGATTTAAGCAGTGGGAGGTAGGCAATAATTCTGGTGCCAATGCAACCTGTAGAGCTTCACTCAGCCATAGTTTCATTATGTCATACCCCGTCTTTAAAGACCGGATAACTCCCATAAGGCACTATTAAGCATTACCGAAACACGCCTAATTCCTATATGGAAGGCTCCGGTTCTTTTGTAAAACTGTTGCGACATGTGCTTACATTCTAGTTTAGCATCTTTTAGACGTGCGGTAAAAAGCGGCAGGTAAACCTCTAAATCCTCTGCAAAGAATTCAGGTTCGGCAAGATATTGATCAATAGGTTCCGACTGGCATCTTAGCTCATAAGATATGATTGCCAGCCGTGATTCGATATCCAAGTAAATGATCAACCCTCACTAGGTATCTCATCATTTCTTCTTAATTCCTCTAGCTTTTCCTCGTTTCTTCGCAAAAGTGTCAACATGGGTTCACTGTCACCCTTTCTCACTTTCGCAATGGCATTATAAACCTTCCGACGACTCTCTGGGTTTAGAGCTACAGCCGCAGGAACATCGCCATATTTTTCTGAGTAAATTTTCTTCACTCGATCTATTTGTTCAAAAGTCTCTTTGACTCCTTTAATACCCCTATCGTCTGGTTTGCTACCCCTGGCGACGAAACTTTTGTGCTTCATTTTATCAAGCATCAAATGCGACAAGGTTTTGACCATCTCATTTGCCAACTTAAGATTCTGAGTGTTATCTGCTATCGAAGTCCTGCGCTTTTTCTCCCGATCATAGTCCAGCATGACTCGATCAAATTGAATCGCAAACAACATTTGAGCAGCCTCTAATGGATCGATCTTTTCATTCATCGTTTCCATCATAGCCAAATGCTTTACAGGAATTCGATCTCGAACCTTATTGGAGTTTTTGCTAATCCAAACATAAACATAACGGATTAAGGTATCTCGCTTAACTTCCAGGTATTCGAATTTTTCTTCATGGATAAAGGTGGCGATTTTTGGCACCGAGACTGAATCTTTTATCATCTGCAAGACTTCAGGCCAGCACTTCATCCGTTGTAGTTTCGTCCCAGGTAATTGGTTCCTGGTCGTTATCTCTGGCTCGTCCTTAGCCTCGCCCTTAGCCTCACCCTCATTAAGCGGATTTTCCTCCGACATGATTTTTCCTTTTGTTTATGCTGCGCTTTTTAAACACGTACTCATAATTTCTAATCCATTTATCTACCCATACCCTAATATCTGCGACTGGCATAGGCGGTACAACCATTTCAACTATCTGATCGATCCTTGCCATATGCTTAGGGCACTCATCGGCAAAAAAACCGAAGTCATCGACCTGCATTTCATATGCAAGCCATAGCCGTTCGATTTCTTTCCAGGCAGTATTGACCATCTCATCAATATGCTTTTGATCTTTAGCAAACCAATCGACCGCCACTGACTCCATTACCTCACCTCATTCAATAAGGTTTTCCCGTTTCCGTTTTGGATCGGCATCTTCATCTTCAATTATGACATTGACGTTTACGTTGCCTTGTTGCTCACGCTCTTTAATTTCTTTGCGAATGTCATCGTTTTCTACTTCTGTTAGTAGTTCTTTTCCCATGACGAAACTCCATTTCCTGGCTCTATTGTTAATAATGATAATAGGTTTAATGTTATTATACAATTCTTATTGACAAACTAGCTTTTACTCCCTTCGCCTAAAAAGGCGTAAACATCCAAAACAGCACTTTAACCATGAGTGCCAGTGCTAGGATACATACGCAAAGCCCTAGCACATACTCCACTGCATCCTTCAAGCCTCGACCTCGACCGCACCGATGGCTGGCATCATATTTTTATTGATAACCTCACCGAGTGTCTGCAAGTCAGGCACCCAGGTTCCCCCTAGATCTGCCACCATCGCACCGACTTTTTCTAACGCCTGTATGTCATGATCGTTGAATTCCCCTTCGTTCGGGAAATTGGAAAAACCAAAGAACACCCTCGGATGGTTCCAAAACAAAGCGTAAAAAACCTCTGAAGTCTGATAGTAGTCTTTTTGTTTGGGAGTGAACCAGAATATGAAGGCATCATGATCTTTCAATTCTCCTAGCTCATACTTCTCTTTTGGCCATTTGTACTCATGGTCTTTTGTGAGAAATGGGACTAGCGACTCCCTCCAATATCCCTTTCGAGTACCACCTAAATATATTTTCATTCCTTAGTCCTTTCGAAACCTACTTTTTGTGCAGTCGATTTCACACTTAATCGGCCACGCAAGAAATCATAATCGGATCTTTTTCTATAAAAGAAATATAGCAGTAATGGTCATTCTCGAAAAATCCTGGCCTTTTTCTAATACAAACGCTCATCGTGACGCTAGATGGAATGTCCAGTGGCGAAACATAAATATCTTCGCACTCCATTTTTGGTGTCTCAACAATAGTGTTAGAAGAATTGATTAAGTAAGCCAACGCTACAACCCAGATAAAAACGAAAAACCAAAATCTCATAACCTGACTCTGCAATAACAGCGTTTCTTCGGCCCTCTGCCTGACTCGATATAGCCCTTGCGAGCCAAGCTACTTATTAACCCACTATACTTGTGGGCAGGACAACCCTCACCTACCTTGGCTTTAATCTCATCGTGATAAACCCTCGTAGCATCAACTGACAATGACACTATGGCATCAAGAATAATTTGCTCATATGGGTTTAAATTATGTCTCATTCGATCCCACAATTTTGCAAATACCAAATCGCCTTCGCTATATCTTCCTTTGGCTTGCCCTTGTGTTTGGCTCGACAAATATATTTCAAGGCATTTCCTAAACAAAAATCCAACCCCAAACCCTGGTCTTTCAAAAAATCTATGACTTCGATTTTTCCTTGGTTGTAGTGAGAAGGATGATTGACCGTCTCCTTCTTGCGAGTTTCAACTTTAGGGCTTGGCGATTCTGGTAGCATATGGTCCATAGCCGAACGCCCAGGCTCTAACTTCTCACTCAACATCTTATTCAGTTCCTCTCTCGTCCCTCGACTCACACTCATCTGAACCCCCAAAGCGTAATGTCACTTCCGGCTTCACAAAATTACCTATCACCTCAACTTGTATTCCAAGGCGACCCGCAAATTTGAAAGATTTTTTAATATTGGTATCAGCACACTGTACGTCAGTCACATCAAAAGAATAACGCTTATACTGATCCCGAATGAAATGAACCATTACTCGGCCTTTAGCGGCTTTGGCATTCAACTCGAAAGCTTCTAGTTGAAACGAGAAAGGCAACTCACAAAAAATTGTATGGTAATAAGAAAGATAGGGACCGCTAGGGTCAAGTACGTCAATTCCGATCTGACCGCATTCTTCAGATTTTTCGATACCCTCATAAGGCAAATACCTTTGAGAATTTTCACCGATGAATTTAAGAGCAAACTTCACCCTTTTGTCTCCAAAGAACTGAATCGAAAATAGTGCCCTTGCTTAGTTCTTTTATAATTTCAGATTCAACATACATATATTTACGAGGCGACACTCTTACAACACACGCCTCTGGAAGTCTCTTGATTCGTCGCCACAACTTTAAAGTGCTACTGGCAATACCTAAAAAATGAGAGGCTTCCTCTAAGGATATTAAACCAACTCTGTCAGGATATTCGGTCATTCTCTCGCCATAAATTCTTCATAGAACCGACCTTGAGCATCGCCTAACTCACGCTGTAATTCAAAAGCTGTTTCCAACCGCACGATGACACCGATTACATATTGCTCGAAGGGAACACCGTTCTTACTTGAATCAACTAAACCCTTTTTATGCGAATTTAATATCTGCTCAGACAATTCTATCTGCCGATCCGCTCCAATCGTATTAAACAACTTCACAAATTCTGCTTCATCAGCATTCTTTGGCAACAGCTTCTTAATGCGGTCATAAGTCACGTTTGACAATTTGATATCCCTTGTTGATTTGCGCTTATTATACTCAAGTTATACTCAAATTGTACTCAATGTCATGCGTTAATATGGCTCAAACTTCTTTGACCGCAAAAGCCTTACCGCAATTGGGACACTTCAGAATGCAGTTAATATTGTCTACGCACATCTTTTGCCGACAGTTCTCGCAATTCACATCCTGGCGAATCTGAAGCCAAGTTTCTTTTCCTTTCCCAGACTTTGCCCAACTAAAACCAGGGCTGACACTATGATCATCTTTCATTAAACATCCCCTCGACCTCTGCCAGTGCTACCAAGCAAGCCTTTTTGCGGCAATAACGACAACCATTATTACTATCTGCACTCGGCTCGCCATTTAATCTGAAGTAAGACAATTGCCTATCACATATCCCAGCGTCCACTTCGACCATATCGGCCTTTAGCCTCCTATAGTGATCTACGTTTACTGACGGAATATCAAACAATGTCTTTGGTCCAGTCTCACTTCTCATTTTCATCCTCAAAAAATGTCTCGAAACTTTCTAAACCCTTTTTCAAACAATCCATGCACCAGTTACCTAGATTATAAACAAGAATCATAAAGGCTAAAAACAAAACTGGCGGTATCCAAACCCATGCCAGATAAACCATTATGAAACCAGCGACCAATATGGTTGTCATTTTAGGAGTGAACGGATTTTTTGGCAAAAACTCTTTGAACAGAGAGCCTACCGAAACATCGTACTGAGGAGGTGCGGTTTTCTTATCAGGCATCTAAACGCTCCCACTGGAAATAATATTCATCAAACCTGTCTTTGCAATACTCATCTAATCGATTACCCCACTCTGCTCGATACTCCCAAGCCTTCGCTGGTTCATGCTGACCACCGTCTAAGGCTTTGTTCAGAGCCTCACTGATTTCATCGAAGTCCAGTTTATCGATCCCAGGAAATGTTCCAGGCTCAATCTGCTTCATCTTTGTCCTCCAAAACATCAAACTAAATCCCTACTGAAAAAGCCCTACTGCCTATTTCGTAATCACCAGTGAACAAGAAAACACGACATGAATGATACCAACAACTTATCGAAAAATATTCACCCTCGCTCGCTAAGTAAAACAACAAAGTTATCCACAGTTTTTCTCAATCCAAAACTCGGAACGGAATCTTCGGATTTAAGTTTTTTTTCTCCAATTCACTCCGAAAAAAGCCGAATTCTCTAAGCTCTTTTGACTCATTAAACCAATGACAGTAGATCAAATCCCGATGACTAACTCGATTCGGTTCTTTTTCAATCTTCTTGACAGTCATTCTGGTCCCACAACTTTTCAAACTCACTACATCGCCAACCACAAATGGATCAATCTCGCTCATCACCCCTCCGATACTTGCCCTTGCTCCAACTTAGTAATCCCATTTTTTATATCCGCAATCGCTATATTCAAATGTGCCATAACCTCAAGCACACCAGGGTTTTGAGCCATCCCAAATGACCTCATCGTTTCCTGTAGCACTCGACGAGCCGCAAGCAATGCGCCCAAAGTCTCTGCCAAATCTACCATCAATAAACCGCCTTCCCTATCCTCGCTCGCTTCAAAGCAAAAGCTAACCTACGGATCAAAGCCTTAGTGTCCCAACGGTCATCCGTAGGATAACCTGCTTCAATCCAATCAATCAACTCACTCAACTCTACATCTGATACTGGTTCCACTAGCATTTTCTATAACCCCTCATCCATCCAAGCCTTTGGCCTATGCCGTTCAAAAGCCTTATGCAACGCACCTTTGAAGTACAGCTGCCTTCGCTTCCTTGACCTTCGACTCAGGAAAAACAACCCTAAGACAGCCATAAATACTACAGATAATAATATCGGCACTTATAAACCTCAATTCTTGTAGCCCAAAAAATCACTGACCATAGTTTTTCTTAATGGAGACACTATGCTAAGTCATTAAAGAAAGGTCACTATGATTTTTATATTCATCCACTGTGAAGGGTTATTAGAACCATGATTTACTGTGAACTAATGGAAGGCGGTCTTGAGATTAAAAAAGCGCATTTTGATGATGGCGGTTTTGATCTGTTTCTTTCTGAACAACTGGTTGTACGGCTACAAACTAGGACATACCTCAAAATAAAAGTTCTTATGCCTATGGGATGGTCTGGTCGGATTGTTCCTAGATCATCTTCTTATGATAAAGGTGTCGAGGTTAATGGAACGCTTGATCGGTATATTGGGGAGATTTTTCTCACAGTTAAAAATAGCACTCGTCGATCTCTTACTTTTGAAAAAGGTCACTCTATTGCCCAATTACTTCCGGTCTATACTGGTGCTGGGATTGATATGAGTAAACCTACTGTTAAAAGCCTTTATGAGCTACTGACGGCCTGTAATGAGGTTTCGGTAGTTGATGCCCTTCCTAAAACAAAAAGAGGCTCTAAGGGCTTTGGATCGACTGGGAACATATGATTCAAGACCAGAATGTGAAATCAACTGCACTGATCGGGGGAAGGTTGTCATGGCCTTTTTTTTCTCCGACGATTCAGGCGTGAACCAATCCATTTGTATCGCTTCAGATATTTTTCCATGCTTTTATCCCTGGCTCAAGGTCCTTTGAATACCTAGCCAGTATAACAAAAAATGATAACTAAATCACTGAAATATTGATGTGTTATGGTCGATTTTAGTCATCCTCAGAAGAAACTGGTTTGTTAAATTCGATGACTTCCTGCTCCGCAAGATGGTCCTCGAAATAAGAGTTACTTAACCAACCAAGGCCGAAGCCAATTAGTAATACTGCGGTCATCATAGGAATTTCCTCACTTTTTAAAGACGCAAGACAGATCTGCCATCTCAGCAACAATCCCTCTACGAATTGTAAACCCTAAAGTCTCAGTCGTGATAGGAAATTTAGTCTTACCAATTAATTGTGTCGGGTCTTTTTGGTTATTTCGAAGCTTCACAGTTCCGGCAGGAACACCCTTGACTAGAAAATCAACTTTGTCTCCCAATGCAAAGTCACCACCCTTTAGGGTTCTAAATGTGACTTCTAATCTTCTTTCTTTTGTTGCCCTGTTGACTTGCTGAATTATCTTGAAAAATGATACTTCGTTTTGATCACTGCACTTAACATGCAGACGAGTGTGGCCAGCGAATCCTTGAGATGTTGAAAGCAAAAAACCGATAAGAAATAGAGTGATTTTAAACATGATTAAACTCCTGTTTGCTTGTTTATAATATCATCATAACACAAACTACAGGTTATTTACATCCACGCACTAGATCACTTAATTATCGATTGGTTAAGCGGTTTTTCTTCGCCTTAGCCCTAGCCCTTTTTTGCTTTTCTCGATCTTTATTGCAGGGAGTTTTATTGCAATATTTTTGAGCCGGAATATTTAACTTATACTCAGTACCGCAATTACTGCAAACAGCCATCATTACCCTCTGCTAGTAGTCGTCATATTTATCTCGAAGATCCCTGGCATGTTTTAATTTATTTACTAAGCCAGATAACAAGTAGCCAACCAATACCAAACCAAGACCGCACATCAAGAGTAATTTTTCTATATTCTCAGGCCAATTCGCATAAGCAACATAAAACACCCAGGATGCTATCGATATAACACCCAAAGCATGAAGGATGTTGCCTAGCTTCAATAAGACATTCTCTGCTTTGATCTCTTGTGGTGTCATCGATTTCCTCGGACTATTAATGAATACAGGATGAGTTAGAGTTATGCCGTTGCCGATCATCGTAAACCAATCACTCATTTGATCAACACTATCTTGGCAATACCAGCGAGGCTCACTCGGCTATCGACTAAGTGATAATCCAACTCTAAATCATATTCTTCGATGAATTCCTTAAAGTCGCCCTCAAAGTCATCTTCAATCTTTTTCTTGCGATGAAATTCCTGCAAACCCTTTAGGTTCAAAGAAGCCCAATTCTCCTCCTTGCACCCAACATACTCAGACCAGTATTCCATCCGAGTTTTATCTGAATCGATCTTTTTTTTAATTTCTGTCGGTAGGCTCGTGTATTCGATCTCAAGTATTTTTTCTATTTTCACATTAAATCCTCATTTCCCCAATGGTCGCATCGTGAGTATTTTTCTCACTGCTTCCAAACTAATTGCCCGTGGTAGATATATTTCATCTTTCCATTTTTTTTCAGATCTGGCGAGCATGGCGGTCAATAAGGCAAAAATTAAAGGGGGGTTTGGTAATTAGTGCAGCATCTAAGTCCCTGCACACAAGTCATCGCTGCCGCTGACACTGTTACCCTTACCATCACCTCGGCACTTAAAGCAGATTGCGTCCGATTTTACCCCTCGAATGACCGAAGCCACTCATAGCAAATATAGCATTTTCACTTGTGATTAGAAAGGCTTATCATAATTATCAGTTGGATCTTGAGTAAATTCTTCTGCTCTTATGCCCTTTAATCGACCAGACAGACTATTCGGATCTATTGGTTCTGGCATTTCTTCAGGAGGTTCCACTAAAGCATAAGTATGATCAATCGGAACGTCCATTACCTTCTTAGGTTTCCCTACGCTGGAAGGCAGTGCCATAATCAAATCGCACAACTCATTAAACTCACCGACCGTTAATTCCTGAGTCGAGTTTTTTT
>Ga0307379_10013931_pt1 | contig 10397 bp, 7 predicted proteins | sample UN2MG_FD_202237 | JGI IMG/M metagenome (GOLD analysis project Ga0307379, IMG submission 202237) | Soil microbial communities from Risofladan, Vaasa, Finland - UN-2 | ecosystem: Environmental > Terrestrial > Soil > Coastal area > Acid sulfate soil | place: Finland: Risofladan, Vaasa | collected... | reverse complement strand
GTTCTCTATCTCTATTTAACAACGTAGCAGATGCAGCGTCATCCGCCTTAGCACCTATTCTTGTCTTTGTCAAAACGCAGGCAACCCCGCACTGGCTAAGCCTTTATAACTAGGCATTTCCACCTAGGGGGCGCTCTTGTAGGAGCGCTATAAGTTAAAGAGTTGAAGATATGAGTAGGATAGATTAGAATTGTAATGAGAGCACATTATGAATACTATCAGGATTCTGCTCGCTGAAGACCATGTGGTGGTACGACAAGGCACCCGCCAGCTTCTAGAACGTGAACAAGACCTTGAGGTTATCGGCGAGGCTGGCGATGGCGAGGAAGCAGTCCGATTGGCCAGTCAACTTAAGCCCGATGTGATTATCATGGATGTCGCTATGCCTAAACTCAGTGGCATCGAAGCCACCAAGCAGATTAAGGCTCTCCTGCCATCGACTATAGTGCTCGTCCTCACTGGCTATGATTATGACGAATATATTTTCAGCCTGCTGGAAGCAGGTGCCGCTGGCTATCTACTGAAGGATGTGAGCGGCGATGAACTAATTAGTGCTGTCCGAGCGGTCTACGCCGGAGAGCCGATGTTTCACTCTAGAGTCCTTCGCAAGATAATGAGCCGCTTTAGCCCTCCGGTTGCTGAGCCGGCATCGGCCGGATCCATAGAAGTCTTGAGTGAACGTGAGACGGAAGTACTCAAGAGCGCAGCCAAAGGCATGGGCAATAAGGATATCGGCAAGGCTCTCTTTATCAGTGAGCGCACTGTTCAAGCTCATATGAGAAGCATCTTCAACAAACTGGGAGTAGGCTCTCGCTCTGAGGCAGTGTTATATAGCCTGAAAAGAGGGTGGTTCACCCTGGAAGACCTCCCTTGAGAAATTCAGCATTTTGAGGCTTCACCGATGAGAATTATACGTAACCGTCATTTTTGGCTGATTCTAGTCTTGTTCACATTCTGCAGCGTGCTTCACTACGCTGAGCTGATGGGCATCCCAGGCACAGCAGCTCCTAGCTTCCACTTTAGTCTGACTCGACATGCCCTGGACCGCATTCTTTTTCTGCTACCCATAATCTATTCTACGTATGTCTTCGGGCTAACTGCGGGCCTAGGCACCTCCTTTGCCGCCCTGCTTGTTATGCTTCCTCGAGCCACTTTAATCTCACCTGCTCCTGCCGATGCCATTCTGGAAACTGTGGGTGTCATTCTGGTAGGCATACTAGCCTCATTGTGGAGTTGGACACTAGCGAGAGCAAAGGGAAAGACCGAAGCAGCATTAGCACAACTGAAGTCAGCGCACGAGGTTCTTCAACGTTATGTTCAGTCGGCGAGGAGGGACGAAAAACGTCGGACTATACTTAGCACTATCTCTGCTTTACTAGGTGAATCCCTTCAGCTTGAGAAAACCTTACAGAGGGCCGTACACATGGTATCAGAGCTAATGGAAGTAGAGGTAACCCTGATATTTTCGCTGGATGAGGAAAACAATAAGCTAAAACTCGTTGCCTATGAAGGTGTGTCTGATGAATTCACCCGGGCTGTAGACGGGCAAGAGATTGGCAGTGGCTACTACGGAAAGGTAGCCAAGATACGGCAACCTGTGGTACTGGACAGTACTTCTCATGACCCCGGGCTGACCACGCCTGAGGTTAGTAAGATGCAAATCCAGACTCAGCTCATTGTGCCAATGATTATCAGAGACCAAATTAGTGGTGTGCTCTGCGTAGCCATGCGCCGTCCTAGGCAATTCGCTATAGAAGATATTGAGTTGCTCACCGGTGTTGGTGCTCAAATAGCCACCGCTATAGAAAATGCTCGTCTCTATGAAAAGGAGCGTCTTACGGCACAAAGATTGGCTGTGTCAGAGAGGAATTATCGGCAGCTATTCGAAAATGCCAATGATGCTATCTGGGTTCATGATTTAGAGGGCAATATTATAGCTGCCAATGAGGCGACTGAAAAACTTGTTGGCTACGATGTAAAAGAGTTAATAAAAATGAACATGAGGGACTTTCTATCAGACGAAGGCTTCAATCTAGCTGGCCAGGTGCGGCACAAGTTGTTGGAAAGGGAACCTGTGGAACAACCCTACGAGCAGCGCCTAATCAGGAAGGACGGGACACAGGCGATTCTAAGGCTGGCTACCAGTTTAGTTACAGAGGATGGGAAATCCATTGGCTTCCAGCATATAGCTAGGGATGTAACTGAAGAGAAACGGATGCAGGATAACCTGCGCTACTATCTCCAGGAGATTACTAGGGCTCAGGAAGAAGAACGCAAGCGCATTGCCCGAGAGCTTCATGATGATACTGCTCAGGCTCTCTATGCGCTTACCCGCCAAGTGGATAACTTCGTTCGAACTAATACGAACCTGCCGGCAGACAACATTGCCTTCTTAGGAGACTTGAGCAAACAGATTAGTAAGGTTTTGCAAGACTTGCGGCGCTTCAGTCACGACCTAAGACCACCCATGTTGGATGATTTGGGATTGTTGGCAACACTACGCTGGCTGGTTAGTGAGTCGAGGGAACGATGCGAGATAGAGGTAGATTTAAAAGTGGTCGGCGTCGAGCGACGCTTGCCACCAGAAGTAGAGTTCACGCTCTTCCGAATCGTTCAGGAAGCTGTAAGAAACATCGAGAGACATTCCCAAGCCTTAAAGGCTGAGGTCAGCGTAGAGTTCGGCGAAGGCAAAATAATAGTATCTGTTAGCGATAATGGTAAGGGGTTCAAATTATCAGGGAATTTAGTGGACTTAGTTCGTATAGGTAAGCTTGGTCTTGCTGGAATGGAGGAGAGGGCACACCTGCTAAATGGCAGTATAAAAATTGAATCTGAGCCAAGCAGAGGCACTACAGTAATGGTAGAAATACCGATATAGCTGCGCTGAACTCTATCTAACCCCATTAGAGTATCTGGTAGCTCAGGAGGCTATAAGTTGAAAACCTGCAAAATTCTCACTATAGTTGGTATACAAATGGGGGCAAGCACAAGTCCTTTCAGACTAACATTATAACTGGACTCCTTTTTGGGGGGTAGGTCAATGTCGCTTTTCTTTTCCGCTTGGCAGCTCGTTGTTAGAAGGAGCCTTGCTAACTGGCGATTGCTCTCTTGCATTATGGTGGGCGTGCTTGTGGCCGTTGCCCTTCTCTCCAGCATCCCCCTTTACTCCAACGCTATCGACGATTTGGGATTGGCCCACGCCCTACACGAGAAGCCCATTGAGCTCCTAGACGTGCACATCTATGCCCGCAGCTATCAGATCGTCTTGGAGGACTACAGTAGAGGGCGAGAACTCGTTGACCGCCAAGTGTCACAAAGCATCAAGTCGCTCGTTCGCCAAGAAGAAAGGTACATAAAAAGCCGAACCTTCAATGCCGCTTGGACAGACCACCCCATCGCTGTTGGTTCCGCTGGATCGAAGGGCTATTTTCAGGTCTTCACTAATCTAGAAAAGCACATAATGCTGTTAGAGGGGCGCTACCCTAACCCTCTTCCTTCTGGTCTTTCCCAGGAGGAGTTAGCCGACCCCGGGCTGGAAATCGAGGCTATGATTGGCAGCGAGGCAGCAGAGATCTTTGGCGTTGGGGTTAGCGACCGGCTTATTTTCACCCAACCCTGGAGTGACCCACCAATACAAATTACCATTAAGCTCACAGGAATCATTGACCCTATTGACCCCAAGGAAGAATTTTGGTTTCTCAACACCGAGATATTCACCGGGCCAAAGGATGAAGGAATGGTAGCACCCCTCTTCATTCCAGAACAGACCCTTTTTGAAGGTGTTGCCCGCATAGCTCCTTCGAGTTCTGTCACATATCACTGGTTTTACTACGTAGACCCTACCAAAATCAATACGCAGAATGCAGAGTCTATTAAGAACGCTATCAACCGTATGGAGCGGCAAATCACCGCAGAGTTGCCTCTAAGCTCGCAATTCACCCTTACTAATGTAGTCATTTCCGCCTATCAGCACAAGTTACTGTACACCCAGATTCCCCTTTTCCTTCTCCTGATCCAGATTGTGGGTATCGTTCTTTACTATCTGGTGACGATTGCAAACATGCTTATTGAGCAGCAATCGGGGGAAATCGCTCTATTAAGGAGTCGAGGTGCCAGCACAGGGCAAATCTTTAGCATCTCTTTTATGGAAGGCCTGCTAATAAGTGCATTCGGGGGCGCTGTGGGCCCCTTTTTAGGCGCCTTTGTCTTTAGCCTTTTAGGCAAAACTACTCCCTTCCTTCCCCTGACCGGGGGAGGGCTTTTACCCATAAGGTTCTCGGGTTCGGTTTTCCTGTTGGCTGCAGGGGCAGCAGTACTTTGCTTACTTGCCCTCTTGGTGCCTGCCATTCAGGCGGCACGCCGTGGTGTGGTGCATCAAAGACAGCATGTTGCCCGTCCGCCAAGGGCACCTTTTTGGCAGCGTTACTACTTGGACGTGGTCATGCTGGTCATTGGTGGGGTGTTGTATTGGGAACTGAGAGCGCGCGGCTCGCTCCTTAACCTAGACGCGTTCGGCGGGCTGGACACGGACCCTCTGCTGCTGGTAACCCCGTTTCTTCTCATGGTTGCTGTTGCCATTGTCTTCCTTCGCTTGTTTCCTATCGTAATTAGCTTGGCGGCGAAGCTTGGTAGATATGTGACAAACGCCCCGGTGATACTTGGCTTGCGCTATATGGCACGAAACCCTGTCCATTATGGGCGACCGATTCTCCTATTGATGATGGCGGCAAGTGTGGGTATGTTCTCGGCTAGCTTTCTTGGCACCTTGGAGCGCAGCTATAGTGAACAGCCTGCGTACTCCGTGGGAAGCGATGTTCGCCTCGAGAAGTTGTATGATTTGTACACGCCAAATGACACCCTCATTGAGCGCTATTCAAGCGTCCCGGGTGTGGAAGACCTCAGCATTGCCTACAGGGGAACGGGAACGATAGGAGGCGTGTTTAACCAAGTGAATTTCACCATATTAGCCATCGATCCCGAGAGTTTTGGACAGGTTGCCTGGTACAGGGACGACTTTTCAGAAAAACCCCTCCCCGAGCTCATGAATTTGTTGGCAGAGGACCAGCCTATTAAAGAGGGATTGGACTTGCCAGAGGGCACTGAAAGTATTGGTCTTTGGGCATGCCCGATAGAGCCACATCCTGGTTTAGTTATCTATGCCAGGGTCAAAGATGGCCTGGATTATTACATTGACTGTGAACTTGGCTCGCCTACTTCTAAGGGCTGGCAGTACTTGGAGGCAAGCCTGAGGAAGGAGGAGACAGACCGTCCGCTCACCCCTCCTCTCAGCCTCCAGTGTATCTATGCGAGGGTAAAGCAAAGTGGCTTTGCATATCAAGCAGCTCCCCAGGGAGTCTATCTCGACGACCTTCAGGTTCGCGGTTCCTTTTATCACCTTACCCCCTTCCATACCTTCAAGCCAGTGGCAATTGACGATTTCGAAGACTTTCAGATTCGTGGTTCCTTCTCCTCCGAGTCAGTGCTAATCGACGATTTCGAAGACGTGCTCAATTGGACTACTATTGAGGGGGAGTCATCCGGGTGGGCTCCAGCGAGTGTATCTGGGGGAAGAGATACATTTACTATCAATAACGAGGAGTTTTACAGTGGTGCTGCCTCGGGGGAGTTCAGGTGGGTTCCTAGCGAAACTTTTGGCTACAGGGCTATATACCCTAATTTAGACACCAGACCTTTGGTTCTTTTGGCTAGCCACTCTCTTTTGGATAGGACAGACATCTCTCTAGATAGTGCAGCTTATATTCGTATGCCTGGTCAGTATATGTCTGTGGTAATTAAGGATGTTGTGGATTACTTCCCTACACTTAACCCCAAAGACAGGGGATTTGTGATTGCTAACCTTAACCGGGTATCAAGCCTGAGAACCCTAGTGCTGAGTAGGAGTGCGGGCTTTTACCCCAATGAGGTATGGCTCACAGTTATCGACGATAAGGAACAGAAGGAGGCGGTTCTTGATATCCTAGACACAGAGGGATTTAGGGCACGCGAGTTGTATGACCAGGCCGAGATGATAGCAAAGTCAAAAGCCAACCCCCTAGCGGCTGCCGGCTGGGGTGGGGTTCTTCTAATTGTTGTTCTCGGGGTGACTTTTGTTAGCGGCCTGGGATTTGCGGTATACGCTTATCTCTCTGCCCGGGGGCGGCAATTGGAATTTGCCATCCTGAGGACGCTGGGTTTTTCCCTGCGTCAGATAATCGGGCTGGTCTGCTTCGAGCAACTCTTTGTCATTGGCACCGGTATGGGAATAGGTACGTTTATAGGGCTAAGACTCGGCCCTTTCATGATGCTTTTCCTCCAGCTTGCCGGGCAAGGGGGAAGCGTGTTGCCTCCCGTTGTCCTTGCCACTGATTGGTTCACCATCGGCATAGCCTATATCGCTCTCACTGTCGCGTTCATTGTTACCATTGCCCTCGTCATTTTATTTTTCTCCCGGGTGGCTCTCCACCGGACGCTGAGGATAGGAGATGTGTGAGGCTATCTTTTGAAGAATTTATAGGCAGGTGAAAGATGGTTAGTTCTCGAGGTGATAGTTACTACATAATCTGTGAAGACCTGTTCAAAATCTATAAGATAGCCAACCTGGAGGTAGTGGCTCTACGGGGTTTGGACCTCAAGGTGAAGTTGGGCGAGCTTATGGCCATTGTGGGGGCCAGCGGCAGCGGTAAGACCACTTTGCTCAACATCCTTGGGGGGCTGGATATCCCCACGGCTGGCAAGGTCATTGTTGGGGAAAGGAACCTTCTCAAGATGTCAAGCCGTGACCTAGTTACCTACAGACGGCGGGATGTAGGCTTCGTTTGGCAGCAGGTGGGGGGAAATCTCATTCCCTATCTTTCGGCGTTTCAAAATGTGGAACTGCCCCTCATTTTGCTGGGGTGGCCTCAAAGGAAACGGCGGAGACGGGCACAGGAGATGCTAGAGGCAGTGGGATTGGCTGCTCGGCTGCATTACAGGCCAGACCGCTTGTCTGGCGGGGAGCAACAGCGCGTGGCTATTGCTGTCGCCCTAGCCAATAACCCCCCACTTCTGCTAGCCGATGAACCCACTGGGGAATTGGATAGTCAAACGGCGGAGAGTATTTTTGATGTGTTCCGTTCCTTAAATAAGGCCTATGGGGTTACCATCGTCATCGTAACCCATGACATCCGCATTACGGATAGGGTGGAGCGAGTCGTGACTATCCGCGATGGCAGAGCCAGTCTGGAAGCTATCCGCGAACCTCGGTTCCGTCGGCCGGATGCCGGCAGGAGTATCCTCGATGAGTTTATCGTTTTAGATAAGGCTGGTCGCCTTCAACTCCCCAAGGACTATATAGATAAGTTGAACTTGAAAGGGCGAGTGAGGGTTCTTCTAGCTGATGACCATATCACTGTCTGGTCTGAGGAGAGCCAGAAGAGAGAGGACAGGTGATGACTACGCCGGTGGTTTCAGCCCGTAATCTAGAGAGGGTATTCAGCTTTGGTTCTGAGCAGATAAGAGCTATCCACGACGTGGACTTGGAGGTCTTTTCTGGCCAACTATTCGTCATCAGCGGCAGGTCGGGGTCCGGAAAGACCACCTTACTTAACCTATTGGCAGGACTTGATCACCCCACTTCTGGCACTATCTGTATTGAGGATCAAGACCTGTCCAAACTTTCTGAATGGGAATTGACCCGGCTAAGGCGCCGTGACATTGGCTTTATATTTCAGTCCTTTGCTTTGCTCCCTTTGCTCTCGGCCTACGAAAATGTCGAGCTGCCCTTGCGAATCGCTGACCGGGAGAAGGGGGAGCGACATAGACGAACCGAAGAGTGCCTTGAGCTAGTGGGCCTTGGCGACCGGGCGGGTCACCGACCCTATGAGCTTGCAGGTGGGGAACGGCAACGGGTAGCTATTGCTCGGGCACTGGTTCATCGCCCTGCCCTTATCTTGGCTGATGAGCCCACGGGAGAGCTGGATTCGGCTACAGGTGCAGCGATCTTCGCTCTGCTTAAAGACATTGTGCAGAAAGAAAAAGTGGCTATTATTGTTGCTACCCATGATGTAGCTGTGGCTAGAATTGCTACAGCGACTAGGGAGTTGAGCGATGGTACTTTCGTTGCTTAGAGCACCTTTCCTTATAGTGGGGCCCGGTGACCAATCCGCCAGAGGGTCTTATCAAGAATATAGGGTGAGCAGAAGGGTTATCAGTATAGTAATAAAGATTGTCCTCGTAGATAGAAGGAGGTGAAAAAAGTGGTTAGCAAAATGGGTAAAGTGCTGTCTCTTTGGCTGGTGCTGGCTATAATCGCTACCTGCGTTGGCTGTGGTGATGAAGGCCCTACCAATGAGACAGTTACCAATGAGACAGTAGTAACCTTTCCCGATTCAAATCTTGAGGTAGCTATAAGAGAGGCTATAGGCAAGCCTGAAGGTCCCATCCATACCTCTGAGTTGGAAGGACTCTCCTTTCTTGCTGCTTCTAGAAGAGACATCACCGACCTCACCGGATTGGAGTATTGCACTAACATTACCCATCTCAGCCTTGCCTATAACCAGGTAAGCGACATATCCCCACTGGCCTCTCTCACTAACCTCACATGGCTCGACCTTGCCTATAACCAGGTAAGCGACATATCCCCACTGGCCTCTCTCACTAACCTCACTGTGCTCCACCTTGCCTATAACCAGGTAAGCGACATATCCCCACTGGTCTCTCTCACTAACCTTACCTGGCTCCACCTTGGCATGAACCAGGTAAGCGACATATCTCCACTGGCCTCTCTCACTAACCTCACCTGGCTAAGCCTTGGCATGAACCAGGTAGTCGAATTCAGTGACATATCTCCACTGGCCTCCCTCACTAACATTACCCATCTCGGCCTTGATGTGAACCAGGTAAGTGACATATCTCCTCTAGCCTCCCTCGCTAACCTCACATGGCTCCACCTTGGCGAGAACCAGGTAAGTGACATATCTCCTCTAGCCTCCCTCGCTAACCTCACATGGCTCCACCTTGGCGAGAACCAGGTAAGTGACATATCTCCTCTAGCCTCCCTCGCTAACCTGGAGTGGCTTTACCTTCAGGAAAACGATATCAGCGACCTCTCAACACTAACCGGTCTTACCAATCTGTGGGAGCTTTACCTTTCTGACAACAACATCAGCGACATATCACCACTGGTGGAGAACAGCGGCCTTTCGCAGGGAGATACCGTGGATTTGATGAACAATCCCTTGGGTACCACATCGGTCAATGTCTATATCCTGCAGCTTGAGGAAGAGAGGGTCGATGTAAAATATTTTAAGCTACATATCGGCGTTTCATGTACCACCTTCATGGCACTCCAACACATCAGTAAGGAAGTGGAACTTGCTGCCGGTGATTCATTTACAGTAACTCTGGGCTCCAACCGTACAACGGGCTTCCAGTGGCCAGAGTCAGCACAAATTGATGATCAGTCTGTACTAGAGCAACTAGCCCATAGATTTGTACCTCCTGAGGAGGATGCTCCGGGAGCCGCGGGGAAAGAGGTGTGGACTTTCAAGGCACTCAAAGAAGGCTCTACTGAGGTGTCCATGGAATATAGTCAGCCTTGGGAAGGTGGAGAGAAGGCAGAATGGACATTCAGGCTGATCGTGATTGTGAAATAGACTGACACAAGGGTGATGTGGAAATACCTGGCATGCTGTGCCGCAGTGATACTACTCATTATTCTTGGGTTATGCGATTGTTTGTATTTCCCTCCTGGCAATATACGGCAATGCCTCGCTTGAGGCAGCCAAATCGTTTGTATTGTGCCTCCTCTTTGCCGGCAGCGTCCTCTCTCTCGGTAACCTTCTTCTGAGCAACTATCTGGCCTTTGTCATCCATGGTCGTGATGTAAGAGAAACTTTTATGAAAATCCAAGCCTGTGTAAAGCATCACTGCATCTCCTGAGTCCTATTATGCTCCGAGATGTCAGCGTTTTCATGACATCATAGTGTGTTCGGAGTAACAAAAGCTTGTTTTGTTCAATCGACTTGACCATATTTAAAAGAGGTGCTAATTTGAAGATGGCTCTGGAAAAACCAGGGCCGAAGGTATTTATAGAAGGGTTGTCAACCTGATTTTTCAAGTAGTGTCAACCTGATTGTTTAAAAACTGAATAGCTTTCAGGCCGATTCCAGCTATGAAACCACCCTGAAAACCGGGAAAATGTCAACATGACTTTTAATCAGGGTGTCACAGGTTCGAGACCTGTACGGCCTACCAATCAAAACTATTCCACACCCCGAAATTCAAATTTTTTTAGAGTTGTCCGTTACACATTAGAAGTCGTGAGTTCGAGTCCCCCAAGGCCCACCATACAGTACAAAAGGTAAAACTTTTTCAAAGACATTTCCTTTAGTCCTTTAATTCTTCTGTTATTCCAGTGG
>Ga0307379_10013930_pt1 | contig 10399 bp, 6 predicted proteins | sample UN2MG_FD_202237 | JGI IMG/M metagenome (GOLD analysis project Ga0307379, IMG submission 202237) | Soil microbial communities from Risofladan, Vaasa, Finland - UN-2 | ecosystem: Environmental > Terrestrial > Soil > Coastal area > Acid sulfate soil | place: Finland: Risofladan, Vaasa | collected... | reverse complement strand
ATTCGCGGTGACTTAAAACTTGAATCATCGTAAATAATCCGTTTCCAGAAAAGAGTTTCAGAGAGATTGCCCTTAACCACCGCGGCTTTAACCTTTCGAGTTTTGCTGGATTGTATTACCGAGCCTCTGGGCAATGTTCCCGTAATCTGTTCGACAAGAGGCTCTAGCTGGAAATTAATCACGCTTGAAAAAATACTTATAAGGTTTGTTTAAGTGCGAAAAAAAGGGCCTGTGAGAAATCGCAGGCCCTTGCGTTAGACAGCGATGCAATAATAAAGGTTATCAGTAATAGTCCTGTTCAGACCCGCCGAGAATGGCTAACAATGATAAAAGATCGAAAATATTCGTTTTCCCGTCGCGGTTGACATCTCCTTTCTTGAATGCTCCAGCCGTACGCACCTCGATAGTTTTGGACAAAGTACCGGCAGCTCCTTCATTGTCCGTAACAGTCAAGGTTACCGTATAAGACCCTGCATTGTCGAAAGTATGGGAAACCGTTACTCCGGAGCCTGTTGTATTATCGCCGAAATCCCAGGTGTAGGTCGAGATCGAGCCATCGGCATCGCTGCTGCCCGAAGCGTCAAAATCCACCTCCAACGGCGGCTCGCCGCTCTCCGGCGTGGCGGTGAACGAGGCCACCGGGGCCTGGTTAGCCGGAACAAGGCTCTGTATCGTAATCACGCCGTTTTTAATGCCTATGCCTGCGATAGCTTGTAAAGCATCATCAGAGATCTGGACCCCTGTGATCTCCAAAGCTACAGCTCCCTCCGAGGCACCCTGGTCCACAAGATACTTAAATGTAAGTATGGCCTCATTGCCCGCGGCCAGGCTTGCGCCCGAGGCTGAATAACCGAGTACCATGACACCATCCCCGCTTGCATTGGTGCTTATGCTCCAGCCAGCAGCACGGCTCACCGCTTCAACCTCTGAAAATGTTACCTCCCCTGTCGGCGAGGGAGTCACTACAAACTGAAAACCTCCAACCGCCACTGAATTGTTCAATATCAAATTTACTACAGCGGTATCTCCTGGTAAAACAGTCACTTCTTCCAGAGTGAGAGAATCGGCCTGGGCAGTGGATAAAGTCAAGATATAGAGGAAACCTGACAGAGCTGCAATACGTTTCATTCTTTGTCCTCCGGGTTGGAGATTTAGATGGGAGTGGAATGTAAATTAATAAGACCTTTAAAAATCCCGGCAGGGGCGGGGTTGAAACCCGCCCCTGCAATAATCCATTAAATTTTAAAGCGTTATAAAAATATAAAAAACGTCCTCTCTGCGAAAAACTATTTCAAGAGCACCATCTTGCGGGTCCGCGCAAAATCCCCGGCCCGCATGCGGTAAATATAAATACCGCTCGCCACTCTTTGTCCTGTCTCGTCCGTGCCGTCCCAGTATACCTGATGCGTCCCGGGTTCCCGGACTCCTTCCGCCAGTGTCCTGACCAGGCGGCCGCGGATGTCGTAAATTTTAAGAGACGCATTCACTATTTCGCCTTCCGGCACACCGTAGCTGATCGTAGTGGCCGGGTTGAACGGGTTGGGAGAGTTCTGTGCCAGACTGAACGACTCGGGCAATTGAACCCTGCCCGTGGTCATGGAGTACAACGCTGCCACATCGTCTATCAGAGACTGATCTGCTCCTAAAGCTCTCAAATCCTGCTTGAGCTGGTTCAGATCGAGCTGAGCGGGCTCTGGTGAAACCCCGGCGAGGAGCAATGTTCTCCCGAGCGCCTTGTTCACACAAGCCAAAACGTCAAAAATGTTTATCGCTCCATCGCTGTTCATGTCTGCGCATGCGCTCTGGGCCGCTGTCGGCGTCTGCTGGCCCAGGGCAAATTTCACGATAGTCAAAACATCAAAAATATTCACCGAACCGTCACTGTTCACATCCCCAGGAAGAGCGCACCCGCCAATTGTAATCTTGCCGGTGACCAAATTCGTGGTGACAGCTTTCTGATTCGCATCCGAAAGCTGTACCCCCGAGAACACGAGGTTTATCTCAGTCCCTGTGGGAACAGTTGAGCTTACATCGTAACTCACGGTGAGAATATCACCGCTGCCAGTGCTGATAGTCGCTCCTGCACCGGAGTAAAACAAAATCATCTGCCCATCACCCAGAGCGCTGTTACTCACTGTCCAGCCGCTAGTGCGGCTCCCCACCGCCGCACTCTTGAAAGTCAAATAACCTGAAGGACTCGGAGTAAGCACAAACTGGCCCCCGGCTATGGCAATGCTTGAATTGTCAAGAGATATCGAAACACTGACCGTGCCGCCTGCAGAACCGGAAGTGGAGCCGCAGGTGAGAGTTACCGTGCCCGTGGTTGCGCACGGCGCCGTATAGCTCTTCCCGCTGGTGGCTGAACCACCGGAAAAAGTAGCTGTTATCAACACGTCCCGAACCGTGCAGTCAGCATTGGGGTTGCTCGTGGTATAAGTAATATGGTACTGACTGGCAAAAATCTCGGCTAGGTTCTGGTAAATCTGGGCCAGCTCGCTGGAACTCGGCGCGTAAAAATAGGACCCATTGGTCTGGTCAGCCAGGTTCTTGTAAGTGGTTTCCTCTGTGGACCCGGGAGAAAGTCCGAGTCCGATGGTAAAAATCGAGATCCCCAGGGAGTTGGCATAAGATATAACCTGATCGGAAGTGGTGGTACTCTCGTTGTCATCCCCGTCACCGAATACGATAACAGCCCTGCGGCCGGTCTGAAGGCTGAGCTCGCTGAGTGCCTTGTAGGCCCCGTCATACATCGCAGTGAAGCCATCAGCGTAAATATTGTCAATCGCCGTTTTCAAAAGAGTCTTATCACTGGTAAACGCCTGTTCCACTGTGACCGTTGACTCAAAAGAAACTATCCCGCATTTGTCCTGGGTGCTCATATTGTCCACGAAAGACTTGGCCGCGGTTTTCAGATCAGTTATCGGCGAGCCGTCCATACTGCCGCTTCTGTCCAGAACCAATACCACTGTCAGGGCAGAGCCGGTCGTCCCCACCGAGGTCACCGTTATCGGCGACTGGACGACACTGTCTTCCATAACAGTGAAATCTTTAGCTGTAAGGCCGGTAATGTAGTTGCCGCTCTGGTCCCTGACAGTGACATAGCACTCGATCACCGGGAAACCTGTGGCATCTACCTGGGCGAAGGTAAGCCTCTTGTCGGCAGGAACCACAGCGGCGCCCGCCTGGCCCGTGTTCTGCAAATCGCAGCCGAACTTGGGCCAGGGGCTTGCGGTAAGACCTGATGTAGTGCCGCTCTCCAGGGCATACAAGTGGGTGTCATTAGACCCTATGTAAACGGTTCCATCGTTTCCTATGGTGGGTGCAGCAAGGACTAGACTTTCTGTCAGATATCTCCACTTGAGAGTGCCATCCGAATTTAACGCGTATACGTAATAATCTTCCGAACCTGCATATATGGTCCCGTCACTGCCTACAGCCGGCGTACTCAACACCCAACCGCCGGTCTCGTATTCCCACTTGAGAGTGCCGTCTGAATTCAAGGCATAAATATAATTATCCAGCCCCCCGAAATAGATTGTCCCGTCACTCCCTAATGTCGGAGAGGATTGGATACCAGCACCAACATAATATCTCCACTTGAGAGTGCCGTCCGGGTTCAGCGCATAAAAATATTCACCTGACGTATAAACAGTACCATTGTCTTCATAATAGTAACCTTCACCTATATAAATGGTCCCGTCGCTCCCCAGTGCCGGCGAAGAAAAAATTGCCTCGTCGGTAGTATAACTCCATTTAAGAGTACCGTCCGGTTTCAGCGCATATATTAATCCGTCTGCTCCACCCACATAAATGGTACTGTCGCTGCCGATTGCCGGTGAAGAGTACACTATACTCCCGGTTTCATATCTCCACTTAAGAGTGCCGTCGGCATTCAAGGCATATAAATAATAGTCAAAAGACCCGAAATAGATGGTCCCGTCGCTGCCCAGTGCCGGAGAGGAAACGACATAATCTCCTGTCTCGTATTTCCACTTAAGGGTGCCGTCCGGATTCAAGGCATATAAATAATAGTCATAAGACCCGAAATAGATCGTCCCGTCGCTGCCAACAGCGGGTGGGGAATCTACATCATCTCCAGTCAAATATTTCCATTTTAAAGTCCCGGCAGGATTTATCGCGTACATATAATTATCGTCCGAACCTACATAAATGGTCCCGTCGGTGCCGATAGCGGGTGTCATAGGCTCCCAGATACCAGATCCTGTCTGATATCTGAACTTCAGGTCTCCGGCAGCGGACAACCGCACTGCGGGAATCCTTTCTTTCGGCTCCCCTATTTTAAATTTCTATTTCAGGGTCCCTGGTCCAGAACCCTCCGAGGCCAGCAGGCTGCCGGTAGAAAAAATTAATGTGCCAACCAACAGCAGCGAAAAACACCACATTAAAAGGAGCGGTTTAAGCGGTAGAGCTTTGGACATCTTGCCTCCCGGCTGAGGTGATTGATCCTGGAAAACTGCGGGTAGAAAAGTTAAGGTAGGCATTGAAAGGATCCTTTGATCTTCTCTGCCTACCTGATTTTTAACCGAAAGACCCAGATTTTCATTCTCCGGTCATTCTTATGGTATTAAATACATGATGCACACTTTTTGTTTATACTGTTGAGCCTTTCTCGTTTGCAACTATAATTCTAATTTCAAATGTAATTATCAAAAGTGCAAATAACGCATTTACAATTAGATAGTCTTTACTCTTAAATGTCAATAAAACAGTGTCTTTTCCCCATTGTAATTTACTTTACATAAAGCTCTGCCCATATTGTTAGTCTAAATTCAGCGACTGAAACACTTACCGGTGTTCCCGCTTAAGTACGGCCTTCAACTTTTCGATATCCAGGGCTTCACGCCTGTGGCCGTTCTTTCCTGTGACCGTAGTGGCGGCAAGGATGGATGAGACTATGGCTTCCTCTGTCGCTTCGATAGAGGCTGTAAACAAGCCGTCCATAGCGTTGTTTTCCAAAGGCTGCCGGCTCCTCGTGTAAGGCCCCTTCTCTGGAGCGTGGCGGAAATCGGGGTGGGTGGTGAAAGCGATTGCATAATCCCCGCTGCCGTTGGAGAAATCGGCCCCTGCTCTGGCCATGCCGGCAAAAGATCTCCTGGCGAGCCTGCGCAGGTTCCGGTGACAGACCGGGGCATCAATGGCGAGCACTATGATACATGAGCCTCCCCGGTCTGTCTTGTCGCTTTTGAGGTCCGCCCGGACCCTGATCCCGTCTATGGTCAGAGTCCCGCCGAAATTGGTCTGCACCAGGACGCCCAGGGTATAGGTATGCCCTTCGATATCCACCACGCGCGAGGCGCTCCCGATGCCCCCTTTGTACCCCAAACAACTTGTTCCGGTGCCCGCTCCCACAGAGCCCAGCTCGACCGGTCCCGAATTTGCGGCTTCGATAGCAGCATAGACATCCTGCTCATCCACTGCGCGGGCCCTGATATCGTTCAGCCACCAGTCATTGGTTTCTGCAACCAGGGGGTTGATAGAGACCACATCCTGCATTCCAGGAAGGGAGAGCATATAGGAGATCAGCGCATCCGCAGCCCGGGGCACTGCCAGGGTGTTTGTCAGCAGAATCGGGGTCTCGATCTCGCCCAGCTCGTTGACCTGGGTCGAGCCGGCCAGCTTGCCGAACGCGTTATACACCTCCACTGCTCCCTCGACCTTCTCCAGGAAAAGGTTCCCGCCGTGCGGCAGGATCGCGGTAACCCCTGTGCGTATATCCTCCCCGCGCTTGATCGTGCAGTGCCCGACCAGCACTCCCGGCACATCGGTGATCGTGTTTCCGGGACCCGGAGCGAGCTGTCCGATCACGATTCCCAGGTCCCGCAGGCCTGCCCGTGCAGGCTCCCGGGCCCATAGCCCCTGCCAGAGAATGATTGTCGATACCAGGCTCCAGGTTAAAAACTTTTTCATCTCGCCGCTCCTTTTGAAAAGGTGTCTTCAAGGAGGATATCGAATTCTCACTATTGAGTCAGCCTGAATGCCGATTCTGGTTCTAATGTTTATTTTTCCGCAGGACCACCAGCCTGTTCCCCTGAATGTCCGTAAGCCTGAATTTCTCGAAAGTGATATGCCCGGTCCGGTCGGCCGGCGCTGTCTTGCGGATAATCTCCCGCCCGCCGGGCGCTCTATCAATCAGGACCACCTCTTCTCCAGGGGCAGGATGAAACCGCTGCACTCTGCGCAAAGTGATATCCACTGTGGCCGGAAGGCGGGGTTTGCCGCCGGCAAAAAACAGGGTCAGGGCGTACTGATCTTTTTCATCCCGGATCTCTTTCCATTCCAGGCCGAAATTGATATAGCCCGTGAGGTCGCCGTCCGCAGGTTCTCCATTGCCGGGATTATCATTGAGCGAGAAATTGCTCAGAGCGGGAAAACTCTCTTTTAAGCTGAAACGCAGCAGGTATTCGGGATCCTGCCAGTTCTTGAACCACGGGTCCGCATGATCCATACAATTTGAATGCACCCCGTTGTCCCAGCCGGCAATGAATCCCTGGCGGGATTCGTTCAGGGCGCGGTAGTAGCGGGGATTGGGCCTCCAGGGTATGGAACCGTCCTGCCTGCCGTTGGAAATGACCAGGAAAGGCAGGTCGATCCCTTTTTCGAGCGCGTCAGCAAGCACTGTGCGCGAGTCCATCCGCTGGCGGAGTATTGTTCCCTCACTGTCCCTGCGGTCGAGCGGCCCGCAGAACGGGGTGAGCCGCTTTTCGCTCCCGCCCCATTCCTGGTCGAAATACCCCACCAGTGGAACCGCAGCCATCAGCGCGGAGAAGAGCTCCGGGTGCCGAAGGCCCCACGACAGGGTGCCGCAGCCTCCCATGGATCCTCCTTCCAGCACTATCCGGGCCGGGTCGCACCTGAAATACTCCTGCGCCCAGGAAAGAATCCAGAGGTTCCTTCTTTCCGTAAAGTTGGTTGGCGTGCCGGACAGCATCGAATCGCGGTCGTAAATGCGGTCATTGTAGCCGTACCAGAAAGTGTCGATTGCAGGAGAGAAATGGTCCCGCGCATCCCAGGATTCGAGCAAGGTGCGGCAGACCCATGTGCGGTCAGTGGGAGCGATCAGCAGATGGCCCTCCTTGAGGACAGCATGGAACTTGAAAGGAAGCCCCTCACGCCAGCCCATCTCCCGGGTGCCGAAAGCAAGCCAGGTCTGTGGCTCTGAGCCGCCTCGTCCGTGAAGAGAAAAAATCGCCGGCAGGCCTTCCGCACTGCCCGGTCCCGGCTTTTCACCCGGTACACCCAGCCAGATGGGCTTTATCGGCATCTGCCTCCCGCTCAGCGGGCGCTTCAGGGAGTTGGACCCGGCCACGATCTTCCGGTCCTCCGCTCCGCCCACAGTCATGGTTACCGCGTAATACGCGCTCTCAGGGTCCCCCTCGCCTACTGTGTGCACGAAAAGCCCTCCAGCCGGGTCCAGCCTCTCGCCGCCTTCCCGGATCACAAATCCAGCCGGCTCCACCTGGCCTTCCTTGAAATAAGTGGCCGAGTCCTGCCACCAGTCCCGCGCGGAATAGGCCTCGACCATTGCGGCAAGAAGATTCGCCTGGTCCAGATTGCGGCCCTTAATCGGCTCAGGGCTCATGTAGATATTAAACGTGCCTCCATGGTCTCCAGGCGGCTCCTGCCAGGTAAGGAAAACCTGTCCCTGAGAGAAATCTCCCTTGAGCCCTGTCACCGGAGATTTTTCCTCTGCGCAGGAACTGAATAAACAGACAGAAAAAACAACGGTTTGAACAAGTCTGAATAAAAAAGCTCTTCCTAAGATCATATTTCAACCCTTTATCCGTGGTAGCTGATTAATAAACCGCCATTACGAGGAAATTGAAAATCTGCTCATATTTTTCTATTTGCTTTTCCAAACAGCTTTTCGACTTCTTCCTTAAATTGCAGAAAGATTGCTATTTTCTCCTGATTATCGATTTGATCACCAAGAACTTCAGCCAGGCTCCGATAGTACCATTCCTGCTTATCTTTTCCGCGCTTGAAACGCTGCCATATTTTATCGCCGATTCTCCTGTAATCGTCAGCAATGCATCTTATATTGTGAAGCTTGTCGGCGCAGGCCACCAGACGGACATCCAATGGAGCAGTCCTCAAAAATTCAATCGTGTGTTTTTTTCGCTCCTCCCAGGATAGTGATTTATCAGGCTCGGAACACGCTTTGACCAGCGAAGCTACTTTCTCCCCGAATTTTTCACGTATCAAATCCAGCGTAACTGGTGTATCCTCAATTGTATCATGTAGAATCCCGGCAGCAATCACCTCTTCCGAACAGCCGGCCTGGGAAAGAATCATGCCTGCTGCAAACGGATGAGAGATATAAGGGATATCAGTGCCTTTGCGCACCTGATTGGAATGTGCTTTAACTGCAACTTCGATTGCCTGATAGATCATATTTTGGCCCCTTTCAAGATCCACAGATTGCCTCCTCTGCCAAATATTACCAGCTTACTAAGAGTCACTTGCCAACGGTACACTTATTACTTATTGCGGATTCCTTTGATATTAAGAACCGGACATGCAAATAGCCCAGGCTTATTCTCAATCCATAGCGGATACCTCAACGAAGAGGTAATCCTTGAACGCCCGGTATAATTCGGGCTTATCATCTGAGATAACGACGGGTTCGAGACTATTGGCGTAATCCCGGACCCGCCAGCTTTTGCCACGCTCCAGGCCGCGTAAGCGAAAGGACCGCGACCTAGGCCAATAATCAGCGCCACTTGCGCCTGATATCAGCAGCAGGCTGCACCGAAGCAGAGCCTCGAGGGATTCTTTTCGATTAAAAAACAATATGGTTTGCCTGCTAAATCAAGGAAAATAATTTTTTTTGGAGCGTCTTTACTACTATTAAATAACCAGTTATTTTTGTGCTTATGGCCTGGCGCATTAGAGTTTATCGAAACCTGTAATTCTTTTTTAGAAGCCGCCACCGGATTCGAGAGGATCGATATATGTCCTGGCCCGGCTTTCGAAGATATCTGACTGCCTTTGGGATTTTTCTCAATCTGCACTTTCTTTTCCTGGCCTCACCTGCTGTGGCGGATGATTCCGGCCAGTCTGTCTCCTACCTGGAGGATTACGACCACGACGGGGAGGTAACGGTTACGGATGTGATCGCCTTGCTCCTGATGGCGCTGGATTATCCCGCGGACCCGAGAGTGGATTACAACGGGGACGGCAAATACAATATTATCGACGCTGTAGCTCTGGCTGTCAATATCGCCAAACATAACCTCCATCAGGCAGAGCCGGTCGCCGGGAGCTGGAGGGTGCTGGGACCGGGAGGCGGCGGGGCCATGTTCTCCCCGACAATCAACCCCTATGACCCGGACAATGTTCTCCTGCGCTGCGACATGACAGGGGCTTATGTCACTTTCGACGCCGGTGCGAGCTGGCGCATGTTCAACCTGCGCACTGCGGTCGAGGATTTCGAGTTCGACCCCTCGAGTCCCGGCACTGTCTATGCCTGCAACACCGACCTTTACCGCAGCGAGGACGGCGGGGCCCGCTGGCGGCTCATTTACCCGGACCCGGCCAATGTGCTTTACGAGCGCATGGTCGGCGACCACTCCGAGCAGTCATACTGGACAGTGGATGGCATGCCAGATGCATGGATAGACAAGGTGCGTGTCGACCCTGCAAACAGCGATCATCTTTTAATCGGTTTACACAGCAAGTGGGACGGCCCGGCGAAAATTCTGGTCTCGAATGACCGGGGACAGAACTGGCGCATCCTGGCCGAGCTGCCCGGAGACCAGGTTCTGGCTGTTTTTCCCGGAACCTGGTGGGACAACCCGGACGAGGTGTTGGCAATAACCGATATTGGAGCAGTGCGGGTCTCGGAAACAAGCGGAGAGATAACCGCCCTCGATCTGCCTGATACGCCGCTTGTTTACGCAGACGGCGGCAAGGGGGACGGGGGCCACGCTTTATACGTTCTGTCCGCCATGAGGCAACTCGGCAGGTCAGTTGCCGGCGGGGTGTTCCGCTCGACTGACCGTGGCGGGACCTGGAATGCCGTAAACGAGGACCTCACCAGGCCCTTTACATATTACGGCGCGGTTCCTTCCTATAATACCCTGGCTGTCTGCCAGAGCCAGCCCGAGGTGGCGTATCTGGCCTGCGCCTCATATTCGGCCGGGTCCAATTCACCGCCCCAGTTCGGCATTTTCAAAACAGTGGACAGCGGGGAAAACTGGGACTGGGTTTACAGGGCCGACTGGGACGGCATAATCTCGAAAAATTTCTCCGAATCGTGGTATACCCGGAGTTACGACCCATCCTGGTCGGCAAGTCCCCACGAGCTGGGAGTCTGCCCCACAAAACCGGATATATGCTATGCGGCTGACGGGCACTCCTACCGCACCCTGGATGGCGG
>Ga0307379_10013929_pt1 | contig 10399 bp, 16 predicted proteins | sample UN2MG_FD_202237 | JGI IMG/M metagenome (GOLD analysis project Ga0307379, IMG submission 202237) | Soil microbial communities from Risofladan, Vaasa, Finland - UN-2 | ecosystem: Environmental > Terrestrial > Soil > Coastal area > Acid sulfate soil | place: Finland: Risofladan, Vaasa | collected... | reverse complement strand
CTACAGACGCATGCTGGTCGACGTCGGTGACCGTGCATCGGAGTTCGGCGACCGGCCGATCGCGTCGCACTGGCCCTTCGTTGGCTCGCAGTTCGCCGGCACCCTCATCGTCGGCCAGGCGCTCGCTGGGTGGGATGCAGAGGAGACCGGCGCACGCTGGCTCGCCGCCGAGGCGACCACAGACCTTGGAAGGGCGAGGATCATCCACGACACGATGGCGTGGGCGAAGGCCCGGCCGGAGCCAATGGACGAGGTCCTTCGATGGAGCCACCGCCGCGGCTCGCCCTTCTGGGGCCTATCGCAGCGGTTGATGCGCCTCCTCGAGCCCGACGCAAGTCCGTGGTACAGCCGCCACGCGTGGTGGAACGTCTACCCGCTCGGCTGGGACCGACCTGGCAGCAGTCCCGGGCCTAGACTCCGAGCAGCACAGGCGGATCACGTCGGCGGCCTGTTCTGGGAGGTCGTCGGCATGATCGGGGCACGACGGATCGTCATCGTCGCCGGCGCGGACTGGTGGCCAGACGTCCGAGCCCGACTGGGGCTCGAGCATCTCGAGCGCCGCTCGTCCCCGATCCTCGCTGCGGGCCGGGCGGCGGACGTGCCGGTCGTAGCGACCTATCACCCCGGTGCCCACATCAAGGGCCTGACCCGCGATGACTTCGCCGCACAGATCGCGACCGAAATCTCGGCGCTCGAAGCAGGGTGAGATCGCGGGCATTCCCTGAGCCACAGCCTCGGCGTCAGGCGGGCTCCAGGCTCGTCACCACCAACCACCCCTCGGCCCGTCCTTGGTAGATCAGCTGCTCGGTCGTGAGGCCCGATCGAGCCCGCAGGTCGGCCAGGTGCCGCTTCGCGGTGCTCGGCCGGACGCCAACGCGTGCCGCCGCCTGGGGGATAGAGCCGCCGGCTGCGACGTACGCGGCGAGGACGTCGACCTGGCGGGGGGTCGGCGTCCGTGGGAGCGACCCTCGCAGGTAGCCGTCCCTCATGCGGGGGCGGCCGACACCGGGCTGACCCGGCTCCGCGTGATGAGCCCGAGGATGGCCGCCGTGACGGCGAGGATCGCGCCGATCTGGTCGGGCGCGAGGGAAAGACCGAACGCCACGACCAGGGCGATCACCGCCTGGACGAGGGCGAGGACCATCGCAGGCTCACGTCCCCACAGAGCGCCCGGCTGGCTGTCCATCACTTCACCCGCACGATGTCGCCCGGGTGGATGAGCCCAGGCTTGGCGCGGTACTTCGCGTTCTCCGGGAAGGCGAGGAGGGTCTTGAGCGTCAGCTTGTGGGCGGCGGCGATTGCGCTGAGGGTGTCGCCGGCCTTCACGGTGACCGTCGTGATCGGCGGCCGCAGGATCGCGTTCGCCCGGGCGATGACATCGCCGAGGAACGCCTCGCGGCTCGCCTTGGGACAGGGACAGGACGCCCGGTTGACGCTGTTGAGATCGCTGTGGCCATGGACCGTGGCGCGGTTCACCGGCAGGCCCGTCGCCTTGGCCATGGCGGCGATCCGGTCGGCGCAGAACTGCCGCTGCGCCTTCGTGATCGGGTAGGTCGAGCCGTAGCCGACGCACTCGAACTCGAGCCAGTACGCCTCGTTCGCGTTGTGGCCCTTGGCGCGCAGGGCGAGCACCTTCGCGACCCCGGCGTTGGCGGTGTTCGGGCTCGCGACGTCGCCGTTCGACCAGGCCGCGTGCTTGGCCGGGTCGATGGCCTCGATCGCCCAGCCGTCGCGGGCGACGTAATAGTGGGCTGACGGACCATTCGAGCCGGCGCGGTTCGCGTAGTTGCGCTCGTCGCGCGCTGCCTGGTGCCGGTCGGGGTTCGCGGCCGTCCGTCGGTTGCCGGTGATGTGGATGCAGGCGAGGATCGGCGCCTTGACCCGCCGCCGGGCACCGCGTGTCGGGTAGCCGTAGGCCTTGTTCGTCAGGAGGGCGGTGATCGTCGTCATCTCACGCGACTCCAGAACGACCCGGCCTCGAGCCCCAGGAGCGCGAGGATCGCGCCCAGAAGGGGAAGGAGGGTCCCGGGCGATACGTCGTAGCCGGGCACGACGACATCGAGGATGAGGAGCACGACGAGGACGATCGTGAGTGCGGCCGCGGCCCCGATCCGAGCCGAGGAGTAGTCGTCGGCCCGGGTTCGATGGTCCGCTGCATCGTCACGATGCTCATTGCCCATGCCGGCGCAGTCGGTCGATCCAGGCATCGACGAGGGACGGCAGCAGCCAACGGTCGAGGGCGATGCCCATCGCGACGCCGGCGAGGAATGCGAGGACGAGCTCGACCCCGCTCACCGGGCGCCCACGGTATTGACGGCGCGGACGTACCCGGTGGGGGGAACCGGGAGTCGATGTGGATCGGACCAGCGCGCCGTCATGCCCCTAAGCGTGCGGGCGGTTGGCCTCGATGACTACTTGGTCGATTGGGCCATGCCGCTCGGGGACGACGCGGACTAGTGGACAGCAGCTACAGCGCGGCCGGTGCGAATCGCGGACTCGCGGCCGCGAAGATGGCCATCGGGCCGACGGTCGCAATACCCAGGCGCTCGAACGATGTCTCAAGAATCTCGCGGAGGCCGTCCGCCGTGTCGTCGAGGTTGTCGAAGGTGCCCCGCCGGTTGTTGGCCTCGAGGATCCGCCGCGCCAACCAAGTGTGACGTCCGGAGCGCACGAGGATCGAGGCGCCGAAGGAACACCGTTCGGATCAAGACGGCGGCGACGCTTGCGACGGCCCTGCCATGCGAGGGAGTGGTCCCGGCAGGCAGTGCACCACGCCGTTGAGCGTGGCAGAATCGAACGGCCCGTCGACTGGGAGCGGCTTGAGGACGTCCGCCTCGATGGTCGTGATGTCAGGGTTCCCCAACCGCCGGGATGCGCGACCAAGGACGTTCACATTGGGGTCGCTGAGCGTGCAGGAGTGTCACCTGAGGTGAACTACACCCGTGGAGTCTCGTATCTTGAGGTCGTCGGATCGCCGAAGCCGAGGTATCGACGCGCAGGCCCTCGTAGTCGCTGGATCGCGGCCACGGTCCTCTTCGCCTTGGCTGTCGCCGCGTCGGCATGTTCCGCGGACACGGCGACGCAGCCTCGTTCGGAGTACGCGGCAAGGGTCAACACGCTGTGCGCAGCGATCACCACGACGATAGATGGTGCTCTGATCCCGGTTCTCGAGAGCTACATCGCCGGGTTGGATGCTTCCGGCTCGGACGAGCAGAGCCTGACCGACGAGCAGGTCATGGGGCTGTACGCGGCGACCAGGCCCGTGGTCGAAAACCTGAACCAGGAGTTCGCCGCAATGCTCTCGGAGCTTCGGTCGCTTCCACAGCCGGACACAGATGCCAGCGTGTTCGCCGAGCATTGGGACCGGGTCGAGGCCCTGTGGATCGAGGGATACAAGGCGATCGTGACCGCTTCGAGTGATCCAGTTGCGGCTCGCGCCCTTCTTGCGGAGCCCGACCCTCGGTTGTCTCCCACGAATGAAGCAGCCGTCACCCTCGGCATCGAGCAGTGCGTTTTCGATTGACCGGTGTATAGGCCCACCCTCGCTAAGTACAGCCGTTTGTAAGTCGCATCACGCAGGTCTCGCAGATACGCTCTTCCCGAAAGAAGGGCGTGGTGTCGAGACCAAGCCCGTACCAGATCGCCTTGACCCCGCTCGAGCGTGAGCGCCCCGAGCGACGGGTCCGCCGCCAGACGGCCACGAACGCGATGTCTTCCGAACCAGGGGTCGTTCTGTTCGCGCCGAGCGGCCCGCGCAACGACGAGATCGTGCTCCGCCTGGGCACGGCCCGCGAGACCGTGAGCCGGTGGCGGAAGCGGTACTTCGAGGAAAGTGACACCGGCCTCACTCAGCGTGCGGGAATGTCACCTGACGCGCGGGAAGGTGTCACGAGCGATCTCACGCCCGTGGAGGCGCAAGCCGCTGATCGTCGTGAGACCCAGGAGCAGCGTGAGGCCAACCGGAGCAAGAAAGAGTGAGAGGTCGCTCGCGTAGAACCCGACCGCGACGAGCGGGTAGGCGATGAAGGCCATCGCATAGACATGCGGCCGATCCGCTGTCCGGAGCAGGGAGATTCCCAAGGCGAACAGTCCGATCATCGCGACGAGCTCCGAGACACTGAAGGCTGTGAAGGCTAGCTGACGGGCGGTGTCACCAGCGTACGAGTCATCGGTGAAGAGCCAGAACTCGGCCGCCGTGGCCGTGGCCATGCCGAACCACGCTCCCGCCACTACTAACGTCGTCACGAGACGTGCATGGACGAGCCTCTGTCGGTTTCCGCCGGCGAATGCCGCCACGCCCGATGCGCCGGCTCCAAGGACCGCCGCCATGACGCGATTGAAGGCTTCGTAGCGCTTGTAGTCGTCGCTGCCGGGGGGACCGTACACATCCTCGACACCCACGCTCGCCAGGAACCCGAGGATGGCGAGCAGTCAGACGGTCGACGACAAGACGGCGATGCCCGCCAACATCGTGACCAGCCGGGGGCTGCTGATCGTCACGACCGCTCGACCCTCCTCAGTTGCACGTCATGGCAGCCAGTCTACCGTCCCCTCGGAAGGAGCCATCGGTCAAGGGCACCGCCCATGACCACGCCGGCGCGGAACGCCGCCACGAGCTAGACGCCGCTCATCGGATTGTCCCCGCGGAGTTGACGGCGCGGACGTACCGGTGGGGGGAGCCGGGAGTCGGTGTGGATCGGACCTGCGCGCCGTCATGCCTTCAAGCGTGCGGGCGGCGGGCCGCGGTTTCTAGTTGGCCGATTGGGCCATGGTTTCGTGCTCGCCGGTGCGGAGCGGGAGGGGGATTCGGCGGCGCCCCGGCCCGTGGATTGACCTCCCCGACAGAATGAAGCCACCCATCTACCGACAGGGAGGACGCGATGAGAGTCGAAAGCTCGACCGTGATCCAGCAACCCGTGGGGAGCGTGTGGGACTTCTACGCGGTGCACCACGTCCAGAATCACCCTCGATGGGACCCGACCATCGAGCTCCAGGCCACGTCCGACGGGGCCGTCGGACTCGGGACGGTCATCAGACGACGCGTCACGCGGTTCGGTCGCACGACCGAAGGGACGATGGAGGTGGTCGAGTTCGAGCCCGAGAAGCTGATGCGTGTCGAGACGCACGATGGACCGATGACGATCCATGGCTGGGCGCGTTTCGAGGTGGTCGGACCTGACGAGACCAGGTTGACCATCGGCGGCGACATCCCGGGTGCCGACGACGCGGTGGCAGCCCAGGTCCGGACGATGATGGATCGGAGCACCGCCAACATCAAGTCGCTCGTCGAATCCGGGACGTGACTTGAACCGGGCCGGCCGGGCAGCATGACGATGCGATCTCTGGAGACCGACTACCTCGTCGTGGGCGCCGGTGCGACTGGCATGGCCTTCGCCGACGCCCTGATCGATCATGCGGACGTCCACGTCACGCTCGTCGACCGCCGCCATGCGGCTGGCGGGCATTGGCAGGACGCGTATCCCTTCGTCCAGCTCCACCAGGCTTCACTGTTCTACGGCGTCGCGTCGACTGAGCTCGGCAGCGGCGCGGTGCAGCGGAGCGGTCCGGAGGAGGGCCTCCAGGAGCGGGCCCGCCGCTCGGAGATCCTGGCGTACTACGACGACATCCTCAACCGCCGCTTCCTGGCCACAGGGCGCGTCGACTACCTCGGGGCGTGCGAGTACCACACCGACGGCTCGACACACTGGGTGACGTCGCGGGTGTCGGGCGAGACCGTGCAGGTGGATGTCCGACGCCGTGTCGTCGACGCCACCTACGTAGCGCCGACGATCCCCGCGACGACGCTCCCGCCCTTCGGCGTGGCTGACGGCGTCCGCGTCGTCCCTGTCAACGAGCTCGCACGGTTGGCTGTTGCGCCGCGCAACTACGTGATCGTCGGCTCCGGCAAGACCGCCACCGACGCGATCGTGTGGCTGCTGGCCAATGGCGTCAGGCCGGATCGGATCGTATGGGTGCGTCCGCGTGACCCCTGGATGCTCAATCGGGCCGTCGTCCAGCCCGATCCCGTCGTCGCGCTGACGCTCGCTGCGGACGTGATGGCCGCGGCGGCTGACGCGGCGTCACTCGACGACTTCTTCCTGCGCCTGGAAGGTGCGGGCGTGATGCTCCGAGTCGACACGGACGTCGTTCCTACGATGGCCAAGACCCCAACCCTCGCCGCTTGGGAGCTTGACCTGCTTCGCACGATCGACACCGTCGTCCGCCTGGGGCACGTCAAACATGTGACCAGCCGCGAGATCGTCCTCGACCGCGGATCGGTGCCGCTGCCACCGGACGCTCTCATCGTGCACTGCGCCGCGTCGGGGTTGCAGTACCCACCGCTTGTGCCCATCTGGGGGCCGGACATGATCCGGCTCCAGACGATCCGAGTTGGCTTCCCATGCTTCTGCGCGGCCCTGGCCGGCTACGTGGAGGCAACCCGCGACGACGACCGCGAACGCAACCGGCTCTGCCCGCCCAATAACCTCCCAAACACCACCGCCAGCTGGACGAAGATGATGGTCCGCGGAACGGTCGCGGCGCGCACCTACGGCGCTGAGCCGGACATTGCCGCGTGGGCCAACAGCTGCGCATTGAACCCGGCGCGGATCGAACCAGAGCAACAAGGGAATCCGTCGGTCCGGGCCGCCAACGACCGTCTGGCCGCCGTCATCGATCGCGGGCTCGATCGGATGGCCGATCTCGCCAAAGAGCCGCTGCCGAGCGACGGACGAGAATCGAAGTCCTGAGCGAACTAGGCCTATGCACGGACCTGCGTTGCGGCCGAGGGAGATGGCATGGCTCGCCGACGGCTGTGGTCGGCTGGACCACATATGTGCCCATCTGGACCATGTCATCTGGCTCGGGCAGACGAGTAGCCAAGATCCACACGAGCTGCGCCGTCGTCGTCGCTCCGACCTTGGACCGCGCGTTCGCCAGGTGGTGCTTCACGGTCGAGTGCGACAGGCCGAGGCGGTGGGCGGCCGCCTTCTCCGACCCGGCAACGAGGACCGCGGCGACCACCCCGACCTCACGATCGGTCGCGCGTGCCGGAGCCCGTTCTCTCACGCCAGCCGCCTCGCCGCAGCCACCCACTCATCCCGCCCCTCGATCGGGATCTCGTAGGTTGCTAACGCAACCTTTTCGGGCAGCGCCAGCGCCAATCCGTGCGCATCGGCGGCTGACGTGAGCCGGACCCGCACGATGCGGGCCCCCGCCACGGACGATCCAGTGCCCCCCGAAGGTCGCGACCCGGATCGCCTGAGCCCGTCGCGCTGGCGGTCCACGGCCGGTGCTGCGCTCGAGCGAGAGGACCCGGGGTCCGGCTGCCGGCGCGCGGTGCGGCCGCTATCCTGAGGCCGTGACCGACGGAACGTCGCGGAGCACCGGTGTCCAGCCCTGGCGCCGGCTCGGCACGGAGAAATACCAGCGCCGCTACGAGCTCTTCTTCCTCGCTGCGCCGGTCTTCGAGCGCTACGGCTACCGGGGGGCGACGATGCGGGCCCTGGCCCACGCCTGCCATCTGAGCCCGGCCGGCCTGTACCACTGGTTCGACTCGAAGGAAGCACTGGCCACCTATCTCCTCCGCGCCCCGCGAGTGGACTGGGAATCGACGTACGTCGCCCCGGACGTCGACCCGCTCGTACAGTTGCGCCAGATGATCGATGTGGCGGTCGTCAACCTCCGGCTCTACCTGCTCGCGATCCGTCTCCACGAGGAGATCGAGGGGAAGCGGGATGATCACGCGGTGGCGAGGGCACTCCGCCAGGGCGAGGCGGTCTTCGCCCGGTACATCCACGAGGTCTCGCCGGGCCTGGGGCGGACGGAGGCGACCGCGCTCGGCCGGGACCTGATGGCGACGCTGGTCGGATCCGCGGTAGCGGGACTGGATCCCGAGCCCGAGGCCGCCCAGCACGCGCGGCTGACGGCGCTGCTTCGCAACCGGCTCGTGCCGGGGTACGTCGGTCCGGACGCGTTCGACCGCGTGATGCGCTCCGGGAGCCCCCAGCCGACCTGACGACCGGCCTGGTTCCGGCGGCCGCTGGAACCGAACAGATGGCGTGCTCCGTTCGGTCGCGTCGTGCCTAGCCTCGACCTAGCACCGCCACGCATGGAGGCCACGATGTCCGGAACCGCCCAGCCGATCACCCCGCCCGCCCGCCCGGGGAGCCGGTCACTTCCGCTCCTGGACCCGGCCTTCGTCCGACGGGCAGGACGGGCGACACTCGTCGCCGTCGGGACCCTCGGCCTGTCGGCCGTCGCGCTCTCGCTGTACTTTGGCGGCGCGGGGGAGATCTTCGGACCGATCAACGACGCGCTGCTCGCCGCGACCTTCGCCCTCCTGGCGCCGGCGGTCGTGGCCGTCCGCCAGCTTGCCCGCGGGGCCGCAGGCCGGTGGTTCGACATCGCGAGCGCCGCCGTTCTGGCGGGGATCGCGACCGCTGCCGTCGGCAACGTCCTGCTCGTCGTGGGGCTGCTGCCGCTCGTGGGCTCGTTCGTCACGCTCGGCGTCGGTGCCCTGCTCGTCGTCGGGTGGACCGGGGCCCTGGCGGTGATCGCGCTTCGCCACGGCGTGCTCGGGCGAGCGGTCGGCTGGTGGGCCGTCGCGCTCGTCGCGGCGACGGTCGCCACGGCGTTCGGCACACCGCTGTCGGGACTCGGGACGGCCGAGCTGTCCGTCGTGTTCGGGATCCCGCTCCTGGTCGCGACCGTCGGGTTGCTCGTGACCCTGGGGCGGGACCTGCTGCGCCGAACCTGAGGCCCAGGAGCGATGGAGATGATTGACCAGGTCCTCACGCACGAGTCGGTCGCGACCGATGCCAGCGATGCGCCCACGCGCTACCGCCGTGCCGAGGCGGCGATGTGGGCCGAGCATGGCGCGCCGGGCCCCCGCGAGCGGTGGGTCGAGGTGGCCGCGGCCGGGACGCGGGTCCGCGTCCTCGAGCATGGCGAGGGCCGACCGGTGCTCTTCGTCCACGGCGGCCCGAACGCGGCGTCGACCTGGGCACCCATCGTCGGCCGCCTTTCGGGGTTCCGGGCGCTGGCGCTCGATCGCCCCGGCTGCGGGCTGAGCGAGTCGCTGCCCTCGGCTGGGGACGGGAGTCGCATCTGGGACGCGATGGTCGAGGTCCAGGCGGCGGTTATCGAAGCCCTCGGCGGCGGGTCGGTGGACGTCGTGGGCAGCTCGTTCGGCGGCGGATGTGCGCTCTCGCTCGCCGCATCCAGGCCGGACCTCGTCCGACGACTCGTGATCGAGGGCGTGCCGACCGTCGAGGGCATGCGCATCGCCCCGAACCTGCGGATCCTTGCCGCCGGCCCGATCGGACGGTCCATCGCCCGAAGGCCGGCGAGCCAGGCGGTGCTGCGCCGGACGTTCCGCCAGCTCGGCCATCGCCGACTCGTCGATTCCGGCTGGCCGTCGGGAGCCGATCTCGCCTGGGGGCTGTCGATGATGAACGACACGCCGACGATGCGGAACGAGGTCGCGCTCATCCAGTCGGCCGCGACCTGGCGCGGGTTTCGCACCGGTCGGCTCGTCCCGGCGGACATCCTGGGCCGGATCGCCGCCCCGACCCTGTGGCTGTGGGGTGACGCCGACCCGTTCGGCTCACCCGAGGTCGGCGAGGCGTGGGCCCGGCGGATGCCGACGGCAACGTTCGAGGTACTCGAGGCGAGTGGGCATCTGCCCTGGCTCGACGACCCGGCCGGGCACGCGAAGCGCATCGGGACGTTCCTCCGCGAGCGGTAGGCGAGGTGGTGCTTCACGGTGGAGCGCGACAGGCCGAGGTGGTGCGCGGCCGCCTTCTCGGAGCCCGTCGCTGGGACCGCTTCGACCACAGCCAGCTCGCGGTCCGTCGCCCGAGCCCGAGTCCGTGCCGTCAAGCCAGCCGCCTCCCCGCCGCCACCCACTCATCGCGACCCTCGATCGGCATGTTGTAGGTTGAAATCGCGCGTCCAACACCTGTCGGGCGCACCGCTACTCGTCCGCCTGCACTCCGCCCTCGGGCTCCGGCAGCCGCGGGGCCAGGATCCACACGAGCTGAGCCGTCGTCGCCGCCCCCACCTTGGACCGTGCGTTCGCCAGGTGGTGCTTCACGGTCGAGTGCGACAGGCCCAGGCGGTGGGCGGCCGCCTTCTCCGACCCCGCGGCGATAACGGCCGCGACCACCCCGACCTCACGGTCGGTGGCGCGTCCGGCGTGGTGGCGGGACGACCGTCGCGTCATGCGCTACGGACCAGCTCGACGGGCTCCGGAGGCTCCGAGAGGCGCATCGTGATCGGAAGGTCGTTGGTGGCGGGGCTATCCCTCTCGCCCCGACCAGATCGACCTTCTTTCGTGCGGACGACGCCGGCCCCGAAGGCCGCGTCCCAGCCGCGGGCCTTCGCCTGGGCGGTCAGC
>Ga0307379_10013928_pt1 | contig 10399 bp, 7 predicted proteins | sample UN2MG_FD_202237 | JGI IMG/M metagenome (GOLD analysis project Ga0307379, IMG submission 202237) | Soil microbial communities from Risofladan, Vaasa, Finland - UN-2 | ecosystem: Environmental > Terrestrial > Soil > Coastal area > Acid sulfate soil | place: Finland: Risofladan, Vaasa | collected... | reverse complement strand
GTTACCTACTAATGTATTAGTTGACCCGCCAACTACATTATTATTTCCCGTTACACTATTAGTTGTACCGCCAACTACATTATTTATCGACGTTGTTAAAACTGAATTAGTATCCCCAAAAACAGCATTATGAGTCGCTGTAGCGCCGAGTGTGTGTAGATAACCGCCTACTACATTAGCATCATTAGGAACTGTGTGGCTCTGTCCAAATACTGCATTTTTATTCCCGTTTACAGTGTGGGAAGTACCCGTTACTATACAGTTAATACCACCCACCCCATGCGTGTATCCAAAAACTGCGTTATGAGTAGCACTCGCCCCTAAAGTGTGGTCAAACCCGCCGACTACATTGTGATTGTTGGGGACTATGTGAGATTGTCCGGAGACTCCGTTGTACGAGCCTGCTACGGTTTGCCCTAGTCCCGAAACTAAATTGTAAAGACCGTCTACTCCGTTAGTACTCCCAAAAACAGCATTATGAGTCGCACTCGCGCCTAGTGTGTGAGTAGCACCGCCTACGACATTGTAGTTGTTTGGGACTACGTGGGAATTCCCAAAAACAGCATTTGATCTACCGTCTACAGAATTTGAATAACCACCAACGACGTTGTAAATTGCCGTAGCACCGAGTGTATGGCTATAGCCACCAACGACATTATGAGTTGATGTAGCACCGAGTGTGTGGTTAAATCCTGCTACTATGTTGTGATTATTTGGGACTATGTGGGATTCTCCACTAACTCCATTGTACGAGCCGGCGACCGTTTGAGTTTTGCCTGTAACTGAATTGTACAGTCCATCTACACTTTGAGTTTTTCCGAAAACTGAATTGTGTGTCGCAGCCGCTCCAAGGGTGTTTGATTCGCCCGCTACTATATTATAGTGGTATGGAACAATGTTTGATTTTCCAAAAACTGCATTAATATTGCCTGCAACAGTATTAGTAACGCCGCCAACTAAGTTTTCATTTCCTGCAACTGTATGTGTCACTCCACCAATTAGATTTCTAAGCCCATCGACACCATTTGTATTTCCAAAAACAGCATTATAGGTCGCACTCGCCCCAAGCGTATGGTCAAACCCGCCGACTACGTTGTGGTTATTTGAGACTATGTGGGATTCGCCGGAGACTAGATTCTTTGCGCCTGCTACTGTATTAGATAGACCGGAAACTAAATTATGATCGGTTGTTACTGCGTTAGTTTGACCAAACACCGCGTTATAATCCGACCCCGCATTCAAAGTATTATCTAATCCTGCAACTATATTAGAAGATCCTGCTATATCCTGCGAAAAACCAAATGAGGCGTTATAGTCGCCTGTTACAGCGGCAGTATGGCCGCTTACAATGTTTCTATTACCTGTAATGGTTAAAGCTCTACCGCCTACCAGATTATAGTCGCCCGTAGTCGCGTTCCCCGTGCCACCTACAACATTATTCAAACCAACGGCCGTATTACTCGCCCCTTGTGCGACTAGTGAATTATCACTAGCACCGCCTGAGCCGTAGCCCCATAAAGCATTTAAAGGATCTGTTGGAGTACCGTCGCCGAAGACGCTTACGTCATCGACCGAAACACTAGACAAATAATTTCCCGAAGGTGAAGACACAGTTAAAGCCCTGCTACCTTCGAGTCTTTCCGACTCTGCGAAGATCCAGTTAGCGGCTGTGTATCTAATGATAACTTTTTCAATAAATACAAATTCATCTGTTAAATCTGTAAACGCTCCAAGGTCAAGGTCTAAAACCGACGTACTCCTTTGACTTGAAAGCGTCCCGCTACTTTGCCCGGCCAACCAACAGAATCGCGCTTGTTTACTAGTTGCATCTTCTGTTGTGGGTATAGCTACCAGCCATAAAGACATGTATTCGTTATTACCCATTAATGTATTCTGCCAAGCGCCGCCCGTGAACTCGTTCCAATATGGGTTAGTGCCTGAAAGCGCAACGATCTCCGCCGCGCCTTTTGTGAAAGTAGGTAGGCCCGTAGCCCCGGCCAAAACTAATTGAGTGTAATCATTTTTAGTAGTGTGCGCCGCGAGAGATGATATAAAATCCTCGTCCTTTATGCTACACAGTGAGAGTGTGGGCCGTCTATCCGCCGCCGTTGTACTACTTGCCACTACCCCGGCAAAGTCTCCGCCTGATCGCCTATATGTCCCGATGTTATCATGGTCCTCTTGGTGAGACTGCCACGGCATAAAGCCGTGCGCGTCCCTAAGTCCAAAACAAAAAGTCCCGTCGGTAGTGTAACACGCTCGCGCTATTTGTACTTCGTCGTAAGTCCAAAGAGTTGTTGACCATGAAAAACTACCTGAACTATATTTCAAATACATAGGAAGCACCGGTGCCGCTGCATGTGCTGCCGATACCCAGCCGTCAACCAACGCCGCAACTAGTACCCCTTCTTCATAGGCTACAACGTCGGTAGGTGCCGTTCCTGTTACTGTCATCGTCCTTCCCGACGGATCATAAGTCAATATAAGATCGGCGGGATCTACGGGAAGTTTAAAACCCGTAGGCTCTGAGGTTATAACCGGTATGTTAAGTAACTTACTTAGATCCGAAGTACTTGGGATCGTCATCGCCGCGTCGTTAACTGCTACCGTTCTAGTAGTGGCCGTGGTAATATTACTTACTTCAAATGCTAACTTTCTAGTAGGATCTGTATTATCTTTTACCCTGAATACGCTATCTAAAAACTCTCCACCTCCCATATCGGTAGCTATCCATGAGCTGTTATCTACATTGGCCCCTGCGTAGAAAGTAACAGTAACTGTATCAATACCGTCTCCGGGAGTGCCGCTCGCTGTAGTTATAATATTACTAACTAAGAAAGCATCCGCAGACATAGTAGCTGTACTAATAATAGCATTGCTGGCTACTGAGGCTGTTATTATACAATTTTTAATTGTAGCTCCATCGTCTACGTCGATAACACCTGAAGCGTTTGAGGAAGCTACTATAGAATCGTTAAGGATACCTACTGTCTTCAAGATACCGGTGATTGTTATATCACAACTATTGATCTGGCCTAAGAAGTAAGGAGTAGCTCCTATAGAACCGAAATTATCTGCTGTTATTTTACATCTATTGAACTTTACAGATGCTGCCCCTTGGTGATTAAAAATATCTTGTCCAGTAGCTATAATGATAGAATCTTCGTAAGTAGCATCTATCATAGCGTCTGAAATATCTGACGTATAACTAATAAAACAGTCTTTGACTAGTAACTCTCTAGATGGGGACCCGGATAATGTTAGTGATTCACCTGCCGACGCAGAACACCACTGAAAAATACCACCGGTTACGGCAGATGTTTCAATACCGTACTCAGAATGACAGTTAATCATACTTAGAGTAGATGCTATTGTTGTCTCGACACTACCTCCAGAAGTACCCCCGGCAAATGAACATCCTATAAAAGAACCACCGGCCCCCGGTGTAGTAGGCGCTATTGTAGTAGAAGGAACAGTGCCGTCCGAAGACTGTAAAGTATCTACGCCCATTATAACGTAAGAATCGGCAGTTACGTGAAGTACTCCATTTGCAGCGGGATTGCCTGTTATTTGAAAACCGGCTCTAGTAACTTCTGTCCATACAGGGACACCTACCCAGTCTCTGCGCTGGGCTTGAGTAGTACAAATAAGATTGATATAGTCGGTATCCATTGCCAATTGGCTTGTTCCTAAATCTACTACTACTGGAGGCACTACTATATTTATTTGATTAGTTACTGAGGGCGACAACAGTTTAGCTGCTACATAAGCAGCCAATAAGTTAGTACCTGTCAATAATGCAGTAGCGCCTACTGCTACAGTTAATACGTGGCCAGCAGGTATAATACCATCTACATCAGCATCTATAGCGTTTACGAAAGTTTTATATTCATTAAACCAATCTCGTATTTCTGACTGGCTACTAGCTTTTCGCGTTATAGGCCATTCGCGTTTATTTGAATATTCTGTTGATAAAGGCATTACAATCTCCTATAAACCAAAAGGACTTAAGCCAAATGGAAAGTAACCAAATCCTGTCGCTGCTGTGGAAATTCCCCACTTAACAGCTAAGTAATCTAGTAAAATATCTAATGAAGCATCTGTTATTTTATTGTTATAAACTATTATTTCTCCTATGTGTCCTCTGAAGAAATCGGCTATAGGTGCTGGCAACGCTGCCCCACCGTAACCTTCACCATTGAAGAGTGCTTCGTTTATGCTGCCTGTAGCAGCTAGGTTTGTGAAATCTCTATAAAAATCTTGATACGCCGAAGTGTAGTCTATTCTGAATGTGTATATTTCCGGTGAGTATATTGCAGCACCGTCCGGCGAATATGTCGAGGCAGTAATAGACCCAAGCGTCTTAGAAAGTGTTTTCAACTTTGTCGTAGTAGTTCCCGCTACATCTATATCGTAAAAGAAATTATAATATTCTTCTTCTACTGGAGATGGTAATAACTGATTAACACCGTCTAACGATAGCAAGCATAGTGATTCTGTTATTTCCGAAACCGGATTTATAGTAGGTCTCGCTACTACTATCATAGTCAAGCCATCTACGTCCCTGATCGCCGGTGTATTGGATATGTTCAAGGTCTGTTTATTTATAGCATTATCGTTATCTAAATAGACTGCTCTGTGTCCATTGATAGGACTGCTACCTACTAATTGAGGTTTACCTGTATCTCCCTGACCTACCGCTTCTCCGGGACCTGCTTTATTTTGCATAATTAGACTACTGGTTAATGGTGCCCAACTAAGTGCTGTAATGTCTTGAGCATCGAACCATATAGTTAATCCAGGTATCTCCGCAGGCAATCCAGGAGAAGATATTAATGGACAGTCGTTTGGACCTAAAGATCCGTCGAAACTGAATGTTACTTGCTCATCACCCTCTATAAAAGCTTCTACAGTTATACTAATACTTCTAGTTACTGGATCTACGTCCCCTACTTTGATACTCTCAACAAAAGTAACTCCAGGAGTACCTAGAGTAACATCTCTAAAAATACTTTCTATTTTACGTCTGTCGTTAAATTTCTGGAATACTTCTTGGATATAAGGAACACCTAGAGTACTGTCTAGAATCCATTCGTTCATAAAAGTACGTACTCTTATTAACCATTTTTGTCTTACGGCATCTGCACCCGTTACATAGACCCAATCTCCGTTTTCGATAGTATAGTCACCACAAGGGTTCAGCAGTATTTCTTTTAGAATAGTCATTGTGCTTTAGCCTTAGTCTGCCCCGCGTCTGATATTTCTACACTACAAGCACAAGGTATCGAAAGCGGAGGGGTACTAGGCGGAGTCCAACTGCCTATACAACCTAATAACGAACTGTCGCCTTCTCTCAGAACTATAAATCCGTCAGCCTTTGTCTTAAGTGCGCTTGTTTGCACTAAAGCAGCTCCAGCAATAAAAGTATGTGTAACGGAAGTAAAAGGGCATCCTAACGATGTCCATACAACAGTTATTAACGTCGTAGCTACTTTCTTGCTATTAGCTTTGCAGTGAGTAGATAGTGTAGGAACTACTTCAGTTAAATCTATGCCTTTATCGCCTGTATACAATAAATCAGGCGGCCCTGCACTATTAGTAAACTTCACTTTAAGATCTTCATTTGCTACATATTCTAGACTCATGAGTCCACCGTAAAATTTCCGTTAGCGCTAAACTGTCCTGTACCACCATTTAATGCAAAATCACCTTTACTATTAGTAACTGTTACTGTATCATCACTTCCTACTTTTATAGATGCCCCGCCTTCTTTACTTATTACTAAACCGTCTGTAGGCGCTGCGCCTGGGTTATCTTTATCGGCAGTTAGTCCTGGATAAAATATTCCCGCTGTAAGCGTGTGCCTACCTATCTCTCCGGGACTCGCTACACCGCCTAAACTTCTCCACTGATCAATACTTACTTCACTAAATATTATTAGACCGGTATCTCCCTCAGATATAGGAGTTGTTATGGAATATCCCCCGCCTCGCATAAAAGCTACAGGTACATTAACTAATTGAGGTAATTCTTCTGTTACATAAGTTTCATTTTCGTCTAGTAGTACTCTTTTAACTTCTACTCTTATGTCGGCAGTACGTTTGTCTGCATAATATTTCTGTACGCTACCAGGAATAGCCGTATGCACATCGATAAAACTATCCTGAATAGCTTCTCCGATTATTTCTGCTGTTTCTGGCTCTAAAGGCATTTTCTACTCCATTAAAATAAAACGTTTAGTCTTGTTGCTTCGCCTTGTACATACCAATCATTCCCCCTGGAATGGCAGGTGTATTCTATTTTTTCACATCTAAAGAAACCGCTTACTAGATCCGTAAATACGTGTACTTGTTTGCCTGGAAGTATCTCTGGATTTAATAGAGCAGTAAAAGTTAATATACCATCGCTACTTACAGTAGGGCTTCCTATCAGTCCTGTGTTAGGCGTTAGTAAAATAGCTTCTGTGGCTAATGCTTTACCAGCTTCAAGTATTTGGAAAGCTCCGTCCTGTATTGACCATTCTAGTCCGGCGCTACGTATTAATCTATCCATCTCTTTACTTGTCTGGCCGCTGACTACTACTCCGTGTGAAAATTCGTCTGTGGCCTCTATAAGTTTACCGCTACCTATTACTTCGTCTAAATTACCTGCCTCAATCTCTAAAGTCTTAGCTACTTCTTTAAGAACTCTTTTTAATTTAGTACCGGCAGCAAATGATTTATTAACACGCCCATTACGTTTTTTCTTTTCACCGTCTCCGCTAGTTAAAGTAGTAACCCAGTCCGGCTGCTTAAGTACACTAGATACTTCTCGCAATAGTCCTAAATAAATAACGCCCATATTATCTTCGTAACCGGCTTCTATTTGTACTATAGGGTTCTTAACTTTCTCTAACTGTTTTCTATGATCTTCGTTTAGATTGTATATAGTTAAATCTAAAGTGTTAGGATCTGTTTTAAGAGTTTTTAATATGCTAAATTCCACATCTAAATTATCAAATACAATAGTATCTACCTGTATTTTATATTTTCTACCGAATTGTAAACTCATAGCTCATCCTCCGGTATGTAAAATAGATAAGTCCCGTTTCCTAAATCGAATAGCCCAGGCTCGTCATGGTACTCACTAAACACAAAAAACTGCCCGGCAGGTTTATTAGAAGCTTTAGATAAGCGCATGGGCCACCAATTCTGGACTATTTTCATGCTAAGGCACCCAAGGATAGGCTCTCCGGCTTGTGTACTTAAACTAAGATACCAATGCCCATCCCTGACATTATAATCAAAATCAAAAACGAACGTAACGCCGTCTAATACCGACGATTGTCTGTAGTGAGCTGTTCCATCGAATGTTGTATCTATTATGCTTGCCATATTATGCGCCTAAAAAATTACCTAGCCCTTCGAGTATTTTTCTCCCTGCTTTACGTGCAAATCCTTCGCTCTCTGCGTCAGTTGGTTTCTTTTTATCTTTCTTACCTTTGTCTTTCTTCTTTTCTACAGTCTTTTTCTTTGGTTCGGGTTCGGGTACCGTAATACGGGCTTTCTCTACAGTACTTACTACTCGAATCTCTCTAGCAGTCAGAGAAAAATGAAGTGACTGGCCTTTAGCCGAGTTTCGTGTGACATTAAAAGAAGTTAAAATCATATTTTTATATTTTTTCAGACTCGTATTAATAGTAATAATAATTCTTTTTTCGAAATATCTCTCGACCTCTTGCCAAGCATTCATAACCGGATCGTCTTTTGCGATTATAGATTTAACACTATTGATAGCTGTCTGTGCCGGATACCCGGTAGCTATAGGTGTACTGGTTACTACGGCCTCTAACGATATTTCACGTGGATTAACTCTATAGTGATCTGTTATATCGCTACCACTCTCTACAGGGTGCGAAGTTATCTCGCCTTCTATACTATGGCTCTCGGATATACTAGCGTCTACAGACACTTCTCCTATTTGGACTTGTGCTTTTTTACCTACTAGTAAATCACTGGCATACGTCATTTTGCTGGTGCTCTCTGCGTCAAAGCACTTATGGCCGCTACGCCTTTACCCGTGTTATTTTTCTGGGCTTTATTTACTTTACTAACAGCTTCTGGAGTAGCGTTCCCGGCTACGTTAACGTTGTTGTTTTGATTTACTGTTATATTACCCTGCCCATTTCTACCGGTTGCAGGTATAGTGGGTTTAGGTTTGTTTGGTGCAACAGGTTTATTCTTAGTTGCTTCCATATCACGTAAAACATCTTCTTTTGTGGGTTTATCTGACTCAGGATACCCATGTGCAACACTAGGCGCTTGAGATGACCCATAACCCTCTGTTTCATAATAAGTAGCATTATCTTTGCTCCTTACTCCGAACATGTCTGTTCCCATTACTTCTTTACTTACTTTGTTAACACCTACTTTAATATCTCCCCATATGTCTTTACCTGCCTGTAGATAATCCTCTAAATCACTATTTAGAGCGTTGAATAGATCAGAACTAGATTTCTTGCCTTTACCGTCCCAGTAACTAAATAGATCTTTAAAAGCTTGTTTTATTTGTCCAACGGTATATACTATTTTTTCAATAAATATTTCAAAGTCAGAGACCATAGTCTTATAGTGATCGCCCATCGCTAGTCCTAGTGCTTTGATGGCTGGCAATATATCTTGTATCCATGCTATTTTAAGTAACTGCCAAGCCTCTCTAAGAGCTTTAGCCGCTGCTGTAGCACTTCCAGGACCCCAAATAAGATCTATAAAATCTCCTATTATAGACTTACCGCCTTTTAGGAATACTAAAAAATCGTCGATGATTAATATAGCTAACACAAAAAAGAATAGAAATTTAGCCATGACTAAGAGAGGTCCTATAAACATTGCCATTAGCTTGACTCCTAGAGCTATTAGTACTCCTGTCAAAACAATCATAGAAGCTTTTAGAAACTCAGTACCCTTAACCCAGTCTTTAAAGCCCCAGATTATATTTCTAGTCCATATCACCATTCTGGACATAACAGGCATTACAGACAGTCCTAACTCTGTAGCTAACTCTCCTAGACCTGCCTTTATTCCTTTTACGGCATTAGCATAATTGTCTGCCGTCTTGATCGCATCTCCTGTTACCAACTCACTTTTTTCCATCAAATAGTTGTATCTAAGTGTAGTCTTCTCAGCCAGATTCATCTCTCTCGTAGTCTTATTTAGCCCTTTCTCTAAAGCAAACGCATTTAGAGCGTCCTGTGTCATTACTACACCTAGCCTACGGAGAGGTTCTATCTCTCCTACTATACCTGCTTGAACAGCTCGCATAACATCAATGTCTTTAAGCTCTCTAAAAGAAGAATAGTCTATAGCTAATTCTGTAAGGGCCGTAGACATTTTGGCTATTTCTTCTGTACTGCCCCCTAACATAGGATGTAAAACGGCCCCTACTCCAGCGGCCATTTTCTCTAGCTCGTATTTATTTCTATAAGCCGCTGCCCCAAATGTCTCTGCCCACTGGTGTACTTCTTCTTCGTTTTTACCGAATGCCTGTCCCATAACATTGAGATTTTCTACTACCGAACTAGCTAGATTAGTAGCGCCTAGCATAAACTCACCTAGCTTTTTACCAGCTATTATAAATCCTGCGGCTTTTACGGCTGTTTGTAGAAAAGATTTTTGCTGTGCTTCGGCTTTGCTGGCAGAGCCTTTATCGAACTTAACTCCAAAAACAGTAACTAATTCTCTGATAACTGTCATTTGGATTTGTTCCTCTCATACATTTTTTTCTCTGCGTCTTCTAACGCATCTAATGTTCTATTCGCTTCAAATATCTCTGCTAAAGTCCATCTAGTTTTAATCTCCGCTAAAGAACTACTAAAACGTTCTGAACTCGCTATTCTCCAGACTGACCAATCGACGTTTTTGGGAAGCTTGATTTCGATTGCTTCACCGTCATTTTCAACGCTGCGGACATTATCGCTGTCCGCAATGGCCCGAAAAAATCAGAATATTGAGCCTGTAAACAAAAAACAAGTAAGCGCGTCTCTGTCGCTAACTTAGTCCCAAAAAGCATCTGACGTTTATTCGATGTTAATTTTATCCAACTTCCGTCTTCTTTAATATCTACCTGAGTCAAAAAGACATCTACTAATTCTTTGTGGAAATGAGAAGATAGTGCTTGTGTAAACTCTCTAATTCCCCCACTTAAAGATTTAGCAAATACTTTAATTAACTCCGAATCGTCTGTACTGTCCATATTGAAATCTTCTATTTTATTCGTCCCGCTTAGTCCTTCTATTACAGAAGCTATGGCTGGGCCAAAACGTTTCAATAGTTCGTCCAAATTCTTACGTGCAGGATCTGCCATCAAAGGCATGAACCTATACTCAACATCGTCTATGGTGGTCTCAACTGATTCTATCATG
>Ga0307379_10013927_pt1 | contig 10401 bp, 21 predicted proteins | sample UN2MG_FD_202237 | JGI IMG/M metagenome (GOLD analysis project Ga0307379, IMG submission 202237) | Soil microbial communities from Risofladan, Vaasa, Finland - UN-2 | ecosystem: Environmental > Terrestrial > Soil > Coastal area > Acid sulfate soil | place: Finland: Risofladan, Vaasa | collected... | reverse complement strand
TCGCGCTCGACTACGCGCAGATGAAGATTGAGCGTGACCGCGCCAAGCAATGCCTCCGGGCTGTGATGAAGTTAGCTATCGAATGCGAGGCGAAGGAAGATGGACCATATCCCGAGGATGTCATCGAGGCAGCCCGCTACGTCCGATGCAAGTGCGGCGGGAGTGGGAAGCTGAAATTTACCAACGTCGAAAACGCCGACGACGAATACTACGAGCCCTGCCCATGTGTCGCCAACGGTACGACAGGATGGAGGGAGGCCAACGATGGATGACCTCGCAGAATCGTTGTATTACCAAATAGCGGAACACACGGCGGGCTGCCCTGAGGGAGAAATCCCAGTCGGTGAGGCGTCCTGTTGTTGCGAGAGAGATAACATCAGAAAAATTGCCGACGAGATCGAGACACTCAAGGCGCGTTATCGTAGCCTCCTTGATAAGCATCTTGCATTGTTCACAAAGCGCCAACGCGCCGAGCAACGCCTGCGGGATGTGGCAGAGTTCATCGGCGCGACCGTGGTAAATAACTGGCCGTTTCTAGCCAAAGCGTTGATGATCGTCCTGGGCTACGTCCGATGCGAGTGTGGCGGGAGTGGGTGGTATGTCGGGGCAACCGTTGCAGACGAGTACCACAATCCAATGCAAGAGCAGATTGAATGCCCATGTGTCGCCAACGGTACGACAGGATGGAGGGAGCAGTGATCACCATTCGTATCCCCGGCGAGCCCGTGGCCCAGGGGCGTCCACGCTTCGGCAAGGGCCGTGTCTACGACCCCGCGAAGTCGCTCAACTGGAAAGCGGCGGCTCAACTGCACCTGTTGTGTGCCCACGGTCGCAAGCCGTTCCCCCGGAGCACTCCGCTAGCCCTCCACGTCCAGGCGGTGTTCTCATGTCCAAAGTCCGACTATCGGAAGCGCGAACCCCGCGAGATCCGATGGCACACGAAGATGATCGACGCGGACAACGTGCTGAAGGCGGTCATGGACGCCGGAACGGCCATCCTGTGGGAGGACGACGGGCAGATCGTAATGGTTACGCTGGAGAAGTACGTCGGCGCTCAGGGCGAAGCGCCGTACGTGGAGCTCGTCGTCGAGGAGCTGGAGGAGTGAGATGCTGACACCGGCAGAGCGAGAGCTGATGATGACGGTCGCCAAAATTGAAAACAGCACCTACGAGAAGCTGAAAGAGGTATGTCTTGACATCAAGGTGATTGGCTTTGCGGTGCTCTGTCTGCTGGTGGTGCAGACCGTGGTGCTCCTGTTCATCTGGAAGGGCGTGGAGTGATGGACTGGATGAAGGACGACGCGAAGTTCAAGTCGGAGCTCATCGGGGGCTACGATTGGGAGCTGTTCGTCGCGTGGCAGATGTTGCTGGAGGGGTTCTCCGTCCAGGTGTCGAAGCTCAAAATTCGAGCGCGGGTAGAGGATCGGCACAAGTTTGCCCAGCAAAAAGACCTCAAGGTGAACGGCTGGATCTACGAGATTAAGTCACGGAATGAGAAGTTTACTTGTCCGATCGACTACCCGTACGGTACGGCGTTTGTTGAAACGGTCAAAAGCTGGGACGCGAAGATAATGAAACCAGTGGCGACACTCCTCGTCAGCCGGGAAACTAAGGTCATCCTTGCTGTCCCGTTATCTTCGAGGTTTGCTTGGAAGGTAGAGGAGAAGTACGACAGGACGCGCGAAATCAATGAGACGTTCTACGCCTCCCCGAAGCGGTTTCTTTGGGATTTTAATTATCTAGTCCAACACATCAGGGAGCAAAAATGGTAACTCTGGAATACGTGAAGAAGAATATCGTGGATCGGCTGAGGTTCTTTCTAACCCAGGGTTGGAGCTGGCGCTCTGACGGCACCCTTCGCCGCCGCGCTCAACCCGATCCCCCGGAGATCAACCCCGATTTGACTTGGGTGGTGGCGGATCTCCCCGAGGACTGCAAAATGCTTGAAAGCGTGGTGCTCTGGAAGGGGATCTACCAGCACCGCCACGTCCCGTTGCGCTGCCAATCGTGCTGGAAGGTCACGGTCCACCCGAAGGACTACCTCGATCTCCGCAAGGTCGAGGCGTGGCAGGACACCTCGGGCCATTGGGCAAAAGCCGGGATGGAGACGCGGAAGCATGTGTCGGCGGCGTGGGGCGCCTACTGGTACACACAGAGCAAGACGGATGGTATCGCCCGCCTCCATGACGTGCGCCAGTGGTGCGAGAAGAACATCCCCGACACCCCGCCGCCGGTCCTGAAGCGCGGCTGTACCGAGATGGAGCTTGCGTTGTCGACGACCGAATGGCGCGAATTCCCCGAGCAGCAGGAGATCGAGGACTGGGTGCGCGAAACCGTCGTGACCGGCGAGCTCTACGTCGGGCGGCAACCCGAGGTCGTCGTGAACAACATCCATCAGCGGTGGCTCGAACACGCCCACGACCGTGGCGACATGAGCTATGTCCAGGAGACGGGCGCTCCGCTGTTCTTGGAGCTGAAGGGATACGACGATGGGTAAGCCGGAGTACAGCCTGGAGTTTACGAAAGATCAACTAGCATCCCTCGCACGAGAGTATGAATCGGGCAACCACGTTGATATCTCGGCCTTCAACTACTTCGAGATGGCGCTTGAGTGGATCGTGGAATTACAAAACAGGACAGGAATTGAGCGTTGCTACGAGGCGTGGGCGAAGATCGAAAGAGGTGGACAATGAGCAGGCGTGACCAAGCGGACATGGAGGCGACCGAGCAGGCGGCGAAGGACGTGATCGAGCAGGAGCGGCGCGGTAAGTGGGGTGACAACCCGCCGATCCCCTACTTCGAGATCCCCGAGGGCGGCAAGTACCCCGATGAGGCGGTCTTTTCCTGCGACGTGAACCACGACTGGGACCGGGAGAACTGCGCCTGCGCCCTCAGATGTCCCCGCTGCGGGAAGGTGCGGAAGTTCCACCGGGAGCATGTGAAGTTTGATGAGAAGATCGAGCACGCCCGACTCATCTGCGAGCAATGCGGGAAGACAGCCGCCGAGTTCACGGTGCGGATCGGGGAGTATTCGAGGCGGCCATGAGCGTCAACGGTGCCCTATACCGCTACTTCGTCTCCCAGCGGGAGGGGTGTTCGTGCTCGATCGTCGCGAACCTCTCGGGCGTCAGCGCCGCGAACCTGCATTCGTGGCTCGACCGCCACTGCGACGTGGGCATGGCGCTGGGGATTCTCTGGCGGGCCGCGCCCCGCGAATGGCTAGCAGTCGCCATCAGATGGCACTATCTGCTTGAAGAGGACGATGCCGGTCGCCTGGTGTCGCTCTGCGATCAGCGGGCCTTAGACGGGCGTAGGCGTGGCGTCAGCACCCAGGTAACGCGGGCCGTATGGCACCGGGCTTGCCAGCGGCAGGAGCACTTCCGCCGCCTGCGGCAGATATTCGAGGCGCTCCCGGCGTACTCGGATGGGATGGCGGTGGTCGAAGCGATGTTAACGAACGAGGTTAGCTACGATTTAGGTTTGACACCGAGGGAGTTTCGTGTTGAAATCTAGGGGTGTGGATTCCTGCGCTCCGAAATACCGGCTCTGGCCGGTTTTTTGTTAGGGGAAAGCTATGCCGTTGTACGAGTATCTCTGCCGCGCCTGCGGCTCCCGCTTCGAGCGCATCCATCACGTCGATTCCGCCGTCCCCGAGTGCCAGGAGTGCGGCCAGCCGAGCCCGGAGCGCGTTATCTCGGCTCCGGCGCTGCGCTTCATCGGTCCGGGGTTCTCATCGAACACCTACGAAGACCTCTCGGAAGTGGACGGCAAGAGCGAAGACGAGGTTTGGAATGAGATTCCAGAGTTTGAGCCGAAGATTTGCGTTCACTCTGGCCCTGATCCTGTTGGGAGTGGGGCTGGCGGCGGCTGAGTCGCCCGCTAAGGCGTTCCAATGCTACGTGCCGGAGTGCGATCTCCTGCGGGTGTTCATGGACATACACGGACGCACGGCGCTGGACATAGAGGTCAAGCTCACGGCCCGCGAGCGGGACAGCGGCAAGGAGGCGACGCGATCGCGGATTGTGAATCTCGACCTGGACCGCACCTGGAAGATGAGCCCGACCTCGGCGCAAGACCTGGACCGTATTCGGTGGTACGTGCGGGAGCTGGGGCAGGAGTGGAGCGCGGTTCCGGCGATGGAATGCCGGTGCTCGTACTTCGGTGGGTCGATCGAGGTCTACGTTGGCGGTGTGAAGGTGGATGAATACGAGAATCCCAATGCGCCATAAGAAAAGACCCCCCGGAGTGGGGGGCCGTTTCGGTAGGGGCCGTGGGTTAACAGCCCATGCGCCGCTCGTACTCGCATTCGCGCCGGTAGTCGGCCTCGGAGCGGAGCTGCCTTTCGTACAGTATCGTCTTCTCAGCCACGGGGCACCTCGCCTGCCGCCACGTCCGAGGCCATATAACACTCCGGAGCGGTCCGGGCGGGATACCTACCGAGCCGAAGTCGCCGCACCCAATATTTCGGTGTGGCGTACTCCCCGTGTCGTAGCTCCGGGTAGGGCAGGCTGTTCATCCGCTCAACCGCCTCCAGACACTCCGCCCTTGATCCGATGGCGAAAAGCCCGTTGTCCGGTGCGTTGGCCGTCCCCTCGTAGTAGTAATACCGGACATACACTCCGTTCCAGTCTGTCGTCATCGTCTACCTCCAATGCGATACGTATGGCCCCGACGCCCACGGTCCCCGCTACGTTCGATCTCTCCGAGCTGCCAGAGCGATCGGAGCACCGAGTGGGCCGAAGTTCGGTGAATACCACACTCGTCCGCGAGACGGGTGGGAGTGACGCCTCCGGGCTCTCTGGCGAGCCGAAGGGCGATCACGGCGTAGTGGATCGTGGTGGACATGGTGCTTTAGACCTCCCTGACGTGTTGCGCCAGCACCGCGAACTCCCGACCGTCCGCCGTGCAGACGAGATACCCCGGCCCGATACCGTGGTACGGCGCGACGATACGGACGATCTCCCCGTGGTTGATGACGCCCTTCACCGTCCTGCCGGTGTACTGGACCTCGACGATGTACCCGTTGTCTGCCATCTTGCTACCTCCTTGCCCTGTCTCATCAGCGGTGGGCGGGCAACCCCACCGGACGCCCCCGCAGGGGCGTTTCGACTAGCTGAGTCGGATGCTGAAGGCCATGCAGCGTTGCCATATCCGCGCAAGCCGCACCATTGGGGATTCAACTCTGCCATCGTCAAGGGCTCGGTGAGCGCGTCGAAGGTCATCAAGCCTCAGTCGTTGATCGGCCAGGATCTCCCACATCAGTTGGAAGATTCGTTCCATCTGATCGTCGGGAAGAATCACGCTCCACCCCCAATGCGATCCATCAGCACCCGACCGTTACCCCGGCCAAGCGCCTCGTCAACACGGGCGTCCATCAAGTACCGCAAGGCACCCGCGTCCCGAGCTGCGTCGAGCGCGTCACGATGCAGGAGATCCGTTACGGCCTTCTTCAACCACCACGACACCGTGGGGTCGCCCGCGATCCACACCGCCGCCGCTGTCCAATGGGATACCGGGTCCATGTCACTCACCCTTCCCGAAGCGGATCGAGACGTGCTCAGCGTACAAACCGAACGCCGTGACTTCGTGGTGCGAATTGTCCTTCCCGATGAATCTGACCGTGATTACGTCGTGAGGCTCCCGCTCCTCAACAGTCTGAGAGCCGATGGTGATGACCACCTCCCGAACATTGTGAACGCTGGTACTGGCCGAGATTCTGCCTGCCATGATCTACCTCCTAGATCGGTTCGAACTGTGGATAAGAGTGAAACCCATAGAGAGAATGTAGCACTATTTGGTACATTATGCAAGGGGCAACCTGAAAACCCAACCACCAACCGCGCTCTGGAGGTGTGACGATGGCCGATACCTGGCGGGAGAAGTTCCTCCGTGACTACCCGGAGACAACGCCGGAAATGCTCAAGCAGCTACGGCAGGTGTTGACGCCGAAGGATAACCGGAGATTCGAGTTCAAAGTCTTCGAGGACGTGATGGAGATTAACGCAAACGGCGACCTGGTGAACAAACGGCCATACCCAACGGGCGGCGAAGAGATCGAGCTGACCCCGGAGGAGTGGAAGTGGATCGCAGAAGACCCGGACCTGGAGGACATGCAACATGGCGACACCTAAGCTCGACTACGACAAGGCAGCGGCGATCTTGGTCGATGCTGAGGTGATGGGTGACAAGGCAGCGGGGGAGAAGCACGGGGTAGCTCCTCGGACGATCGAGCGATACCGGACGGTGATGAACGTGGACGAGAAGCTTGCGGAAGCTGTCGGGAAGCTCACCCCGGTAGTGAAACAGGAGCATTGGCTCGCCTCTGTGCCCCCGGTGTTCCGTAGGATCATGGAAGAGATACTGGCAGCTCTGGACAGGGAGGATGTACCACTCAAGGAACTGGTGTCGCACGCTGAGAAGATAGGACAGCTCGTCTACACGGCGGAGTATCTAGCTGGTGCAAGTGCAAGGGTTGCAAGCGATAGAGCAGGCGATGAGAGCGGAAGAACGGCTGACCCGGTTGTTACCGCTTTCCGCAAGACCGCCTGACCCGATCCCCTGGGACAACGCCGCCGACTTGCTCCGGTACGCCGGGGTCGAGCCGGATGCGACCCAGGAGGCTTTGCTGCGCTCGGAGGCGCTGGACGTGCTGGTCAACTGCAACCGACAGTGGGGTAAGTCGACGATCAAGGCCGGGAAGGCCCTGGACCGGGCCCTGCGGTTTCCCAGGTCGCTGGTGCTCCTGATCTCTCCCACGCTGCGGCAGAGCGGCGAGCTGTTCGCGAAGGTGCTGGAACTCTACGCCGACACCGGCCAGCGGGTGAAGACGCAGCAGGAGAGCGCGTTGACGATGAAGCTGGTGAACGGGAGCCGTATCGTCAGCTTGCCGGGGGCAGAGCGGACGGTGCGCGGCTACTCGGCGGTAGACCTCCTGATCGCGGACGAGGCCAGCCGGATACCGGACAGCCTCTACTACTCGGTGAGGCCCATGCTGGCCGTAGCTCGGAAGATGAAGGGCACGGGGCAGTTCCTCGCCGGGTCGACGCCGTTCGGGAAAGTGGGCTGGTTCTACAACGAGTGGGTGGGTCTGGAGGATCGCCAGCCGCAGGACATCAACAGCGAGGCGTGGTGGGCGTGGCGGCAGGATCACGACGACGGAGTAGCTCGATTCCGGGTCAAGGCGACAGAGTGCGAGCGGATCGACGATGAGTTCCTGGCGAAAGAGGCGCTGAGGATGCCGGACTGGTGGTACGCGCAGGAGTACAACGCCGAGTTCCGTGAGGTTGTGGACGCCGTATTCGACGCTGAGGCGATCGCGGACGCATTCCAGGGGGAAGGTCGCGCATTGTTCCAGGCCCCGTTAGACGGCTATCTGATGGACGATGAGGCCATTCTGGACCCGGTGGAGGATCGGGCGCCGTTCTTGGGTGGATTCAGGCGATGACAGGGGGTAGATTGAATGAGCTGGCACTATTTGCCGGAGCTGGTGGAGGGCTCCTCGCAACCACGCACCTTCTCGGATGGCGCACCGTTGCCGCAGTCGAGATTGACCCGTACCGACGGGAGGTGCTGCTTCGGAGACAGCGCGACGGTGTGTTGGACCTGTTCCCGATCTGGGACGACGTTAGAACATTCCACGGATATGAATTCGAAGGCTGTGTCGATGTGGTTACTGCGGGAGTTCTCTGCCAGGAGCACTCAGTCGCCTCTCGGGGGAGAGAGGAGGCGACAGACCTTTGGTCACACACAGTCCGAATTGTGGCCGAGTGCAAGCCCGGAGCCGTTCTCATCGAGAATGTGCCGGGGGTGCGACGGTCTTTGCCTGCATGGATCTCCGACCTGCGAGGACTTGGCTACACCGTCGAAAGGCCCACCACGATTGGGGCCGCATCCTTGGGTGGTCCGCACATTCGGGACCGAGTCTGGTTACTTGCCCACTCCAACGGCGTCGAGCTACGGGAGCAACATTGGGGGAGCAAGAGGGAGGCGCGGCGAGAAGCGGAAGAGTATCAGCGGGCACCTTGGTGGGCCGGAGAACCCCCAGTTCAGGGAGTGGCTGATGGGGTGGCCCATAGGGTGGACAGGCTTGGGGCTCTTGGAGACGGGCAGGTTCCGGCAGTGGCTGCACTCGCATGGAGGACATTGACGTGAAAAAGCTCCCCTACGTCTACCGACCGGGCCAAGAGCCGAAGAAGCGGTATTACGTGGGGCTGGATCTCGGTCAGGTGCAAGACCCGACTGCGGTGGTGATCCTGGAATGCACGGGGTTCGCACCGGCGGTGTACGAGGCGGTCTACCTGTATCGGTACCCGTTGCTGACGCCGTACCAGCAGATAGCGAATGACTTGAGGGCGATGTTCAATCACGTTGACCTGGCGAAGCACCCGAAGGAGCTGATCGTGGACGCCACCGGGGTCGGCAGGCCGGTGGTGGAGATGATCGCCGCAGCGGGGCTCGATCCGATCTCGGTGACGATCACGGGGGGCTACGAGCCGACGCGGACGGATCGGGGCGAATGGCGGGTGCCGAAGCGGGATCTGGTGATGGCGACTCAGCTGGTGTTCCAGTCGCGGCGCATCACGGTGGTGCCGGAGCTGGAGCAGGCGAAGCTCCTGCGGGACGAGCTGCTCAACTTCCGGTTGAAGCTCACGAAGGCGGGAAACGACACGTATGAGGCATGGCGGGAGGGCCAGCACGACGACCTGGTGTTAGCGGTGGCAATTGCGTTGTGGTACGCGGAGCATCAGAGCGTTGCGGGAGTGACGCCGGGGAAGGGGATCGCGGAGCACAACAGTCTTGAATTCATACCGATTGATCAACAGCCGTACTAGGAGGTAGATATGGCAAACCTGAAAGCGACAGCGAAGGAGTTGACTGGCCGACCTTATGAATACAAGACGGAGAAGCAGGAACCGCAGCAAGGAATGGAGTTTGCGTCTGCCATAAAGGAACTCCGAGACGAGGACTCACGGATTCGCACGAGTCTCGGGACGCAGATGAACGAGTTGATGGAGCGGGTCGTCGCAGTGGGGAATCATATCGCCGCCCTTCGTGACTGTCTCGACCTGGACTTCGAGCAAGACCAGGATACCGGCGAGATCAGGTACTTCAATGATCTGGCCGCTGCCGAGAGGGCGGTGGCAGACGCGGTGCTGGCGTCGGACGAGGCAGAGCTGGGGATCGAGACGGCGGCGGAGCGTGATGACCGTTACGCGGCTGGGCTGAGGACGGGCCTCGGTTCCGCCGTAGGTCAATGTGCTGGGTTCGGCCCTGCTACCCCTGGTGGCTCGTTGTTGCCGGGCCTGGATCACGAACTCAGGCGGCGTCGTGAGCGGGCGATTGTAGAGAAGGCGCTTCGGCACTTCGCGGAGCTATCGGGAATCAAGCTATAGGAGGACAGGATGGCGGCACATTCACAGACCTGGTCGATCTTGATCAATGCGAGCACCTCAGACAGCATCGACACGGAGTCGGCGGATCTCACGGGGTTCACGATGCCTGCGGCGCTAACGAGCACGATCGCGACGTTCACGGGGTCGAATGACGACACGACGTTCGTGGGCATCGACTGGGAGGGTGCGCCGGTATCGCTGACGGTGGCGGCGTCGCGGGGCTGCGGCGTGGACAGCGCGAAGTTCACGTCGTGGCGCTACATCAAGATCGTGGTGGATCAAGCGGAGGGCGCGGCGCGGGCGATTGCGGCGCATCTGCGGGAGTTCTAGCCGTGGGCCATCCACGTAAGCGACGGAGGCGGTGGTTCCTCGGGCCGTCACCGACTGGGCGCACGTCCCGCCGCTGCGACGCTAAGATCGAGGGCTACGCAACCTTCCATCAGGGGGGATATGCGAACTTTGCGTTGGTGCAACTTGCCTCAGAGAACCTTCTCAAAGCCGCCGATGACTTGACGGATGACACGTATTGGTCGGCTGACGGCATAACGCCAACCGATCAAGGCAGTGGTGTGTTTCGTCTCACGAAGGGCGCAGCCGGGTGGAAGTCAATCTACCAAGTTATGACAAATTGGTTCCCGGCCCACGCCGGGACCATATCCATTGTTTTTGAGATCCGCTGTGATGGGACCCTGACAACTAACGGCGTAGCGATTAATGCTGATGGTGCTGGGAATGCCACAGACGACACCGAGAAGATATCCGGTAGCGGGTCTATTGATGCCGCTGGTAACATCACCGGGCTTGACACATCGTGGTCAAAGTTCCGCGCATCCGGTCCTGTAAAGGGATGGGCTGTATCGTTGCTTGTCCAGTTGGTAGTTGATCAGGGGAATGCGACCGCTGGATATCAAGAAGTCCGCAACGTCCAAGTAATCCTAGGCGATCAACCCACCGAGAAGCCCCGCCCTGTAAACCAAGAGAACGACTATCCCATGCTGGCGTACCGACC
>Ga0307379_10013926_pt1 | contig 10401 bp, 8 predicted proteins | sample UN2MG_FD_202237 | JGI IMG/M metagenome (GOLD analysis project Ga0307379, IMG submission 202237) | Soil microbial communities from Risofladan, Vaasa, Finland - UN-2 | ecosystem: Environmental > Terrestrial > Soil > Coastal area > Acid sulfate soil | place: Finland: Risofladan, Vaasa | collected... | reverse complement strand
CCGCAGGCCGTGGGCGCGCCAGATGCGCTGAACCGAACTGACACTGATACCCGCCGCCTTCGCCATCATCGCGGCGGTCCAATGGGTCGTCTCGGCCGGAGGGTCTTCGAGCGTCAGCGCCACCACGCGTTCGGCGACCTCAGCGCCGAGCGGGGGAATGCGCGAGGGGCGCGTCTTGTCGCGCAGGAGGCCATCTACGCCCTCGGCCATGAACCGCTCCTGCCAGCGCCAGACGCAGGGCTTGGACTTGCCCGTCCGGCGCATGATCTCGACGGTTCCGACACCATCGGCGGTCGCCAGAACGATCCCGGCCCGCCACACGTGCTTCTGCGGGCTGTTCCGATCCGCGACGACCGCTTCCAATCGGGCACGGTCCGCGGTGATTACCTCGACGGAGATATCTTTGCGCATCCACCGAGACTCGCACAGGGCGAACGCCTTGGGAATCTTTCGTTAGGGTTTAACCACTAGTGGATAACGCCTAACAGAAGAGTCCTTTTTGGATTCTCTTTGGTGTCGTTCTGTGCGATTCAGTTGCATGCGCACAGGGATCATATTTGAAGTTTCGCCGCGTGACCGGCTCCGTCTTGAACACGTGGTCAGGGATCGCAATGCCGCCCAGAAACATGTGTGGCGTGCGTCGATCATTTTATTGTCCGCCGAGGGGTGTGGCACAGCTACGATCATGCGCCAGACGGGCAAGTCGAAAACCTGTGTCTGGCGCTGGCAGGAGCGCTTCATGGCAGAGGGTGTCGATGGCCTGCTGCGCGACAAGACCCGGCCTTCGCGGATCGCCCCGCTTGCGCTCGACGTGGTCGAGCAGGTGATTGCCCTGACGCTGAGCAATGCGCCCGGCGAGACAACGGTATGCGTCCGGCCTGCCCGACCTTGCGGATTTTCTGACACCTGAGATTCTCACGCCTCGATAGCGGGCGATGGCGTCCACTATCGCTGGTGGACACTATCGGGGTTTATCGATGACGAGGAAGCGGCGGCGTCGGATCTGGGAAGACGATGAGAAGCGCCGGATCGTAGCGCAGACACGGGTGCCGGGCATCTCGGTTTCACAGGTTGCGCGTCGTTATGACGTGAACGCCAACATGGTTTTCAAATGGCTTCGCGATCCGCGGTTCATGCCGTCGGCAGATGATCTCCCGTCGTTCTTGCCGGTCGAGGTTCTGCCGGACGCTTCACCTGGCGCAACCATGGCGAATGGCGATGCCGTCGCCTCGGACAGCAGGATCGAGATCACATTGTCCATCACCCTGCCCTGCGGGCGCGACCGCGGCGGGTTGCCCATCGGGCCCAGATCGCGGGCCCGGCCTTCGGCGAGGCCGCCGTGCTGAGCTGCGCGGCCGCGTGTGAAGATCAGGCGGGCGGTCCGATGCAGCGGGTCGATCCTGTTCCGACCTGGCCGACCGGAAATCACGTCGCTAATTTGCAGAGGAATTCCCGCCCCGGCCCTCTTCTAGCCGATGGAGTACCGCTGGTTTCCGGGTGAACGTGCGGCGGCCTCGCTTGAAGCCATGAAGTGGGATCGCGAGCTCCTGGACCGCTTCCGTCGCCGAGCGGCAATCGAGGATCACGATGTCCGCCGGGTTGCCGGGCACGATCCCGTAATCGTCCAGCCGCATCAGACGCGCCGGCCTGTCGGTCACCATCTCCAGGCACTGGCGGATGCCGGTCTGGGAGCCGATCTGGCCGATATTGGCGTAGAGGTTCGCCATCCGCACCATCGAGCAGTCCCCGAAGGGCGTGAAAGGATTGAGGACGTTGTTCGTCGAGAGAGCGCAGTTGACGCCCATCTCGATCAGCCGGTGCACCGGTGCCACGCCGCGGACGATATCGTGATCCATGCCCGCGCCCATGAGGTAGAGGTCGGTCGATGGCAGGGCGGTCACCGCGACCCCTGTCCCGGCCAGCCGGGACGCGACCTCCCTCAGGCGCCCGACGGGCAGCGCCGAAAGCTTGCTGACATGCCCGATCGTCACGCGGCCGCCATAGCGGTGGCGCTCGGTCCGGCGACAGACATCTTCAACGGTCATGCCCACGGGATCGGTGTCGAAATCCAGGTGGAAGTCGATATCGACGTCAAACGCCAAGGCCATCTCGAAGATCCGATCGATCTGGCCGAGCGGATCGCTGTCGGCGTAGGGACAGCCGCCGACGACCGAAGCGCCGCGCCGCAGGGCCTCGGTCATCAACTCGTCGGTTCCGGGGTTATTCAGGAGACCCTCCTGCGGGAAGACGCAGATCTCCAGATCGACGGCCCAGGCATAATCGCCAACCAGCGACAGGATCGCCTCGAGTCCGGTCAGGCCGATCACCGGGTCCACCTCCAGGTGTGTCCGGATCCGGTTGGTTCCCTGGAGGATGCATTTATCCAGGGCCCGCGCCGCGCGAACGTGGATGTCCTCGGCGGTGAATGCCCTTTTCGCCGCGGAGACCTCGCGGATCGCTTCCGCAAGGGTCCCCTCCTCGGACCGGCAGCGCTCGAGGATGCAGGCCTTATCCAGATGGACGTGCGACTCGACGAAGCCAGGCACGGCGAGGCGGCCGCCCATGTCCAGGGTCTCCGCATTCCCGGTCAGGCCGGGCTCGACCGCGACGATGGTTCCGTCGGCGATGCCGACATCGGCCGGAATCTCGCCATCTCCGCCGGCAATGACGAGGTTCTTCAGAACGAGGTCCATCGGCGGCCTATTCCTCGAAGGCGGCGTCCACGCCGTGTGCGGCGCAGAGGTCCTTGATGAAAGCATTCACCACGCGCACGTCGCTGGTGCCGCGGCGGATGGCGAACTCGAAGCGCGACGAGAAGGTGAAGATCTCATGCATCACCGGGCGCAGCTCGCCCTGCTCGATCCAGGGGCGGGCATAGTGATCGGGCAGGTGCGCGATGAAGGCGCCGGAGCGGAGCATGGTCAGCGTCGCCTCCATGTCGAAGGCGGTGGCCGCGGCGTTCATGCCCGCCGTGGCGCCGGTGGTCCGGTTGATCAGATAGCCGCGCGCCACGTATGGATGGCGCCGCACCTCCTCCTCGGAGACCTCGTCCGGGCGCTTCTCGAAGAGCGGATGGTCGCGGCCGTAATAGAGCGAGTGGGTCTCCTCGAAAAGCGGCCGGTACACGAGGCCGGGCGCATGGTGGTAAAAGGCCGAGATGCCCACATGGAGGCTGCCGTCGAGCAGGCGCTTCTCGATCACGGCGGGCTCGGCCACGTGCATGGTCACATGGACGGCGTGGTCGCGCCGGCAGAAGGCGCCGAGCGCCGCGCTGGTCCGCATGTCCGGGTTCGTCACCGTCGAGTCGACGATGCCGAGATGCATCTCGCCCACCAGCCGCCCGCGCAGCGCGCCGACATCGGCCCGGTATTCGTTGAGCGCGGTCTCCAGCCTCTGCGCGGCGGAATAGACCCGCTTGCCCTTGTCGGTCAGGCGGAAGCCGATGCGACCGCGATCGCAGAGCCGCATGCCGAGCCGCGACTCGAGCGTCGCCATCTGGGTCGACAGGGTCGGCGCGCTGATGTTGAGTTCCGCCTGGGCGCCGGCGAAGCCGCCGCATTCCACGACCTTCATGAACACGCGCAGCAGCTTGATGTCCGTGGGATCGACCTGCGGTTCACGAAACTGGGCCATGGGGCCTTGCTTCACCTCTGCCAAAAGAAAGCTTCGTTTTTTTAGTATTTATCCAAACCTTCACGAAGGTCAACCTTCATGACGAGCCGATCAGCCGACGCATTCAAGGGCGCCATCGTCAGGAGACCGTTGCCATGACCAGTTCCGAAATCCTCACCATTCCTGCCCGGCGCGGACGGGCCGCTCGCCTGAACGCCGGGCAGGCAATCAAGATCATCAATACCCACGGCAACCAGGTCGTCGATACCTGGTGCTTCTCGTCCGAGGATGTGACCGAGTTCCTGTCGAACGAGCACCTGCGCGCGACCCTGACCCGGATCTTCCCGCGCAAGGGCGACGAGTTGGTGACGAACCGGCGCCGGCCGATTCTGTTCTTCGAGGAGGACACCTCGCCCGGCCTCCACGACACCATCATGGCGGCCTGCGACGACTACCGTTACGGGCTTCTGGGCTGCACCGAGTACCACGACAACTGCACCGACAACATGTATGCGGCGCTGCGCCAGATCGGCGTGCAGGTGGCCGACTGCCCGAGCCCAATCAATCTTTGGATGAACATCCCCGTCGATCCCGAGGGCAACACCGGCTGGGGCGAACCGCTGTCGAAGCCCAGGGACTATGTGGTGCTGCGGGCGCGGATGGACTGCATCGTGGCGATGTCGGCCTGCCCGCAGGACATCCTCCCGATTAACGGCGCCGACCGCGAACCGACTGAGGCGCATTACCAGATCCTGAGCTAGGGCAGCTTCCGGTCGATGTGACTCGCGGTCCTTTCGGCCGTCATCCCCGCGCAGGCGGGGATCTCGCGACGTTGGCCCGTCATTCCCGCCTGCGCGGGAATGACGGTGGTGGTAGGGGCGCGATCCAGGTTGAGCGGAAACTGCCCTAGGCCGCCCCGAAGGACGGCAGGACCGCGCGGGCCTCCGGCGTCATCGCGGCACCGCTGGCCAGGACCGCGCGGGCCGCGTCGACATCCGGCGCGAAGTAGCGGTCTTCGTCCCAGGCCGGGACGGTTTCGCGCAGCTCGCCGTGCAGCGCCTCGAGCGCGGGGCTCGAGCGAAGCGGGCGGCGCAGGTCGAGCCCCTGCGCCGCGGCGAGCAGCTCGATCGCCAGGATTGCGCCCAGATTCTCGGCCATATCGCCCAGCCGCCGCGCGGCATAGGTCGCCATCGAAACGTAGTCCTCTTGGTTCGCCGCGGTCGGGATCGAGTCAATGCTGCCCGGATGCGCCATCGCCTTGTTCTCGCTGGCTAGCGCGGCGGCGGTGACCTGGGCGACCATGAAGCCCGTGTTGAGCCCGGCCTCAGCGACCAGGAAGGCCGGCAGGCCGCTCATCCCTTGATCGACCAGGAAAGCGGTGCGCCGCTCGGACATCGAGCCGGTCTCGGCCAGCGCCAGCGCCAGGTTGTCGGCGACCATTCCCACCGGTTGCGCATGGAAATTGCCGCCGAATAGGAGATCGCCGCTCGCAGGATCGATCAGCGGGTTGTCGGTGACGGCCCGGAGCTCGCGGCCGAGGATGCTCGCGACATGGGCGATCTGGTCGAGCACGGCGCCCATCACCTGCGGCATGCAGCGCAGGGAATAGGGGTCCTGCACCCGCGCCACCGGGCGGTCCGCCTGGATGCCGCTTCCCGCGAGCCAGGTCCGCAGCACGTCCGCTACCGCCGCCTGGCCGATCTGTGCACGCAGGTCGTGGATACGGGGGTCGAAGGCCGCCGCCGTGCCGCTGCCGGCCTCGACGCTGAGCGCACCGCAGGCGAGCGCCGCAGCAAGATGCGACTCGGCCAGGAACAGCCCCTCGATCGCCAGCGCGGTCGAGACCTGGGTGCCATTGACGATCGCCAACCCTTCCTTCGGCTCGAGCACCAGGGGGGCGAGCCCGACCTCGGCCAGGGCCCGCGCCGCCGGCATCCGCTCGCCGCGCAGATAGGCGTCGCCCTCACCCAGCAGGCAAACGCCGAGATGCGCGAGCGGGGCGAGGTCGCCCGACGCGCCGACAGATCCCTTGGCGGGGATGACCGGCAGCAGGTCGGCGTTCAGCATCGCCACCAGCCGGTCCGCCAGCGCCTCGCCGACGCCGGATGCGCCGGCGGCAAGTGTCGCGATCTTGAGGAGCATGACCCGCCGCGTCACCCCCGGCGAGAGCGGCGCCCCGACGCCGACCGCGTTCGAGAGCACGAGCCGGCGCTGCATCTCGCCCATCAGGTCGCGCCCGATCACCTGCCCTGCGAGCGGCCCGGCGCCGGTCGTCACGCCATAGATCCGGCGGCCCCCCTCGATTGCCTGGTCGAGCACCCGTTTCGACGCGCGGATCGCCGCGCGCGCATCCTCCGACAGGACAAACCGGGTTTTGGCCCCTTCCAGTTCACGGAGCGTGCCGAGCGTCAGCCTGCCGGGCCGGATTTCTAAGTCTCGTGCCATGGTCCTCCTCGTCCGGGATCACCCCGGTATCTTACCCAGATCAACGCTGATCAGCACCTTGCCGGCCGCGGATCGGGCTTCCAGGAACGCCTGCGCGTCGCGGATTCGCTCGAGCGGGAACTCGGCCGCGATCGGCACCTGCAGCACGCTGGTCGCCAGCATCCGTTCCACCTTCCGCGTACCGTCGCGCCAGCGGCGTGAGCCAGGCACTGCATGCAGCAACTCGAAACCGGCGAGCGACGTGGAGCGCTCGTAGAGCTTCTTGCGCACCGGAAAATCTGGCTCGCCCGCCGCCTCCCCAATATTGATCACCCTGCCATAGGGTTTCAGGGCGTCGAAGCTGCGCGGCAGGATGTCGGCGCCGAGAGAGTCGATCACCAGATCGACGCCGCGCCTCTTCGTATCGGCCATGGCGGCCGCGACGAAATCCTCCTCCGCGTTCACGATCACCCGGTCGGCCCCGAAACGCCGGGGCAGCTCGGCCTTGGCCGCCGAGCCGACGGTGCCGATCACCCGGGCTCCGGCGGCGCGCGCAAGCTGGATCAGCATCAGGCCGACCGCACCACCGGCGGCATGCACCAGCACGGTCTGGCCGCGACGGATGCGATGGGCGGTATGGAGCAGGTGATAGGCGGTCAGCGTGACGACGGGAAAGGCCGCCGCCAGCTTAGGGTCGAAGCCGGGCGCCAGGGGAATCACGTAGCGGTGGGGCACGGCGACCGCCTCGGCGAAGCCGCGCAGCATATCCGGCCCGGTGATCGCGGCGACGAACTGCCCCGGACGGAGCGCACTGACGCCCTTGCCGCAGGCGGTGATCACGCCGGAGACCTCGGCGCCCAGTATGGCGGGGTACGAGACCGGGTCCGGGTAGATCCCCTGACGCTTCTGCACGTCGCCCCAGTTGCAGGCGGCATAGGCCACCTCGATCAGCACCTCGCCAGGGCCTGGCGTCGGGACCGGCACCTCCGCCAGCGTGAGTTGCTCCAGCCCACCGGGTGCCGGGACTTGGACGGCACGCATGGCTTAGTAACTCTCGCGGTCGTAGTGGCGTCCGACCGCCTGGGGCGAGACGTTGCGCCCGGCGATCAACACCAGCGCCACGATCGAGACCAGATAGGGCAGCGTCGCAAAGATCTGGTAGGGCACTTCCGGGTTCTGAAACTGAAGCCGCAGCTGCAATGCGTCGAAGAAGCCGAACAGCAGGCAGGCAAGAAAGGCTCCGAGCGGGCTCCACCGCCCCAGGATGATCGCCGCGAGTGCGATGAACCCCTTCCCCGCGCTCATATGCTCGGAGAAGACGAAGACATGCGCCAGGACCAGGTAGCAGCCGCCGAGCGCTGCCAGCGCCCCGCTCAGCAGAACGCAGACATAGCGCACCAGGTGGACCCGTACGCCTGCCGTGTCGCAGGCGCGCGGGCTATGGCCGACGGCCCGGATGATCAAGCCCCAGGGCGTGTGGAACAGCAGCCAGTAGAGCAGCGGCACCATCAGGTAGAGGGCATAGGCGAGGAGGTTCTGGTTGAACAGGATCGGCCCGACAAGCGGGATCGCCGAGAGCACGGGCAGCGCGATCGGCTCGAACCCGGGCAGAAGCTGGGTATTCGCCGTGGCCCCGATGGCGATCCGCGACAGGAAGGCCGTGATGCCGAGCGAGAACAGGTTGATCGCGATCCCGGCGACGATCTGGTTCACCCCCAGCGACACCGCCATGATCGCCAGCGGCAGGGCCAGAAGCAGCCCAAGCAGGATGCTGACGATCACGCCGGCGACCGGCGAACCGGTGTGGAAAGTTCCCAGCGCCGCCCCGAAGGCGCCCATCAGCATCAGCCCCTCGAGGCCGATGTTGAAGACCCCAGAGCGTTCGGAGAAGACGCCACCGATCGCCGCGAAGGCGATCGGCACCGAGAGCATCAGCGTCGATTCCAGAAGCCGAGTCAGCGCGGCGATATCAGTGAAAAGCTCGATCATCGCCGCCTACCTGTCTTCTTCCGTGGGCGCGGCGGAGCTCGACAGCGCCGCCTGTAACTCGCGCCGGCGACGCAGGATCTGTGCCCAGCGGCTGCGTCCGAAATTGAAGGCGAGACCGGCCGCGACGAAGATCACCACCAGGCCCTTGATCGCTTCGACCACGGTCACCGGGACGCCCGTCGCCCGCTGCATGATGTTCGCTCCGCTCTCGAGCCCGGCCATGAAGGTCGCGGCGGCAATCGAGCCCAGGGCGTTCGCGTTCGCGAGGAACGCCACGACGATGCCATCGTAGCCGTAGCCGCCGCTGAAGAGATGGAAGAGCCGGTGCTTGAGGCCCAATACCTCGAACGTCCCGGCAAGCCCGGCGAGGCTGCCCCCCACCACCATCGACAGCAGGATGTGCCGGCGCACCGACATGCCGGCATAGCGCGCGGCGTCCTGGTTCTGCCCGACGGTCGCCAGCGAGTATCCGATCGAGGTGTAGCGGAAGACCAGGAACATGCCGACTGCCGCCGCCAGCGCCACCACCGCGCCGATGTGCGCGTCCGTGCGCGCCATCACATAGGGCAGCCACAGGCTCTCGCGGATCTCCGGCGAATAGGGATAGGGCGCGCCTTCCGCCATCATCGGTCCGTTGACCACGTAGCTGACAATGTTGATCGCGACATAATTCATCAGGAGCGTCACGATCACCTCGTTGAGGTCGCGATAGGCCTTGAGCACCGCGGGGATCAGCGCCCAGAGGGCGCCGCCCACCATGCCGGCCACGACGCAGGCGAGGATCCCCAGCCAGCCCGGCAGCACCGGCCCGTGGAGCGCGACGATGGTCGCGAAGAGCGCACCCATGTAGATCTGGCCTTCGGCACCGATGTTGAAAAGCCCGACCCTCAGCGGCAGCGCCACCGCGAGGCCCGCCAGCAGCAGGGGCGAGAGCTTGGTCAGCGTTGCGGCGAAGCCCCAGTAGTCGAGGAATGCGCCGCCGAAGAGCTCTCGGTAGGCCTCGATCGGGGAATTCCCGGTCACGGCGATCAGGATCGCGCCGCAGGCAAGCGCCAGCAGGATCGCCCAAACGCTCTTGAGCGCGTAGATCCAGCGCAGCAGCTCGTATGTCACGCAGCGTCCTCCGTGATGCCCGCCATCAGCTTGCCGAGCCGTTCGGACGTCGCCTCGCGGGGCTCCAGGATGCCGGTGATCCGGCCCTTGAAGATGACCGCGATCCGGTCGCAGACGGCCATGATGTGCTCCAGCTCGGTGGAGATGTAGATGATCCCCATGCCGGCGTTGCGATGCTCGATCAGCGTGTTCTGCACGAATTCGATCGCGCCCACGTCCAGCCCCTTGCACGGCTGGGCGACGACCAGAAGCTCGGGTTTCGCCTCAATCTCGCGGGCCAGCACGATCTTCTGCTGGTTGCCGCCCGAGAGGCGCCGCGCATCCTGGTCGATCGAGCTCATGCGCACGCCGTAGCGCTCGACGAGACGCGCAGCGTTCGACCGGATGGCCTTGAAGTCGAGGAGCCAGCAATGGTGTACGAAGGGTGGTCGGTCGTAGCTCCGCAGAATGAAGTTGCGGGCGATGCTCTGGTCCAGCACCAACCCCGTGCGGTGGCGGTCCTCGGGCACGTAGCCGATGCCGAGCGTGTGCTTGCGCTCGGCGACCGAGTAGCCGGCAAGTTCCTTGCCGTCGATCCACATCGAGCCCGCATGATAGGGACGCAGCCCCGCGATCGCCTCGGCGAGCTCCGCTTGTCCGTTGCCGTCGACGCCGGCGAATCCCAGAATTTCGCCGCGGTGAAGCGTGAAGCCGATGCCGTCGAGCGCCTCATTCCCGCGCTCGCCACGGGCGCGGATGCCGTCCACGATGAAGAACGGCTCGCCCGCGCGTCCCTCCGGGCGCTCGAGATCGAAGATGATGTCGCGCCCGACCATGAGCCGGGCCAGCTCGCTCGTATTGGTTTGGGCGGTCGCAACCGAGTCGGTGACCCGTCCGGCGCGCATCACCGTCACGTTGTCGGAGAGGCTCATCACCTCCTCGAGCTTGTGGGTGATAAAAATGATCGTCTTGCCGGCCTCCTTCAGCCGCCACAGCACCGCGAAGAAGGACTCGATCTCGCCGGGCGTCAGCACGCTGGTCGGCTCGTCGAGGATCAGGAGGTCGGCATTTCGGTAGAGGCATTTCAGGATCTCGACCCTCTGCTGCATGCCCAGCGGCAGGCGCGAGGTCACCTCGAGCGGGTCGATGTCAAAGCCGAAGCTTTCCGAGAGCTCTCGGAGCCGGCGCTCGTGGGATTTGAGATCGAGCCGCGCGCCCTGGCCGTCCATCCCGAGGATCACGTTCTCGGTCACGGTCAGCGGCCCGACCAGCATGAAGTGCTGG
>Ga0307379_10013923_pt1 | contig 10402 bp, 5 predicted proteins | sample UN2MG_FD_202237 | JGI IMG/M metagenome (GOLD analysis project Ga0307379, IMG submission 202237) | Soil microbial communities from Risofladan, Vaasa, Finland - UN-2 | ecosystem: Environmental > Terrestrial > Soil > Coastal area > Acid sulfate soil | place: Finland: Risofladan, Vaasa | collected... | reverse complement strand
GACGCTCACGATCGGCCAGTCCTCCGACAGCTGCAGGTCGCGGACCCGCTCGAAGTTCAGGCCCTTCAGCGTCGAGCCCGATCCGATGAAGTCGCTGACGAAGTCGTCGACCGGGTAGGCGAGGATCCGCTCGGGGGTGTCGAACTGGCGGATCACCGACTGCTCGCCGAGAATGGCGATCCGATCGCCCATCTTGATCGCCTCGTCGATGTCGTGGGTGACGAACACGATCGTCTTCTTCAGTTCGCCCTGCAGCCGAAGGAACTCGTTCTGCAGACGATCGCGGGTGATCGGATCGATGGCACCGAACGGCTCGTCCATCAGGAGCACGTCTGGATCGCCGCCGAGTGCGCGAGCGACACCCACACGCTGCGCCTGGCCGCCGGAGAGTTCCTTCGGGTAGCGGTCGCGGTACACGTTCGGGTCGAGTCCGGTGATCTCGAGCAGCTCGTCGACTCGAGCGGCGATCTTGGCCTTGTCCCAGCCGAGCAGCTTCGGCACGGTCGCGATGTTCTGCGCGATCGTCTGGTGCGGGAACAGACCGATCTGCTGGATGACGTAGCCGATCTGGCGGCGAAGCTGATCGGCGTTGACCGTGGTGACGTCTTCGCCGTCGAAGATGATGCGACCCGAGGTCGGCTCGATCATCCGGTTGATCAGCCGCAGCGTGGTGCTCTTGCCGCACCCCGAGGGGCCGACCAGAACGAGGATCTCACCTTTGGGGATGCTGAGGTCGAGGTCGGCAACCGCCGGGGTGTCCGATCCCGGGTAGATCTTGCCGACGCCCTGGAGTTCGATCATCGGATGTGGTGCGTCGTCGTTCAGCGCGGCCGTCGCCTGCGGCGAGTACGAGGAGTTGTCGGTGACGCTCATGAGCGAAGTCCTTTCGACGTCGTCAGTCGACGCAGCAGTGTGAAGAAGAGATCCGCGACGAGCGCCAGGCCGATGGTGAACACCACGCCGGTCCACATCCGCTCGACAGACGTGACATCGGGAAACCGCTGCAGACCGTCGTTGATGTAGCGCCCGAGGCCAGTGCCACCGACGAGCGGAGCGATTGCCGCAATGCCGATGTTGAGCAGCGTCGCGACCCGGATGCCGGTGAGGATGATCGGCCAGGCGAGCGGGAGTTCGATCTTGAGCAACCGCTGGCTGGCGTTGAGCCCCATCCCCTTGGCCGATTCGATGACCGCCCGGTCGACGTCTTCGAGTCCGATGATCGTGTTGCGCAGGATCGGCAGGATCGAATACATGGTGAGCGCGATGATCGGGCCGCGGTCGCCGATGCCGATGCTCGGGATCGAGATGAAGATCGCGAACAGGGCGAGCGACGGGATCGTCAGCATGATCGAGGCAAAGCCGAGGATCAGGCCACGCAGCAAGCGGACCCGGTGGACGAGAATCCCGAGCACGACCGAGATGACGATCGCGAAGAACATCGACATCGCCACGAGCTGCACGTGTTCGATGACACGTTCGAAGATCGGCGACCAGCCCTCGGCGTCGGACATCCACGTCCACCAGCTGGAATAGGCGTCGGGGTTGAAGACCAGCGCCGGAAGTTCACCGATGCCCGTGATCAGGACGTCGAAGCCCTCGATGACATCGTTGTTGGCGGCGGTGTCAGCGATGAAGAGCCACCAACCGAGCAGGAGCAGGAACAACGCAATCGCAATCCCGCGGGCCGGAATACGGCGGTGCGGCCGCACCCCCTCAGGCTCGGGCGTAGTCGGAGCGGACAGGGTTTCGACGACATCGCTCACGGTGCGGCACGCCCCGTTCGAGCGGGTGCCAACAGGTTCCATGGATGCTGCGATGTCAGTGATCGGATGCGTTCCTCTCGCGGCCGTCTTGGGAGGCCTCGGTCGCTGAGACGGGCGCGGACGGAAACCCACGACCTCGTTGATGCGTGCCTGCGACCATAACCGCGACCTCGATGATGACAACTCGCTCCGACGTCGACGGGCCGGCCAGCGCGCCACCCCGGACACCTCCGAGAGCGATCAGGACCGCTGCTCGAGTGTCGAGGGCCGAGCGATCGCTGCACTCGATACAGCATCTCTGAGCTGGTGTTTCTCGGCACTGACGACCGTGTGCGCTCGACGCGATCGAACAGACGAGTTGCCGACCACCGCAACCGCCTCGACGCCGGAGAATCACGCCGAGGAAATCTTGCGTCCGATTTGACCGATCACACCGGGCCCCTCCCGACACCCTCACCAGACACACGCCCGCGATGAGCCAACCAACCAGATGCGGCGGTCTGACTCATCGCACCCCGAACCGGAGGCGCTGCGGCGTCAGAGGCAGGAGCGCACGGCGTCGTTGAGGGTGACGGTGCGGGGATCGCCTGCGATGCCGCTGGACATCTGGTTCATGACGTAGCCGTAGCCGACCGCCGCGTCGACGTCGGCGTACCCCAGCGATCCGCCGGCGCCGGCGTGACCGAACGACGTCGGCCCGAGCATCGGAGTGAGCGACCCGTGGAGCATCATCCCCATTCCGAACCGACTCGGAAAGAACAGGACGGCATCGGGGGCGTCGACCTCGCAGGCGCGCATCTTCTCGACGGTCTCCGCGGCGAGCAGGCGAATACCATCGACGGGAGCCACCGTGGCGCCGTACATCCGCGCCAGACTGCGCGCCGTGGTGATGCCGTTCGCGGCGGGCATCTCCGTGGCGTGCACCGGCCGGCTGTTGAAGGCGTCGTCGCCCGCTTGATCCAGGATCCCGTTGACCGTGAACGTCTTGTGCAGCAGTGTGCCCGGGCCGATGAACTGCGCGAGCAGCGCCCGCACGTTCGGGTCGTCGGGCTCGGGTGGACGAACCAGACGGGCAACCCGTGGTTCCTCCGACTCGGGCAGACCGATCCAGAACTCGAGGCCGAGCGGCGCGGCGACCTCCTCGGCGAAGTACCGCCCGATCCGGCGCCCGTCGACGCGGCGCACGAGTTCGCCGGCGAGCCACCCGTAGGTGACCGCGTGGTAGCCGTGCTTGGAGCCCGGTTGCCAGATCGGGGCCTGCTCGGCGAGCGCTACCACGACCGGATCGACCGCCATCAGGTCGTCGAACGTGAGTTGCGCATCGACGTAGGGCAGACCGGCCTGGTGGCTCATCACCTGCCGGATCGTGATGTCACCCTTACCGCTCGCGGCGAATTCCGGCCAATGCGTCGCAACGGTGTCGTCGTAGGACAGTCGGCCGGACTCGACGAGTCGAGCGACGCAGATTGCGGTGGCACCCTTCGTCGTCGAGAACACGAGCTGCAGGGTGTCCGCGGCCCACTCCCGTCCCGTCTCGTCGTCGGCGACGCCGGCCCAGAGATCAGCCTTGGCCTCGCCGTCGACGTACAGCGAGAACGCCGCACCGAGTTCGCCGTGGTCGCGGAAGTTGCGCTCGAACGCGTCGGCAACTGCGCCGAACCCGTCTGCCACGGTGCCGTTGATCTGGGTCATTTGCAGGACGGTACTCATCTGCGGGTTGCGTAGGCTGGTCGACCGGTATGAGTGACGTGACCAATCCCCCGACGACCAGCGGTGATGCCCCTCAGCACCGCTACACCGCCGAGCTGGCGCAAGACATCGAACTGCGTTGGCAGGACTGGTGGGACGAGCACCACACGTTCGAGACGCCGAACACCGCCGGTCCGCTCGCCGACGCCGACCTGGCCGCCACTCGCGGCGAGAAGCTGTTCGTGCTCGACATGTTCCCGTATCCGTCGGGCAGCGGCCTGCACGTCGGCCACCCACTCGGGTTCATCGGCACCGACGTGTTCGCCCGTTTCAAGCGCATGACCGGTCACAACGTGCTGCACGCCATGGGCTTCGACGCGTTCGGCCTGCCCGCCGAGCAGTTCGCCGTCGAGACCGGCCAGCACCCGGCGATCACCACCGCCGAGAACGTCGCCACCTACCGTCGCCAGCTGCGCCGCCTCGGCCTCGCCCACGATCCACGGCGCAGCGTGTCGACCACCGACCCCGAGTTCTACCGATGGACGCAATGGATCTTCAGCCAGGTGTTCAACGCCTGGTACGACCACGACCTCGACCGTGCGCGACCGATCGCCGAGTTGATCGCCGAGTTCGAGTCGGGTTCCCGATCAACGCCCGACGGGCGCCCGTGGGCGGAGCTGTCCGCGGCCGAGCGCTCCGTCATCGTCGACGATCATCGCCTCGCGTACGTCAGCGAGGCCCCGGTCAACTGGTGCCCGGGGCTGGGCACCGTTGTCGCCAACGAGGAGGTCACCGCCGACGGACGAAGCGATCGCGGCAACTTCCCGGTCTTCAAACGCAACATGCGTCAGTGGATGATGCGCATCACCACCTACGCCGACCGACTGATCGACGACCTCGAACTGCTCGACTGGACCGACGCCATCAAGTCGATGCAGCGCAACTGGATCGGCCGCAGCTACGGCGCCGAGGTGCACTTCCCATCTACTGCAGGTGAGATCACGGTGTTCACGACCCGACCGGACACGCTGTTCGGTGCGTCGTTCATGGTGCTCTCTCCCGAGCATCCGTTCGTCGACGAACTGACCGTTGCCGACCAAGCCGACGCGATCGCCGCGTACCGCGAGCAGGCCTCGAAGAAGAAGGAGTTCGAGCGCCAGGACGAGACGCGCGAGAAGACCGGCGTGTTCACGGGCTCGTACGCGACCAACCCGGTGAACGGCGACCAGATCCCGGTGTGGATCGCCGACTACGTGCTGATGGGCTACGGCACCGGCGCGATCATGGCGGTGCCGTGCGGCGACCAGCGCGACTTCGAGTTCGCCCGCAAGTTCGGTCTGCCGATCCCAGCCATCCAGCAACCGTCGGACGCGTGGTTCGCCGGCCACGACATCGACCCGACGCTCGACACCTCGCAGTGGCCGGTCGCCTTCATCGGCGACGCGCCGTATGTGCAGTCGGCCAACGACGAGCTCGACCTCAACGGCGTCGACAACAAGGCGGACGGCATCGCCAGGATGAACGCCTGGCTGGAAGCACACGAAGCGGGCACGGCGACCATCAACTACAAGCTGCGCGACTGGCTCTTCAGCCGGCAGCGCTACTGGGGCGAGCCGTTCCCGATCGTGTACGACGCCGACGGCAACCCCCACACCCTTCCCGACGACATGCTCCCGGTGCTGTTGCCCGAGACCGAGTCGTTCTCGCCGCGCACCTTCGATGCCGACGACGAGTTCTCGAACCCGGAGAGCCCGCTCGATCGCCTCGATGACTGGGTCGAGGTCGAACTCGATCTGTATCCCGAACGCGGTGACGGCCCCCAGGTGTACCGACGCGACACCAACGTGATGCCGCAGTGGGCTGGGTCGTGCTGGTACGAGATGCGCTACCTCGACCCCACCAACGAGAACCGCTTCGTCGACCGCGAGGTCGAGGAGTACTGGATGGGCCCGCGTACCGACATCCGCCCCGATCATCCCGGTGGTGTCGACCTGTACGTCGGCGGCGTCGAACACGCGGTGCTCCACCTGCTGTACTCACGTTTCTGGCACAAGGTGCTCTACGACCTCGGCCACGTCAGCTCGAAGGAGCCGTACGCCCGACTGTTCAACCAGGGCTATGTCCAGGCAGCCGCGTACAAGGACGAGCGCGAGATCTACATCGACGCCACGAAGATCGAGGGCGACGACAAGGCCGGGTTCACCTTTCTCGGCAGACCTGTCCAGCGAGAGTGGGGCAAGATGGGCAAGAGCCTGAAGAACGCCGTCTCGCCTGACGACATGTACGAGCAGTACGGAGCGGACACGCTGCGCCTGTACGAGATGGCGACCGGTCCGCTCGACGCGTCGCGTCCGTGGGAGACCCGTGACGTCGTGGGCATGTACCGATTCCTGCAGCGCCTGTGGCGCAACATGGTCGACGAGGAGACCGCCGAGTGCACGGTGGTCGACACACCGGCCGACGACGACACGCGCAAGCTGCTACACCGCACCATCGACACCGTGCGTACGGAGATGGACGCGCTGCGCTTCAACACCGCAATCGCGAAGCTGATCGAGCTGAACAACGCGGTCACCAAGCTCGATGCGACGCCACGCGAGCTCGCCGAGCCGATGGTGGTCATGCTCGCACCGCTCGTGCCGCACATCGCCGAGGAGCTGTGGCGTGCGCTCGGCCACAACGACACCATCACGTACGTCGCGTTCCCCGACGCCGACCCGGCGCTGCTCGTCGACGACACCATCGAAGTGCCGGTGCAGGTCAACGGCAAGGTGCGCGGGCGTATCGACGTCGCCGCCGACGCGTCCGCGGACGTGATCGAAGCGACCGCACTCGCCGACGACAAGATTGCCGCGATCATCGACGGGGCGACGCCGAAGAAGGTCATCGTCGTTCCCGGCCGCATGGTCAACATCGTCGTCTGACCGGCCGACCTCCGGCCCGCGCCAGAACGGCACGTCTCGGCTCTCAGCCGAGCATCGAGCGCAACATCCAGGCGGTCTTCTCGTGGACCTGCAGCCGCTGCGTCAGCAGATCTGCCGTCGGCTGGTCGCCGGCCGAGTCGGCGGCGCGGAACGCGGTCCTGGCGGTCCTGGCGACGGCTTCGTGCCCGGCGACCAGGTCGGCCAGCATCGCGGTGGCGTCGGGGATGCCGTCGGCTTCTGCCAACGAGGTCAGCTTCGCGAACTCCGCATAGCTGCCGGGAGCGAATTCGCCGAGGGACCGGATCCGCTCGGCGATGAGGTCGACGGCGATCCACAGTTCGTTGTACTGGACCTCGAACATGAGGTGCAGGGTGTTGAACATCGGGCCCGTGACGTTCCAGTGATAGTTGTGGGTCTTGAGGTAGAGCGTGTAGGTGTCGGCGAGCACCTTGCCCAGTTGCTCGGCGACGGCGAGGCGATCAGCCTCGGGGATGCCGATGTCGATCGGAGGGGCGGCGGAGTCGGTCATGGGTGTTCCTTTCGGAGTCGACTGCGTGGTCACGATGGCAACCCACCGGCAACGATACGGCCGACTGGATCCGACGGACACGGCCAATCAACCCTTGCCTTTTTCGGGTGATGGCGCGACCATGAACTCGGGTCCGATGAGGTGACCAACAGGGATCCAGGAACGGAACCGGCAAACGGGCTCCGTGCACTGATCCAAGCCTTTCCCCGCCAACGGGAGCGCACCTCACCGGGCCCGATTTCGCGCCCTCAACGCAGGCCGGCTTCGAAGTCGGGGCGAGCGTCCTCCCACCACTGGCGCCGTCGGTCGAAGCGCTTCTGGCCGCCCATCGCCTCCCACATGTCGATGAACGCGACCTCACCGGCCTCGACGCGCCGTCGCACGAACTCGCCGCCGCAAGCGATCGATTCATCGAGGCAGCCGAGGAGCCGCTCACGCCCGGGCTCGTCGAGCCCGTACTCGTCACACACGACTCGCAGGCGGGCCGGGCGATCGGCTCGCGTCCACCCGAGCCGGGCAGCGTTCACGTCGTCGTCGATCGGGACACACATCCGGGCGAACGCGGCCAGATCGAACTCACGCCGACCCGGCGCTGCGAAGTCGAAGTCCAACAGCCCGACCGCTTCGCCGTCACGGAACACGACGTTCTCCAGGCAGACGTCGTTGTGGCAGACGACGTCACCTCCGGCGGGATCGGCCATCTCATCACTCCACGTCGCGTCCTCATCCAACCGCACGGTCGTCGAGACATCGTGCATCCGCCTGAGCAGACGCGAGACGGAGCCGAGCGCCGCACTGCCCTGCGCCCACGCGGGGTACGGAGGGATCGCGACATCACCGGGGATGAACGCGAGGCGCTCGCGGCCGTCCGGATCGATCCCGACCGGCACGGATGCACCGGCGAACCCGGCCGTCGACAAGCCCGTGAGCATCCGGTGAAGCGACGTCGAGTGAGGGTTGGCGGGGCGCAGGACGTGTTGGCCCACACGAACGACACGGCCTGCGTTGGCGACGCCCCCATACAAGACCTCCTCGTCGGCCACGCCGCACGTCTCGGACGCCCCGACGCTGCTGTCGGAGGCATTTCGCGATCCAACGTTCACCGCATCAGGATGCCATCAATGAAGTGACCGAGCTGCTCGGCTGCTCACAGGCCGGACTCGACCACGAACGTGCGGTAGAACTCGAGCGTCGCTGGGTGTGCGCTGCTCGCCGGTTGTTCAGTACTGCGAGCAGGTTGCTCGGTACGGGCCGATGTCACCGAGCAGGGTGTTCCACTCCAACTCGGTGAGGTTCCGGCCGGCGAGGCGACACGCGGCGCCAGCCAGATACTGCGGATCGATGTTCCACAGCACGACGGCGCCACGTTGGTTGACCGCCAACTCCTTGCCGTCGGGGCGCAGGAACCCGGGCGAGCTCAACGGAGACAACGTGGCGATCGGGTCGCCGATTCGTTGGCGGGTGTCGACGTCGAACAACGAGACCGTCTGATCATTTGCCCCGGCCAGCAGCATGCTCCCGTCGTCGCTGAACTGGAGTGTGTTGACCTCCCCGCGTGCACCGGCGAACACTCCCAATGGCTCGAGAGTCTCGGGATCGAACTCGGTGATGGTTCCTCCCTCGGCTCCGACGACCGTGCCGTCGAGACTGACGCTCGACCACACCGCCCCGTCGACCGGACCGGCGAGGTGCTCGCCCGTCTTGCCGTCGTAGAGGTCGATCCTGGGGCCGTCGTCCAAGCCTGAGACGACGAGCCGCTCGCCGTGTCGGGTCGCCGATGCCGAGAACGGGTGTCCGACGATCTTCGTCGTTGGTTCGATCCGCGTATAGGTCGCCGGGTCCAGCCTCCAGACTTCGCCGCCGGAGAAGGTCATGTAGAGATACTCCCCGCCGGCGGACGTGAACACGTTCTCCGGAGTGGTCGGGCTCGAGGCACCCGACTGGTCGATCGGCAGCATCGTCGCCGCATCGAGCACAAAGGTCGTCTCCTCGACCGGGTCGAAACCCCCGAGGTGGTCGGGTCCGAGCCAGCCGACGCCGATGGCCGGCGACGGGAGCCGACTGATCTCGACGTCGTGGACCGGATCCCAGATCGCAAAGTCGCTCAGGTCGTCCCAGTTCGCAAGCAATGGCCCACCGCGTGCCACCAGCAGCCGATTTCCGCCGGTGTCGTAGCCGTCGTACGCGACTTGACCGGCGGCGACCGGCGTCGTCACGAGTCCGCCACCGTCGAGGCGCCACGCGCTGATCGTCGGTGAACCGTTCCCGAGCGCGGCGAGTTCGTCGCCGTCGTCGAGGACAAGGAGCTGACCGACGCTGCCGAGCTGAGGGTCGAGCACGGCGCCTGTGCGATCACCAGTACGCAGTGAGCGCACCTCGATTACGCCGTTGAAATCACCGCAGTACATTTCGTCCCGAGCGGGGTTGACGGCGAACCACGGGCATGGTTCGGGGTTGCGCCCTTCGCGCAGGTCTATCGCGAACGACGCCGAACCATCGTCGAGGTCGAATGCGACCACCGCTTCGGTCCCGGCGGCGACCAGCCGTTCGTCGTCGGTCACCACCAGGAAGTTGTTGGACGAGAACTCCGGCGAATCGAAGGTCTCGACCACTTCCATCGTGTCGGTGTGAATCGCCCGGATCGGACCGGCCATCGATCCGAGGTACAGCATCCCGTCGGGTCCGAAGGTGACCGCTGCGTTCCGCCAGACACTCCGCCCTTCGGGCCTCGGCAAACCATCGAGCCGACCGACGAGCTCGGCGGTGGCGACGTCGTACACGGCGAGGTCCCCGTCGAAGCCGCCGGTCACGGCGACCAGGGAACCATCACCGTTCATCGTCACATGGTCGCGACCGATCGGCGGACTAACGGGCTCCATCACCGCCTTCCCGGTCCCGACATCGAAAACGCTGAGTACTGCGCATCCCTCGTCGTCTCGTTCCATCAACGAGTCGAACTCGAAGCAGGGCAGATCGGTCTCGTGGGCGCTGTACACCGCGACACGAGAACCATCGGCGCTCACGCTGATCTGTGAGTCCCAAGTCGTGCCCATACCGCTCGCGTCGAACGGCGATGCCATCTCGCCGGTCTCCAAATCAACCGTGCGTATGCGTTCTCCGTCGAGAGCGACAACGGCTGCCCGAGAGTTCGGGATCGCATCGCCGTTCAGCCAACGTGCGTCATCGAGGTACCGGTACCCGAGGAATCCAGGCGATGCGACGAACGTTCCGAGCAACGCCGACATCGATCCCGGCCCGGGGTTCCGACGGTACGCCTCGACGGCGAGCAGTGCGGCCGCACTTCGGTTGACCGGCCGCAGTCCGAGGGATTGGTTGACCAACACCTCGTTGCGTGCGTCGTCGCGGCTCTCGATCGCCGAACCACGACTTCGCACGGCGAGGTACCCCCCGATCAGGGCCATTACCAGCGCCGCGGCCGCGACGCCGAGCAACCGCTTGAGCCGCGCATTCTGCCGTGCATCCCGTCGAGCTCTGGC
>Ga0307379_10013922_pt1 | contig 10402 bp, 7 predicted proteins | sample UN2MG_FD_202237 | JGI IMG/M metagenome (GOLD analysis project Ga0307379, IMG submission 202237) | Soil microbial communities from Risofladan, Vaasa, Finland - UN-2 | ecosystem: Environmental > Terrestrial > Soil > Coastal area > Acid sulfate soil | place: Finland: Risofladan, Vaasa | collected... | reverse complement strand
GTTATTTGAATTTCCAGTGTAGGTTATCTTCTCATTGTCAATCTGAACGGTTCCACTCGAGGGGAATTTTGTAGAATCAGAAAGAACAATAGTAGTCGCAATAGCGGTAATAGCAGAGGGCAGAGTGGTTATCGTCCCGGCGTCTATCGGAATAAACGGAACCTGCTTGGCCTGACCGTAGGCCTGCGGGAGCATTTTCCCGACGGCATCAGGATCACACCCGGGGTAGGTTGTGTCGTCTACAATGATGTGGTTAAATTTATCAGTTAAAGAAAGATCTATTCCCGCAAAGGAAAGCGTTATCTCGGGTGCGTTCAGCTCTGTGAGGTCTTCAACCCTGCCGGTAAACTTAGAAATTGAGGCGGTGCCTACGGTTCCTGTTATACCACTGGGATACGTCCCTGCGTCAATCGTATCTAACACTTCATTTGCATCGACATCAATTTTGGAAATAGTATTATCTAACCTGTTTGCGACCCACAGGTATGTCCCGTCGAAATACAAACCTCTGGGGCTTGACCCAACAACAACTGTATCAATTATGGTAAGACTGGACGGATCTATCTTAGCTACATAATCCTCTGTAGTGGCCGGTCTTCCAAACGAGTTTTTGATCGACGAGACCCAGAGGTAAGTCCCATCAGATGCTATGTCAGATGCATTCCCAGCAACATATATTGTTTGAGTAACGGCCACTCCGGCTGTATGTGGGACCCCTGCCCCAGCAGGAGTATAACTCGTCAACCCCCTGACGCACCCGGTAAGAGAATTACCAGATTTTCCGGCGTACGATATGAGCTCATAGTCAATCTTGACATAACCAGTTTCGGGGAAGGTTGAAGCATCCGTCAGAGGGATGGTGGTTACTACGGAATTAATAGACGACGCCAAAGTTGTTGAAGCCCCGGTTTCGTCAACAGCGTGTGTGTTGACATTAATCCAGGACACGTTATTGCCGGGAAAGCCGACCAGAGCCACCCAGACATAACCTCCCAAATAAACCATCCCTGCCGGATAACTCGACGCCCACTGGCCGACGGTAACTGTATCGAGTACCGTGTTGCTATCGACATCTACCTTAGAAATGGTTCCGTCTTGATAATTACTAACCCACAAATAAGTGCCATCAAAGCACAGTCCATATGGCCTACTATCACTGCCAACATCAACCGTCGCAACCACTTCGTTTGAGTCGATGTCGATCTTCATAATATTGTCGTCAGTAAAATTGGCGACCCAGATATAAGAGCCATCAAAAACGATACCTCTTGGCTGAACTCCAACCGTAACAGTTGCAACGATTTTACCAGTTAAGGTATTAATTTTAGTGACAGTCCCGGCCCCCTCCAAATCTTCAGTAGAAGCATATTGATTAACGATCCATATATGGTCATTATCATCATAAGCAACAAATGATGGATAAGCGCCACCGCCAGTGATCGGTATCACGACTTCGATACCGTTACTGATGATAATTTGCGAGACAGTGTGGTCACTTCGATTCACAACCCATAGAAAAGATATCTCATCTGCATTCCCAAAACCTTCAAAAGTTTCTAAAATCGTTACCTTTTTAAAATAAACAGAATAGTACTGAAGCAAATCGGACAGCCGATCAAAGCCCCCAACGGGGGACGTATTATCGATGGTGATGGAAGCCTTCCCGGAACTCCTTGTATAATTCATGGGAGATAGCGCACCGTTATTAAACCCGCTTTTATTCAGCAGCAGCACATCGTAATGGTTCCCGTTAAAGACGCACTCGCTTCCACGATCGCCGAACACACGATCACACAACCGGAGCGTTAGTCCATCAAGCTCGATATCAACAAGCGTGACGGGCTTAACATGAGGATTGTCGATCGCTGTCTGCACAAATGCCGTTAAAAACTTCATCCCAGTTCCTCGATTATGCTGAATTTCATGAGTACGTGCCCCTCGGTAAGAAAGACCTCTCGCGGCTGTTCAAGAAACCGGCACATGAAATAATTGTCTTCATGATCCTTAATATAAAAAGGCTTCGTATAATCGTCGAGATCCGCCATAGCCGCCCTGAATTCCGTAATTTCATCGGTGTTCTCGTCCAGGAACAGGTGGTAGTCTCGCGTTCTCCGCTTATCGCTAAGCTTGGTCGACCTTGAAAAACCGATCCCCTCTCTCCAGAGCACGTTCGCCTGATCTTCCCATTCCGGATTAACGTCAAACCGAACTCGGAACTCCCGGCCCCCGGACATGAAGATTTCAGAGCATTTCGGGTTGGTAAGTTCTCCGGAGACGATAAGCCGCCAGTCCATGTTCGCAGCAATCGGATCGTCGAGCTCCTTAATGATTTGATTGTTATCAGACTGAACCCATTGACAACCTTCACCGCTCTGGATGTCCGTAACAAAGGCATCGCTCGAATACTGCCATCTCATATTTTGCCCAGAAAAGTTGTGCCGTTCTATTGCAAGGAGATCCACCTCGCCGCTCACATTAATTATCTGAAAGGTCTTACTCTCTGTAACAGTATCCTTCCAGAATAAAGAGGTAGATCGATCATACAAACGGGACTCCGGATAACCCGTATCGGCATCGCCGGTAACAGTTACGGTACCTTCCTCGAGAATATTTTCCGTAAAAAGCTTGATCCGTGCCATCAGAAACCCCTCTTTCTTAATTCCTGCATTTTTTTCATTATAGATATTCCCGCGGCATCTGCCGAAGCTCTGTCACCCATAAAATATGTTGGCGCCACCGTTATGTGATAAGTATCCCCGCCCCTCGGTACCGGTTGCGCTGTCATGCCAATCCCTCCTCCAGACTGCATCATTACCGGAGCAGGCACAGCTCGTTGCCGAGGCCTGACAAATCCACCGGTCCGGAACCTCTGCATCCCGGAATTCAGCATGTCGAAGAATGCCTGGCCGTATCGAGCAACAGACTCTTTTCTTATAACGAACTCACCAGGTTCCAGCTTGGCTCGTACAGTATCACCGCCGCCGTACCCTCCTATGCGCCCGCCGGTATTAAGGTCGCCGAAGAAATCATTCAGCGCATTATCCACCCCGCTGAAATCATTTCCGCCGCTTCCGCTTCCGCCTCCGCCGCTGCTTGTATAAATAGTATTAACAACAATGGTGACTGTTTTATCCTTAAGCTGATTATAAAACTCGACAGCTTGTTCCAGCAGATCCAAACCTGGCACTCTCAACTGAAGAACCGACAACCACGCCGTCCCTGTCATGATCTTCAACGTTGAAATCACCGCCTTTACGGTATTCTGCACCTGGATTAACTTATCAACCAGACCCATGGTGCTGGAACCCGTGCCCTTCAGATCAATGACGTACGCCCGTCCGGACAGTTGCTCCGCTTTCAAAATCGCGGCATCTATATGCTCATTGACTTGTCTCAGGTAGGTGTGTTCAGGATCCCCGCTGATCTCGATCACAATGGGGCCGCCCTCTTCTATCTTCCCCTTAATGGCGTCCAGGTCTGTTGTGATAGTTTTCATACTTTCAGCAGCCTGTGTTACATTGAGCGTCAGCGGCATCGTGGCCAGTTCTTTTAACTTATTCTGATACGACTCGAGCGATGCTTTAAGATCCACCAATTGACTTTTTGCAGTTTCCAGATCTTTTTTAGCTTTTTCTGCGTTATTATTACGGATATTCTCGATAACCGTATAGGCCTCTTTCATATCCTTCATGGCGATGTCAGTCGTTTCCTTGAGCGTCCTAACCGTACCGCCGGAAGCGTCGCCAACTTCTCTCGCCAATCCCATAAAGAGATCTTTGGCTTCTTCTGCGAGATCCTCGTCCATCTCAGAATACGCCTTGTTCATCATTCGGCGAGCTTCTTCCCTGTCATTGTTCCACTTTTCCTCGTCGGTCATGGTTTTTTGCCGAAGTTTCCGAAGATCTTTTCGATAGTCTTCTTCAATGTTGGCGATGGACTTCAGCAGTTTAGCGTGTTTTTTCTCAAGCGATTTGATCTCACTTTCGACTTCACTGATCTGGTCCTTAATGAGATCTGTGGCTTCTTCGTAGGTGGCTTTCATCCCCTCGAGGAGCATCTGGTTCGCCGTTGCGTTTGCTCCGACCCGACGAGCTATGTACTCTTTTTCCAGCTGATCTTTCTTTTCGAAATATTCCTTTGCAATCTTCAGCTGTTGCTGGACGTTGCCCGCCGCAGCGTCGTATCTCTTTTTGTATTCCTCACTCAGATTGGCCTGTTGCTTTTTAAAGACTTCCTCGGTGTCAGCCGCAAAATCCTGAACAACTTTCAGCTTTCGCGCCGCGTTTTCCTGCTCGCTCTCATACTCCTTGTAAATCTCACCTATGTATTCAGCCACGCTACGGGATATGATCGCGTACTTCGCGGCCGCTATCTGCTCATCCGTGTGACCCAGTTGCGTTGCCCGCTTCTGGTACTCGGAAACCTCCTGATCCATCTTCTTCTTTGCCTTAACAAAATCGGCCTGACGGAGAACATCCAGCTTTTCATAAAATTTCTGATACTCGACCGGAAGCTCTGCGATAAACTTCGACATCTCATTCTTGGTGTCACGTGCCTGGGAAGCCACCAACTCCAGGCCGTGCTCGAGGTACTCGATCATCCCGGCTTTTATCCCGGGCATCTTCTTCTCCCAGTCATCAAAAGAATTGATGATCGCAACGACCTGCTCCTTGGTCGCCTTGCCCTCGACGATCCAGTCGGCCATTGTGCCCACCAGTCCACGAACAGCGTCCTTATATTCTGCTGTCTTTTTCTTTGCCTCCTCAGTGCCTTTTGCCCAATCTGTCAACACCTCTCCGAATCCTATTCCCTCGGAATCATTAAAAATAGCATTCATAGACTGGGCTTCTTTGCCAAGAAACTGGATGGCTTTCGTTTGTTCCTTAATGCTCTCCGTTCGCCGTTCCATCTCCAGCTTTTTCATGACTTCATTAAGCTGAGCGAACGACAGGGACGCCAGGCTAACAACGCTCTTAAGACCCAGGAACCTCTCGGCGCCGCGTTTTATCTCTTCCGCCAGCGCCGGGTGCTCCTTCGTAATCCGTTCGATGGTGGCAGCATACTGTCTTGAGTTTTCAGTAGAACCTTCCAAAACTTTCCGGAACGTATCAAGGTCGTCAGCCACCGCTTTTATTTCCGCCGCCAGCTTTTCCGACGCCTTCGCCGCTTCTTTCTTGCGCATGGCAAATCGATACAGGACAATTGCTGCCGCTCCCAACCCCACAAGTACCGCGGTCAACGGTGTTATAAAGCCGGTAAGGGCTGTGCTGATGGATATCCACAACGCCCTGAAAGCTCCCATGCTTGTCATGCCTGCGGTCATCGTAGTGAATAACCCTACAAAAGCGATCTGGAGAACGGCAAAAACCTTCCGGAGCGCAAACACCGCAACGGTCATAGCGGAAATCTGTACGAGGAACATGCCAATTGTTGATCGGGTAAGAATTTCAAGAGCAGTTGCAAACTTCGCCAAACTGATCGCTACGAGCTCGAGAATTCCTCTAAGCCCGGCATCCCCAAGGGCAATAAATATAAGTTTTACCCTGTCAGCGAGATTCTTAAACTCGACCAGCAAGCCTCTCTGCTGTATGGCGGACATATTCGCTGCCGTACCAACTTCGTAAACTTTCTCGAGAGCGTTCTGAAAATCCCTGCCCATATAACTCTTTACAAGAACAGCCGCCGCCTGTGCGCCACGAAGCTTAAACAGGTCATACGCTTTTGTCATGTTGACCACGCCTTTTTCATGGTCCCACAAAACCATCGATAGGTTTTTCAATGCCTCGCTGTACCCGGCAGTAGCAGGGTTTATTTTATCAAGAGAGATCCCATAAGACTCATATGCCTCGCGGAGTTTTCCGCTCGGGGATATCAGCCGGGCAAGAACCTGGCGTAAGCCAGTACCGATGGTGCTGGCACGCAGGCCGTTGTTGGCAAGAACCATCATGGACGCAGCAGTTTCCTCAAGTGTAACTCCCGCCTGGGACGCTGCTGCAGCAACAAAGTTAAACGCAACTCTTAATTTATCAATGGTCAACTTCGACTTGTTGACAGCGTTGGCCATTACATCAGCCACCCGGGACGCCTCCTTGGTATTCAGCGAGAATGCCCGAATAGAGGTTGTCACCAGATCGGCGGTAAGCTGCATGCTGGTCAAAGTACCGGTTGCGAGGTTCGCGGTCGCACGGATCGCGTCAATGGACTCGGACGCATCCAGACCGGCCTGGCCGAGCAAAACCATACCTTCCGCAACCTCAGCGGTTGAAAACTTCGTCGTCCGGGCAACGCTCCGCATGGTTTCATCCATGATCGAGATTTCGGCTTCTGTGGCTCCTGTAATGGCCTGAAGGTTCTTCAATGCCTGATCATAGTTAATGATCTCCATCGTTCCTTCTTTCATGGCTCCTACAAACCCCATAACCGCAGCACCGGCCACCCCGTACGCCGCTGTAACCTTCAACGCCCGAACCAGGCGATCATACGCGCCATAGAGAACCGTGGCTCCGTCCCTCATGGAAGCCATGGCAACGGACGCCTTGTTCGTCGCTGTCGACGTACTTTTCGCCGCTGTTCCAACAGCAGCAATCCCACGGCTGGCCTTGGTGGAAGCTGTGCTTGCGGAACTCATTGCCCCGCCCATGCCCCTGAGCTCCGTTTTGACTTTCCGGATCTCGCTGATCAGCCTAGTCGCATTGCCTGTAAATAACGTCCCGAGGGTTAATGTCTTATCCATTTCACACCCACTTTGTTTTTCCCTTCGGGTGAAGCGGCTGCTTGGCCCATGATTTATGACTCCGCTTCATTTGCGCCGTTAATTTCTCTCGTTCTTCCATTGACATTTTCTCGTACTCTTCCGGATCCCCGAACAGTCCGCCCGGTACCGGAATCGTCTTGCTATCAGCTATTTCATCCAAAAGAGATTTCGGCTTCTTCTTAGTCTCCGAAGCACCTGCCTCCTCCTCTATGGTTGCCCCATGAATCTGAGCATTGAAATTACGACGCTCGATCTCCCGTTTTTGAGCATGGGCAAACAGCGTTACTAACTGCCCGAGGGTGACTCCTCCGTCTTTAAAGTTTCTGGAGAAGAAATGCTCAAGTCTGTAGGCGCTGTACGCCTCGCAAACAGCTGTAACAGCCTCTCCAAGAGGGACTGGCTCCCCTCGAAAAGGCTCATCACGTTTTTTGATGGTTCACTAAAATTCGCAATGTAGATTTCTTTTGCGATCTCGCTCATCTGCATGTTCGATATTTCGGAAAACAGATCGGAGTCGTCAGACTCATCAAGGGCCACCAACTTTAAAATGGCCTCGAGGTTTTTCTTGATAAGGTCGATTACAAAACCCATAAAAACATTGAGGGATTCCTCGCTCCCCTCTTCCACTTTGAAAAATGCCTTCAATGCTTCTTCGATCAACTGCGTCATTTTGAGCTGATCACCAACGGCCAAGGGGTAAATCTTAATTTTCCTCAGAGTACGAATGCCGACATCGACATCCGTAATCTGGGGATTTATTGTTTTGGTCTCCGGTTCTGTCATTTTTCACGTCTCCTTAAATTAGGTTATTTAAGCTTCTTTCCACTCAATGCGTCCGAGCGGCATGTCATCCCAAACAGCATTTCCGCCGGATACGTCGCTCGAAGCGTTCTTCGATTCAAACGTAATCGGGACGGCTGCTGCATCTTCAGATTGAAGATCCATTTCGAGTGCAGCAGAAACCTGCGCTCTCGGAAAAATAATACACATGGTATTGGTACCGTCTGGATAGGTGTACAGAGCTTCCATCCGGATATAAGCCGGCGCAACTTTCGCACCCAGTGCAAGTTCACCGGAATGGACATCTGCATAACCAGACGTCGGATCGAGACCATAAGCCAGTGCCAGGTTGTACGGTGAGATTTCGCGGAACGCACACTCCAAAGAAGCGGCTTCACGGATTGGAGTCGTAAACTCCTCGATAAGCGGAAAACCACCTTCCAGCTTAAAGAAATCCGTGTTACCCATCAATTTCGTGTTCGCTAAAGAACCGATCGAATCGTCAGAATCGAGAACCTGACCGAGATATCCGATGTACGTAGCAGATACGCCAATTCGAATCTGTGCCAGACCGAGAGCGATGCTCGTAGTATCGGTAGTAACGGGACCCTTACGTGCCATAACAATCACCTCCTTTCATAAGTTAATCTTCCGGAGATTCAGCAGTTAAAGCTGATTGCGTTCGACGAGTCGATTGGGGAAAGCAAAACTAAAAGCAAAAAAGCCTTATTTTAGTTTTAATTTTCGACCGGCAGGTCGATTGGGATGAATCGGTGTGAAGTTCGCCTATACAGGCGATTGTTCGAACTCGTTCTGGTGTGGAAATATGTTGAAGATATTCCAATGCTCGGGGTTGGTCTTGCGACAATCACGTCGTATGCATCTCATTTTAACAGATCCATATATGATGATGTCAACAGGAATTCTTCCCGACGGCTTTTCTCTTCCAAACATAAACCGCCAAAAACCGTTATGTTGTCTCTCTAACAAGGTCTTCCCGCAAATAGTACACCGCACAAATTGTTTTTTATTATCGCTCATATTTTAGAAGCCACCTTCAGTCCACAGGTTAATATTAAGAACTTCGTCCCATCTGGCGCTTCCATTTCCCTTGACTCCCCTATTCTACTAACGACTAAAGCCCCTAACCGTGTCCACTCTCCGACAGCCCTGCTCCGATAAAACGGAATGCGACGCATTCCATCGGTGATGGTCTGGTCTGTCAGAACTTCCAGGGCTTCATCAGTCGTCGTTTCTAAAAGAGCACCTTCAGGGTCCCGCCTCGTGGCAACTATTATATCCACGGGGATCTCTGAAATCACGCCTCTCTCGACTTCACCAATCCCGATGTTCATCCAGCGGTTTACGGATATCCCCTGGAGGTCTGGTGTCGTTAAAGATTTATCAAAAGTAATTGCAATACCCTTTGCTGTCTCGATTGAATCTGTGAAATACTTTTTAATTGAATCCTTGATGTTCGACCTTCGAGCTGTCGGGTCAAGGCTCGCGGATCCAGCCGGCGGAGTCGAAACAGCAGAAACGAACTTTCCTGATTCTGCTCTCAACCTGGAAGTAAGAACTATGTATTTTGAACCATCCGGCCCTTCCAGCTCTTGGGACTCGAAAGTTCTCTGAACGAGGAGGGCTCCTATTAGCGTCCAGTCACTACTCCTGTAGAACGGTATTCTCCTCATTCCGTCCGTACGCTCTGCGTCTGAAAGATATCCCATCACCGTATCGGTAAGTTGTGCCAGCCTGAACCCTTCGGGGTCATTTCTGGTAACGCAGTATGAAAACAGCGTTAAGTCCATTAATCCACCCCTGTTCATCGGACCAAGCTGAACGTTAAGCCACCTGGTTACTCCGCCGCCGAAGATGCCCGGGGTCGACAACGACTTGTCGAACGTAAGTTCTATATTGCTCGCGGTTTCGAGGTTATCGACGAAATATTTTTTGATGGAATCCTTGACGTTTTTACGCTGTTCTGATGGTTCGATACTTTCAGCGCCTGCAGGCGGAACGCTTGCTGATACGAATATTCCAACTTCAGTTCTCAGGGTGCAGGTAAGAAGAACAAACTTTGTACCATCCGGGCCTTCTTCCTCTGCCGATTCTTGAACATTCTGGACAATCAGTGCGCCTATCGGCGTCCAGTCGCTGCTATCGTAGAAGCCAATCCGCTTTAAGCCATCGGTGGCCAGACTGTCGGTTAAGTTTTTGTAAGCTATGTCTGTCAGTTCAGCGAGCAAGTCTCCTTCCGGATCTTTTCTCGTCATGCAGTAGACATCCAGGGTAACTGTAATCAGAGGAGATCTGACGATCGGACCGAAGATAACATTGATCCATCGGTTTACAGATGTATCGGTGAGATCCGGGGTTGCCATGGACTTGTCATATGATACCGGGACCCCCTCGCTGGTTTCGATCGCGTCTGTAAAATGCTTCTTGATCGAATCCTTCAGATTCGCCCGCTTCTCCGTTGGGTCCAGCCCTTCGTCTGCTGCCGACGATGATGAGCTGGATTCGCTCGAGCTTGAGCTGTCGGAGGAGCTGCTCGACGATTCGCTGGATGAGGATGAACTGCTTTCGGACGAACTGCTCGAGGAAGATTCACTCGACGAGGATGAACTCTCCGAGGATGAACTCTCCGATGATGAACTCGACGATTCGGACGAACTACTTGACGAGGATTCACTTGACGAGCTGGAGCTGTCCGAAGATGAACTGGACGACTCGGATGAACTGCTTGATGATGAATCGCTTGAACTTTCAGACGATGAGCTGGAGCTGGTTTTCTCTGTAAGGTACAGATGATCGATATAGAAATAATGTCCAGCCGATCCGTTATTTGTATGAATTACACGAAGC
>Ga0307379_10013921_pt1 | contig 10403 bp, 8 predicted proteins | sample UN2MG_FD_202237 | JGI IMG/M metagenome (GOLD analysis project Ga0307379, IMG submission 202237) | Soil microbial communities from Risofladan, Vaasa, Finland - UN-2 | ecosystem: Environmental > Terrestrial > Soil > Coastal area > Acid sulfate soil | place: Finland: Risofladan, Vaasa | collected... | reverse complement strand
GTCGCTGGAAGGAAACACCTTGAGCGGATGTCACTACCATCATCGCGTGCGCGGAGTCCGCATCAAGCGTTTCGCGAATCATCACGCCGGCCTTGGCCCAGGCGTTGGTGTTCTCTACGCTTTCGACTTTCGCGACAATCGAGCCGGCGCCGGAGAGCGTTTTGAACGCAAAGTGGAACTCGTCTGCATTGTTCCAGATATCGGCGCCGGAGCCGGTCATTGTGTAGGTGCCGACCGGGCCTTCGACGAAGCTGCCGGTGGATCCAGGATAACCTCTGAACCACAGCGACAATTCCGCAACGCCATCCTTAGTCCAGTCACGCGGATCTGTCAACGTAAGTTCTACCTCGGAATACTTCGAATAGCTCTGCTTGTTGTTGTCGTAGGAAAGCGGCATCGACTGACGGCCGCCTGGGCGAACGATGGTTTCCTCGGTATAGGAAGCAGTGGTTTCGTCACCGACGGCGGCACCTGTACCGTTACCGGCGAAGTAATCCGCAGTACCCGGGGCGCCGTAGCCGAGCCCATCGTGCCACGCGTACCAGATCTGATTGTCGCCGGCATCGTAGTTTTCAAAGTCTTCCACGAGGATGTAGTCGACTACTGTAAATCTCCAGATTTTGCCTATGCTGATCGATCCGTCGGTATTGTACTCGTCGATTCGCCAGTAGTATGGCCCGCCGCCCAATTCGACGCCTTCTGGCGGAGTATGGCTCGTACCGCTCTGGCGGCTGCGATATATGCCTGTCGTATCGGACTGATCGGCATTGGCGACAGCGTCCATATCGGTGCCGAAGTACACATCGTGCTGAGATGCCATATCTCCCGGCAACCAGGTAAGGGGCAGCGTCTCGTCAATGCCCGGCGTTGAGCCGTTGGCCGGGTTCGGACCCCAGGCGACCAATGGATCGCCGCGCATGGCCTGCGTGATCTCTTCGGCGGTCAATACTTTATTGTAAACACGCACTTCATCAATCAGGCCGGTCAAGGTTTCACCAAACTGATTGTTGCCGATGAGAAACGGTTCTGACCCGGCGGTCATAGTGGAACTGTCCAGCCGGTGTGCCTCGGCTCCGTTGATGTAGAACACTGCGCCAGCGGTTTGGTTGGGATCGAAGGTGACGGCGACATGCTGCCATTCGCCGTTATTCAAAGTTGCGTTATAAGCGTCGTGATCAGCAATACCCGGCGTTGTGAAGCGAAGGTGGTCCTCACTACCCTGGAAGTCACTGACCTTGAACACATACGATCCATTCAGGGCGACAAAGCCCTGGTCACCGCCGAGTGCGGCTGGGTTGATCCAGCAGGCGATAGTAATCGGTCCAACAATCTGCAGAGTGGCGGAATTTCCACAATCAAGCCAGCTACTGCCGTCCAACTCCAATGCGCCACCGTCATACCCGGCCACCCATTGTGGCTCACCAATGAGGTCGCCATGATTATCATGGCCGGACCAGTCCACGGCAACGCTCCCCGAACCTTCATCAAAGCTCCACCAACCCATGAGATTGGGATCAGTAATGGGTATTTCGGGCTGGGTAGTGAAACTCCAGACATCGCCCGTATGCGTGGTTTCGCCGTCGACGAACTCATCGACCCGCCAGTAATAAGTTTTCTCACGTTCGAGCGTTCCGGGAGTATAGGTCAAGCGCATCTGAAACTCCCCGGGCCCGGCATTCTTGACGTCGTCGAAGCTGTCGCTGAAGTGTACGGTGTGAAGTGCTGCATCGAGACCGGGCATCCAGCTCAGAACCACGTCAAGGTCTATGAACTTATCACCATCAGGCGGACTGGGATCATACGCGATTATGGAGGGAACCGTAAAACTCCAGACCTCACCCTTCCACGGGCTGTTCGGATCGGCATCGTTAACTTCGTCGATTCTCCAGTAGTACGTCGTTCCCGGAACCAGGCCATCAGGATAGGGATACCCGGTAAAGCCGGCAACAAAATTCGTCATGAGCCGATTGCCGCGGAATGTATCACCGAGACCGTCGTTGACGTCGTCGAAGTTGTCGCCCATGTACACGTCATGCGAGACGGCGAAATCACCGGGCATCCATTCAAATGCTACCCACTTTTCCAGACGTAACGCGCCGTCCTCCGGGCTCGGATTCGACGCAAGGCCAACGAGCTGGGGAATGGTTTCAGCGCCAAAGTACACCTGGTCAATCCATACTTTCTTATTTAGATTATCGCCCGTCATGGGCCATAACGAACCCTTCAACATCAGATAAAAAGTCAGGGTTTCTCCAGCCTCATCTCCAAGAACATCGCCTGTATGGGTATACTCAATAAGATAATCTTGTGTTGTGGTTGTTAGTTCCACAGTTTCGGTCACATAGTCAAGCCAGCTACCATGAATGTTCCCCTGGAGCAACACTACCATTTGTCTGTCTTCCTCGGCCCTGGCCCTGAAACCGATCGGATATGTTACTCCCGGCTCAATAACAAAACCTGGCTGGGCAATCCCTATAGCGGTTGTTGCAGAGGCGTCGGTAACATCTATCATTACCGCGTTGTTCCCTGACAGGCCGGCGCCCTGCACAACTTCCACAGTAAAGCCAGTCGCCCCGTACAAGTTCCACGAATTGAGCCCATCGTCGAACTCGCCGTTTACGATTTGGTTTTCCTGGCTGGAGGCGATCGGACAGCATAATCCGAAAGCCACGACAAAAGAGACCAGGCAAATCACTGTTTTAGACATAATGATCCTCCTTCAAATGAATAGTTAACAATAACCAATTCGAGAGAATGGCCTACATATTATCTTATCACTACCTCCATTCCTCACAATTTTGAATACCAGCACTTGTTCAAGAACTTGGAACCTGAGATAAGCTATAGAAATCCCTCTTGCTGGAAGACTCTAAATCTACAGCTTCCAATAATACACTTATACCAGATTGGCCGCTCCGCCGTCAAGAATAATCTTCGTTAAAGACCGTTACGCGTGCAGTCGGGAGCAGTTAGCTTTTATGCAAACCGGCCTGCTATATAAAGATGCTGCAAGATTACCATTGGCGGTCCGCTATAGACTCCACTGGTACTCAGCTTTCAAAATAGACGCCGCCTTTAACCAGGGCCTCTCTTAGATTGCCGTAGCTGAGTTCACGTGTACCGCAGTTCTTTTCGGCGCACAGCGCCGCGGCGGTGCCGGTCGCCTGGCCCTGCCCCATACAGCTTACCGTGTTTCTTGTGGACATGTGCGCCCTGTGGTCGGAGGTGATTAACATGCCGGCTAAAAGCAGGTTCTCGACTCCCGCTGCACGCAGCGCCCTGTACGGGATGCCGTATGTGCCGCCATTCCTGATCTGGTAGCGAGGCGCGCTGTCGTGAAAACCATACACCATAACCTCATCATCGAAATGTTTGCCTTCAATAACATCTTCGTGTGAAATGTCATAGTCGCAGGTGATTAATCTGCCCCGGCGGATACAAAGCTTAGGACTCGTCCGGGCGATAAAGGCCTTCTCACAGCCGGGGATATACTCTCTGAACAGTTCGATGGCTCTGAACTGTCGTTTTCTCAACTCCAATTCCGCTTTCGCGACCTCGTCTCTATTAGTCGGACTGACCGGCATTTTAAAATTCAGCTTGATGAACATGAAATAGTTATCGTGAACGGTGGTGGTGACCATTGACATTCCGATCTTCCCTGATTCCTTGCCGAAGTCGCCGGGGAGCTTCGCCGATGTACCCTGGATTCGTACGATTTGTCCGTCTTTGCCGCTGCGCCGGCCTTTGGCAAGCTGGCTTATCGCATCGTGCTTTTCGAGAAAGTCGTGCAGCGTCTCCAGATTCACATTGGCCACGCCGATACTGTTCACAACCGGGTAATCGTTCGGCTCGGTATACTTCGCTCCGGCGTAGGCGGCCAGGTCGCCGTACGCGGTGCAGTCAACGAACGATTTGGCGTAAAAGGCTTCCCTGCCGGAGCGGCTTTCGGCGATGACGCCCCTGATCCTGGAGCCGTCCATAATCGCCCCGGCCAGCAGCGTGTTGACGCATACGAAGACCCCCGCTTCGACGAGCATCTCGAACGTGACGAGTTTATAAATCTCCGTATCGATACACGTGCAGACCGAATCGTAATTGGAGCCCTTCGACATCTCGGCGTGTCCCGAAGTGCCGCCGACTTTCATAAGGCGATCGATAATCTCCTGCGGAATCCCTCGCACAACCTGGCGTTTTTTCACGCCGGGGAATGCCTTCCACAGGTTATAAAAGCTGTGCAGAGCAGTGCCGCCTTCCGTGACTGTTCCGCCGGGATAACCTTTTACTTCTATCAATGCCGTTTTCGCGCCCTGCCGCGCTGCTGCTATGGCCGCTACTACTCCCGCCGTGCCGCCGCCGGCTACGACGACATCGAACTTCCTGACCGGCAGCTTTTTCACGGGTTCCTCGTAATAAGACCCGGACTGACTCATTGCCGCCGATCCCATTGCGGTTCCGGCATGAACTCCCGCTCCAAGCATGAGCATATGTTTGGAAAAATCCCGACGATTCATTCTTGTCTCCTTATCTTTACCATCCTGTCGAAATATCAATACGAGTTATTTTACCGTACATCACTATAACACCGGCACATCCAAGTCTCAAGCTTTTATGGCAGTCTGCGTCACATAATAAGATTAACGCCGGAATACTCATATTTGCCGGCTCCAATGTAAGAATTTCGCAAGATGGGCGGAATTCGAGGCTTCGGAGAGGGCGAAATAAAAAGCATCTGTCCATTTTCCTGACGGTCCGGAGGAGAGATTGCACCTGCTTAGCATCTTATAATATTCATGCCTATGCGTCCCTATTGCTGATAGAAGGCGTATGGTGTTAGGCATAAAAGCGATCCACTACGAGAATGAACTGAAGCAACGCGACGAAGCCAGCGGTCACCGCAGCGTCGACATCATCAAACGTAGGTTCGAGGAGACCATGTTGGAGTCAGCCACCCGCAGGGTCGAGTTCTATCATGAGAACCTCGACGCCAGCCGGTTCCAGGGCTCCATGCATCACAAGCTCTTCGCGGACTACTTGAAGGCGAAGTACGGCCGCGTGAAGCTCGACGTGATCTTCCCGATCATTGGCACGAGGGTGGACCGGGGCTCGCGCATCCCCCGCGAGTTGTTTTCGGATGTGCCGATCGTCTACGTGTCGTGCCTGCCCATCGGCAAGAAGCCGATTCCGCCAGTCCCCGAAATGACGGGAGTGCTGCTTCGCATCGATGTCGCTCAAGCCCTGAAGGTCGCACTGGCCGTCAGGCCGCGGACACGGCGGGTGATCGTCATCTCAGGGCCAGCCACGATGCACCCCGAACTGCTCAGCCACGCTGAGGCTGCCGCCAAGAGCTATCCAGGGGTAACGTTCGAGTACTGGTCAGAGCGGACAGCTGCACATATCCTGGATTCCGCGGCGGCGCTGCCTGGCGACTCCCTGGTGCTCTATCTGGAGCTTTACCGCGATCCAACAGGGGCGTCGTTCTACCCATGGCAATTCGGCCAGTCGTTGGCCAAGGCAGCCAATGCCCCAGTGTTCGGCATCTATGAGTCCTATCTGGACACAGGGATTGTGGGCGGTGCGGTTCATTGACTTCGGGTCCCTTGGGGCCGAGGCCGGCAGGCGGGTGCTCCGTGTGCTCAACGGCGAGAGCGCTTCGGCCATTCCTGTGATGGACACGCCCATCGCGGTACCGATGTTCGATTGGCGGGCGATGGAACGCTGGAGCATTCGCGATAGCGACCTGTCGCCCGGAAGCATCGTGCGGTTCCGTCCGCCGTCGGTGTGGGAGGCCTATCGCGTCCATCTTCTCACAGGTGTGGCTGTGGTTGTCCTACAGACAGTCATGATCGCAGTTCTCCTGATGCAACGGGCGCGACGACGCCGGGCCGAAGAGGCGCTCCGGCAAAGCGAGGAGCGTCTCGCTTTGGCGGCCGACTCTGCGCAGGCAGGCCTGTGGTCTCTGGATCTGAACACCGATGAGTTCTGGATGACGAGCGAGACGCGGGAGATGTTCGGCTTTTCGCTGCAGGAAGATATTAGCTTCGAGCAGTTCGTTCAAGTGGTGCATCCGGATGATCGCGAGCCAGTTCAAAGCATCGTCCGGCAGGCCGTCGAGTCAGGAGAAGGTGCACAAGTCGAATGCCGCGTCGTGCTTCGCGACGGCAGCGTGCGGTGGATTGCTTCCCGGGGGCGGGCACACAGCAAGAAGTCCGGAACACCGGCACGCCTGATGGGCGTGTCCATCGACGTCACCGAGCGCAAGGCAACTGAGGAAGCACTCCGCTAGCAGAGACAATTCACCGAAACTTTGATCGATGGCCTGCCCGGCATCTTCTACCTCTATGACTGCGAATGGAAAATGGTTCGCTGGAATCGGAAACACGAGCTTTTGACAGGGTTTTCGGCCGACGAATTGAAGGGGAAAATGGTATTGGACTGGTTCTCAGAGGAGTTCAAAGGCACCATTGCAGATACTGTTCGGCGGGTGTTTCAGGAAGGTGATGCCACGGTTGAAGCCCCGCTGACCATCAAGGACGGGAGCCAGATGCCCTATCTGTTCAAAAGGGTCCGTCTTGAGATTGCCGGGGAGCTGTATTTCTGGGGCATGGGGATCGATATCTCGCAGCGCAAAGCCAACGAAGAAGCCCTTCTGAAAAGCGAGCAGCAACTGCGTGCGTTTTTGCGCAAACAGGATACAAACTTACAACTTCTCAATCTCAACAGCTTGATTGAAGATGTACTGAGCGTTTTGAATAGCGACATGGTGATCCACCATGTTCTGGTTGTGAAGGATTTTGCCGCCGATCTGCCCCAGGTAATGGGAGACGATGTCCAACTCAAGCAGGTCCTCATAAACCTGATCATGAACGCCCAGCAGGCAATGGAGGATTCCGTGAGTGGAGTGCACAGGTTGGTGATCCGTACATCCGTGAGCAGTACTGGGAAGATAACTGTCGGTATTGAGGATTCTGGATCGGGCATTGAGGATGGCGAGCTTGAACACATCTTTGAGCCTTTTTTCACTACGAGGCAGGAGGGTACGGGGATGGGCCTTGCCATCAGCCAGTTCATTATCGAGGCGCATCGTGGGCAGATGTGGGCCGAGAATCAGGCTGAACGGGGAGCGAGAATCTGTTTTAGTTTGCCTGTAGCAGGAGGGAGTCCTGAATCGTGATGAATGGCCAGACACCAACCGTTTTCCTCATCGACGACGATCCCTCGGTTCAGCGAGGGCTCTCACGTCTCATCCGCGTCGCCGGGTTCAACGTCAAGGCGTTCGCCTCCGCAGGAGATTTTCTGGCAAGCCCACACTATGACGGTCCTGGCGGTATTGTTCTCGACGTCAAAATGCCGGGCCTTAGCGGGCCGGACCTACAGGTGGAAATGAACAAGGCAGAGTACAGCATGCCTATCATCTTCATATCGGGACATGGTGACGTTCCGACGACAGCGCAGGCTATGAAAGAAGGTGCGTTGGACTTCCTGACAAAACCGGTCGACCGTGAGCACCTTTTGAATGCAATTCGGACCGCTCTTGACAAAGATCGGGCAAGTCGCGAAGGACACGCTGAGTTCGAACAGATACGCGCAAAGCTTGCCAAACTCACCCCTCGCGAATTCGAGGTCATGAGATTCGTCGTGGCCGGTCTGTTGAACAAGCAGATTGCCTACGAGCTTGGCATCACCGAGGACACGGTGAAAATCCACCGAGGTCGGATGATGTCAAAAATGGATGTGGTTTCCGTGGCCGATCTTGTGCGTTTGACTCAGAAAGCCGGCGTTGAACCGGCTGATCCGGGTATCAAATAGCCAACTGTCACCGGCCACTGCCTGCTTTTTCCCTCCTATACTACTTTGGTGGTATATACAACTAAGGTGGTATTGTCTCCCTCTGCCGATTCGCATAATCTGCCGGCATGACGATTAGAACTGCCACTGTTTTCATAGTTGATGATGATACATCTGCCAGAACAGGAATCGGCCGGCTCATACGAGTCGCCGGCTACGACGCAAGACTGTACGGCGATGCCTCGACTTTTCTGGCGGAGGCCTGCCAAACTCCCAACGCGTGTGTCGTGCTGGATCTCCGGATGACAGGACAGGCTGGAATTAGCTTGCTGGCTGAACTGGCCTCCAGGGGTATCTCCATGCCGGTGATTATTGTCACTGCCGACGAGGATCCTGACACGCGACATCGGGCGAGGCAGGCAGGAGCAATAGCATTCTTCCGGAAACCTGTAGACGGCCCGGCATTGCTCGATGCAATTGCGTGGGCGGTAGGTAAATGTGACCAGTAATAGAATTTGAGATTCGGGCGTTTAAGATTGGATGCGTTGTCTGATCTTCTGAAAATATAAGTCAACAGTTACAGAAATAGGAGTCTAATTATGAGAAAGAAAATGACAGCTTATGTAATGTTATTGGTGTGCGCGATGGCCTTATCAGAAAAAGATTCTGGATAAAGCTCTCCTGATAGACGAAGCTCGTAAGCAGGATTGGGAGCACCTGGACGGGATGCTTGAGTATATCGGCCGTAAGGATCGGGATGAGGTTGTTGCCACATCGCTCATTAGACTACTGAGGTCGTGTGATTCAGAGAAGAAATGGTCCGGCATCATCAAGGCTCTGACAGAGGATCCTTCACCGCTGGTGAGAGCCAGTGCTGCCGAAGCCCTGGACAACTATCTTACGGCCGAATCACTCAAAGCATTGTTGGGAGCAACACATGACAATTACCGACTCGTTCGCGTGCGAGCAGCAGCCAGCCTGGCTGGTATTCCACCTGAAAGGCTAAGAGACGAATATCAAAAAGACCTTCAACAAGCAACTGCGGAATATCTGGAAGGCCTTCAGGCTCGGGCCGATGATTATATCAACCATTATAACTTAGGTAACTTCTACCTTGCCCGCCGGGACACAGATCAGGCCATCCGCTCTTTTAAGACTGCCATTAAGCTGCGTCCTGACTATCTGGCCTCTCATGTAAACGCGGCGTTCGCCTACAATGCAGCAGGCAAAAACGATCTGGCAGAAGCGAGTTTCCGAAAGGCCTTGGAATTGGATCCCAACAGCCTGGTAGTGCATATCAATCTCGGAATGCTGCTGGGTGAACAGTCACAATTGCAAAAGGAAAATTCAACCTGGACTGCCCAACGTATCCAAGGTGAACTCGTAAAGCTCGGGCTTGATGTTTCTGACAATACCGTTGCCAAATATATGCGAAAGTCGAAATCTGATGATGGCTACGCAAGAAGTTGTCTGTAAATTTTTCATTTTGCATAGGCGGTTCAGTCGTTCACTCCTGTGTTCATGTTCAGATATCGTTTTCCAGTGAGCCATCGTTCATCCGTCTCCATCAACACTGCTGAGACCAATCGCAATACCGATTCTACGCTGGGGAACAGGCCGACGACCGAGGCGCGTTTCTTGATTTTCTCATTAAGATTCTCCAGCCAATTGCTTGTCCTCAACCTTTTTTGATGAGCTTTAGGCAGCGTTGTCAGGGCACAGAAGCAAAGACCGCTTTTCTGGCTGCAGCCAAGCCTTTATGGTCATCGCTTGTAATCATTTGAAGTCCGTGGATCCCTCGTTTTGCAAGGGACATCAGGAACTCTCTCCAGTGCACTTCGGCCTCACTCAAGGCAGTTGAGAGCCCCAGCACAGTTCGCTTTCCATCTTTCTGCACACCGATAGCAATAAGGACTGCTACATCGCGTACAATGCCGTCAACACGGGCCTTTTCGTAACGGGCATCGAGAATAAGGTACGGCGTCGGCGGGGCATTGAGCGATCGATTCCGCCATGCCTGCAGTGTTTCGTCCAGCTCGGCAGTGGCCTTGGAAACGCTGGAACTGCTTATGCCGTGGCCGACGAGTTTCTCGAGGATCGGTTCAACCTTGCGTGTCGTGACGCCCTGGATGTACATCTCAGCGACAGCCAGCGTCAGGGCGCGTTCGGTTTGCGGCCCTTTGGTCAGCGCCGAGGGATAGAAACTGACATCGCCACGAACCTGTGGTACTTTGAGCGGCACAGCCCCAAGGCGGGTGTGTAAAGTCTTTGGCTTGAAGCCGTTGGCGTATCCACACCTGGTATCGGTCCTTTGATAGGGCTCAGCTCCGAGCACATCTGCCCGTTCGATTGCCATTGCTCTGTCCATTAGCTGACTCATTGCCTGCGAAAAACTGTCAATTCCGCAGTGTTCATTGATGAGCTCTATTAGATCTTCGAGTACAATTTGGTTCCGGGTCATGTTCGTTCCATCCTTTCTTTTGGTTAAAAAAGATGTGATCGTTCACAGGAAAAATTCAATGGTCAAGCGTTTCTGGATCGGAATTTGCACATAGTAAGATATGCTTGACAAGGATGTAATAATTGAACGACTTATGGAAGAAAATCGACAGCTTCGG
>Ga0307379_10013920_pt1 | contig 10404 bp, 8 predicted proteins | sample UN2MG_FD_202237 | JGI IMG/M metagenome (GOLD analysis project Ga0307379, IMG submission 202237) | Soil microbial communities from Risofladan, Vaasa, Finland - UN-2 | ecosystem: Environmental > Terrestrial > Soil > Coastal area > Acid sulfate soil | place: Finland: Risofladan, Vaasa | collected... | reverse complement strand
ATATAAAGAAGAAGTAGTGTTAATTATATTAGTAGGTATACGGGGATAATGTTTTTTAGGTAAACCTTCCTTATACCATCTATCAATTGTTTGACCCCAAAAGCCAAATTCCCATTTTATGGTCCTTGCACTTCTATTAAAATTCATAACTTCAATAAAGCGTTCTCTAGAATTCATAGTTACATACCTTAATATAATTTTTAAAAATTTTTACAAAATAAAATCTCTCCAAATAACATATTAAATACTAATATTAGGCCCTGGAGTTTTTGTTATTTCTTTCCTATATTTTTCTACTTTATATTTCATCATCAGTTTTTATTTCATAAGCATCTGCTCATAAATCTTTAATCTCACCAACTGTTTTTTTGCCTTGCTGTAATCAGAAACATAATTTGCCACAACACTACATCCTTCTTTTGCCAATTCCAGACATATTCCTCTCCCTATTCCTCTGCTACCTCCGGTTATCAAAGCCCACTTATTTTTAAGTTTCAACTCTTGTCCCCTGCTATTCCAATTATAACCAGTACTACACTCAATAAAACACTCTTTACCTATGTTAATGAATTATTAAACTTTTTAAGTTGAATTTCCCAAATAATAGATTAATTAATGTAACAATTTTCCTTATCATTTGTATATTTAACTACATTAATATGAAATAGACCTCATGATTAGATTTTGTATCTATATTTATCACCTAATATTAATATAAATAATTTACAGAATTAAATAAATCAATTACCAAATCTGTATATAAAACAAACAATTACTTTATATTTTGCAATAATTTTAACCAACCTAATTAAAATTAATTTTGTGCGGGAGAAATGTATCTCCCGCACCATCTAGAGCTAACAACTCTTAGAATACATCCTTGAAATCATCAATGTTATCAATATTAAAGCTGAATACACCACCTAGATAAACAAGACCATTTTCAACACCTTCTTCTTCTTCGATTACATAATGGCCTAACCTTCCTGCATCAAACTCTTCACCAGGTGCTCCTGTAATTTCTCCAGATGCAAGTAAATGCGTGATATACGCATTTACATACCCTGAGTCAATCGGATTCCAGAGACCAAATTCTTTACAAGAACCGTTATGCACATATTCTGCCATTTCACTTGGTAACCCAAGTCCTGTAACCTCTACCTTATCAATTAAGTTTTGATCAGTAACTGCTCTAGCTGTAGCTGCAATACCTACAGTGGTTGGGCTAATAATTCCCTTAAGATCAGGATATGATTTGAAAAGCCCAAGTGCTTCATTATAGCTCTTCTCACGAACATCATCACCATAAACTATTCCAACAAGTTCCATATTGTCATAGTCTGATTTCTTAAGCTCTTCTTTCATGTACTCAATCCAAGTATTTTGATTAGCCATTGTTGAAGTAGCACTTAGTATTGCAATCTGTCCCTCATAGTCAATAAGTTTTGCCATAATCTTAACTTGATCGGCTCCAATTGATTGTGATGACGCTGGTAAAACAGATATATCTCTACTATCTGGAACTATGATTATTTTGCACCAAGATTTAATCACAAAATAAAAATTGAAACGAAATATTACACCCCCTCTCCTATAATTAATTATAAAATTGAATATTTAAAATTAAATTTTAATTCTCTTTTTAAAATCATTCTTTTACTGCTCCTGCTGTCAGGCCTCTTGCCATGTACTTATGAACAAAAAATGTAAATATTAACATTGGAATAATCATAAATATGGCAAGAGCACATATTTTACCCCAAAACGTACCCCACATGGTTATTTGGAGACTCAAAATTATAGGCACTGTTTGAGATTCCATTGAACTTGTAAGAATTGAAGCTAATATATACTCATTCCAACAGCCAATTATTGAAAAAATAGCAGTAGCAGCAATACCTGGCGCAATCAATGGTATGATAATTTTAAATAATACTCCAAACAATGAAGCACCATCTACCCTTGCACTTTCTTCTATACTTTTAGGAATATCACTAAGAAATCCTGATATCATCCAGATTACCAGTGGCAGTATCATAAATGGATAAGAAATTATAAGAGCCATTATATTATCAAGTAATTTTATATATTTAAATAATAGAAAAAAAGGAATTATCATAACTACCGGTGGTAATACACGCACGATTAATAAACTGATAAAGAAAGCCACTCTACCTTTAAACTTAAATCTATAAATACTGTATGATGCTAAAATGCCTATAACAAGTGATATTGAAGTTACTATAATTGTAACAACAAAACTATTGAAAATTGCTCTAATTGTTGTCTTTGATGAGAATAATTCTGTGTAATTTGTAAAAATAGGAGTACGTGTAGGAAGTAATGGATTTAACTGATAAATATTTACAACTGTTTTAAAAGATGTTAGTAGTAACCAATAAAGTGGTAATATAGAAACAAAAATAGCTGCGGCTATTAATATATATCTAAATATTAATTTTAAATTCTTACTAGCATTCTTTCTTAAAAAAATACTCTCCATGTTTCTCCATGTTTCGTATTTATATATTAAATTTTATTGCTCTAATAAATGACCATGCGATAAACCCAGACATTATCATCATAACTATAGAAAGCGCAGCTGCGTAACCGAAATGATAACCAGTAAACGCTACCCTATATACAAACAGACTTAAATTTTCAGTCCTTCCTGCTGGACCCCCTTTTGTAAGCATAATTATCTTATCGAATTCTCTGAACGCATCAACTGATCTAAATATAAAACCAATTAAAATAACAGGTTTTAAAAAATTAAGAGTTAAGTACCTAAAACATTGCCAATTAGACGCCCCATCTACCCTTGCAGACTCAAATGGCTCTGTAGGCATACTTTTTAAACCTGCAATCATAAGCAACATAAAAAAAGGAGTTGTCTGCCATATATCAACAAACATAACAGAAGCCAAAGCAAATTTAGCATCAGCTAACCATATTGGTAAAGTATGATTACGAAAAAAAATACTAAGTAATGCATTTACAACACCAATATCAGTTTGATAGAGCATCCTCCATGTTGTTCCAATCGCAACAGGAGCAACCACCATTGGGGAAAGAAGAATCGTATTAATAATTCTCATGCCTTTAATCCTATCATTGTCCAAAATTAAAGCTAAACCTAAGCCAATTAAAAATTCTAAAGGAACAACTACCATACAATAAATTATAGTAATTTTTAGACCGTTATAAAAATTAGAATCGCCAAAAATTTTTATATAATTATCCAGACCAACAAACAGTTGACTACTTGTTTTGAGCATATCCCATTTGAAAAAACTAAGTCTAAAGGAATAAATTATTGGAAATATAACTACAGAAAAAATAGTAATCAATGCAGGTGTTATTAAAAGATAAGCTAATATTTTATTTCCTTTTTTCATTCTCTTTTTCAAATCATTTTTTAAATTTTGAGGTGTAAAGACCTTAAGTCTTCTACTTAAATCTTTACACCTCAATTCTACTTAATACCTAACCACAATTAAATCTCAAACTTACAATACTAAAATATATAGTTAGTATTACTCTTCTAAATATCCATTATCTACCATAATCTGCCTTACATCTTTGTCAATTGCTTCTAAAGTCTCATCAACTGTAGTCAAACCTTGTACCATTCCAACTAAATATCTGTCTACGAGCATTTGAATCTCAGACATTCCTATAATACTCGGCTCTTTAACTGCAGTACTAAGTTGCTCAAGAACTACTGAAAAATCTGGAATAACCTCAAGCATTTCAGGAGCCTCTCCTACACTTTTTCTCGCAGGAATCCACATTGTCCCAGGATCTGTAGCATATTTTAGTAGATGCTCTTTATCTTCAAGATACCTCATTACTGTCCATGCCGCTTCTTTATTTTTAGATTCAGAAATTAGAGAGATATACCATGGCCCTGCATAGGGATGTGATTCTCCTGGAATTAAAGCTGTCATTACTTTATCTACTACTACAGAAAGTTCTGGATCCTGGTACATGCCTTTAGAGTTATTCCACTGTATAAACATTGCACCTTTTCCCAATTGCATAGCTTCCTGCCCACCAGGCCAGTCATAGTTAATTGCATCAGGAGATGCATACTGCATTGCTTCCATCAGTATTTCAGCAGCTCTTTTACCTTCTGGAGTATTCATAGTAGGTTCATAAGTATCTACATCAAAAACAAATGGAATACCATCAACATTTTCTAATGAAGAAAGAATTGCAATAAAAGTATAGTAAAGCTGGATACATTCTTTAGCCATTATTATATTCCCATAAACACCCTCATCAGGATTATTAAGAGCTTTTGCAGTAGCTAAATATTCATCCCATGTCGTAGGAGGTTCCAATCCTGCTTCTTCAAATAAATCAGTTCTATAGAATAAAACCATACTATTTGCAGTTATTGGAAGTGACACCAATCCCCCTTCTTCAGGCCAGGTACAGAAAGTTTCCATAAAGCCAGGGAAAAAATCATCATAATCCCAATCTGAAGGAGTCAAATCAGTATTATTTATATACTGTTCTAAAGGTTCAAAATAGCCTTGTCCTCTTACTCTGGATTCAGATCCTATAGTCCAAACTACTAAATCATATTTTCCACCTTCTTCTTTCAAAGCAAGTTCCATTTTCGTTTCTATGAACTCTCTATTTGGAATATGTGACCAATCTAAAGTTATTCCCTCTTTTTCTAATAATTCCCCTTTTGAATCTTCAAATGCATTATTAAAAAGAGGAGTTTCATGAGTAAGTATATTAACAGTCACACCATCATAGGGTTTTTCCTTGGCTTCTTCAGCAGGAGCTTCTTCAGTTACTTCTTCTTCGGCTGGTGCAGCTTCCTCTGCAGGAGCAACCTCCTTCTTACAACCGGAAAGTGTAAAACTTACTATCATTGATATACTTATTACTAGAATAGTTAACCATAATAAATATTTTTTCATTCTAAACTCCATTCTAAAAAATTTATAAAATTATACATCTACATCATTTTAAGCTTAATACCTTATCATTACTCAATTATTAAACTTAATATGTTTTTATACTTTTTTATCTCATCCCCTCCCTTCTTATACATAATTTTAAATTATTTTTATATAGCCTCCTTTCCTAATGTTAACATTTTTGTTACTAATATTTTTAAAATCAGCTCAATAACTCTACATTTTATTTCCAATATCTATCTTTATTTTTCTAAATAATTTTTCTAAATATTTTATTCATACTTCCTATTAATAATATTTTTCATTACGTAAAAACAATTTCTGCTCCATACCTATTAATCATCTTAATTAACTTTTTCTTAACACTGGAAATTCAGTCACTCGCAAATTACTACTCCCGTAAGGAATTAAGGTCAGTTCATCTAATGGTTCATTAGAGCTTATTGGGCTCTTTGGGGGTGCAGCTGCAGCATTCTTATCAATTTTCCATTCAGGAATCTTTCTTCCCTTTACCTTTATTTCTATTGGTGCACCATCAGGAGAAAAAGGCATGTCATTTATTTTTTTTATTTTTAATTCTATTGATTTAGCTAGGTCTTTATCATCAATATCTAAAGCATAATTCCAATCAGTCAAGGGGTAAATTTCAGAGTCTAAATACTTTTTTGAAACTTCATCGTTTATTTTTTCTTTAAGAGGCAATATTTTTTTCCATTCTTCTTCAATCTTTAATGAGTAAATTAATGGACCTCTGCTTAAAGAAATTGAATTGTTATATCTTCTTTCAGTAATTATATTCATAGGTAATTTAACTTTAATCTGAGTAGTATCGGACCACAATCTTTTTATGCTATGATAGCTACCAGAATTTAAATTAGTTATTTTTCCATCTATTTCTACTGTAGGTTTATAAGCCCATTTAGGAACTCGAAAAGTGAATGGAAATTCTATTGGTTGGTCTGTAGTTACTATAAAATTCAGTTCTTCACAAAACGGGTAATCTGTTATAAGCTCAATTTTAACATTAGTATTTCCAATTTTATCTTCCACTCTGGTAGGAGCTAGTGCTACTGCTGCATAACCCCCATCATGGGTTTTCATCCAAGAATGAGTAATAAACTTAGGCCATCCTTGGTGCATGTTTGCTGTACAACAGAGAAAGTTTGGTTCAAGTCCAAATAAATTTGCCCTTGGACTATTAGTGGTATAAACTCGATTGTCTGGATTACGAATATCTCCAGTTTCACAACAAATAACTTGATTTGCTTGTTGAATATATTGATGAGTCCACATATCCGGACTAAAAGTTGCTGGAAGTGCATTATAAGCAATTTTTTCCAAACGATCTCCATAAAATGGATCACCAAATATATATATAAGCACTTCAAGAGAATACATATATTCAACTACTGCACAGAGTTCTGTCCCCTGTGAGGGCATCCTTCCTGCAAGACACTCATCTCCACTGAATATTCCAGTTGCTTGTCCATGATACTTATCTAAAGTCATTATTAAATTTTTAGCAAAATCATTGTTGACTAAAGAAGGATAAAGTCTGTGTATTATTCCAGGAACTTTTATAGCCATAGCATGGTTTACTACATGTCTATCTAATGCCCATCCGGAACAAAACTTTTTTTGATCAACATACTTCTCTTTATATGGAAAGTTTAAGAAATATTTTAACCATTTATATCCATGTAAATCCACTCTTCTAGCAAGGTTTAGAATCCAATCATCACCAGTTTTTTCGAATAACCAGAAAAGACTTATCAAAAGATCCTGCCACCTAAATTTATTAAAACTTCGTAAGGAGTTCCAGTCTATATATTCATCAAGCTTTTTACACCATTTTTTCATAGTATTAATCACACGTTCATCATTTGACACTTCATAATACTGAATCATAGCTTTGAATAAAGGGAAAACAGGCCATATATCACGATTATCAAAATTTGTAATAAAAATGCCCGTAATATTATTAGTTTTATTGACTCCTGGTCCTAACCAGCCGTCTTTCTGTTGATGTTCAATAATATAATCCATTGCTTTTTCAACTTTATTTATAAGAGATTTATTTCTTAATAAATACGCTAATGGTACCAACCCATCTAACCAGTAGGGAACTGTTTCATCACAAATATCATCACTTTTATGTTTAGTTTCTCCTCCTAACCACTTGGAGTTCTTGATTGGTGGCCAGAATTCATCTAAATATCCACTTAGTCCATTAGCTTGTATTTGAAGTTGTTTCAATATCCATCCTATGGGCTGAATCATTCCTAAAGATAATGGTATAAAACTTAGCTCTTTTAATTTTTTATTTTCCATAAATTCATTCAGTAAAACTTATACTTTAATTTTTTAAATTCATAATAAGTTTTGCTTTAACTATTAATTAAATTTAAGATTTATCTTTCTGGTAGACTTTCTTATAATTAGATTTGTGTCTAAGGTATTTATCAATGGTTTATCATTAATAAAAATTTTATCTTCCTCAATTTTCTTAATTAATGAAGTAATACTCATATTCAGAATAATACCTTCGTCATCCCTGTTCTCTGAAACATAGCCCATACCTAATTCTATAGCTGTATTAGGATGAGTAATTTTAACTTCCTTACCTCTTATAAATATCTTTCCACTGTTTGCAGGCTCCATCCCAAAAATTGCCTTAACGACTTCCGTCCTTCCGGCTCCCACTAAACCGTAAAATCCTAAAATCTCTCCTTCATGAAGACAAAAAGATACGTCCCTAAATTTTCCTTTCTTGGATAGCCCTTCAACCCTGAGAAGTTCACTGCCCTGCTTTACCTCCAGCTTAGGGAAAAGATTTTTCAATTCTCTTCCAACCATCATCTAGATCAGCTCATCTTGTGAAACATACTTCATATCTTTTGTGCCAATATAATTACCATCTCGCAGCACTGTTACTCTCTCTGTGACATCAAAAATATCCTCAAGCTTATGTGATATAAAAATAATTGAAGTTCCTTTTTTCTTTAAGTCATGCATGATAGAGAAAAGTCTTTTTGATTCTGAAATACTTAAAGAAGAAGTTGGCTCATCCATTATCAAAATTTTTGCATTCGTGGAGAGTGCTTTAGCAATCTCAACCAATTGCCTTTCGGCCACACTCAGTCCTCTTATCCTATCTCTTGGTTTAATATTCACATTAAGTTCATTCATTATTCTATTAGTCTCTTTATATAGATATCTCCAATTAATTTTCCTGGTAATATTATTGTACCTTTGATGTCCCATAAATATATTCTCAGCTATGTTTAAATCAGGGAAAATTGTTGGTTCCTGGTATATTGCAGCTATACCTCTTCTAATAGATTCTATTGGGCTATGCCATAATACAGATTCACCTTCATAAATAATATCCCCTGATGTTTGAGGATGAATTCCAGTTATAATCTTCACTAGAGTTGATTTCCCTGCTCCATTTTCACCAACTAATGCATGAATTTCTCCATATTTTAAGTCAAAGTCAACATTATTAAGAGCAACTACTCCTGGAAATTCTTTTGTTATATTTCTTAATTCTAAAATTTTCTCATTCATACCTTTCACCATTCAATTATTCAATCTATACTAATCATTTTACCGCTATTACTCTATTTACTGCTATTATCATATTTGAATGAAACTATTGAATGAAACTAGTTGTTGTATTAACAACAAATCTTCTATTGTATTTAAACTTTTTATAAACCTCTACCTATGATATTGAGCTTATAATTTAGCTTTCTAATTATTTTCTTATTTACTTTTTTGTTTATTCCTTAATGTTCACTGTACGACTTAAAGCATTAAAAACTGTAGAAACAGAGACGTTTGCTCCTATGATTATTTTTTTATAGTGTTTTTTTAATTAATACCTTATCTAAAACGAATTTCAAAAAACGTTTCTTGTAAAACGTTTTTCATATTATAATAAAAAATAAATAATGTCAAATACATGTTGGATAAATAATTGAAATTTAACCATAAGAACTTAAAAACCAATAAGAATAAAAGAGAAACCACTAACAAGGTAGAATTTAAACTAAAATGTTATTTTAGAAAATTAATAATCAGGTTTGCGATTTTAATGTTTCAGGTAATAGGTCCGATATATTACGGTTCCTTGGTTTTGCCACGCTCTGCCTCTCTATTAATTTTGTGGGAAGTATTATATTCTTCTCTTTTACCCTTTTGCCCTTTATTATATCCAGCAATAGATTTGTAGCTGTAATACCCATCTGCTTTTTAGGTTGTTTTATAGTCGTTAGAAGTGGATCAGTATACAGACTCATTAATATATTATCAAATCCTACTACAGATATTTCCTCAGGAATTTTAATTTTAAGTTCCTTTAAAGCCCTGATCACTCCTACAGCTATGAAATCAGAGGCATTCATAATTACACTTGGAATATTTTTACAATTAAGAATTTTTTTAACTGCTTCACGAGAACCCTGAAGTTCATTTAATCTAAGAGCTTCACTTATTACAACAATATCTGGATCAAAAACAAGTTTACTATCCTTCAATCCCTCACAATAACCTTTAAATCTTTTTTCAACCGTGGTTTGATTATCATAAGTATATGAAATATAGCCTATCTTTTTATGCCCTAATCTATGTAAATAGCTTACAGCCTCTCGCATAGCCCCAAAGTTATCTATTAAAACAGACGGTACTTTTGCATCTTCTAATTCTCTGTCTGCAACAACAACTGGAACTTTATCATCATTTAATTCCTTTATGTGGTCAAAGCTATTATAACCAGAAATAAACACAAACCCATCAACAAATTGTTTTCTTAAAATTTCTATACTCTTCTTCTCTTCCAAAACGTCATAATAGGTGCATGCAAGTAAAACATTATATTTTCGTAGTCTTGCTACCTCCTCCACTCCCTTTATTACCTGAGCAAAAAATTGGTTAGATATATCCGGGACTATAACAGCTACTGTACTAGTACTTCTTGTCTTAAGCCCTCTTGCAATTATATTTGGCGTATAATTTAAGTTCCTAGTAATTTCAAGAATTTTCTCTTTTGTCTCTTTTTTTACATATCTTGAATTATTTAAGGCATTAGAGACTGTGGATATTGATACTCCAGCCTCCCTTGCCACATCTTTAATTGAAGCTGTTTTATATTTACTTTTCAAACCTTACTCCCCTTATTTTATTCGCATCTTATACTCATACAATCATAAAGACCATAATTAAGTAAAGCAATTATTTGCTCAATTTATTGTTTTTACAAAAGTTAATTTATTATCATTTTTTGTAAACATTTTATTTATAAAATAAAAAAATCATATTTTATAAAACGATTTTATATTTTATTTTTATATAAGTCAAAATCTCGAACTTCTTTCTTCAAGTCTAATTGAAATTGTATCAACTCCTGTCCTTTTAATGTTATTATAAAATATTTATTCATATATTTCTGCCATTTCTTGTT
>Ga0307379_10013919_pt1 | contig 10405 bp, 3 predicted proteins | sample UN2MG_FD_202237 | JGI IMG/M metagenome (GOLD analysis project Ga0307379, IMG submission 202237) | Soil microbial communities from Risofladan, Vaasa, Finland - UN-2 | ecosystem: Environmental > Terrestrial > Soil > Coastal area > Acid sulfate soil | place: Finland: Risofladan, Vaasa | collected... | reverse complement strand
GGAGGCTGGAACTGCGCACGCGCCTGCTCTCCGGGGTGCCCGTTCCCCCGGGGATGCTTCGCAAGGGCGTGAACGTCGTTGCGATTGAGATCGTGCGTGCACCCTACAACCGGGTGATGGAGAACTTCAGGGACGTCTTCGATCACCCCAGCATCAAGAGAATGCTGAAGGTGAAGCAGCTGGAGACGTTTGTGGAGCTCAAGTGGGGCACCTGCTCGATGCGGCACGTCCAACTCACCGCGAAGGGCCCCGGCGGACTCATCCAGAACGCCGTGCGTCCGAAAGGACTTCAGGTCTGGAACAGCGACGTGCTTGCGAGCGACTTCGACCTGGACTTCGGCAGTCCGGCCGAAACGCTTCACCCGATGCGTATTGCGGGCACGCGCGGCGGCTCCTTCTCGGGCAAGGTGGTGGTGGGTTCCGACAAGGCCATCAAGGGGCTTCGGGTGACCGTGGGCGATCTCCGGGGACCGGGAAGGATTCCCGCTTCCGCGGTGCGGGTACGTTACGGCATCCCCTGGGGCGAGGACGCCGGTGCGTCGTCCCGGTACCCGGCCACGCCGGGGCTTCTGGGGGCACTCGCCGAGACGCCTCCGGAGGAGGTCCCCGTCCGTGAGCCGCGGACGTCCCGGTATTATTCGCTTCAGACGCCGAACCAGCCCACGCCGGTTCCCGGCGCCGTCACCTCGGTCTGGGTGACGGTGGACGTGCCGGCCGATGCAAAGCCCGGCCGGTACGACGGCGAGTTGGCCGTTCAGGCGGAAGGAGAACGGCCGGTGAACGTCCCGCTCCGGCTCACCGTCGAGGATTGGAGACTGCCCGACCCCCAGGCGTACCGCACCTGGGTGGAACTCATCCAGTCGCCCGACACCCTTGTCGAGGAGTACCACCTCCAGCGCTGGTCGGACAGGCATTTCGAGATGATCGCCCGTTCGATGAGACACCTGAACCGGATCGGCAGCCGGGTTGTTTACATCCCGATCATCTGCCACACCAACCTCGGCAACGAGGAATCCATGGTGCGCTGGATCAGGAAGGGGGACGGAAAATACGACTGGGACTTCTCGATCATGGAGAGGTACCTCGACACCGCGGAAAAGCACATGGGAAAGCCGAAGGTCGTCTGCTTCTACGTGTGGGAGAAGTTCATGTTCCCGACCGTGGAGAACCCGGTGACCTATGAGGCGGACAGGCCCAGGGTCAGGGCCAACGACAACCCCGACGGCACCAACGATGAGATCCGGGAGTACATCGGCAAGGGTCCCAGGGTCACGGTCCTGGAGACGGCGACGGGGAAGGTGGAGAAGCAGTTCCTCCCCTATCTCCTGGACCCGGCAAGCAAGACGATCTGGAAGCCGCTGTTCGATGAGCTGAGGAAACGGATGGAAAGGCGTGGGCTTCCGGATGCGATGATGCTGGGCACGCCCTCGGACGTGGTGCTGAGGAAGGAGCATTTCGCCTTCTTCAACGAAGTGGCGCCGGACATCCCGTGGGTCAGTCATACACACGGTCTGCACAACCGGATCTTCGAGGCCGGGGGGGCGAGACTGGGCTATTACTCGACCGTGTTCAACGTGGTGTTCGCGCTCGATCCGGACGAAGGCCGACGCTACGGCTGGAAGGAGCCGGAGCTTCACGCCCACATGCTGCGCAACTGGTATCTGGACACCGACTACTTCCCGTTGACCACCTGGCGACACATGACGGAGCTGAACGTCGCGGGCAGCCAGCGCGGCATCGGACACATGGGGGCGGACTTCTGGCGTGTGGTGAAGGGCAGGAGAGGCGCCAGGGCCGGCCGCATTTACGAGAAGTACCCGGAGGGCAACTGGCGGAGCAACGACGTCTGCACCTCGCTTCTCGCACCGGCGCCGGACGGCCCCGTGGCGACCACGCGCTACGAGATGCTGCGTGAAGGTCTACAGGAATGCGAGGCCCGCGTCTTCATCGAGCAGGCACTGACCGACGAGGACCTCAGGAGAAAACTGGGCGACGATCTCGCCAGGCGCTGCCAGGAAGCACTGGACGAGCGGACCCGGTGCATGATCAGGGGCATAAGCAGTCTGCAGCTCACCGGGTACTGGCGACAGCTCGCCCCCCTCGCCACGCACGGCAGCGGCGGCTGGTGGAACAAGCCCGGCATCGCCGGCAACGTCTGGTTCATCTCCTCCGGCTGGCAGGAACGCACACGGAAGCTCTTCTCCCTTGCCGGTGAAGTGGCGGGATCGCTCGGCACGGAATGAGATTGCCGCACCCGGGCCGCGCGCCATTGGAAGTCTTCACGATTGAACCGAGGAGCGTGCCGTGAGATCGTCGGACATCATGCAGACGGCCGCTGTGGGACTTTGTGCGGCGGTGTTTCTCACCGGCTGCCGCCGAAGCGAGGAGGAGACAATCGTGCAGGAGCCTGAGGCGTCGGTGCGGAAGTACGTCGCGTTCTGCTGCGATCTGGAGTCGCCCTATACCGAGGCGGTGGGGTTCGGCCCCAGCAAGGGCATCTTCAGTCGCGACATGCTCAAGGTGCTGGCGAACTATCCGGGGGTGCCCTACACGTGGATGATCCTCCGCGACAAGGATGCACTCGTCATCAACTACTACGCCAAGGAGATCCATCCGGTCCGCAAGGACATCGACGAACCGGCGCTGCACGTCCACTACAAGTGGTATATCCAGGACAGGCCCACCGACATGACGTCGTGGAAGATCGAGGCCCGTCGCAAGGCGTGGGTGAGAGGGGCGCTCGAGCAATACAAGCGTCTCGAGCTTCCGCTTCCCAGGACGTTTCGGCCGGGCGGCGGCGACAGCCAGGAGAACCTGTGGTACCTGTCGGACTTCGAGGTGCTGTACGACGAGGTGGGCATCCGGAACTACCTGATGGGCCCGCGTGTCTTCACCGCGATTGAGGGCAGCACCGGGCACCAGGCACTCGGCAAGGGGATGTGGCGCATCGACGGCGGGCGGACGCTGACCGTGCTGCGCACGAGCGTCAGTCTCGAGCGTGAAGAGAACCAGATGTACGAGGCGCTGGACGAGCGGCTCTCGGCGGCGTCCTACGCGCTGATCACGTGTCACGACTACAACCCGGTGGTGCCCGGGAACCTCGAGAAGATGATCCTTTACATCAGGAAGACCCACCCGGGCGTGAAGTTCGTGACGATCTCAACGATCGCGGACCTCATCCGTGACGGCAAGATCGCGAACACGCTCTGAGGGCAGGCCGCACCAATGTCCCGCACGGCGTGTTGCCGGACGGGATCCTTGTGTCTTGTTCTGGCGAGTCGGACAAAGGGCACGGGAGACATGAAGAGGCCCGTTTTTCTCACGGTTGCGGTGTTTCTGGCACTCACGTCGGTCGCACAGGCGCAGGACGCCCGGCAGATTTTCGCCGCCACGGGCGTCACCGGCGGCGTGATTGTGCATCTGGGCTGCGGCGACGGGAAGCTCACGGCGGCGCTCGGGGCCAGCGATGCCTCCGTCGTTCACGGCCTCGCGACCGGTCCGGCCGATCTCGCCGCCGCACGCAGCACGGTCCACAAGGCCGGCCTCTACGGCAAGGTGGCCATCGACCGCCTGACGGGCAAACGCCTGCCCTATGTGGACAACCTGGTCAACCTCCTCGTCGCCGAGACGCTCGGTGAGGTGGCCATGGACGAGGTCCTGCGTGTGCTCTGTCCGGGCGGCGTCCTCTACGTCAAGCAGGACGGGACGTGGCGGACGATCCGCAAGCCCCGGCCGGAGAACATCGACGAGTGGACGCACTACCTGCACGACGCCTCCAACAACGCCGTCGCCGCCGACACCGTCGTCGGGCCCCCGCGACGTCTCCAGTGGCAGTCCGGCCCCAAGTGGACACGACACCACGATGCCATGTCCAGTCTCAGCGCCCTGGTGTCTTCCGGTGGACGCATCTTTTACATCATCGACGAGGGGTCGACGGCGTCGCTCCACCTGCCCCCCCGCTGGGCGCTGCTGGCCCGGGACGCCTTCAACGGCAAACTGCTGTGGCGGCGGAAGATCGATGCGTGGTACTCCCGCTTCAAGATCAACAAGGACGGTCCGGCCGACGTCCCGCGCCGCCTGGTCGCCGCGGACGGCCGGGTCTACGCCACGCTCCAGCTCCAAGGCCCCCTGACCTGCATGGACGCCGGCACCGGTGAGACGATTCGAACGTTCGAGGGGACCGAGGGAACGGAGGAGATCCTTCTCTCGGACGGGGTGCTGTTCCTGCTGGTCGGCCCCGGCTCCATCGGCAACGGGAGACGCACGAGCCGACCGGCCGAGAAGCGGACGATCATGGCGATCGATGCGCAGACCGGCCGGAAGCTGTGGGAGGCGTCCGACGTCGTGGCGGCGATGACCCTGGCCGTGGACGGCGAACGTGTCTACTACTTCAACTTCGCGGACAAGACCACCGTCGGTCTCGACCGCAGGACGGGCCGGAAGCTGTGGACCTCCGGGCCGCTCGGGACGCCCGAGAAGCAGTTGTCCTTCTTCGCCTCGAAGCTCGTCGTCCACGACGGCGTGGTGCTCTTCGCGGGCGGCGAGCATTCGGGGATGGTCCAATCGGGCGGAGGGGCGACGGGCGTGGACGCGCTGACCGCGCTCTCGGCCGAGACGGGCCGGACACTCTGGACGGCCGAGCACCCTCCTTCCGGCTACAGCTCGCCCGAGGACCTGTTCGTCATCGACGGTGTCGTCTGGTGCGGGACGAGTTCGAGTTGGAGCGCGGACGGTACACTCATCGCAAGGGACCTGAAGACGGGCGAGTTGAAGGACAGGTTCCCCGCCGACGTGAAGGGCTTCTGGTTTCACCACCGCTGCTACCCGGGACGGGCCACCAGCAACTACATCATCACCTCCCGCACCGGCATGGAGTTCATCGATTTCCGCAGGAAACACTGGGACCTCAACCACTGGACCCGTGGGGCGTGCCTCTACGGGATCATGGTCTCGAACGGCCTGGTCTACGCCCCGCCCGCCCCGTGCATCTGCTATGCCGAGACGATGCTTCACGGCTTCTGCGCGATGGCACCCGCTGAGAGTGTTCGGCGTGACGCCGACGCAGAGGCCCCACGACTGGAGAAAGGGCTGGCGTACGGCCGCGACCTCGCCGGGAAGACCTCCGCGGGTGACTGGCCCACCTACCGCTGCACCAACGCCCGCAGCGGCGCTGCCAACACCCCCGTGCCGGCGGGACTGCACCCCCGCTGGGAGACCGACCTTGGCGGCAGACTCAGCAGCGTGACCGTGGCGGACGGCACGGTATTCGCCGCGGCGGTGGACCGCCACACCGTCCACGCGCTATCGGCGGACACGGGTGAGAAGCGCTGGGAGTACACGGCGGGCGGACGCATCGATTCGCCGCCGACTTATGTGGAGGGCCGCGTGCTGTTCGGCTGTGCCGACGGGTACGTCTATTGCCTGCGTGCCGACAACGGGGAGCTGATCTGGCGGTTCCGCGCCGCCCCGGAAGACCGTCGGACCCTCGTCCGGGAGCAGATTGAATCGCTCTGGCCGGTTCACGGGAGCATTCTGGTGCGAGCAGGGACGGCGCACTTCGTGGCCGGGCGCTCCGCATTCCTCGACGGCGGCCCCACCCTCAGCGGGCCGAAGGAAGGCGAGCGGCAGGGAGGCGAGGGCACACACCTTTTCTGCCCCACGGGTTTTCTCGACGACACCTGGTTCCATCGCACCTACTGGTTGTACGGTCGGACGTGGTCGAGCGGATGGAACGGGTACTACATCGCCGGCAAGTATGCCCCGGCCGGACGGATCATGAGCGTCGGCGATGATTGCGTCTACGTGTACGGCCGACAGCCGCAGTATTACAGGTGGACGATTCCGCTGGAGTACCGTCTCTTCGCCGCGCACAAGGAGTGGAAAGCGGCGGAAGCCGGACCCGCGCCCGAAGACGCCCCCAAGGACGCGAAGAAGCAGAAGCCCGTCCCCATCGCGAACCCCCGGAACTACAGGTGGTCCACGGAGGTGCCGATCCTCGTCCGCGCCATGGTGCTGGCCGACGAGGTCCTCTTCATCGCCGGCCCCCGCGATGTGCTCGACGAGGCGAAGGGCGGCGGACGGCGCGCCGACAGGGCGAAGCTTGCCCTGGAGCAGGAGGCCGCGCTGGAAGGGAAATCGGGCGGCGTGCTGTGGGCGGTGTCCGTGACGGACGGTCGGAAGCTGCACGAGCAGGCGCTGGATGCGCCGCCTGTCTTCGACGGACTGTCGGCGGCAAACGGACGACTCTACCTGAGTGCCGTTGACGGCAAGGTGCGCTGCCTGGGGAAGCGGTGAGGGGACCACAGCCACCGCTCGCCTAAGGCTTGATTTCGATTCCCTGCTTCCGGTCCATCGTGACGGTCTTGCTCGCGGCCCTGCCGTCCTTCTCGACGGTCACCGTGTGGGGCGTGTGCATTTCTTCCTGGTGTTCGTCCCTCTGCCTCACCGTCGGCTGCTTCTCGGCGCCGGGCTGATATTCCTTCGGCCGGATGGTGCACTGGGTGAGCGGTGCGGAAGCCCTGCCCTCGGCATCGGCGGCGCCCGAGAACACCTCGTCGCCGTTCTTGTCCTTGATGGTGACCTTGGCGCCGGGCGAGGTCTTCACCGTGAGCGTCCACGCCACCGAGTAGTACGCCTGGCCGGCGGCCGAGTTCCAGATCACGTCGTTATAGCTCGTGCCTTCGCCGAACTCGCAGTCGAGGAGCACGTGACGGTCGGTCCAGCCGCGACTGAAATTGAAGGTGTGGTAGTCGGGCTCCTTGCCCACCCGCACGAACTTGCAGTTCTCGATGTGGTGGTTCGAGCCGTAGGAATACCCGTCGCCGAACTTGACGTGACAGTCGCTCGCGATCAGCGTGCAGTTGCGGTAATACAGGGGCTGGGCGTTCTCCGCGGTCCGGCCCTGTGTGACGATGCAGGCCCCCCCGCTCTTGCCGTCCAGACTGACGACCTTGATCGTGCTGTCGCGGCAGACGAGGTTCTTGGTCTGAAGGTGCGAGGAGAACTGCACCCCCCGCGCCCCGCCGCCCTCCCGCGTGTTGACGACGATCAGGTTCTCGCTGTAGAGGTTGTTGAGGTAGAGGGGATTGCTCTCGGTGTTGCCGGCGCCGTACTGGGTGAGACGGATGCCGTTGCAGCTCGACCCCCCGCCGCTGCCGTATTCCGTCCAGCGCGCGGTCTTCGACCTTTCCGCCTGCAGGTGAATGAGGTTGCCCAGCACCTGCATCCCGTTGGTCCAGGCAATGGCGCACACGTGCACGCCGCCGCCCAGGATGCGGTTGCCCTCGATCTGCTTCCCGGAGGCGCCGAACGCGTTGGTCGCGTAGCTGTCCTGGTAGACCTCGTTGTGCGTGATCTCATCGCCCTGGCTGATGCCCCGCTGCCGGCAGCGCTTGATGAGGTTGTGGTGGATTTTCTTGCAGCCGGTCACGGCCCTGACGGCCCAGTGACGGTCGACGAGTTCCGTGCCCTTGTCCTTCACGACGTTGTGATGCAGGTCTTCGACGCTTCCCGCCCAGATGAACCCGTTCATCTGGTAACCGTAGTAGTCCAGCGCCACGCCCGCGATCTCCCTGGCACGCACGCCTAAGAGCGGGTCGCAGACGTTCCCGCTGCCCCCCCTCCCCTGCACGATGAAGCCGTTGAAGAGCTTCGCGCCGTCGCTGCCGCGCACGCCCACAATGCCCGGCGCGCCGGTGAACCCGTGGAACGCCCGACGGATGTTCTTCGTGCTCGGAACAGCTTCGGCCGCGCCGTACTTCTCGTTCCAGATGATCGTGTGCCCGTTCAGGTCGAGCGTGATGTCCCTGGCCGTGATCGTGAAAGCGGTGGAATCGGCGACGATATCTTCGGTCAGCACGTACGTGGCGCCCGCCTTGCTCAGGGTGTACGGGGGGTCCCCCATATCGCCGGGGATGTAGATCGCGTTCGCGGTGTTCTTCGTCTCGAACGTCGCGTCCTCGCCGGTGATCCTGTTGCCGCGCTCATCCACCGAGACCACGCGGTAGTGATACGTCTTCCCGGTCGCGAGGCCCTTGAGATGGTGAATGTGGAGATAGAAATGCCGCTCCTCTTCGGGAGTCCTCTGGCCGTACCGGTTCGTCTCGCCGTACTCGACATAGGACTTCGCCGGCAGGTTCGTCTCCCACGCGATGCAGGCGGCGTTCTGTGAGACGTGACGCCACGTGCCGTCCTCGAGGAATTTCAGGTCTTTGCCGAATTTCTCGTAGACGAGCGGCTCCTTTTCCGCGCCGAAGTTGGTGATGCACCACTGGTTGAAACCCTCGTAGACGCGGTCCCACTTGACGGCCTCGTCCTTCTTGTACTCGGCGGAGACGGGGCAGGTGTAAATCTTCACGTTGTCGAAGTGCGTGTTGGCGCCGTAGGTGTAAAGCCCGATGCGGTTATGCGAGGCGTGAGCGAACCCCAGGGGATCGCGGAACTCCAGCACCTTCTCCCCGTCGACGAACAGGCGCACGAACTGGTCCTGCCGCTCGGCACGGATGTGGTACCACTTGCCGGACTCGAGGGTGAGTCGACTTTTCGCGACGACCTCGTCGCCCTCCTTGCGGACCTTCCCGCGGTGAATGGCGGTCTGCTTGTTCCCCCGGGTGCCGACGGCCCCCTGGTAGTGGCGGATGGCCGGTTCGAACTCGTTCGCCGAAAGGACCGCCGTCAGGTCGGACGCCTTCTGGACGTCCGGGATCATCCCGTCGAACTCAATCGCCATGTTGCTCGCAAGCTTCTGCCTGTAGAAGAGGTAGAAATTCCCTTCCGCCGTTGTGACGAGCTTCCCGTCCCTGATCTCGCATCTGCCCGCGGGGACCTCCCAGTTTTCGGCCCCGAGTTCGGCACGGTCGAAACTGTCGGTGAGGATCGGCTGTCCCCAGTTGGCCTGTGCGAATGCCCCCGAAGCCCCCAACACCACGGTCGCCGCGGCCATCGCCGTCCTCAGCATCGTCGTTTTCATCACACGCTCCATCATTCCGAGAACCCCTTTACGGGGTGCCGGCAACTGGTAACGCAGCCGCCGTGGTATTAGTCTGGAACGGCCCCGCCGTTCTGTCAACAGCTTCTTCCATGACTTCCCGAGGCCGCGGCCGTCAGATGCCCGAGACCCAGGGTTGTCAGGCGCCGTTCCTCAATGTAGAATAGTGGGGGAATTGTCGGGGGATGTTACATTCAAGCGGGGATGAACGATGAGAATGGGCCGGGTGGTTTCGCTGGGGACGGCGGCTTTCATCTGCACGGTGCTGGGGGTTCTTCACACGACGTCCCCGGGCCTCGGCGCCGAAGCCGTGGAGGGAGAAGCCGCACCTGTCGCTCGGGACGCCCCGTTCAAGCGTCTCGCCGGGGAGGTCGTCCGGTCGGCCGGCATCCACGTCGGACTGGTGGTCCACCTCAACGTCACCGACGGCAGACTGTCGGCGGCGCTTGCGGAATGCGGGGAGTTCGTCGTGCATGGCGTGGCCCCAACCGCAGAGACGGCTCAGAAGGCCCGCCAATACCTCCACTCACGCGGCCTGCACGGAACGGTTTCCGTCGAGCACGGTGACCTGTCCCGCCTCCCCTACGTCGAGAACCTGGTGAACCTGGTGGTCGTCGAGGACTTCACCGATGCCCAGAAAAAGGGTCTTTCCCTCGAGGAAGTCATGCGCGTGCTGTGTCCCAGGGGGACGGCCTGGCTGGGGGAAAAGGACGCGCCCGCAAAGGTGGTCCGGAAGGAACGCCCGCCGGAGATGGACGAGTGGACCCACTGGCTCCACGACCCCGGGTGCACCAACCTGTCGTCGGATGCCCTGGTCGGCCCCGGGGCACGACTGCAGTGGATGGACGGGCCGAACTGGCTGACCGCCGGGCACGTGACGGAACTCTTTGCCGGCGGACGCGCTTTCAACGTCATGGGCGTGCGCCGGGGACCCGATGAGGCCGACTGCGTCCTCATCGCACGCGACGCCTTCAACGGAATGGTCCTGTGGAAGCGGGTGCTCGCGACCGGTCGTAGCCGCTACAGCCCGCACGTCGTCGTGGCCGCGGGCGAACGCGTGTTCGCCCTCCTCAAGAAGGAGAAGGACGAGTCCCTCGTGGCGCTGGATGCCGCAACCGGGGAAGTGGTCAGGACCTACGACCTCGGGATGTCCCCACGGAGCGTGCTGTATCTGGACGGCCGGTTGATCGTCGCCGCCGAGAAGGCGATCTGCTCGGTCGACGCCGGGACCGGGGAGCTGAAGTGGCGGGTCGCCGCGCCGGAGAACGCCGCCTTTCGGTTCACGACCCCGCTCGATTACTCCCAGTATCCCCACCTGGTTTCCGGCGATGGTCGGCTGTTCGTTTTCGTCGAGGACGCGCCGGAGCCGCCCTACAGTCTCGTGTGTTACGATGCGGCCACGGGCGAGGAAAAATGGCG
>Ga0307379_10013918_pt1 | contig 10405 bp, 4 predicted proteins | sample UN2MG_FD_202237 | JGI IMG/M metagenome (GOLD analysis project Ga0307379, IMG submission 202237) | Soil microbial communities from Risofladan, Vaasa, Finland - UN-2 | ecosystem: Environmental > Terrestrial > Soil > Coastal area > Acid sulfate soil | place: Finland: Risofladan, Vaasa | collected... | reverse complement strand
GCGACTACGCGCAACGAGACGCCGCAGTCCCTACGGCGTGTCCGTGGCCGAGGGTGCTCGCTGGATCTGGAAGCGGCTGGTGATGATGGAAGACTCCGTCATGATCTACAAGCTGTGCCTCCGAGGCGACTCGAACATCTGGACCCCGGACGGGCACAAGGCTATCAAGGATCTCAACGAAGGCGACGAGGTCTACTCCTACACGACCGAGGACAAGCTCAAGAAGACCAAGGTTGTCTACAAGAAGCACAATGGTCAGGACACGATATACCGTGTCTACAGCGATCATCGTGAGATTTTCGCTAACAAGACGCACCCGGTTTTGGTTGAGACGATTGAGCCACAAGGCAATGGTCGCCCGCTCATTCGTCGACTTGACTACGTGGAGGTTCAGAATCTCAAGCCAGGCGTCCACCGACTCGTCACTCCCAAGAAGAACGATGACGACTGGGAGGAGATCGAAGTTGACCAGGCGGACGGAGACGTTTTGACGCGCGTTTGTGTCACCTACAAGGTCGCAAGGCAACTCGGTCGCGCGGCGCGATCTGTCCCGGTCGAAGTTTTTCGAGCATCACCGCAGGTGAAACTCGGATTCATCAGCGGTGTCATGCGCGGACAGGGTCTCGTATCAGACGAAGGCGTTGTTACCGGCAGCCCCCAATTTCTTACCGACCTTCGTGAACTGTCCATGCAGGCTGGGTTCGAGGTCGGGCTTGTCCAACAAGACCAGGTAACGCTTTCGCTTTACCCGCAATCGCCTACTGAGATGATTCGTGGCGTTGAGGAGATCGGCACAGACGACATCTGGGACATCGGCGTGGAGGCCGACGAGCACAACTTCATCGCTGACGGGGCTGTGGTCCATAACACAAGAGCCCCCGCGCGCTACGCGTTCTACGTGGACGTCACCGACGTTCCGGCTGATCGCGTCGAAGGTTTCCTGCGGAAGTTCAAACGCGACTTCAAGAAGAACAAGATGGTCGATCCGCGCACTGGTCGGATGACCATGCGCTACTCGCCGCTTTGCCTGGCAGGAGACACGAAGGTTCCTCTGCTGGACGGCTCCGAGCGGTCGCTTGTTGACATGGCCGCTGCGCACGAGCGGGGCGAGGACCAGTGGGTCTACTCCGTAGACGTGAACGACGGAAACAAGCTAAAGCCGGGCAAGGTGGCTTGGGCCGGTAAGACCCGAAGGGACACGCAGCTTCTCAAGATCACGTTGGACAACGGAAGGTCGATCAAGGTCACACCAGATCACAAGATGATCCGACGCAGTGGAGAGTTTGCCGAGGCTCAGACGCTCAAGGTCGGAGATTCATTGATGCCCTTCTACCACAGGCGTGGCAACACCAGGCGTGGCAACACCAGCCCGTCGGCTCGTGATTACGAAATGGTCTACGACCCGTCGGGTCGAACTTACAAGTTCGTTCGTCAAGTGATCTCAGAAGCGCTTGGAATTAGTAACGGGACCGGCAAGGCCCGTGCCGAGACGGCGGCTACGAACAAGGAAGCGGGCCTCGCAATTTCTCACAACCACAAGGTTGTGAGGATCGAATGGTTGGAGACGCGGGAAGATACCTACACCCTCACCGTGGAACCGGCCCACACCTTCGCAGTCAGCGCCGGTATTTTCGTCAAGAACAGCAACGACGAAGACTTTGTGATTGGTGTTCGTGAAGGTCGCGAGCTTGCCCGTGTCGAAGTTCTCTCTGGCCCCGACTACCAGAATGTCGACGACGTGGAGTACTTCAAGAAGATGCTTCACGGCGCTCTGCGTATTCCGCGTGAGTACCTCGGCCAGGACGGCGGGATTCCGAGCCGCTCGATTCTCTGTCTGACAGGCGACACCAAGGTACCACTCCTTGATGGTCGCACTTGCACTATGAAGGAGCTGGTTACGGAGTATGGCAACGGTGGTGTGTTCCACACCTACTCGGTCGGGGCAAACGGTAAGGTCACAGCCGGACGGGGTCATTCCCCGCAAGTCACTCGCCCCAATGCTGAGGTCTGGGAAGTCACACTCGACAATGGCGAAGCGGTCAAAGGCACTCCGGATCATCCGTTCATGCTGCGCGACGGTTCTTACCGTCGTCTCGACGAGTTGAGCCCCGGCGACTCTCTTATGCCTCTATACCGCCGCGACTCGGAGAAATCGCGTGATGGGATGGATGGCTACGATATGTATCTCTGCCCCGCCACAGGCAAATGGCGATTTACGCATCGGTCGGTCGCCTCATGGAAGTGGAGACGTCTTCTCAAGACAGAGGGTCGCGTCATCCATCACGAGGATTTCGATAAGCGCAATAATGATCCCCGCAATCTCGGTGATCCGCTCGCAGAAGAACATTTGCAGATTCATCGCGATCAAGCGGACAAGACAATCGGTCGTCCCGAGGTAAGGGCTAAAGCTATCGAGAATTCCAAGTGGTGGACCCAAAGCGAGGAGTGCGCCGATCTTTGCAGGGATAACCTAGAGAAAGCTCGCCAACCTGGTGGGGGTCAACACACTTGGTGTCAGTCAGACGAGCACCGTCAACTCAAGTCCGAGCAGATGGCACAACAGTGGAGGGAAGAGAATAGTAAGCTTCGGGCGCTTACACAGACTGATGGGTTCCGCGAGGCTTCTTCAAAGAAGATGAAAGAGTCCATCGCCCTCGGCAAGATCAAAGTGAGAGGCGAGGACAACGTCAAATGGCGACACGACGCTGACTACGCTCATTTAGTAGACGTAGCCAAGAGCTATCGGTGTGCTTCATTCAAGGATCTCACGAAGTGGACCGGCTACTCGTCGTGTTTGATCTACCGCCTGCTTGAGCGTGAAGGCATCACTTTTAAGGAGTTCGCTGAGCAGCATCTTGCTTACGGCTACGATCCTGGCGGTCATAACCAACGTCGCGCTGAGAAGGCACTGAAGGATCGTCAGAAGGCACTTGTTTCAGCCGGAGCACCCGGTAATCACAAAGTCGTTAGTGTGCGTAAGCTGGACGTCCGCGAAGACTGCTATGACTTCGTGGTCGACGATTGCCACAACTACGCTCTTGCAGCTGGCGTTTTCGTTCACAATTCCAACGAGGACGTGCGCGCTGCGCGCGTTACGCTGAACCTCCAGCGCGAGATACGGTTGTCCTACGACCACATCATCCGCGTCCATCTGGCTGCCCGAGGTGTGAAGGACCCGAGGAAGCCCGAGTTCGAGGTCGAGATGACCATTCCCAGCGGTATCTACGAGATGGCCGCCTACGAAGTGCTCAACGCCCGCGCTGATTACGCCAGTCGGGTCCAGCCTTTCGTCAGCACCCGGTGGATTCAGGAGAACGTCCTTCGGCTCTCCGGTGAGGAGATCGCGGCCATCGAGAAGCAGCAAAAGTCCGATGCCGAGGAGGAGCAGGCTGGCGAGGTGCCGAGTTACGCCGGTGGGCAGGGCGCGGGCGCGGAGGGCGGAGAAGAAGAGCCTCGTGACGAGGCCCCCAGCGAGGCTCCTCCCGAACGCGAGGGTAGTACCGGCACCGGTGCTCAGGCGGAGAAGCCCAAGAACCCAGCTGAGTGGAGGAGTTACGACAAACGGAGGCGGTTGGAGGAGTGGCGCTACCGGGAGTCGAATCGCCGATCTGAGGAGATTCTGGAAGGAATCAGCAGGCTGGGACACGAAGCAGCGGTTCGTCACAGAGAGCGGATCGGTTTCTTCAAGGATCTCCGAGGCGCGGCCCTCTCGACCAACAAGAACGGTCAAACCCGCGCTTTGCCGTCAGGCCGAGGACGAGGTCAGCGGTAGTAGTCGTCGGTGGACGGCGCTAAGTCTAGGAATAGGTTGCGCGAGATAGATGTAGATCATCTACTCAAGGTTGAGACAGGGGTGGCTTTGTGCCAGTTAGCAGCAGCGAAATCATCAGTTCCTTGCGAACTGCACGGAAAGCAGAGGACACCCTCGCGCTGCTCCAACACAATTCTTTGGAGGCCCGCGCCTCGCGTATTCGCGAAGCCCTAGCTGATCCGACTTGGGCGGCTGGACCTGCCGAGTTGGTCTCGACCTACCCGAAGCACGCTCTCTGTTCTAAGGACGGCGTGCTCATGCGTGTCGCACTCAAGGAGTCGGAAGACCAGACGATTACCTTCGGAAAGGTCGAGGTCTTCGAGATCCCTGAGCAGATCGACGATGTTGGCTCTGAGGTCATGGAGACCGCCAAAGTTGCCGTCGGCTACATCTTGGACGAGGACTACACCGAGGCGACACCTCTCATTGCCTCCATTGCCAACGCAATGAACTTCGGCGGCGACCTGCGTGCCAGGCTCCGCACCGAGGTGGCTAAGCGCTCGATTCAACGCGACGCGTGGTGGCATCACGTCGTGAAAGAGCATCTTGGGGACGACATCAAGGTCGAAATCCCAGCGCCCGACGAGGACATCGAGGAATCAATCAAGATTCTGAAGACGGCGCTGGTTGAGACGGCCAAGCAGGTCGCTGTCTCGATCAACAAGATATCGGATGACGAGGACGTCCAGCCCGCCCTGGAGGCGGCTGCGAAGGACATCTCCACCGACCTGAAGTACGCTATCGAGGCTTTGGCCGGAGCGAGCTTCGATGATCTTCCCGCTGCGCTTGGCGTCTATGAAGGCGTCGCAGCAATGGCTGGCCACCTCATGCTGGGCGCTAGGTTTTTGAGCGGTCTGGCGGGCATCACAAATACCGAGGAGCAGAACGCATGATCTTCAACAACGACTACCCCGAAACCACGTGTAATGAGGATCTTGCCGCACTGGGTCTACCCCAGCTGATGACGGAGAGCGCCCCCGCGTCTCCTTCTCGCGCCCAGGACGACGACGAGGACGTGCGCACCGAGGTTCCCGTCCACCAAGAAGACACTTTCGTCGAGATGGACGACGACGACGACGACGACGACGACGACGACGACGACGACGACGACGACGACGACGAGATGGACGAGGACGCGATCCGGCACGACCTCTTCCGATTGGCCGCCGAGCACAAGATCGCCCAGAAAGAGTTCGACTACTTCATCGAGACCATCGACGAGGAGTACGGCACCGACTTCGCCAGTCTGTTCGAGGAAGACGACGACGACGACGACGACGACGATGATGATGACAGCGACGACAGCGACGACGACGACGACAGCGACGACGACGACGACAGCGACAGCGACGACGATGACGCTGACGAGGACGCGAAGTTCGACGCCGCGCTGTCGGTCATCGAGGCGTTCCAGGCCCGGATCGCCGCCGTCGTCGAGGGTGAAGGCGACCGCCCGAGCTACGACGATCTCGTTGGCGTCATCGAGGCTTACGAGTACATCAGCGAGAGCAAAAGGAGCCTGGGTCTGAGGGGCCTGCGCCGGGCTCGCAAGATCAAGAAGCGGATGCAGAAGCGCGGCAAGGTCAAGAAGTCCACGCTGCGTGCTGCCAAGAGGGGCAAGAAGATCATCGGCGGAAAGTCGGTCAAGGTCGGCGCCCAAGAGGTTCGCGCCCTGCGCAAGGGGCTGAAGGGTCAGAGCGCACGGCTACGGAAGATCACTCGCCAGAAGATGAAGCGTGCCAAGACGCACAACGCTGCCGACCTCAAGATGTGGGCCAAGGGCAAGAAGATGGCCTCCGATGTGGAGATCGAGTCCGCGTCCTCCCTTGCCGAACTCGACGCTCACCTGAGCGAGCTTCGTTCGGTGGTCAGCCCGAGAAACGCAGTCGTCGAGAGCGTCAGCAACAAGCTGCTGGACGGTCTGAAGGGCATCTACGACAAGGCCACCAGCTACTACGAGGCGGTCGCCACCGAGATCAAGGAGTCCGAAGAGAGGGTGGCCGACGACGACTCCCGCGTCGCTATCGGCCGGCACTTCGAGAGCATTGCCAACGATGCCTACAGCGTTGCGGAATTGATTGCCGAGGGTGAGGTCGATCTGCACGACGCTGCTGACGACATGCAAGCTCTCGCGGCCGACCTGGAGGACGCGCTGGAGGCCACGAAGAAGATCGACTAGCTTTCGGGCCGGTCGATTTTCGTCAACCTTCAGCTGTAAAGAGAAACACATGCCCCCGACGATGAACAATACGCGAGTCCTGATCGATCAATTCGGTGCCCCGGCGCGAATGCAGATCGTCGAGGGAGACACCAACGGCAAGCTGATTGTTGAGGGCAAGATCGGTCACTGCGACAAGCCGACCGCGAACAATCGCGTCTATTCCCGTTCGATCATCGAGCGGGAGATTCGCAGACTTGCGCCCAGGATCGAGCAGGGTTCGGTCCTGGGTGCGGTTGATCACCCAGGTGACGGAAAAAGTAGGGTACGTGAGGCGGGCTGCATCGTTCGTCGTCTATGGGTCGAAAACAACGGTGAGATACACGGCAAGTTCGAGGTGGTGGAAGAGTCCGACGCCGGTCGTAACCTGGCCGCGTTCCTTCGACGTGGCGCTGCCATTGGCATGTCGAGCCGTGGGCTCGGCTCGACTGCCATCGGTCCAGATGGACTCGACTACGTTGGCGAGGACTTCCGACTGAACACGTGGGACTTCGTGGCCGACCCTGCTTGCCATGACGCCTATCCCTCGGTCATCTCCGAGGACAAGGATGAGGCCGGCAACACGATCCTGACCGTGAAGGGAGACGTCACCACCGTCGAACTTCGTCGACAGTTCCCGGCGTTGGTCCGCAGCATCGAGGAACACGCTTACGCGGTGGCAAGCGACACCCTCACAGGTGTCCGTCAGGAACAGAACCTCCAGGAGAGCATGACCGTCGTGGGCGAGGACGTCCGCGCCAAAGTCTACGAAGAAGTTCGGTCTGCTCTCCAGGAGGATTTCGCAGCCAAGCTTGTCCGCTCTCTTGCTGAGATGCGCACAACGGTCGAGGAGGAAGTTCGCAGCGACTTCGACAGCGATCCAGAACTGGCCGGGGCCAAGCTCCAGCTCAAGAAGATCGCGGAGATGGTCGCCCCGTTCCGCCCATCCGGCGAGATCAAGCGTGTTCTTGGCGAGAAAGACTCGGTCATCAAGGAGATGGAGCGAGCGGTTGAAGAGGCCGAGCAGACGACCATCGCGCAAACCCGACAAATCGCCACTCTGGAGTGGAAGGGCAAGCAGCTTGCCTACCAGGTCTTCATCGAGCGAGAGATCGCCGGGCATCCGATGGAGGAACAGCTGCGCAGCATGATCGGCGAGGTCACCGAGTTCAAGACAGCCACTGAACTCCGCGCGAAGGTCGAGTCTTCCCTGGCGACGGTCAACAAGGTCCGCGCCGAAAAGGACGCCGAGATCAGTGAACAGATGTCCGCGATGAAGGCCCAGTGGGAGAAGCGTCTTCAAGCTGCCGAAAAGATCGCCGAGGACTCACAGCGGCGTGAGGCCCAGCTCCGCGAATCGGTCAATGAGAAGATCGTCGCGGTGGAGGACAATGTCCGGAAGTCGCTCCAGGAGGCCATGGAAGCGCGCAACGCGGCCGAGAAGCGCGCAGCGAAGGCGGCCACTCGCTTGGCCGAGGCGGTCGAGGAGAACGACCGCAAGAACCTGCTTCTCTACGCGAACCAGCGGTTGATGGGCCACACCAAGCGCAACAACATCATCGAGTCGGTGCAGTCCGGAAAGCTCCTCACCGAGGCGGAGGTCGATATGGAAGCGACTCGCAACGAGGAGTCGGCAGGACAGACCGGCACCACCGAGGAGCGCATTCGTCGCGCGCTCGGTCGCGGCCGTGAGAACCTCACCGAAGATGAGCGGATTGCCCAAGAGCAAACAACCCGTGACGCTCAGCCCACGGCTGAGGCGCAAGAAGCAGATCGAGACTTGTCCTTCATTGGGACGAGTCTTAATGAGCAAGCAAATCTGGTCGGCAAGTCCGGCCCCAACAGGAGGTAGCCGACCATGTTTACGGCACGAAGCATGTTGAATGATTCCGGGGTGAGCCCCCTCACCGAGGGCGACTCGGCTGTAGGGAAGTACACCAGGAAGTGGGGCAAGATGCTCCACAACCTGGCTGAGGAGATGGGACCTGGGGCCACTGGCGACCAGGTGAACTACGTGCGCGGTATCGCCGCGCTCATGATCGAACAGGAAGTCCGGCACCTCAAGCGGCTCTCCGAGGAGACTCGGGCGCTGTCTGTAGGCCCCTTCATGAAGTACGTGCTGCCCGTCATTCGGCGCACGGCCATTCGTCTGGTGGCGACGCAGATCGCGTCCGTCCAGCCGATGACCGGCCCTATCGGCGGCATCGCGTTCTACCGTCCGAAGTACGCTTCGGACAAGGGCTCGGTCGCCGCTGGCACCGAGATGAACAAGGTGCTGAACAAGTGGTACAGCTCCAACTTCATCGACGGTGAGCGTGTGCAGGTCGGCGACGGCGCGACCGTCGCGTTCTCCCGCAACCTGGCGTGGCCTCGTCCGCAGTCCGGCACGGTCGTCATCAAGCTCGATGGCGTCATTCAGGGCACCGACAACGGCGCGGGTGCCATCATCCCCGTCGCTGGCTCCGCTCTGGTCGGTGGTTCGGGTTCGATCAACTACCAGTCGGGTCAGCTTGGGCTGAGCTTCGGCACTGCACCGGCGACCGACGCGGTCATCACGTGCGAGTACCGTTACGACAACGAGTTGAACGCTCGCATTCCCGAAGTCCAGCTGGACATCGAGATCAAGAGCATCCAGGCCGAGAGTCGCAAGCTCAAGAGCCTGGCCAGCGTCGAAGCGGCGGACGATCTCCGCAGCCTCTGGGGCCGCAACATCGATGCGGACCTGGTTGCCCAGATGTCTGACGAGATGACGGCCGAGATCGACCGTGAGATCGCGGGCACCGCGCTCAACGCTGTCGAGCCCCTGGCCGTGGTCAAGTGGGACCGCGCGACCGCCAGCGGCATCAGCGATCCCGAGCACCTCAAGTCGCTCGTGATCCGCATGAGCCGTGCGTCGCACATCATCCACCGCCGCACTCAGCGCGCCCCGGCGAACTGGGTCATCACGTCGAGCGAGGTCGCCAGCCTGCTCGACAACATCGACGGCTTCACCGCCGTCGACGAGGGTCACGTCTACCAGGGCGGGATCATCAAGCAGGGCGTTCTCAAGCGGAAGTGGGTTGTCTTCGTCGACCCGCTGTTCCCCGCGAACCAGATGCTCATGGGCTACCAGGGCCCCAGCATCCTCGACACGGGCCTGATCTACAGCCCGTACATCCCCATGGAGATCACCCCGAACTTCATCGATCCGAACGATATGAGCCTTCGTCGCGCGGTTCGCACGCGTCACAAGATCACGCTCACCCGTCCGGAGTTCTTCGCTCGCGTGGAAATCGATAACCTCGTCTAGCGTGAGGGGTTACGTCGGTTAGTCCGACGACACCTACAAAGCAAAGAGGCGTTGGTGAAAACCAACGCCTCTTTCTTTGTGTCTACTCATCTCCATCAGGATAATCCACCAGAGGTCACTAGCGGAGCGGTGCCTGCTGTAAATCGGTCTCACGCTAGACCTTGCATTTTATCCAGATGGAGATAACGTGATTGCTTACACAGCATCGCGGTGAGTAGATGACTTCCATTGGGATAAAGCAAGCCAAGGCGATGCTTGAGCGGCTCCAAGCCGCCGACGCTGCTGCCGTCGCTGCACCTCATATTCGGGAGCTAGCGGACTTCTATCCAGTTCGGGAATTGCCACCATTGGACCCTTATGCAAACTTGCCACCCGAAGTGGACGTGCGGTTGAAGACCAACCGCCCTCCTCGGGGCTCACGAGCCGAGCGCGATCTGGTGGAAGCCACGTTCGCTTGCTACCGCGAGCACGGGTTTCCTTTCCATACCTGGACGCATGAGCGGCTGAGGACGAACGCTGCGCACGTTCGTCAGGCAGACGTGCTCACCGGGCACACGCTCGTGCGCTCGCACGTGGGCGTCGCCGTCGTCTCAGCATTTCATACGAATATGTGGAGGGTCAAGGGGGCGGGTAAACGTTCCGCAATGGAAGCCTACGAAGACGACGACGTCTTCCGCCGAGCCGTCACCAGTCAGGTTCGCACGGGCTCTCAATACCTTCGCGCAGCATCCATTCGGTCGGCGATTCAGCTGCGGGGCGGCTGCACAGTAGTGTCGAACTTCAGACCGGCTGTCGCCAAAGCGCTCTACGAGCACTTCGGTGCAGAACTCGTTGTGGACTTCTGTGCTGGGTGGGGTGGACGATTGTTCGGCGCGTTGTGCTCAGACACTGCCTACGTCGGAATTGACCCTCATACAAAGGCCATTGAGAACAATCGTCGGTTCTTGGAACAGTACCGCGTGAATCATCCAAATCAATCTGTCAGCGCTGACCTGGTTTGGGGATGTGCTGAGGACGTGTTGGGACAGCGCATTTGGCGGCCTGATCTCATCTTGACGAGTCCCCCCTACTTCGACACGGAGGTCTACTCACAAGAGGTGACCCAAAG
>Ga0307379_10013917_pt1 | contig 10406 bp, 8 predicted proteins | sample UN2MG_FD_202237 | JGI IMG/M metagenome (GOLD analysis project Ga0307379, IMG submission 202237) | Soil microbial communities from Risofladan, Vaasa, Finland - UN-2 | ecosystem: Environmental > Terrestrial > Soil > Coastal area > Acid sulfate soil | place: Finland: Risofladan, Vaasa | collected... | reverse complement strand
ATCGAGCACGTTCCAGAGATAGAAGGCCGAGCAAGGCGATGGCTCGCCGGTCTTCCCGCCGGGGACCCGCGGATGATTCTCGACCTCCTTTACATTGAGCAGCGCCTCGGCTGCTGGGCAGGCCCCCTGGACTATGGGGTCACGAGCGGGCCCATGCTGTATCCCTTCTGCCACCGGCGGATCTTTGAGCTCATGCTCGGGCTGCCTGCGGACTACCGCCGGCAAATGCGAATGGCCCGTGATCTGATAGCTCACGAGTGGCCTGAACTGCTGGCCTTCCCCTTCAACTGGCCCATCGGGGTCCGGAAGTACTGGCACTTCGTTAAGCGGCGGGTGCAGTCCATCGGGAAGAAGCTGACCCGCCTCGTCGCACGCGGGCGGTAAAGGATAAGGACGGTAGCAGGCATGGTGAGTGCGTGAGACGCTTACCCAAGGACCTCGCAGACCGGAATTCGGCGGGGGCGGACCGTGGAGTCTAAGCCTGTGGACGCACATGCCCTCACTCGCTCGGCAGGTCGCGGTGCGCTCTGGCAACTCGTGGGGGCTGGCGCTCAGACCGTCATCCAACTCGGCGCCAGCGCCGTCCTGGCGCGCGTCCTGTTCCCCAGCGATTTCGGCATCATGGGCATGGCCCTGCTGGCGCAAAGCCTCGTCGGTCGCATGGGGGCCTTGGGGACCTCGGCGGGGCTCATCGCCAAGAAGGATGTCACCCAGGAGGACCTCTCCACGGCCTTCTGGACAGGCGTGGCCGTCCACGGGACCCTTTTCGCTCTGGCCTTTGCTGGTGCGCCGCTGGCCGCCCTGTTCTTCGAGACCCCCAGCGTCACCTGGGTGTTGCGGGCCATGTCGTTCACATTCCTTTTCACGGCGGCCGGTTCCGTCTCGGGGGCGATTCTCCGCAAGCGCCTCCAGTTCGGTGGCCTGAAGGCCATCGAGGTGGCAGCGTTCGCTCTGCAATCGGCCCTGGCCATCGTCTTCGCCGTCGTGTTCGGCCTGGGCTACTGGTCGCTGGTTTGTGCCATGCTGATCGCGGGCTTCGGCCAGACCGCCGCCGGCATTCTGTACGCCCGTTGGCGGCCGAGTCTGCGCTTCAGCCGGTCGAGTTTCCGCTTCATGTTCCGTTACGGTATCAACGAACTGGGCTCCTCAGTCGTACAGTACTTCCAGTACAATACTGACTACATCCTGGTGGGCCGGATCCTGGGGCCCGGGCTGCTCGGCCTCTACGAATTCGCCTATCGCATCCCGCACATGCTGTTGGATCGCCTGGCGCTGCCGGTCGGGAGCGTGCTGTTCCCCGCTCTCTCGAAGGTCCAGACGGACGATGAGCGCCTGGCGGGAGGGTACATCAAGGCGGCAAAGTACATTGCCATCATCGTCTTCCCGCTCCTGGGGGGTCTGGCGGCCCTGGCGCATCCCGCGGTGGCGGTACTGTGGGGCGAGAAATGGCTCCCCATCGTGCTTCCGCTCCAAGTGCTGTGCCTGAGCGCGGCCATCCGCTGCGTCATGACCTCTTCGGCCGCGATTTTCCTGTGCCGCAACCGGCCGGACCTGCCGTTCAAGTTCGGGCTGGGCCAGATGGCGCTGACGTTTGCGGCCGTGGGGGCGCTCGGGTATGCGTTCGGCTTGAACGGGGTAGCGCTGGGCATGGTGATCAGCACGGGGGCGAGCGTGTACGTGACCTATTTCGCGCTGCGCATGGTCCACTGCCCGTTCCGCCGACTGTTCAGGGCGCTGTGGGGGCCGCTGGCAGCCACGGTAGGGTGCGTGGCCGCCGCCGCCGGCATGCGGCTGTCGGGCGAGGCGCTGCATCTGCCGGATTGGGGCATCCTGGCCTCCTCCGTTCCAGTGGGCGCGCTGGCCTACATCGGCATTCTGGTTGTTTGGTTCCCGGACCAGGTGAAGGAGGTCTGGGCGACCGTTCGGCTGACCCTCGGCAAACCCGCGGTAACGCAACCCGTATCGCACACGTGACACCGTCCAGTGGCTCACGCAGCCAAACAGGCAGCGGCAGTTCGACTAACGTAACGCACGATGGACTCCGATAACGTAACGGACGCTGGACTCCGATGAAGGCGCGGGATGAAAGCCCGCGACCCGGCAGGCAAGCGGGCAATGCGGTAACGGCCCCCTTCGGCTGACGCTGCGGACACCCGGCGCACAGCAGGCGCGATGAGAGGCGTGGCATAGGTGAGTGGCTAGGCCAGTCTGACGTTCACCGCCGGACTCGGCAATGGCTGCGCCCCTTGCACAGGACCGCCTCCGCAATGCGCATCTACTGCTGCGGGCAGAATTCGAGGTTACTGGCGATGCAGCAACACGATACGCCAAGACAGAAGCCAATGTCACCACAGAAACAGCTGGAGTCATATTACACGCAGCCAGAACTGTGGGTGAGGGCCCATTACGAAGGCCGTGGCGAGCAGCGAATGCGAGCTCGCGTCATTGCGGCACTCGTTGATCCCACGGTGAACAGCATCATCGACGTGGGCTGCGGTAATGGGTTCGTTACGGAGCACCTCCGTGCCAGGCACATGGTCGTGGGCATCGACCCTTCTGAGCCCGCCCTCCGTGGTTTCCGCGGAATCAAGGCGGTCGCCAATGGCGGGAATCTCCCATTCCCGGACCGCTGCTTCGATGCGGGCATATGCACAGAGGTTCTCGAGCACCTCTCTCGGGATGCTCAAGCCCGAACAATCAGCGAACTCGACAGGGTGATCATCAGGGACTTGCTGGTCGGGGTGCCTTACCGCCAGGATCTGCGAACGGGCATGGCGGAATGCGTTGACTGTGGGTTGCGATACCACGTGGATTTACATCAGCACTCGTTCAGATCACCCTCAGACGTGTCGCGCCTCTTTCGAGGCTTCCGTACGGAGGCCGTCGTCTTGCTCTGCGAGCGAGACGAAATACGCTCGCGCGTTTTCCGCCATCTACGATGCCTTCTGCTAAGACCGGACGCCTCCTCGTCGTGCGCTAAGTGCCCGCGGTGCGGTTCAGGGAAGACTTTCTCATACGCCAGTGGTCCGCGCAGGTTCCTGCCGTGGCTTCTGAATGGCCTTGCCTGGCGTATGCCAAAGAAGAGAGTGCCACACTGGATGGTTGTCCTCTTGCGGCGCAAGGAGTTCGCTACTGGGTCCTGAGTCGAGCATGCTAATGGCGACACCACGACTAACTATCGCCGGCATCATTCCCGTCTACAACCAGCGGGCCACCCTGGCGGAAGCGGTCGACAGCGCTCTCAACCAGACGCGGCCTGCCGACGAGATCATCGTCGTGGACGATGGGTCGACGGACGGGTCCGGCGACCTCGTGGCCCAGCGATACGGCGACCGTGTGCAACTCATCCGTCAGAAAAACGGAGGCGCCCCTGTGGCATTCAACACGGGAATCCGCGCCAGCCACAGTGATCTCGTCTCGCTCCTCGGCGCCGACGACGGCTGGATGCCCGACCGCATCGAGAAGCAGGGCGCCTTTATGGAGGCCCATCCTTCCTGCATGCTGAGCTTCACGGCAGCGGTTCTGAAAGACGAGGTGAACAACCGGGTTTCCGTCGAGGGCAACGTGGTCGATAAGGAAACGTATCTTCGCAGGGACTTTTTCCAGGAGCGCCTGCTGCCGGCCGGCAATGGCGTCATGGTGCGGCGGGCCGTCTTCGACGACGTGGGCTACTTCGACGAGTCGCTCCGCAAGTGCCAGGACACGGACATGTGGCTGCGGATCATGATCAAGTACGGCTTCGAGCATATTCCCGAGCCGCTGGTCTGGGTCCGCCGCGGGCCGCACCGGACCGAGCCCGACATGTCGAAGTGGTTCAGATACCACGAGTTGTACTTTGCCAAGCACCGGCACACCTTCGGTCGCGGATGGCGTGGACAGATCGTCTGGCGCCGTGGTTATAGCTCGGTGCTCCGCAAGGAGGCGATCTGGTACTTCCAGCACAACATGGGTGGCAAGGCGCTGGCGAAAGTGGCAAAGAGCGTAGTCGTGTGGCCGTTGTTCGACTCGACCGTTACGTTCAAGCGCGGGCTGGAGTGGCTTCTGGGCCCGCAGGTCTATAGCGGGGCGGTGGCGACGTTTCGCAGGCTTCTACGTCGGCCCAGGAGAGAACCGGCTGATGGCAACAGATAACAGACCCTTGCGCATCCTGCACATCTCGGCGCTGCAACTCTGGGCGATGGAGGGCCAAGCCGGCATGTGCTGCCTCGATGAGACGCTGCGCGGCCATCGGCGCGCAGGCTACGAGATCATGGTGATTGTCCCCGGCCACGACCTGTGGGACGAGGGCGCCACGACGCCGGTCCAAGCATCGTCGGCGGAGTTCGAAGTACACATTGCGCCGTGCCGGTACCTGCCCCTGATGAAGCGGTTGCGTTCATGGGTCACGCGGACGTTCGGCGAGGGACACGTGTCATACTTCCTCCGCTGGCCCGTGGGGGTCGGGACGTGGCTGCTGCTGAGCGTGAGCCTGTTCCTGGCAGCGATGCGGGTCCGGTACCGGCGGGGCTGGCGCTTCGACATGGTCTACGCGCATTGTGAGTACGCGGCGCTGGGCGGATACCTCGTCAGGCTCGTCTGTCGCGTACCGAACGTGACGCGCCTGTACGGCACGTTCGCGGCGGACCTCATGAAGAAACCGCTGATCTGTCTGAGATACCCGATTGCGGCCGCGGGTTTCGTGGTCCCCCACAGCCGCCTCATCTGCGCCAACGACGGAACTCGTGGGGACGAGGTGGCACGACGAATGGGCCTGAACCTCACGCGCTTCCGGTTCTGGCAGGACGGCGTCGACCGCCGACCCACAAACCCGGACCTCCGTCGGGAGACATTCCTGAGGACGGCGCCGCCCAACCTGCGCATCGACACCAAGTGGGTCTTGTCATGCTCCCGGCTGACTTACTGGAAGCGGATAGACCGCATCCTCCGTGCCCTGAGCGTCTGCCGGCGGGAAGCCGTGCCGTGCCAATTGCTGATGGCAGGAGATGGGCCTGAGAAGGAGGCCCTTGCCGCCCTAGCCAAGGAACTCGGCATCGCCGGCGACGTGGTCTGGCTGGGCGCAGTGCCCCACGCCGAAGTGTGGGACCTCATGGGCCTGGCCGACATCTTCATGATCACGAACGACGTGACGAACCGCTGTAATCCGCTGTTTGAGGCCATCCGGGCCGGCGTGCCCGTAGTGTCCGTGTGTGATCCCTCCACGGCAGACCTGCTGACGCATGGCGAGAACGCTCTGCTGGCAGACCGCGAGGACACCGAGCAGTTAGGAGAGTCCTTGGCTCGCATATGCACGGACGCCGAGCTGGCAAAGCACATGCGACGTGCCCAGCGCGACCGGGATGCCCTCTTGTGGACGTGGGAGGAACGGATGGACGTCGAAGTCCGCGACCTCGAGGCGCTGGCGCAGGAGTGCGCTGCACGTCGGGCATTCGGCAGCCGAGCCGGCTGCCGGGCGAGTGCTTCGAGGGAGAGCGACTGCTTATGAACCGCCCTCATATCACCATCGTACTCGGGACGCGGCCGGAGGCCATCAAGATGGCGCCGGTTTACCTGAGACTGGCGTCCGATCCCCGGACACGCGTCAGCCTTGTGGCCACGGCCCAGCATCGGGAGATGCTCGACCAGGTGCTGTCGGTCTTCGACATTAGGCCAGATATCGACCTCGACCTGATGCGGCCGGACCAGTCGCTGGCAGAGATCGCCAGCCGCGTGATCACGGGCGTGCAGGAAGCCTTGGACCGGCTGAAGCCCGACGCCGTGCTGGTCCATGGCGACACCAGCACTTGCCTGTTTGGCGCGTTGGCGGCCTTCTACCAGCGCGTGCCCGTCGGCCACGTCGAGGCAGGTCTGCGGACCTACGACTTCAGCGCCCCCTGGCCCGAGGAGATGAACCGGCGCCTGACCGACCCGATCTGCCGCTGGTGCTTCGCCCCGACCCCGCAGGCGGCTGCTAACCTGCGGGCCGAGGCGGTCCCGGAAGCCGGCATCTTCGTCACCGGTAACACGGTGATCGACGCGCTGTTGATGGCCCGGGAGATGGCCCTGCGCCAGAATCCGTCCATTGAGGGCCTGCCGGAGGGAGCCATCGACGGGAAGCGGCTGATCCTTGTGACCGGCCATCGACGGGAGAGCTTCGGGAAACCCTTCGAGGAGTTTTGCCTGGCGCTGCGAGACATCGCCCGCGCACATGCGGACACTGTCCTTGTGTACCCCGTTCATCTGAATCCCAATGTGAAGAGGCCCGTGCACCAAGTGCTGGGGAAGGAAGATCGGGTGTTCCTAATCCCTCCTGTCGAGTATCTGCCCTTTGTGTCGCTCATGGACAGAAGCTACCTTATCATCACGGACTCCGGGGGCGTCCAGGAGGAAGCCCCTTCCCTGGGCAAGCCGGTGCTCGTCACGCGGGCCAAGACAGAGCGTCCCGAGGCGGTGCATGCTGGCCTTGCCAAACTGGTGGGCACCTCGCGCGAACGAATCGTCGCGGAGACGAACCTTCTGCTGGCAGACCCGCAGGCCTACGCCCAGATGGCACACGGCAGCAATCCTTACGGCGACGGGCGGGCAGCCGAGCGGATAGTCCATACGTTGTGCGAGGCTTTCTGATTGCCGGCTGAAGGGGGGTGGAAGCAGGTAGTATGTTGATAATATCGAATGAATGGCCAACATCCTTTGGCCTATTCCGTACAGGCCTGACTGCGGCGCTACGCTGGGCAGCCCCAGAAAGGACTCGGAACCAGGTCCCTGCGCCGGTGAAGCAGGTGCGCAAGGGGGTATGACGCTTCGCGGAGATAGACGCCATGGCTCTCAAGATGGTGCTGTTCTTGCTTGCGTTCCTGGGCGCGAGCGTCGGAGCCCTTTTCGTGCCGGTGCTGGGGGTTTTGGGCTACATCATGCACTACAGTATCGGGCCGGAGGGTCAGTGGTGGAACGCGCCCCTCCGGCCCATCGGGCTTCGGTACTCGCTGACGCTGGCGGCGTGCACCGCGATCGGCATTGCGCTGCACTACAAGCGACTGCGCTGGCGCAAGCCCCTGCTTCTCGCTCAGGAGAAGCTGATGCTCCTGTTCCTCGGTGTGGTGTGGCTGACCGTGCTGATCAGCGAGCCGACGGAGGGCGCCTACACCATTGTGGACCACCCCTCGGTCAAGATGACCAAGGTCCTGATTTTCGTGCTCATGATGACGCATCTGGTTACGCGGCCGCGCGACCTTGATTGGGTCCTCTGGGCCTTCGTCGCAGGCGCGCTTATCCTCGGCCTCCAGGCATACGCCACACCCCGCGTGGCCTTCGCAAGCGGACGTCTGGAGACCGTCGGCGGGCCGGACTTCCGGGACTCCAATGCCTTGGCGGCCTACCTCGCCGCTATGCTGCCGTTGATCGGCGTGCAGTTCCTGCGAAGCGGCTGGAAGGGGAAGCTGTTCTGCCTCGTGGCAGGCGTCTTTGCGTCCAACGCGATCATCCTTGCCCGCAGCCGAGGCGCCATAGTGGGGCTTGCGGCGGGGGCGGTGGCGGCGATCTTCCTGACGCCGCGCAGATCCCGAGCCAAGATTGCCGCCGGCCTCATCGTGATCGCGCTTGGCGGTCTTTACCTTAGCGACCCGGGGTTTTGGGGAAGAGCCAGCACCATGCGCACGACCCCCGAGGAGATGGACACCTCAGCCAGAAGCCGCGTCGAGATCTGGGAAGGCGGCATGCGGATGCTTGCGGCCAACCCGCAGGGCGTCGGAGCGGGCAACTTCCAGCAGGAGATCGGACGTTATGCGCCGAAGCACCCGAACCGAGACGCTCACAGCACGTACCTGCGCTGCGCGGCCGAGCTCGGCCTCGTCGGAATCGGCCTCCTTCTGGCGCTGCTCGCCAACGCGGTTGTCCGCCTGGGCAGAGTGGTCAGGCAGTCCGCCGATCTTCTAGTGCCGGAAGGCACCCGCCTTGCCTATGCCAGCTACGGGCTTCTGCTAAGCCTAATCGTGTTCGCAGTAACCGGTATATTCGGCTCACTGATATATGTCGAGGGCTTCTGGTGGATGCTCGCGATGCCGGTCTGCGTGGTCCGCGTGTATGACAGCATTTGGGAGGATCTCCGGACCCTGGAGGCGGAGGTGGCCATACCCCCCGGCCAGCGTGCGCGGCGACCAACGACGGCGGCCCGAGCGTCCACCGTTGGGGGTGCGGCCAATGCTGTGTGACACTGGTCTGCGGCAAACAAGGCCTGAACAGTTTCCGCAAGAAGTGCCTGTGCTTCTGGGGAGTACCTGGAATGAGTGGCGGGATGACGATCACCCGGTCGACGAGCCGCGGTGCGGCCGCAGGATCGGGTGAGGAGAGCAGGAGTTGCGGCCCCATATGAAGAAGAGGGTGTCCGGAACTCAAGATGGTCAGTCGCCAAGTGCCAGCGGACTACACTGCTGCCGAGAAATGAGCCATGCACGTTAGATCGACCGTCCGAGGGGTAGTTAGTGCACTTTACAGCTCGGCTTGGCCGCTCCTGCGGCCGAACGGGTACATGGGCCGTCTCAGGGCCGCGATGCGCGCGCGGACCGGCCTCGAGTGGACGTCGCCTGGCGAGGTTTGGGATCGTCAGAAGACTAGACTGAACGCCCTGCTCGCCACCGCGGCCCAACACGTCCCCTATTATCGCCGTCTGGCGGCCGAAGCTCGAATGCCGACAAGAGTCGACCGGCCCGAGGACCTTACAGCCGTGCCGGTGCTGACGAAAGCAATCATACGGCAGGAAGACGAGGCTCTCCTGGCGGACAACTTCCCCCGCAATCTCATGTACCGGAACGCCACGGGCGGCTCCACGGGCGAGCCCCTGCACTTCTGGAGCGACCACACCGCCGTTCTCCTCAGCAACGCAGGCGAGGCTTGGGCAACCACCGTGGCCGGCCTCAGACCGGCCAGCGCCATGGCGTTCCTCTGGGGCGCGGGCCGCTTCGAGCCGTCGACGCGGCAGGACCTCAAAGAGAGCTTCCTGCGGTTCATCACGAACCGCCTGTTTATCGACTGTTTTCACATGAGCGAGGATGACCTGCGGCGCGCGCACATGCGGCTGAGCCGGTTCGAGCCCGATGCGTTGGTGGGCTACTCGAGTGCGCTGGTTGAACTGGCCGCGTTTCTCCGCCGCGAGGGGCTGCGGCCCGACTACCCCCGCAGAGCGGTGCTGAGCGCCGCGGAGACCCTCGACGAGGTCTCCCGCCAGATCCTCGAGCAGACCTTCGGCGTACAGGTGTACGATCGATACGGCTCGCGCGAAATCGGCCTGATCGCCATGGAGTGCGACCGGCACGAAGGCCTCCACATGGACTGCGAAAACGTCTTCGTTGAGCTGGCCGATGACCCGGACGGCTCGGGGATGCGGCGAATCCTCGTGACCAAACTCAACCAGTTCAGCATGCCCTTCATCCGGTACGACATCGGAGACCTGGCGGAGGGCCCGCTGTCGGTCTGTTCCTGCGGGCGAGGCTATCCCGTGCTGAAGAGGATTGTCGGCCGAGTTACCGAGATGATCCGCCTGCCAGGCGGCGGCTGCCTCCCTGGCGAGCTGTTTCCCCATCTCTTCAAGGACTGCGGCATCGCTTCGTATCGGGTTGTGCAGGCGGCCGACTACTCGCTCGACGTCGCGCTGGTCCGGACGCCGGAGCAGACGCCGGAGCAGGATGCGGCCCTGCGGCGGATCATCGCGGACCGGGTCGGCCCGACCGTGCCCGTGCAGATCCGCCACGTCGAGACCATCGACCGTTCCGCCACGGGGAAACTCCTGCCTGTGATCAGCCACGCGCCCAAGACGCCGCGCCGCGCGGAAAGGAAACTGACGTGATGCGCAACTGGGTCGCTCTGGCACGGTGTCGCGGCTCCTCGGAGGCTCCGTATCCGCCTTTCCCCTTTGCGCCGTCCGAAGCCTACCCCGAGTTGGGTAACGCGGAGATCGGCCCCGCCAACCCGGTCTACGCCGCCGTTCGGCAGTCGCTCGCTCTCCTCGGACTTGACCGGGAGAACTTCCACGCGCCGGCATGGAACCCGCTTGGCAAGTTCATCCGGCCGGGCCAGCAGGTCCTGATCAAGCCCAACTGGGTCCTGCATGCGCACGCCAGCGGCGGAACCATGGACGGCCTCGTCACCCATACGAGTGTCCTGCGCGCCGTGCTCGATTACGTCCTCCTGGCCCTCAGGGGGCGCGGGCGAGTCATCATCGGCGATGCACCCATCCAGTCAGCCGATTTCGGCCGGCTGGCGGAAGCCATCGGCATCACTCGCCTTTTGGGTCGCCTACAGACACGAGGGGTGGACATAGCCGTCTGTGACTTCCGGGAGAACACTTGCGAACTCGACCACCACGGGCGCGTCCTCGGCCACCGCCGCCTTCCTGGCGGCCCCGACCGTTGCGCGACCGTCGACATGGGCGTGCAAAG
>Ga0307379_10013915_pt1 | contig 10406 bp, 6 predicted proteins | sample UN2MG_FD_202237 | JGI IMG/M metagenome (GOLD analysis project Ga0307379, IMG submission 202237) | Soil microbial communities from Risofladan, Vaasa, Finland - UN-2 | ecosystem: Environmental > Terrestrial > Soil > Coastal area > Acid sulfate soil | place: Finland: Risofladan, Vaasa | collected... | reverse complement strand
AGCAGACGCTGCCCCGCGGGACGGTCGAGGACGTGCGGCGCGAGACGCGCAAGCTGCTCGAGATGGGGCGCGCCGGTAGCTACGTGTTCGGTCCGGCCCATGCCGTGGAAGGTGACGTGCCGGTGGAGAACATGCTGGCGTTCATCGAGGAAGTGCAGAAGCAGCCGGGGTAGGGCAGTGATCAGTGACCAGTAACCAGTGATCAGTGATCACTGATGACACGACAAAGAGGTTCACACCATGGTATTCAGTTCGCACCTTTTCATCTTCTACTTCCTGCCGCTGACGCTGCTGGTCTACTACCTGCTGCCGATGCGCGGGAAGCACATCTCGCTGACCCTGTTCAGCTACGTCTTCTACGGCTGGGCGAACCCGTGGTTTGTGTTGTTGATGATGTTCCAGACGGTCGTGGACTGGCTCGTCGGCATGACCCTGGCCGACCTCTGGGGCAAGCCGGCGACGGCCGAGATCCCGCTTCTGGATCCCAAGGGCAAGCGCACGCGCCGGCAGAAGCTCGCTCTGGCGGCGGGGCTCATCTCGAACCTGTGCATGCTCGGCTTCTTCAAGTATTTCAACTTCGGGCTCGAGAACTGGAACGCGGCCATAAATGCCGCCGGGTGGGACGCGGCGCGCTGGGACACGACGCTCCGCATCACCCTGCCGTTGGGGATCAGCTTCTACACGTTCCAGTCGATGAGCTATGCAATCGACGTCTACCGCGGCGACGCCAAAGCGATCCGCTCGATCCTCGACTACATGTGCTACGTTGCGATGTTCCCGCAACTGGTAGCGGGGCCAATCATCCGCTTCCAGGACGTGGCAAACCAGTTCATGGTGCGGACGCACACGATCGAGAAGTTCGCGCGCGGCGTGGCCTTCTTCGCCCTGGGCCTGTCCAAGAAGATCCTGCTCGCCAATGCGTGCGGCAAGGTGGCGGACACGGTCTTCGACGCGGGTGGGGCCGCGACGCTGGACGCATGGTACGGCGCGACGGCCTACGCCTTCCAGATCTACTTCGACTTCAGCGCGTATTCGGACATGGCGATCGGCCTCGGACTCATGCTGGGCTTCGTCTTCGCCAAGAACTTCGATTCCCCCTACCACAGCCACTCGATCACCGAGTTCTGGCGGCGCTGGCACCTCTCGCTTTCGACCTGGCTGCGGGACAACCTCTACATCCCCCTGGGCGGCAACCGCCTGGGCGAGGTACGGACCTACATCAACCTCGGCATCACCATGGTCCTCGGCGGCATGTGGCACGGTGCGTCCTGGAACTTCGTGATCTGGGGCGCCATCCACGCAGGCATGCTCGCCTTCGAGCGTACGCAGGGCAAGGACAGCATCTACGCCCGTCTGCCCGGGCCCCTGAAGACCGCCATCACTTTCGTGATCGTGGTCTTCGCATGGGTCTTCTTCCGCGCCAGGGACCTCACGGCCGCCGTGAACTACTGCAAGACCATGCTCGGCTTCGGCGCCGCGCACGGCGGGAGCGATCTGCTGGCCGGCCTGATCTACCAACCGTACTTCCTCTTCAGCTTCGTGCTCGCCGCGATCGTCGTCTGGAGCTGCCCGCAGACATGGGACTTCACGCGCAAGCTGACCTGGCCCAAGGCGATCTTCGCCGCGTCCGTGCTTCTGCTCTCGCTCGCCCTGATGGAGACGCAGGCGTTCAATCCGTTCATCTACTTCATCTTCTGATCGGCCAAGAGCCGGGAGACGCGCATGTCCGACGGAAAGTATCAATCGCGTGAGGAGATGGCCAGGATCGAGATCGGGCAGACCGAGTCGACCCGGCCGATCAACTGGTTCCTGACTCTGTTCTTCCTCGCCGTGATCGCAATCGTGCCGCTGGTGCAGGTCGGCCGCGAGTTCGCCGCGATCCGCGTGGGCAAGAAGACGGGCCGTGCCATGCCCCAGAGCCTCGACGTCTTCGCCTTCCTCCGGCCAAGCGGCGCCGAACTGAAGTCGATTGTCGAAGCGAAAAACGGCGCGTTCGCCGCTTGTCGGGAGGTGAACAACCGGATGCTACGGGACATCCAAGGCTACGAAACGAGCCTGAAGGAGCAGGACGCCCTGATGCAGTGGGTGATCCCCCGCATGCAGATCCCGGTCACGGTATGGCTGGAGGGCGGGAACGAGGACGCCTACTGCGGCCGCGACGGTTGGCTGTTCTACCGCAGGGACATTGACTCGCTCACCGGCCGGGGCTTCCTCGATCCGGCGGTCATGGCGCGGCGTGCCGCGGGCGGAAGCGAGCTGAAGACGCCGCCCCAGCCCGACCCGGTGAAGGCGATCCTTGATCTGCGCGAGCAGCTCGCGAAGCGCGGCATCGCGCTAGTCGTCGCGCCCGCACCGGTCAAGCCCTCGATCTATCCGGAGCGGCATTCGGCACGCTACGAGGGCCGGAGCGGGGCCGTGCAGAACCCCTCGTTTCCAGCCTTCGTCGAGCGCATGGCCAGGGAGAACATCGCCTGCTTCGACGCTGCACCCATCCTGTTGCAGGCCAAGGCGGCTGTGCCCGGCCGGCCGCTCTACCTCAGGACCGACACGCACTGGACGCCCGAGGGGATGGAACTGGCGGCGAAGGCCCTTGCCGAACTCGCGCGCAAGACGGTTTCTCTGCCCCCGGCCACGGATCGCTTCACCGCCGTTGCGAAGAAGGTCACGGACCTCGGCGACGTCGCCATGATGCTCAAGTTTCCGGCCGAGTGGAAGGTCTTCGCGCCCGAGACCGCGACCGTGAGGCAGGTCATGGACGGCGGACAGCCCTGGCGGCCGGACGCACAGGCTGAGGTCCTGCTCCTGGGCGACAGCTTCGCCAACATCTTCTCGCTCGGCCCGATGGGCTGGGGCGAGGGCGCCGGGCTCGCGGAGCACCTCAGCCTCGCCCTCGGACTGCCGGTCGACACAATCACCCGGAACGACGCCGGCAGCTTCGCCACGCGCGAGATGCTCGCAAGGGACCTGCAGCGCGGGAACGACCGCCTCGCCGGCAAGAAGCTCGTGATCTGGGAGTTCGCCTCGCGCGAGCTCGCCTGCGGCGACTGGAAGCTGATTCCGATGGCGCTCGGCGAGAAACGCGAGGCCGGGATGTATGTGCCGGCAGCGGGAAAGACGATGGCCGTCCGCGGCGTGATGCGCGCGGCTTCGCCGGCGCCAAAGCCGGGCACGGTCCCGTACAAGGACCACATCATCATGGTGCATCTCGCCGAGCTCGAGTCGGCGGACGATCCCGCCGCGGACGGCAAGGAGGCCGTGGTCTTCGTCTGGAGCATGCGCGACAACGTCGCGTCCCCGGCCGCGCGCTGGCGCCCCGGCGACGCTGTAACGCTGCACTTGCGGCCCTGGACCGAGATGGCCGCAAAATACGACGCCATCAACCGCAGCGAGCTCGAGGACGAGAACCTGCTCCTTGCTGAGCCGGCGTGGGGAGAGTAAGGGGAAGGAAGCTGGAACCGGGAACGAAAGACTGACGAACAGTAAGAAAGGACCAAACCATGCGTAACCGAACGATCTATAGTCTCTTCATCTCGTTCTGCTGCATCACTACCTTCGCCGCCGTCGGCGAGGAACCGGGAGCGGCGTTCCGCGCGGAATGCGCGAAAAAGGCCGCCACCGGCGATGATATGGCCATTCCTGGCGCGGACGGCTGGCTGTTTCTGCGCGCGGAGTTGCGCCACATCGGCGTGGGCCCGTTCTGGGGCGAGGCCGCGGCCAAGGTCTCCAAGGCCAGTTCGCCCGAGAAGGCCGATCCCCTGCCTGCGATCATCGACTTCCACGAGCAGCTGAAGGCGATGGGAATCGAGCTCATCCTCGCACCAGTGCCGTGCAAGGCGCTCGTCTATGCGGACACGCTCGGTGGCCCGGCCGAGGGCCGGGTCGACGCCGTACACCAGGAGTTTTATCAGCAGCTTGCCGCTAAAGGCGTGAAGGTGCTCGATCTCGCCGCGGTGTTCGCCATGGAGAAGACCAAGGGCCCGCTCCTGTACTGCAAGACTGACACCCACTGGTCGCCATATGCCTGCGAGCTGACCGCGAAGCTGATCAAGGAGCGGCTCGGGGCACCCGCATGGCTGCAGGCCAAGCCCGGCGCCTTCACGACCGCGACCGAGAAGCGGACCATCGTCGGCGACCTCACGGACGGCAAGGGCTCCGAGGAACTGCCGGTACGGGTGGTGACCAGCGCGGATGAGTCTGCGCTGGCGGACAAGACCAGCCCGGTCATCCTGCTCGGCGACAGTCATACGCTCGTCTTTCACGCCGGCCAGGAACTGCACGGCACCGGTGCCGGACTGGCGGACCAGCTCGCGGACGAGCTCGGGATCGCCGTGGACGTGATCGGTGTCCGCGGTTCCGGCGCCACGCCGGCCCGCGTCAACCTGCTGCGTCGCGCCAAGGCCGACCCCGCGTACCTGGCGGGCAAGAAGGCCGTGATCTGGTGCTTCGCCGCGCGCGAGTTCACCGAGAGTTCCGGATGGTCGCTGGTGCCGTTCTCGTCCGTCGCCAGGCCGGCTGGCACGGCGCCGTAAACAGCAAGCAAGCCCAAGCAAGGCAGCAAAGCATGGCAACAGTTATTTCCCTCAACTGGCTCTGGCGCGACATGCCGAAGGCCTCGGACATCAGCGACCGCAGCGGGCTCTATGCGGCCGACGGCAACCGCCTGAAGCCGTGGGGCCGGAGCTACGCGCAATGGGCCGAACAACTCCAGGCGACCCCGCCCTGCCGTGCGAACGCCCGCCGGGTGGTGGACCTGGCGATCTATTGCGGCAAGCAGCAGTTCAGAGTTACCGGCTTCACCGCCTGCGGCGCGCCGAAATATGACCTGACAAGACCAACCACTATGCCGATCGCCGGCATGGGCTCCGCCGATGGGCGATTCGTCTTCAGCCAAGGTGATTACGGCGCGAACAACGCAAAGGAGTACTGCATATGAAGAGCGCGCGAATACTGGTTCATGTTCTGGGGCTCATTCTCCTGGCGTCGGCATCGGCTCGAGCTGCCGGCCCAGGTTTCGCTGAATTCGATCGCCGGGCACGGGAAGGCGACGCGCTACGCGTGGTCTTCTTCGGGGCGTCACTCACGTGGGGCGCCAACGCAACAGATCAGGCTCTCTCATCCTATCGCGCGCAAACCAAGGAGATGCTGGAGGCACGCTATCCCAAGGCCCGATTCCTGTGTTATGACGCCGCGATCGGAGGGACCGGTTCGCCGCTCGGCGTGTTTCGGCTCGATCGGGACGTGCTGGCCCGCAAGCCGGATCTCGTGTTCCTCGACTTCAGCGCGAACGACGACAACTGGAACGGCAGCCCCGAAGCGTTTGCGTCCTATGAGTCGCTGATCCGGCGCATCATCCTGGAAGCGAGGGCTCCGGTGGTGCCCGTCCTGTTCCCCTTCCGCTGGGAACAGGAACCCGCCGTCAAGTCCGGCAACACCGACCACCTCGGTGGCCTGCGGCAGCGCAAGGTCATTGCCGCCGCTTATCACGCGCCGGTCGGCGATGCGGTGGAACTGATCACGCAACGCGTCAAGGCCGGCCAGGCGACGCTGGAACAGATCTGGGACACCGACGGCGTGCACCCGGGGGACTTCGGCTACCGCCTCTTCGCGGAAGCGGCCTTTGCGGCTTTTGAGGAAGGCGTCAAGAGCAAGGCGACCTGCGTCGTCCCGGAAAAGATGCTGCATGCCGATGCTTTCATGACGAACTCCCGCGTGCGCCTGGCGGATCTGTTCGGCGCAGACGGACTTCCCAAGGGCTGGCGCGTCGGCAAGCCGGGCCTGACGGCCGGTTGCCACGACCAGGTGATGTCGCGCTGGCTCGACAGCGAGGTGATCGCCGGCAACCGTGTCAAGAGCAAGGATGACAAGGGGAAGGACATTGTCACCCCGGTCGTGGCCGAGCGTCTGGTCGTCAAGGTCAAGGCGCGCTACGTGCTGCTGTTCGGCGAAGCCACGGTCGCTTCCGGCGGCTATCACGTGTGGATTGACGGCAAGCTGCATCTCTATACGCCCGACGGCAAGAAGGAAGCGACGGGGCTGTATGACATCGGCGCCATGGGCAAGCGCTTCAACGCCAACTGGAACTACCACCAGAAGATCGCCAACGATCTCGATCCGGCCGTGGAGCACACCATCGAGATTGAGCCGGTCTTCGCCGATGGCCAGGAGCAGGAACTGCGCTTCGAGAGTGTCTGCGTTGCCGGCGGTGCAGCCACCGTCCAGCGGGTGCCAGCGCCAGCGGCGAAGTGAGGTACAGGGTGCGTGGCCTACTCATCGGTTTCGCTCTGCTGTGCGGAGCATCGCTGATAACGAGTCTCACGACCTATAAACAGAGTGACGGATGGCACAAGCCGCCACGTAATCAGAAAGGAACGATCCATGCATCCCATGAGTGACCTGGTGTTTGCACCACACAAAGAGACCGGCAAGATCATGTCGGTCAAGCTGTACGGCGAGGAGCTCCTGGACCCGCAGTCGCCCTGTTCCGCTGAACTGCTGGTCAACGGGCTGCCGCTCAAGACCCGGCTCTACCCGGTCCCGGGCAAGGAATCGGATCCTCAGGGCGGGCAGGTCCGCCTCAAGGGCGAGCGGTTCGTGGATCATTTCTCGGGCTGGGGTCTGGTGGTGTCCCGGACCATGGGGGCGCGCACCTACATGAAGCACCCCTGCTTCGGCATCCACTACAAGGTGCGGCGCGAGCAGGCGGACATGACCGACCTGCCGTGCCCGGGGCCGGGGGGCCCCGTCATCGAGGCGCCGCTCCACGTGGACACGTTCACGCCACTGCCCCTGAACTGGAAGTTCTGGGGCGACGACACGCGGATGATCTTCCACTCCGCGCATTCGAGCGGCCCCGTCGACGAGTTCGGCCACGCCGGCTACGAGAACGACACGCCGGAGAACGCCAAGAAGTTCATGCAGAACGTCTGGCGCCGGATCTATCCCGGGGTCATGACGATCCACGGCGGGGTCTACTACAACATCAAGACCGGCCACTGGCTGGCGATCACGTGCCGGCGCCCGCAGGTCGGCTATATCCTGAACATCGAGAACGCCGGCAGGGGAGTCACGTATGACTTCACCTTGCATGCTCCGTTCGGGCTCGGGGAAGCGCTGACGCTGCCCGAGATCAAGATCTATTGCGGGAAGACCTCCGCGGAGATGTGGTCGTTCCTGGCCGACTACGTCACGCTCTACTATCGCGACACTCCGGAATGGGTGTTCAAGACGCTGCGGGGCGAAGGGCTGGCGTGGAACAACCAGCCGACCTGGACCGAGCAGGCGGATTACTGGGAAAGACGGCTGGCCTCGGGCGAACTGAGCAGCATCGGTTACAGCATGGTGACGAACCGGCCGGCGTTGAGCGGATGCACGCCCCTGGGCTACGAACCGGATCCGAACCACGGGAACCTGGACGAGTTCAAGCGCATGTGCCGGCGGCTCACCGACAAGGGCGTTCCCCTGCTGATCTGGTTGAGCCACAGCGGGCTCATGTATCGCGGCGGAGTGGACATCGACGACGACTGGTTCATCCGCGGGATCGACGGCCGGATTTGCGCGTCCTGGGGCAGTGCCGACAATCCGGACCTGGCCCACATCAACCCCGGACATCCCGGCTACATCGAGTACACCAAGAAGTGGATCCGCTTCTACATGAAGGAATGCGGCGCCAAGGGCATCTTCTTCGACTGCCTGGGCTGGGTGTTCCCGCCGGACTTCAGACCGCGTTCGTTCATGCGCTATCCCGGCGACACCAACCGCATGGCCATCAAGTTCATGGATGAAATTGCCGTGTGCGTCAAGGAGTGCGACCCCGAAGGCGTGTTCTTCGGTGAAGGCTCCTCCTTCGATGCGCCGATCGATCTGCTCAGCGTTAATTTCAATCCGGTTCGCGCAATCGATGGCCGGGGGCCCCGCGACTTCCTGCTCGAGCTCAATGCGCACGGGTCCAAGCGGATCGTCCTCGACCAGGGGGCGCTCTTCTCGGTGGCCGCGGGCATGGTGGCCATGCTGGAAGGGCCGGAGAACGCGGCCAAAAACCGCTACCTGACCCGCCTGCTGAAGGAGAAGGGCGGATCGCGCGCCTTCACGATTCTGCACGGCGAGCTGGCCGTGCTGGAAGCGGAGTCGCTGCTCGTGGTCCCGAAGATTTGCGGGTGCCATCCGGCGGACAAGATTCCGGACGTGGTCCTCACCGGCACGTGGAGCACGGTGACGACCCTGACCGAACAGACCGACGGGACCACGATCAGCATCCGGGCCGACGGCAAGTTCCCCGCGGTGCCGGCTGGCATCTACAAGATGGCATAAGAGACGAAACCCCATGCATCATCGCGAACGCACAATGCGGAGATCCGTATGAACACAGCTCGAATTCTGACAGTGGTATGCGTGGCTGCCCTGCTCATGGCCGGAAGCGCCGCGCTCGCCGCCGAGCCGGCGCAGGGCAAGAGCGCGCCGGCGCCAGTCCAGGGCATTGCGGCGAAGGTGCTGGCACTCACCGGCGCCGAGACGCGGATCGTGTGGCTCCGCCACAAGCAGTGGGAGACCAACAAGGGCAGTGTCGACGGCGGCGTCGGCTATTCGATCATGGCTTTCGATACGGGCGGGAAAGGCGAGCGCGAGCTGGTCCCCGAGGGCGAGATCTACAACCCGCTCATTTCCCCGAGCGGCCGCCGCGTGATCTACAGCGCGACGACGGACGGGAAGCTCCAGATCCATGGCGTGGACTGGGACGGCGCGAACAGCCGCATTCTGGGCGACGGTTTTGCGATGTGGACGTGGCGCGACCCGGCGACGGGCGTCGAATGGGTGTATGTGGGCGATTCATTCTACGCTTCCACGTTCATCGATCGCTTCCAGCTCGACAAGCCGGAGACCCGGGAAAAGGTTTACACGGGCCGCCTTTCGCAACACTTCTCCCTGTCCGCCGACGGCACGCGCGCGGTTGGCGAGTTTCCCTGGCCCAATGCCGGCATGCTCTACTTCCGCACAGGCCAGGTGGACCGCAAGAACTATCGCGACGGCTGCAACAGCTATATCGCGCCCGACAATTCATATCTGGCGACGATAATGGCCGGCTCGCACGACCTGGTGACGCTGTATCGGCCGGACGGCAGCAGCCGCGATGTCAGATTGATCCCGCCCGGTCTCAAGCCTTTGAAGAACGGCGGCAACGGCTGCATGTGGAATCCCAAATGGGCGTCCGATGCCCGCCACATGGTGGTTGCCGGCCCATTCAAGAATCTCGGGCCCGACCGCGCCGACATCTGGCTGGGCCAGTTCGCCGACGATTTCAACTCGATCGCGAAATGGGCGCAGGTGACCGACAACGACTACCTGGATGTTTACGCCTACGTCTGGGTCGATCCGGAGCTGGGCCAGTATGCGGGCGAGGCGCCTTACACGCTGGCGGTACCTTCGGCCCTTACCGGCATGGGCAACTGGCAATGGACGTTTGGCGACGATACCAAGGGAACAGAAGGCAAGCACACCTACAGCAAGGCCGGTACCTACGCGATCACGGCCAAGCAAGGCGACCGCACGCTGAAGGGAACGGTCCGCGTGGCCGAGCGGGTGGCGCCGAAGCTGCTCTCCGCGGTGGCGTTCGATGACCGTCGCGTGCTGCTCACGTGCAGCGAGCCGGTCCAGGCGGCGAATGCCAAGGTGACGCTGGCAAGCGGCACAGCCGCCACGAAGCTCTCCCTCGACAGCGAAGGCCGCGGGATCATCGCCGAGTTTGCCGCTCCCCTGACGGCGAAGGAGACCCTGACGGTGACGGGAGTGACCGACTGTGCCCAGGCGCCCAACGAGATGGCCGCGGCGAAGACGCAGGTCGTCCTGCCCGACTGGCCGAGCAATCGTACCGGCGTGTCCTATCTGTGGAAGAACGCGCGGTCGCGCAACTTGATCTTCGACGAGCAAATCGGGCTTCCGATCACCTGCGCGCTCAGCGGGTGGATTGCTCATCACCCCCCGATGCCGGCGCGCGTCAATCGCTTCGGAGCCGTGTTGGCCGCGGGCGACATGGGGTTCGAACTCAGCCCCGGCTCCCCCGACCGCATCATGGGGGGCATCCACAAGGCAAAACAGTTCAGCTTCGAGATCGTGGTGGCGTCCGCCGATCTCGCACAGACCAAGGGCAATGACGACAAACCCATCGCCATCGTTGACTGGGGCTATGGCTGGCGCAACGGCATCTTCTGGCTCTTCCAAGAAAAGGACAAACTGCTGGTAGGCCTCTCCAAGTCGTGGGGCGATCCGAAGCCGGAGGTGTTTGAGATGGCCACGTTGCCCGACACCAAGCCCCACCACGTGATCGTGAGTTGGGCTGAAAAGCGGCTCGCGTTCTACCTCGACGGCAAGAAGGTGAAGGAGATCGATCCCTCGCCGGCTCACCTCATCATGCC
>Ga0307379_10013914_pt1 | contig 10407 bp, 8 predicted proteins | sample UN2MG_FD_202237 | JGI IMG/M metagenome (GOLD analysis project Ga0307379, IMG submission 202237) | Soil microbial communities from Risofladan, Vaasa, Finland - UN-2 | ecosystem: Environmental > Terrestrial > Soil > Coastal area > Acid sulfate soil | place: Finland: Risofladan, Vaasa | collected... | reverse complement strand
GCGGCAAGTGCTGGAGGGACTTCCACAACGGCATCCCCTGCGTCCAGTTCTACAACGTCTCCTTCGATTTCTCGACGCCGTTCTGGGTCTACGGTTCGGTCCAGGACCAGGGCACTTACCGCGGCCTCATCCCTCTCCAGCGGCCCACGACGGGCGCTCCGACCGGGCGTCGGCGTTTCGGCATGGCCCAGCCCAAGTGGGAGACCGCGCCGGGCGGCGAGGGGACGCTCATCGGAGTCGATCCGACGGATCCCAACACCGTCTACTCCTCGTCTTTCTACGGCCGGCTCGAACGCTCCGAATACAAAAACGGGCAATGGACGAGCAAGGAGATCTATCCGAAGGCGGCCGAGGGCGAGCCGGCACACCGCGGCCAGTGGCTGGCGGCGACCATGCTTTCACCCCATAACCCGCAGGTCGTCTATCACGGCTTCCAGTACCTCTTCCGGTCCATGAACAAGGGCGAAACCTGGGAGAAGATCAGCCCCGACCTGACCTACAACAATCCCGCGGAGCAGGGCAAGTGGCCCTACGCCATCCCCTTCGCCTCGATCACCGCGGTCGACGAATCGCCGTTCAAGTTCGGCCTCCTCTACGCGGGCACGGACGACGGCCGGGTCTGGGTGACGAAGACGAGCGGCGACAGCTGGACGGAGATCACGGCCGGGCTCCCCTATAACAAGCACGTCTGGAAGGTCGTCGCCTCGAAGTACGACCCGGCCACCGTCTATGTGACGCTTATCGGCCGCCACGACGACGACTTCAACCCCTATATCTTCAAGTCCGTCGACTACGGCAAGACCTGGGTCTCGATCGCCGCGAACATTCCCGGCGGCCCGGTCAACGTCGTCCGCGAAGACCCGAAGAAAAAGGACATCCTCTATGCGGGCACGGACACGGGCGTTTATGTCAGCCAGGACGCGGGCAAGACCTGGAACGTCCTCGGCGGCGGACTCCCGACGAGTTATGTCTGGGACATCGCCATCCACCCGCGCGACAACGCCATGATCATCGCCACGAACGGCCGGGGGATGTGGATCATCGACGACCTCGCCCCCGTTCAGAACGCGGCCAAATAAGCCGGCTGAGCCGGCTCGAACGTCCGAGGGACGTCCGCCTCGCGCGGGCGTCCCTTTTTTATTGTTCGAGAATGATGTCCTCGGCCCGGCGGTTCCTTTATCGGGCCGCGGATGTTACAATGCCCGCATGGCCAACGTCGTCGGCATCATCATGGCCGGAGGGCAAGGCAGCCGGCTCTATCCGCTGACCAAGGTCCGGAGCAAGCCGGCCGTGCCCATCGCCGGCCGCTTCCGGCTCATCGACATCTCGATCTCGAACTGCATCCATTCGAACGTCCGCAGCATCTTCGTGCTGACCCAGTTCGCCAGCGAGTCCCTCCACCGCCACATTTTCACGACCTACCGCTTCGACAATTTTCATCGCGACTTCATCACCCTCCTCTCGGCCCAGCAGACCCTCGATAACAGGAATTGGTACCAGGGCACGGCCGACGCCGTCCGGCAGAACCTGACCTTCGTCAAAGACACCGCCGCGCGCGTCCTCGTCCTCGCCGGCGACCATCTCTACCGGATGGACTACCGGAAGTTCCAGGAGTCCCACGAGGCGAGCGGCGCCGATATCAGCATCGCCGTCACCCCTGTCCGGACGGAGCAAGTACCGGAATTCGGCGTCATGAAGGTCAACAGCCGGGGCCGGATCACCGAGTTCTCCGAAAAGCCCAAGGCCGCCGCCGACGTCGACCGGATGATGGTCCCGGAGGATATCTTCAAGAAGTTCGGAGTCGCCGCCGAGGGCCGGACGCACCTCGCCTCGATGGGCGTCTACCTTTTCAACCAGAATGTCCTCCGCGACCTGCTCGCCCACACCGACTACAAGGATTTCGGCCGGGAGGTCATACCCCACGCGATCAGCGAGCGCCGGGTTTTCGGTCACTTCTTCGACGGCTATTGGGAGGACATCGGGACCATCCCGAGTTTTTTCAACGCCCACATGGATCTGACCCGGCCCCTGCCGAAGTTCGACTTCTACGACGAGGACAAGCCCATTTTCACCCACGCCCGCTTCCTCCCCGGCTCCAAGATCCTCGCCTCCGAGGTCGAGAACGCCATCCTCTGCGAAGGGAGCATCGTCAACCGCTCCCGGATCCGGGATTCCATCATCGGAATCCGGTCGCGCATCGGCGACAATTGCCGCCTCGAGCGGACCGTGATCATGGGGGCCGACTATTTCGAATCGCGGGAGGACCAGGCCCGGAACCGGGAGAACGGTGTTCCCGACGTCGGGGTCGGCCGCGACTGCGAGATCCGCAACGCCATCGTCGACAAGAACGCCCGGATCGGCCAGGGCGTCAGGCTGGTCAACCGGAACGGGACGGCCAACGAATCCGCCGAGAATTACGTCATCGTCGACGGCATCATCGTCGTCCCGAAAAGCGCCGTCATCCCCGACGGCACGATCATATAAGCCCCTTTTGTTCAAAGCCCGGTGAGATGAAGAAACACGGATTCGAGGTCCGGCGCCGTCCGGGCTGACCGAAGAAGGCGCCATTCCTTGATCCCGGCATGGGCGATGGCCGTTCCCCGGCGGAGGACGATGAAGCCGTCGGCGATCCGCTCCATTTCGGCCAGCATATGAGAGCTCAGAAGAAGGGTCGTCCCGGCGTCTCTCAGCTCGAGGAAGAGGTTCCGGACGCACTTGATCGATGGCGGGTCGAGGGCGGCAAAGGGCTCGTCGACGACGAGGAGGTCCGGCCTGATGACGAGATTCTGAAGGTAGGCGAACTTCTTGGCGTTCCCGGCCGAGTACGAGCCGGGGCGGCGCCGGAGGAGGGCCGGATCGAAGAGGAGGTCTCCCGCGACCGCCAGGATGCGCGCCCCTGGACCCTTCCCGCTCCCGTTCGCCTGTCCGTCAGATAGCCCCAGGATCGTCCGCCCGTCGAGCCAGGTGAAATAAACCGGTCTGTCGGGCACGTATCCGACACGGCCGGGGGCCACGATGGCGGTCCCCGAGTCGGGCCTGAGGAACCCAAGGAGGATCTTGAGCGTGGTCGTCTTGCCCGCGCCGTTCTCGCCGAGCATGGCCGTGATCGTCCCTTTCCGGAGCTTGAAGCTGACGTCCAGCAGGGCCTGGACCGGACCGAATCTTTTGGACAGCCGATGAGCTTCGATCATGTTCATCTCCTATTTTTTAAGTTCGAGCGCCCGGACCAGCCGATGCTGGACGAAAAGCAATAGGGCGAGCCCCGCCAGGATCTCGGCCCCGTACGCGGCCAGCCGGCCGGATACAACCAGGTTGGGCAGGACGGCGACGAGCCCGCCGAAGAGGAGCTTGGAGCCGATGCCGGGAAAGCGGCCCGAGGCCGCGTAATCGAGGAATCCCGTACGCGAAGTGGCCGAGAAGAGGAGCCCAACCAAGGCGGCCGATTGAGCCAGGAGCAGAACCATCGTATTCGAGCCGGCCCTGAGGAAATAGCTCAGGGTTCCAGCGAGGCCGATATAGTAAAACCCGGCCAGGAGGCCCATCCCGAATTGGGCGGCGTGGATGGGCCTGAATTCGCCCAGGGCCAGTCCCCAGGCCGAAAACAAGGCGAAAAGCAGAAGGACGTAGGCCCCGCCGGCCCCGGCCAGGACGAAGTTCTTCGCCCATAAAAAGCGCCTGAATTTCCCCCCGAGGAAGAGGACGTTTTCAAGGGCCCCACCGTCGATATCCGAGCGGACCATGTCCTGAGCGGCGATAAGAAACACATGGGGAAAGAGAAAAAAGAAGAACTTCGCCGCTGTTTCGTAGGAGTCGCCGAGGCCGATCCAGACGATGACCGCAGGGAAGGCCAGGCAGGAGGCCAAGGTCAGCGGCGACGCGATGAGCCGGCGCCGGGTGACCTGCCAGGTTAGCGGGAAAAGAGCCGTGTTAAGCATCGTTTCAATTCCTCCCGACGGCTATCGGGTTGACCATAGGGATCGTCCCGGTAGACCGCCTCAGTCCCGAGGAGCAGGGTTTTGAAGGGGACGGCGTCCACCTTGTACTTCTTGAACAGGAGCTTCCGCCTATCCAGGACAACGGGCATTGTCCAGGCGTACTTCTCGAGAAAGGCCCGGAGGTCATCCCGCAGTCCGGAAAAGACACCGACCACAGACACGGGCCAACGGCCTTTATCGACGAGGTATCTCGCCTCAAAGAGGTCGTCGTAGCAGATCGGGCAATCCGTCGAGAAGAAGACGAGCAGCACCGGGCCGGGCGAGCTCCGGGACGCCTCTTCGAGCGAGGCGCAAATACGGGTCTCAACGGCGTCCCGGCCCGCGCTCATCGTGCTTCCGGCGAGGATCGCGGCGAGAGCGATGGGAAGCAGTCCGCGCTTCATCGTACGACCTCGAAGATCCTCAGCCCGCCGTCATCGTCGATGGCATAGATCCGTTTTCCCTCGACGATGAAGCGGTGGACGGGACACGGCAGTTCGATGGAAGCGGTCAGGCGCCCCTCCCGGTCGATGACGGACAGGAGCCGGCCCGGCCCGAGGTCCTTCCCCTCCACGGGCGCGGGCGGCGATATATAGAAGAATCCCCGGTCCCAGGCCGCGGCCCAGCAAAAACCGAGGAGACGCTTCTTCGGTCCCTGGAAGGGCAGGTCCAACGGCTGGAAGACGTGGCGCTCGTCGACGAGGATCTTCCCGACGAGGCTCCCGGAGGCTGCGAAGTGGAGGATGCTCCGTTCGCCGCACCGAAAGACGACGAAAAAATCCCCGCCCATGCCGGGGCAGACCAGGATCATGTTGCGGAAGGCGTCGTAAACAGGGTCGGACGAAGCCCGGGCCTCGAGCCCTTCCCAGCGGAGGCGGCCGCCGACGTCGTAGATGTGGAGTATTTTTTCGTCCGCCGTTCGGCCGGTCGGGGTGCTCGTGACCAGGAGCGTTTCCCCGGTTAGGCCCCAGGCCTTGTCCGGCGCGAAGGGAACCGAAAACCCCCCGCGGGGCTCCCCTGTCCGATCAAAAGTCTGGACCCTGTAGTTGAACTTGTCAGCGACATAGAGCCGCCCGCCGATCACGGAAACGCCGGACGGGAAAGAGAGCTCGCCGGGGCCGCGGCCTTTCCGGCCGACAGACCTGTGGAATTCCCCGCCCTTCGAATAAATCTTGACCGCACAGTCCTGAGCATCGACGATGTAGAGATGATCGACGTCGAGGGCCAGGGCGATGGGCCGCCCCAGACAGGCCTCGTCCGCCTCGTTGGCAGGCAGGACGACCTCGACCGTTTTCCATTTCCCGACGCCGGGTCTTTCTACCGCCCGGGCCGCCGTAGAGACGGCCAGCGAGACGCCGAGGACCGCCATGATCAAGCGTCCTTTTCTTCTCATCCCTTTCGCTCCTCCCAGGGGAAAAAATCGAGGGCCCTCGAAAGCGAGGGCCCCCTTTGTCTCCATCACAGGGCCAAGGCGCACTTGCCGAGCGCGATGTCGCAAACCGTCAGGATGAGCATGACCTTGTACCAGGGAGCGTCCAGGTTGAGGGCGTTCACCCGGCAATCCAGGTGGTCTTTGTAGCACTCATTGACATCGTGCGCGGCGAGGGACGTGGGAAAAAAAAGAGCCGCTGAGACGAAAACGAGTCCGGCCAGGGCTAAGACTGCCAGCTTTTTCATCGGCATCTCCTTTCGCCCTCTCCAGAGCAAACGGCGTGCCAGCGGCGAGGAACTCGGAGCGCAGTCCAAGCCTTTGATAAAATTCAGGATGGGATAGGACTCCGGAAGTCGCCGGAAAGACGGGTTGACATCGGACGGGGATGCGCGCCGCGGCGCGTCGCTCGTTATTGACGATCGGCAAGAAACCCGGGCCGGCTATCAGGCCGGGACCAGGCTCATTTCATCATGGGGATCTTGATGCCGTTCCTTTTCGCGCAGGCAATGGCGTCCGGGTATCCGGCGTCGGCGTGACGGACGACCCCCAAGCCCGGGTCGACCGTCAGGACGCGCTCCAAGCGGCGGCCCATCATGGCCGTGCCGTCGGCGACGATGACCATGCCGGCGTGGAGGGACAACCCGATGCCCACGCCGCCGCCGTGGTGGACGGACACCCAGGAAGCGCCGCTGACCGCGTTGAGCAACGCGTTGAGGACCGGCCAGTCGGCGATGGCGTCCGAACCGTCCCGCATGTTCTCGGTCTCGCGGTTGGGCGAGGCGACCGACCCCGTGTCCAGATGGTCCCGGCCGATGACGATGGGCGCGGCCGTCTTTCCCTTCTTCACCATGTGGTTGATGACAGCGCCGAAGCGGGCCCGCTCACCGTAGCCGAGCCAACAGATGCGGGCCGGCAGGCCTTGGAACTTGACGTGTCTGCGGGCTTTGCTGATCCAGCGGGCCAGGGCTTCGTCCTCTGGGAATTCCCTGAGAACGGCCGCGTCGGTGGCGTAAATGTCCTGCGGTTTCCCCGAGAGAGCCGCCCAGCGGAAGGGCCCCTTGCCGAGGCAGAAGAGAGGCCGGATGTACTCCGGGACAAAGCCGGGGATGTCGAAGGCCTTTTCAACCCCCGCTTTACGGGCCTGGCCGCGGATATTGTTGCCGTAGTCGAAGGCCCTCGCCCCTCTTTTCCGGAGATCGAGCATGGCCTCGACATGGGCGCCCATCGAGGCATAGGATCGCCGGATGTAATCGGCCGGGTCCTCGATCCGGAGAGCTAGCGCGTCCTCGTAGGCGAGGCCGTGGGGCACATAGCCGTTGAGCTCGTCGTGGGCCGATGTCTGGTCGGTCAGGATGTCCGGCGTGATGCCCCTACGGACGAATTCCGGCAGGACGTCGGCGGCGTTCGCGAGAAGCGCGATCGAAAGCGGCTCCCCCTTCTTCATGGCCTCCCCGGCCAGGCGCAGAGCCTCGTCCAGGCTCTCGGTCATGACGTCGACGTACTTCGTGTCGAGACGCCTCTCGATGCGGCGTGGATCGACCTCGACGACGATGGCCACGCCGTCGTTCATGGTCACGGCCAGGGGTTGGGCCCCGCCCATCCCGCCCAGGCCGGCGGTCAGGGTGAGCCTGCCCTTGAGCGAGCCGCCGAAATGCTTCCGGGCGACCGCGGCCAGCGTTTCGTAGGTCCCCTGGAGGATGCCCTGGGTCCCGATGTAGATCCAGCTCCCGGCCGTCATCTGGCCGTACATGGTCAAGCCCAGCGCTTCGAGGCGGCGGAACTCATCCCAAGTCGCCCATTGGGGCACGATCAGGGCGTTGGCTATCAGGACCCTGGGCGCTTCGGGGTGGGTCTTGAAGACGGCCACGGGCTTGCCCGACTGGACGAGGAGCGTCTCGTCGTTCTCCAGCTTCTTGAGGCTGGCCACGATGGCCCGGTAGGCCTCCCAGTTACGGGCGGCCTTGCCGGTGCCCCCGTAAACGATGAGCTCTCCGGGTTTTTCGGCGACCTGCGGGTCCAAATTGTTCATGAGCATCCGCAGAGCCCCCTCCTGGGACCAGCCCTTGGTCGTCAGGCGGGAGCCCCTGGGAGCCCGGATGGAGGTGATGCGTTCGTTGTTCGTCAGGGCCATTTCTCGTCTCCTCGAAGGTGTTCCGCCCCTGGAATATACCATACCGCCGGACCGCTTTTCAAAGGCCGGGAACCACTCCCCGGCCGGGCCGATCCGGGGGCAAAATAATGATTGACGAAGGCCGGACAACTGATGTAAATTGATTTCAGGAAGCGAAGAGCTTTTAGCTCTTCCTGTTAGGTCCGGGCCAAGGTTTTAAACGAAGAGGGCAATGATCCAAAAGCGCATTCTCGTTGTCAACCCGTCGTCTGCCGAAGCGGACCGCCTGGCCCGGCTGGCCCAAAAGTTCGGCCCGGCCCGGTCTGAAACCGACCCTGAGGCGGCCATGGCCGTATTCGCCGATGGGGATTTCGCCGTGGTGGTCTTCGACGTCGCCTTCGCGGGGTCTGCGGCCCTCAAATCCATGCTCCATCCCCCTGTCGGGATCCTCCTGACCGGGGTCGACGAGGATATCGTCTCCCGGACCGCCGACGAATGGCCGCCAGGCATCGACGTCGACATATGCCTGACATCTCCCGGTAATCCTCGCGAAATGGCTTTCCTCCGCGCTCTCGGCCGGGCCGTCGAACACGCCAGGCTGAAGACGGAGGCGATCACCCTCAGCCGTTCCCTCAGCCTCCAGGAGACCAAGGTCAAGGATGTTCTCGCCGAGATCCACGAAATCAAGGGCCTGCTCAACACGGGTTTCCTGCACGAAGTCGAAAAGCGCATCGCCATCGAGGCCCGCTACGTCGGGTCCCAGCAGGAGCGCCAGAGGGTCGAGAGCATCCTGCGGAAGATCTACGGCGCGGACGACGTCAGCAGCCTCCTCGACATCATGCCCGAGATCCGGGACATCGTCCAGGCGGAGAGCGTCACCGTTTACATCCTGGAGGAAAACGAGGTCATCGGCCCCTACCTGAAGCCCCTCGTCTGGGACAACGCCTTCCTGGCCCACTCCGACTTCTCCAAATATATCGCCCCGCTCGAGGCCCAGGATTTCGCTGCTTCGGTCGCCCGGTTCGGCCACGGCATCTGCGTCGCCGCCCTCTCCTTCGACAGGCGCCTGAGCAAGCGCTATACGGCCTTTCTCAAGTCCCCGTTGAAGAACCTGCTCGGCGTGCCCATCATGCACGGCCGCAAGGTCATCGGCGTCCTCGAGGTCTACAACAAGACGGCCGCCGGGAAGGCGATCCCCGAGGGTTTTACCCGGGAAGATCAGCAGATCCTCCGCGGCCTCTCCGAGCACACGGCCATCGCCATGGCCAAGCTCAACCTCATCCAGTTCGACCCCCTGACCGGGCTCCTCAGGCCCGAGCCGTTTTTCGAAAAAGTCCTCCAGAAGGTCAACGCCCTGAGCAAGCGGCGCCGCGAAGAAGGCTCCATGGCCCTGGTCATGGGCGACGTGGACTGGTTCAAGGCCTACAACGACCGCAACGGCCACGAAGCAGGGAACAAGCTCCTCAGGGAGCTGGCCCATGTCCTCAAGCTGTCTATCCGCGAGGAGGACCTGATCTGCCGCTACGGAGGGGAGGAATTCCTTTTTTTCCTGAAAGGCGTCGACAGCGTCGACGAGGCGACCCTGCTCACCGAGCGGATCCGCAAGAACGTCGAAGACCACTATTTCGAGCTCCAGGAGTTCCAGCCGCGCAGCAACCTGACCATGTCGTTCGGCGTAACGGTCTCCCCCAAGGACGACGGCGAGCAGCCCGCTCCGCTGACCAAGGCGGACCTCAAGCGCCTGGCCGGCGAGGCGGACCTGGCCCTGGCCGAGGCGAAGGGAAAGTGCCGGCCGGACCTGAAGCCCCGCGGGCTGGCGGACGTTCCTATCGACAAGAATCGCGTCTGCAGTTTCTTTTGGGAAGACGTCACCGAGAAAAAGAAAACGGAGGGACCGGACGCGACCAGCCGTCTCATCCGGGAGAAGCGAAAATACGAACGCTACAACGTCTCGACGCCTTTCCTCTACCGGGAGAACGGCGGCTTCAAGGTCGCCAAGACCGTCAACATCGGCCTCGAAGGGGCGCGGATCGTCTCCGACACGGCCCTCCCCCTGGCCAAAACGCTCGAAACCATCCTTGTCATCGAAGACAAGGCCAACCTCATCCAGAGCGACGTCGTCTATACGGAGAAAGGCGAAGGCGATCCGGGCTTCTATTATTCGGGCTTGAAGTTCAAGGACCTGACCTACAAAGAAATCAAGGGGATCGAAAGCTATCTATTCCATTTCAGGAGAAGGGACGTCCTCCCCTGACCCCCCGTCCGGCCTCCCCGGCCGGATCCTATTCGGTCTCGATCTCCCGCTTGAGCGACTGGAGATAGGCCAGGCGCGGCTCGGTCTTGGCTTGGAAAGCCGTCTTGATCTCCGACATCGCCGCGGAGAAGGAAGCGAACTCTTCGAGGTTGCTCCAATTCTCCATGCTCAGTCTTTCGAGCAGCCGCCGGAGGACCTGGGAGTTGAGGATCTCCTGGGTGTAGCGCGGCAGGGACCAGGAGCTCTTCTCGCACATCTTGATGACCCGCAGAAATAGCGCCCGCAGGCCCTCCTGCCAGTTGATGAGTTCCTGCTTGATGAAGAACTGGTCCTTGGGCGATTCCGTCTGGCCGAGCTTCAGCGACAGCCGCTGGGCTTCTTCCAGGGTCCTGTCCACGGCGGCCAGGATCTTTTCCGGGTCGGCGATGATGACCTTGTCTTTTTGGAAGTAGTGGATCTCGCCGCTGCCGTTGGCGGGTTCCGTTCGGCGGCAGTTTTCGAGGAAGGCGATGAGGTCCTCTTCGGAATCCATCTCGCCGGCGTCCGGGACAAACTCGGGCGCTGGTTCGAGGGCCGTCTCAACGGGTGGCGCCTCATCGGCCGGGATTTCGGTTTTATCCGGGGCGGCCGGCCCGGC
>Ga0307379_10013913_pt1 | contig 10407 bp, 21 predicted proteins | sample UN2MG_FD_202237 | JGI IMG/M metagenome (GOLD analysis project Ga0307379, IMG submission 202237) | Soil microbial communities from Risofladan, Vaasa, Finland - UN-2 | ecosystem: Environmental > Terrestrial > Soil > Coastal area > Acid sulfate soil | place: Finland: Risofladan, Vaasa | collected... | reverse complement strand
CTAAATATTTTTTAATGTCAACTCCTTTAAGAGCTTCAAATGCTATGGTAGCATTTTCAGTATCTGAAGAACGTAGCATGTTCAACAAATTCTTTGTTTCTACTTTATCAAAAATCATATTATTCTTCTATTTTAGCATTATATAATTCTTCATGATACTCTTTCCACATTGCCATAGGTACTCTATAATATGCAGGATCATTTGGAATTGACACTTCACCTGAATCATAATAATTAAATGCAGCATTATAATCAGGATGTTGTTCAAACCAGATAGCAGATGCTTCTCTAATTTTAGAATACCATTCTTCTTTTCTTTCTTCTGTCATTAGTCTTTAATTTCAAAAGTTTTAATCATAAGTTCTTTGTCAGTTTTAAATAACTCTACAGCTTTTAAAAAGCCAGCTTCATAAGCTTCTTTTACTTCTTCATATCTTTCATATTTAGAAATATCATCTCCTTTTTCCATTTTATGTTTTGAGACAGCATATTCATCTGCTAATCCCCAATAATTAATTATTTTTTCCATCAGTCTTCTATTTTTAAAGTTTTAATTGCCCATTCTTTAGGTTTACCTGATGATATCATATTAACCCATTCTTTAGCAGTAGGAATGTAATTATTACAATCCTCTTTTACATGCTGTTCTCCAACATATCTAGTGTATACAGTTTTACCATCTGAATTTATAAATGAGTTACCAAATACTTTTTCACATTCAAATATACCTTCACTATGATGTCTAAACATTCTGTGTTTACTGTGCCCTATCCAAGCCTTGGTTTCATCAAACCAATCATGAATAGGTTGGTAATCAGATAACTGACCACCCCATTTTCTAACTGAGGATTTGCAATGTTGCATTGGATGTGCCATTATTCTAAAGTTTTACTAATTAAATCTCCATCATGTTCAAATTCTTCAGTATCAGTAATATAAATCATATTATTTATTTCATATTTACCTGAAGGAATTTTAATAAGCATTGTTCCATAACCACCATCATTATTCCACCAATCTTCTAAATCATTTAGAATTTTTTCACTTGCAAAATCTCTTATTTTATCTGCAAGTTCATTATCAAGATTTTGTAAATAAAGAACATCTTCTCCATAACCAGTTAAATTCATAATATTATCAAAACTAGCTTCTTTAGTTGTAGTATATATAATATCATCAATATCTCCTGAATCTCCACTACCTGAGTAGAATATCTTAATTCCGGTCACACCAAGGTCAGCCAACTTTAATAGAAGGCCTGTCATTTCATTTTCTGTCATATTATTTTATTTTGTAAAATCTGCCAAGAATGTTGGCATTTAAGAATTCTTCTTTCTCAAGCACTTCATACTTAAACTGGTGCTTTACTTCTTGATAAGTTAATTCTGTAGCAGAATAACAAATCAACAAGATCTCTCTTTTAATAATTAATCCTGCTTTGTGAGCTTCTTTTAATTGTTGATTACTACTGTAGTAATTTTCAAAATTAGCTTTTTGTTCTTTGGTATATTTCTTTAATCTTTTATCAGTAACTAATGCTAAAGCTTTTTTACCAAGTTTCTTTTTTACATTTGAAAAGAAATTCTTTTTACCAATATAGGCATAAGTATTTCCATTTAATATCACTGACATGTGATAAATAAATCCAATACCATTTTCTGGTATATTTGCTTCAGTAAATTTTTTACCTTGGTATAGCCAACTCATAATGATTGTTTTAACAAAGGTAATAATTTATCTCTCACAGCTTCAACACCATGATCTCTAACAGAATCAGATAAATCTTTAGACATGTCAAGAACTATATAGTTAAAACCATATTTTTCTTTATATCTTTTAGCTGATTTAAGACCAGGTTCATCATTGTCAAATAGTACAAGTATCTTTTGATACTTACCTAGGAGAGGTTGCATGAAATTTTGTGGAATAACACTGTTCTCACTGTCCGGAGCCAAACATTCAATACCACTTATACCTAATTTCACAAAACACATTAAGTCTTTTAATGAGGAAGTAATAAGTAAATACTTAGATTTAAACTCAAGTTGATCAGAACCCTGGATATAATCTTTTACCTTAATAAACTTGTTATCTTTTACTTTTGGTGTGTATATCTTGTATAAACCACCATCTTCTCTAAAGAAGCCATAAATAAAATTACCTTTTATATTAACAGTATCAAGAATATGACCATCGTCTTCCTTAACCATATTGTAAAACTCTAAAGGATGTACGTTATAATGTTCTAATATATTAGAACTTAATTTAAAACCTTTCCAGTATGATTGATCTAAAGTATTCCAGTGTCTGATTTCATAATCAGAAACCGTGTATTTACTTTGTGGAAGATAATCTAATACAACGTATGTATTATTAGAAATGTAAGCATCATAATCTGCCATGATTTTAAAAGAAGCTTTACCTCTTCCATCTAGATTATATAAATGCATAACTAAGTTTAAACCATCACCACCAAATCCAGATGAAAAATCCTTGAACTTGTAAAATCCTTTATTGTCTGTGTATATACACATAGAAGGAACTTTATCAATAGGATTAAATGCAGATTTTATTTTTAAACTTTGACCACAAAGTCTTTCAGTGAGGTTTAAATAATACTCAAATACCCATTCTCTAGGTACTTCATTTAAATCAGAAATTATTGTTTTTGTAGAAATCATATACTAAAATTTAAAAGGGGGAATCACTGACTCCCCCTGACTTTATTAGTCTAAAGAGAAATCAGTAGAAGGCTTATTTGGCATGTTCAAATCATCATCTCCAAAACTTTCAATATTGTTTACTTCAAGTTTTTTCAAATGTTTAGATTCATCATATCTAATAACTTTACCTTCTTCTACTTCACCAAATGCATACTTTCCACTTTCTGCTTTTGGTAACCACATATCGTAATTGGTATAACCAGTTCTACCAACATATTCTTTACCTGCAACACAGAATTCAAGATACCTATCTTTAACTGGTGCAGTTTTATTAAATTCTTCAACAAAAGCTTCAATAGTATCATGTTTGTTATGCTGTGATACCATCCAATCATTGATTCCCATTGTTTTACAAAGATTCTGTAAGAACATTAAAATTGATCTATCTCTTTGTATTTTGATACCAGTTTTGGTCTCACCATCTGCAAATGCATATTGGCTTGCTTTGACTCTACCAATTTGACCTTTGAAGTGACCTTTTTCAGGATTGTCTTTATCTAAAGAAAAACCTTCAAAACCTTCAATAGGTTCGGTTTCAACATGCAATATCAAATGATATGCATTGTCAATAAATTTAAATTGTTCTAACTCAACATTGTTGATTTTCAACAGTTTGTTTCCTGGACTAATCGTTTTTGGTAAACCGGATCCACCGTTACCTAAATCATCTGTACTTAACGCCATCTTATTTTTTTTTATTTGTTACACATAAATTTTATCCCAGTGAAACTCTAGTTCACCTTTTTCATTCATCTCAGAAACTACTATTTCTTCATTTCTTAAGTGCTCTGGTCTTGCACCACAAGTCACTTCTTCACTAGTTTTAAATGATAGAATGGTCTTATTACCTTTTCTAAACATATAACCAATTGCATCTGCATTTGCACAGATCAAAGATTTGATTTTACCTGTCAAATCAATGTTTGCAGCCAATACCATCTCACCTTTATCATCTACCTGTTTGTCCTTAATATGACCAGATAAAATAATATGGGGTGCTAAAGTATCAATAAAATCTAAAACTTGAAAGAAAGCTTGTCTTAAATATAAATAACCAGCACCATTAGGTAATGACAAGACATTGTCTCCATCATAATTTTTACCCATACTAGTTTGTCTATATAATTTAATTGCAAGAGGCATAACCATATCTTCTAATGCAGTTACAGTATCTATTGTAACATATTTATATGGTTTATCAGCATCTTTGATAGCTTTACCTGCTTCTAATAATTCCTGAAGAGAATTAACTTTAATCTTCAGAGCTTCTACATAATCAGCACCGTTTTCTAAATCTATAATAAGATTATCATCTAATCCTGCAAATGCACTGGTTTTACCAGTCTTTGGTTTAGAATAAATAATTAATCTTTTAGGATTAAATCTTGTTGGTTTTTCTTTTGTTGTTGGAAGTATTATACTCATAACTTTTTTGCTAATTTTTGAAATTCTACACTTATTCTCAATAAAATATCAGAAACAGATTCATCCTCATCATTCAAAAAAACTTCCTCTACTTTAGGAGAATATTCTTTTTCAAAATCGGGAAACAAACTTAATGATTTTTGTAATTCTGGTAAATCATTTTTAGCATCTTCTTTTCTTTTTTCATAAAGAGAATGACTAATCTCTTGACCACTAGATAATACAACCATCATTTCATTTACAGGAATAAGATATTTTCTATCTGGTTTTCCTTCACTGTCTACTCCTTCAATTACATCATATTCCTCTTGGAAATAAGGATTGTACTTGAGTTTAAACAATGATCTGTCTTCATTCATTGGTATAATATCAATAGTTTTACCATTACCATCATAGGCATTGTCATAAAACTCCATATAGATATCTTCACCTTTCTTCAATTCCCACTCAAAAAACTGACATTGTCTTCCAAACTTTCCTTTTTTGAAAAATGCAGTTTTAATTGTGAAAAATGGATCAGCAATACCAATTGCTTTGAAAGCATCCATATGTTGCATATAAAACTCTCTTTCTTTTTCTTTTCTTAAATTACTACTCATATTTATTAATTTACTTGGATTTTTTGTGCTACAGCTCTAGCAGGGGTATTCATTTCTATTATTCTCATAGTTACCCTATCAAGTTTAAAGAAACTTATTCTTGTTGTGCCATTTCTGGACTTCAAAAAATGAAACACTAATGTATCCGGGTCTTCAATTAAAAACTTCTCAGGACCATATTGTTTAATTCTTCTTATAGAAGGTTTATTTATACCCATTACTACATCTGCATGCTGTAACAAAGCATCAGAACCATATATATCAGAATCTAATACATAATTACCGTAATTACCTTCTACTTGTCTTTTAATATCATCAATGTTTCTATTTAATTGACTTAGGACTATAAATGCAACTGGATATTTTTTCTTCATTTGAGTCAAGGCTTCACCCAATGATCCCAGCATTTCAAATTTATCCTTTTGTCCTACATCATTTTTAAATAGAGCAGAATGATCTATTGCAACAAGCATGTTTCTATATGAACCATCTTCTCTTCTGTGTCTTTCTAATTCATGATGAACAGTAGAACACATTTCGTTGACAGTACATACATCATAGACAACATTTACAATATCAGATGATGCACTTTCATGATAAAAATCAACGCACCTCTGAAATATTCTTTTGTCAACTAATTTTCCGTCTTTACTCATTAATGTATTGTAATCAGCACCTGTTTTCAGACCAAACTTTCTTATTGCACTTGTTTCATCAACCATTTCCATTTGGAATTTAAGAACACGGAAGTCTTCATTTTTATTTAAATCAATGATATCAGATATCAATTGTTCCATAAAAAGAGTTTTTCCAGTTCCAGGTCGAGCACCAACTACAGTAATAGTTTTCCATTCTAATCCATCACAAAAGGCATCATTAAATTTGGGCCATGCACTAACAAGAGAACGTAATTTACCTTCTCTTCTAGCTTTCATTTTAATAAGACCCTTTTCTAAACTGTCTCTTTCACTAACTGGTAATAAGTGACGGGCACCATTAAATAAATTAGCCATAGATTTTTAAAATTTAAATTATACAATTAACTCACTAAAATATACTTGTTCATCATCAGGACTGTCTTTTAAGTATTCACAATAAGTTGCTAAATCAGAATCCCAACTCTTGTCTACATTTTGCTTTCTCAAAAAATATTGAGCAGTTCTCATGTATTCATAGTTTTTAGATTCATATTCTCCAACATATTTTTGTGTGGCTTGAAAGATAGTTTCCCAATCGTAATCATAAGTTTCAAAAAACCATCTAAATCCACTTTCTAAGTTTTTGGCAGGTACTCTTGCATATTTTCCAGAAGACAGCTTCTTATTAGGAAATATATGTACATATGCCTCTATGTTTTGCATAAAATTATGCCCTAGTAAATCTGTAGAAGTTTTTTTCTTAGATCTTTTGAAATAGCCATCAATTTCAGTAGTAAAGATAACACTTTTATCTGTTAATTCCAAATCTTGTGTCAACCAATTGTCTTTAATTAATCGAGTTACCTCAAGACTGGCTTTAACATAAGTGTTTGGAACAATTCCTTCTTTTACACAATCTAATATATAAAATGCATTAGGAGTTATTCCCATATCAGCAAGTTTTTTAAAGATTTCTTTCATATTACCATGTTATAATTTGATTGTAATTCTCTTTTACTAAAACAGATATTTTATTAAATATATCATCACAATCCCATTTAGAGCCGTTATAAGCAGCAGAAGCAGGATGTTTAACATAAAACCTATAATTATTATCGTTGGTAAGATTAGACCACTCTTCAGCTTTTTTACCCATGTACACATATATCAATCCGTTATTATGATTATTTAAAGTATCTAACAGATATGCAGTAAACGGTTTCCAGATATCATAATGACCACCTATTTGACCTACTTCAGTAGTAAGTGCTGTGTTTAACATTAAAATACCTTGATTTGACCATCTAGTCAGATCACAATTTCTTTCATACCTGTGAGGATAGTTTTCTTCTACTCCATTAAATAAAAATCTTAATGAAGGTTGTTCTATTAAAGTGTTTCCACAACTAAATGCAATACCATCAGCAACACCTAACTGTGGATATGGGTCTTGACCTATCATAACAATTTTAAGTTCATGATATGGACATTCTTCAAATGCTCTTAACACTTGTTTAAGAGGTGGTGTAAATCTTTTATCTGATTCACTTAGAGTCCAAAGTTTGGTGAGTATGTCATCAAATTCAGAACTAAATATAAAAGATTTAAGAATTTTATCCCATCCATTTGGTTTTAATTTCTCAAACATTTTTTGTTTAATTTCTTCTAAATCCATTTTTTTTGTTATTTTTGATAAAAATTATAATTATGATAAAAGTAAAAGAACTAAAAGATGATGCTATTATAACCATAGAAGTAAATAAAAATTTTTACTTAATGACTAAAGCTGCTTCATTTGTAATTTTGCAAGGTATGGACATTCCTGAAAAAGGAGATGCATACTTTAAAGACATCATGAGTAAAGAATACAATTCTCTTGATGAACCACAAAGAGCTTTTTATACTATAGCACTACTTCTTGCTGAAATAGAAAGTCAAGCTACTAAAAATAAATTATATACAGAAAAGGATATTCCTGAACCAGGAGAAGAAGGTTACGTAGAACCTAAGTTAGGTTAATATTCCAATTTTCTCTTCCAATTTGTATACAAGCTTCAATAGCTAACATTAATTCATCTTTACTACAATCAGCAAAGGATTTATCTGCAATACCAGATGCATCTTTAATGACACATTTCATTTCATCAAAGGTGTATCCAGATTCTTTTGCCATTTCTCTAATACAAGCATGTACTTTTGCAAGTTGTGCTTTAGTATGATCTGCATCAGCTAGATCTAAATACATTTCTATTTTCTGGCCTTCTGGAATCTTATCTAAGAAAATTTCATAGGCCAGTTTATCTTTAGGATTAGCATAAACTAACTTACCATTAGTCTTTATGAATTTACCACTAAACATCTTTACAGCTTATTAATTTTTCCATTACTTGAAGAAAACTAATTAAATTTTCTTCTGTTTCAATTTTTAATGCAGGTATGTCAAAAGAGACAACTTTCCAGTGGTCGTCTTTAATAGTATCACTGTCTGTAGAGACAAGACAAATACCTTCACAAAGTTCTAAAATATAGTAGTAATAATCATAACCATTATTACTCTCTAAATCAGAACACATTTCTTTTTTAAATCCATGCTCAATCAGTTGATTTTCTGTCATGATTACAAAAAATAAATTAAAATTCCATAAAAGCCAATTCCGGCTAGAAAGTAAACAAGATTGTTTACCCATTTAGGATAATTTTCCATAATTATAATTGATTAGTAAAAAATTCAGGGTTTATAATATCAGACGTATAATTTAATTTTTTATACTTCTTATTGTCAAGTGTCCAAAGACCCATATCATTTATTCTTTTCTTTCTAAGTGTAAGTATAGAATATCCAGTAATATGAGCATTATCATCATCTTCACTTAATAACATGCCAAGCATGTTTTGTTTTTCTTCTTCAGTAACATAATTTGTTTTAACAAGTAAGTTTAACTCTGATAGGAAAATAAAAGGTTTAAAATCTCCTTTTTTATGACCTGCAGCATACATGTACCACAAATAACCCATATTATTGTCTTCTGATTTAGAAACATCCCAATGTTCTTGACATATATCGTTAATTAAGGTTTTTAGTTTTTTGTCTTTAAAATTAAAATACTTATTCATTTTTTCTTGTATCTATGTAATCAATAATAAATCCCACTGCCACAATAATATTCATACCAAAGGACATTAATATCTCGTGTATGTCAGCATACACATTTAAAGATAAGTGTACATGACCCACCATCCAAAATGGTATGGACAAGTTTTGACTTACCCATACCACTAGATATTTTAGAAAGTGCTTCATTTAATCTCCTTCTTCATTATTCACCCCCTTTTTCTTCTCTGGCTTCACCATAGAACGAGGAGAATTTTTTGGAGATTTGTTCAACCTTTTCAGTTTCTCCTGAATTCTCTGATTCAATAAACTTAACCCTCCCTCTTTCCTGTTCTCTTTCATACTCACGCCAATTGTAAATTTCTAATTCTTTCATTCTAACTACATCTTCTATGGTCATACCTTCTGGTATACCATCATTTGCATTCATGATTTGAATACAGACTTCTTTCATTCGTCCCATATTGTTAAACTTTTTTCTAAGAAAAACTTAATTGTAACTCTTATGTCTGACTGACCTTTTATAGCTCCAACTGCTTTTAGTTTATTAAATAATTTTCTATTAAGATCTAGTTCTACTCTTACAGATCTATCACTTATAGATTTTCCTCTTTCAATTACACTAAAGTCAAATGGAAACATTTGAGCATATACATATACATTTTGAATATATGATTTATCTTTATGAAAATCCAATGCAATTTTTTTATTATAGTTAATACTATATCTTTTAATATTTGTAAGCTTTGCAATAGTATGTTCACTTAACATAAATCTATATGCCAAAATACCAATAAGATAACTTCTTTGATCTACTAAAACTCTTTTACGTGAGTTCACAGTAATTTTAGATAGAGCTTGTAGTACATCTTCTTTAGTGTAATCTTCCATATTAAATAATATCTAATTCTAATTCCATCTCTTCCTCTTTTACTTTTGCATCAGACATTAATCCTTCTATAGGAAGGAATCTGCTTGCATCATAGTATTCATAAGGAAATGATCTTTCAGTTAATTTAACTTCTTTGAGTTCTAAACCAATTTTTCCAGCTTGTAGACCCATTTTGATGGCATTGATAACAGTGTAAACTACACCTTCTTTTATCCATTCATCTGGAGATATTCTATTTGGTTTTTTAGTTGCATCAATGCATATGACTTTCATAAACTTCTATTTCTGATTTAATTTGTAATTCTTCAAAAGTAGATTTTATTTCTAACATTTCTAAAAAATCTCCAGATTTTACAGAACACTGACCAACATTATGAGCAATTATAGCACATTGTTCAGCTTGTATTGGATCATGTTTACAGAATCTAATCAAGCATGCCATAATATAATTATAGTCATTGACAGAATCATTATACAAAACTAATTTATGTGTTTTTATGTCTTCCATATCACTCTAATATACATAAATTTTAGGATTAATCTAAATTAACTCCAAAATCTTTCCATACTACTTTACTTTGATCAAATCCTTCTAATGCATCAGTAACCCATTTTTCATCTACAGTGCCTACATAACAAAGTATATGTACAATAGCTTTATCATCAGGATTAAGACGGAGTAACCTTCCAATTCTTTGACTTGCTTTTCTTTCATTTCCATAAGCATGCATGATTATACCTTGTTTAAGATTAGGAATATTTACACCTTCATTTAACTGCAATACAGTAGATAACTTTGTAATCTCACCATCTTTAAACATCTGAAGATTTTCTTCAGAATCTTTGTTGTTACTATGATAACTATATGAACACAACTTATCAGCTTGAGCTTGAGTATTAGCAAACAAGATACATTTATTGTCAATGCTATCCATTAACTTTTTAGCATATTTCTCTTTGCTTGGATACTCCATCATAGCCTTCATTCTCATTACTCTGAGCATGTGCATGTTACCAG
>Ga0307379_10013911_pt1 | contig 10408 bp, 10 predicted proteins | sample UN2MG_FD_202237 | JGI IMG/M metagenome (GOLD analysis project Ga0307379, IMG submission 202237) | Soil microbial communities from Risofladan, Vaasa, Finland - UN-2 | ecosystem: Environmental > Terrestrial > Soil > Coastal area > Acid sulfate soil | place: Finland: Risofladan, Vaasa | collected... | reverse complement strand
AGGCCGTTTCGACCTTCACGTGGGGGTCGGGCGAGGATGTTGCGGATAAACTGCTCCGCATGTGGGATGTGCCGACCACAGCCCAGCCGTGGCCCGTCCCGTCTGGCGCCGAGGTGTTCAATGCCGAGGGCGGCGCGGCGTACCTGTTCGCCTTCTGGGTGTGGGCGGTTCTGGGCGTGATGATGGCGTTCCTCGTCAGTTTCTTCTTCTGTTCGCAGACGGTCATCTACTTCCTCCTCCGCAAGAGCGTTGACGCCACCGACATCGAGGAGGTGTACATGGAAGAGTCGGACGAGGAGGAACTGCCCGTCGAGCACGAGGTCGAAGATACGCAAGAGACCCCGGCGGCGGAGACGGACGAACCCGGCGAAGAGCCCCCGGCCGAAGAGCCGCCTTCAGACGAGGTCACGCCGTAGGCATCGTCCACCGGACGCAGACATCTACCGGGCCGGCGCTTCAGCAGGCGTCGGCCCGGCTTTTTTCTTGTTAACAAGGAAGCGCCAGAATCTGATAGTAGTCTTGCACTCGCACTTCCGCTTTGGAGGCGAGTATGGACCGTGCCGGGAAAAGGCGGGGGGGCGGCTCCTCCCAAGCAAAACCTGCCGAGGGGCGGAAGCCCGTCTCCCGCGCGGCGAGGTATCTGCTCGTTTTCGCACTCGGCTTCGCCGTGGGCGGTGTCATTTTCATGATAGTCCGGCCCGGCCGATCTCCCGATTCATCTCCATCTTCTTCGAGTGAGATTCCGGGCCCTCCGGGCACGCGAACGGTTGCCCAAATCATCGCTCTGCCGGACGAGCAACTCGAGCGCACCGATATCCTCGAGATGAGCATCGCCGTCGCCCGTGAGATTCCCGGCCTCGAGAATCTTCAGTACCCGAAGTACAAACGGATCCTCGACGGCTGGACGGACGATTTTCGACGTTGGCTACCGCCGATGGAGTACGCGTTTCACCAGGCGCCCCAGACGTACAAGAACGACATCCACTTTTTCCGCCTGGGCATGCTGGCCCAGTTCCTCGACCAGGAGATCGGCATCGCCTACGTCGAGGAGCAGAAGCGGGCACAGGTGCAGGGCAGCAGGCAGGGCCGAGTGGTCGAGGTCCGCTACACCGATCCCGGACACCTCCTGCTGCACGGCCTGATCGACACCAAGCGCGGCACCTGCGGCACCATGCCGACCCTGCACGTGGCCATGGGGCGGCGGCTCGGCTGGCCGGTGTCCTTGGCCTGTGTGCGTTCTCACTACGTCTGCCGGTACGACGACGGCAACGTCGTGTACAACATCGAGGCGACCGACACCGGGCGAGGCGGGTTCGCCGAGGGCGGCGACAAGGAGTACATGGAGAAGGAGGGCGTCTCCAATCTGGCCGTGGCGTGCGGCTCGGACCTGCGCAAACTCTCGGCCCGCGAGATGCTGGGCATCTTTATTGCGGCAAGGGCCCGTCATTTCGCCGATACGGATCGGCCCCACCTTGCCGCACGTGATTACGCCTTGGCGCACACGCTCGTGCCGAGCAACCGCCATGTCTACATGGGCTTGGTCGGTCATCTGCTCCAGACCGGCGAGCGGCTGTTTGGGCCGAACGAGCACGGTCATCCGGCCTCGTTGGGGGCGTACCTTACAGGGCGGTACCGCCCTCGGATTATTTCCGAGAGCCCAATGCGGTCGCCCGGCCTTTATTCGGACCCGTTGGCCGAACTGGAGCGAATCAACGCCATCAATCGAGCCAACATGCGCCGAATGATCCTGCCGCCGGGTGTGCCGAGGCCAGGATGGCCCGCGCTGCCGGGACACGAAACCATGCCGGGTACGGCGCCACCCAGACCGTGAAAAGCCGGTACAGAGTCGAACGAGACGGGCTCCGGGTCGAGTGCAAGGAGACGGCGATGAAAAGGCTCATGACTACTGTTTGTGTGGCTGTCGCGACGGCCCTCGTCATCTCTGCCTCAGTCCAAGCGCGCTATAGAGATGGAATGAACCTCTATGCGTACGTGCGAGCGCGGCCTGTTTCCGCAACCGACCCGACGGGCCTCTGGACGGAGGTCGAGCGAAAAGGGAAGGCACGAGCTCGGGTGTGTTGCAACAGCGCTGAAGACACGTGGCAGTCCCTGGCCGAGAAGGTTAAACATGACGAAGATGAATATCATCTTTGGGCCAAGGACGAACAGGGCAATCCTGCTGCGGGCGAACCGAATCCAGGAACATGGTACACCGTGCCGAATGAGGTGCTATTGGTCTACGGGAAAAGGCGGTGGTATGAGACGGGGCCGACCAGTTTACTCGGGAACCTCCGGCATGGCTTAGACGAGATCGCGAAGGACGCGGAGAGAAGATTCTCAGTGGTGCCGATGCGCAACCCTACGGCGGGAGAGTTGGAGGCAGCCTTAGGCTCGGAGAACCTGTGGGCTGCCGGTTACGCTGGCCACGCTAATGAATCTGGCGCGCTGACGCCCACGGACAATGAACGCGATGTGGTCCTTCCAGGTAAGTATACGCATCATAGAATTGCACTTTTGATGCTCCTCGTTTGTTACACCGCTGCGCCGGCTGTCAATCAAGAGCAGTTTGATCGTGCGACCACTGGGGGCCGAACGGACGTAACGGAATGGGAACTTAACGTAAGTTCTCACGGCATCTTTGTCGGATACACTGGGGGCGCAAACCTCTTCACTCACGGCAAATACAAGAAGACGACCCCGGGTGGTGCGAGGCGCAAACCAGCCCTGGCGGACCTGATAGCACACTGAAGCGTGCGTTGAGCATATGGAGGATCCGCGAACATGACATTTCGCTGGTCGAAAGCGCGTGTCTATGCTGCGGCTGGGGTCGCCATTCTGGTAACATTGGCGCTTCTTGTGCCGGCAATATGCGTCTATCGTCCACATCTCAGCAAAAACGAGTGGGAACGCTACAGGCGGGAGCAGGTTGAGATGCTACTCCATGTGATCAACTTGGATGATGGGCTGTCGCATGGCGTGCAGGCGATGCTGTCACAGGGGCACACGGCAAACCAGGCCGTTGCGGCCGTTGTGAAGAGGGGCGGTGTTATCAATCTGTCTCCCGATCACGACTGGGGAGGCGTGCCACTGCTGCGCGAAGAGTCAGAGGGCGACCCGATGCTCGTGGATATGTGGGGGAAGCCTTATCGAATGGCCGAAGTCAATGGAAAGCTGGTCCTGCGGGGAAGGGATTAGCCAATGCGGAGTTCTGGGGAGTTCTGTTACACACGGAGTTCCGGTGACGCACAACAATGGCATTAAGTTAAGGGTTTTGGCGGGCTCCGGCCAGGGGTTGACGACGACCCCGACCCCATCCCGCCGGCCCGAAAAAGTTTCGAGTAAGGGTTACGTGGGTACCGTCTGCACGGAGTACCCCAGCTCACTGTGTGCGTGGTCTCATGCCTTGGTCGTTTCGGAGCACCGCTGTTGAACGGTGGCGCTGCCGCGAAAGGCTTCGCACGCTGCAAACGGGAGGTACGGGTATGGTCTTGAACTGCCCGCAGTGGGTATGCTCGTTGCTCGTCTGTGGCGCGATATTGGCGCAAGGCTGCAGCAATGACTTCGAGTACAGGGAGATTCGAACGAAGAATCTGGTTAATGAGGTGTCCAAGGCACTAGGCACTTGGCTTCACGATGACAAGAACTGGCTTTCAGGGCTTCCCGCCGAAGCATATGATCCCGATCTTCTTAACTCCTATTTCGCACAGGAGTCGGTTCGCAGGAAATACCTGTCACGGGAGGTGCTGCAAGATCGAGGAAACTTGGATACAGCTGGGGGGAGCAACCGACTGCGGTTAGTCGATGCTTGGGGAAGACCCCTGGTTTTTCATGTCGCAGGACGCTATCCGGCCGGCCTGGTGTACATGACGGCCGAGGGGAGTAAGACCATTCTCCCGCTTCCGACTTCCGTGTGGTCGTACGAAGAACGAGGGCAAGTGCAGATTTGGAGCCTCGGACGCAACGGCCTCGACGACCGCGGCCAAGGTGATGATATTCTGCCGTCAAAGTGAAATCTTATGGTGTGAAGAATCCTGCTGGTAGGTTCGCCGCTCCGAACTTCGCGCGGCGGCCCTTTTGCTTGACCATGCGGTTCCGGCGCCGCCGGGCCGTCACACCCGCTCGAACGGCTCGTAAAGCCGCTGGTACTCGTCCTGGGCAAAGCGGTCGGTCATGCCTGCGATGTAGTCGGCGATGACGCGCTCCAGCCCCTCGGTATCGGCGCGGCGCCGATAGTCCGGCCGCAACTGGTCGGGGTTGGTCTGGTAGGCCTCGAAGATCTTGGTGATGAACCGTTTGGCCTTCGTCGTCATCCGGGCGACGCGGTAGTTCCGGTACACGCGGTCCATCAGGAACGCCTCGAGTTCCCTCGCCTTCGCCTCGAGGTCCGGCGACAGGTGGACGAGCCGCCGTCTTGCGGCCCGCACGTCGGCCACGCCTTTGACGCCCGCGTCGGCGATTTCGCGTTCGGCACCGCCGATGACGTCGCTGACCATGAGGTCGATGAGCAACTTGGCGATACGCCGGATGCGCTGGTCGGGCGACAGGTCGGCCAGCGTCTTCTCGAAGTCGGCGGCCGCCTGCTCGAAGATCGCGAGGTGCTCCAGATCGCCCGCCGAGATAATGCCCATGGCCAGCGCGTCGTCAAGGTCGTGGCTGTCGTAGGCGATGGAGTCGGCGATCTCAACGGCCTGGCCCTCAAGCGGCGGCGGGGCGTCGTCGAACCCCTCCGCCGCAGGGTGGTCGTACTGCGTGGCGTGTTTGGCGATGCCCTCGCGGACCTCCCAGGTCAGGTTCAGTCCGCGAAACTGCGGATACGGGTGTTCGAGGTAATCGATGATGCGGACGCCGTGGCGGTTGTGTTCGAAGCCCCCGTGGTCGGCCATGAGTTCCCGCAGCGCCTCCTCGCCGGAGTGCCCGAACGGCGTGTGGCCGAGGTCATGGGCCAGGGCGACCGCCTCGGTCAGGTCCTCGTTCAGGTTGAGCGCCCGGGCCAGCGTCCGCGCGATCTGCGCAACCTCCATCGTATGCGTCAGCCGCGTCCGGAAGAAATCGCCTTCGTGCGTCAGGAACACCTGCGTCTTGTATTCGAGGCGGCGGAAGGCCGTGGAATGGACCACGCGGTCGCGGTCGCGCTGGTAGGCCGTGCGATACTCATGCTCCGGCTCGGGGTGAACCCGTCCCTGCGTCTCTCTGGCCTTGGCGGCATAGGGGGCAAGTTCGCGAAGTTCGCGGGCCTCGAAGTCGCGGCGGGTCAACATGATGGGTGGTCCTATGGGCCGTCTTCGCTGCCCTCGCCCAGGGCGGCGGCGATGCGGTCGTAGATCGCGTCGAGGGATTGCGGAATGACTTTCGTCTCGCCCAGGACCGGCATGAAGTTCGTGTCGCCGTTCCAGCGAGGCACGACGTGCAGGTGCAAATGGTCCGGCAGCCCGGCGCCGGCCGTGCGGCCGAAGTTGAAACCGACGTTGAAACCGTCCGGACGCAAGATACGCTTGAACAACCCGATGACGTCTCGCGCGAGCCGCATCAGCGCGAGCAGGTCGTCCTCCGAAAGGTCCGCCAGGTCGCCCTCGTGAGCGTTCGGGACGATGAGCGTGTGCCCGTTGTTGTAAGGGAAACGGTTGAGGACGGCAAAAGCCCTCGGCCGGCGCATGAACACGAACGCCTCGCGATCGTCTTCAGCGTCACGGGCCGCGCACAGGAAACACCCGTCATGTTCGCCGTCGTCACTCATGCCGTCGATGTACGCCATTCTCCAGGGAGCCCAGAGCCGATCCATCGCTGTCCCTCGTCAGCGGCCGCACGTGGCGCACGAACCGGATGTGCACGTTCCGCAGCCGCCTCCGCCGCTTCCCTTGCTCGCCTCACCGCCGGCCGTCGCAAACGTCGAGAACACCTTATGGACGTTGCGGCTCTTGCAGTGAGGGCATTTCATGCGGCGACGTTCGGTCATCGACCGGAACAGTTCCTCAAACTCGTTGCCGCAGGCGTCACAGGCAAACTCGTACAGAGGCACGCGCACGACCTCCTTTGGGCTTGACCTCCCCCGTACCGACACCATTCTATAGCCGCGCGGCTCGTTGCTCAAGAGCGAAGGGAGGGTGGGGCGCAGCAGGAAAAACGACCGGGCCGACGGCGGGCCAGCGGTTGTTCATAGGGGAGGGGACTCAGGGGTCGTCCGGAGGCACGCGCGTGAGACGCACCTGGTTGCCATTCTGTTTGCTGGCGGCTGCCGGCGCGCTGCCGCCTGCCGCGATCGCCCAGTCGCTGAGTGACGGCGTGATTCTCGCGGGGGCGGAACTCGTTACGGCGCCCGAGAGCGCCCCGGCCATTCCCTTGGCGCGCGACGCGCCCCGCGTGTACGTGCGCACGTTCGCCGACTTGCCGGACGGCGGGAAAGGCACGCTGTGGTCGAGTTGGGGCGACGGGCGGCTGGCGTCCAACGGCAAGTATTACCTGGCGATCGGCAACCACCTGGACCTGAAGGCCGGACGGGGAGAGAGCCGTGTGTATGAGTTCGACCCGCCGACCAAGATGCTTCGCCTGGTGGTTGACGTCCGCCAGATCATTCCGGACCCGAATCTGGCCGGGGGCAAGATTCACGGCCGGATCGAGGAGGCCGCCGACGGACGCCTCTACTTCGCGACGTACTGGGGCAAAGTCCCGAAGGACCCGGATTGGGAGGCAGGATTCCGGGGGTCGGTCCTGCTGCGGCTCGACCCGACGACCGGCAAGGCCGAGAGCCTTGGCGTTCCCGTGCCGAAGCAGGGGCTGCCGGCGTCGATCATCGATCGCGGGCGCGGGTTCCTCTATTTTTACGCGGTGTATAGCGGCGACATCATTGCATATGACATTGCGGCGCGCAGCGTCCGGTACCGCGGCGGCGGCGAGAAACAATCCGGGAGCCGCGCATTCATGCTCGATTCGGACGGGAATGTGTATTTTAGCACCCCAGAAGGGGGCCTTGCTCGATACGATCCCGAGACGAGCAAGGTCGCCGTGACGAAGGCGCGCTTGCCGGGGGCGGATGCGGGGCGCGGCAATGCGCTGCGCGCTGCGACGCGCGCGGCCTCCGATGGCATGATCTACGGCATGACCAAAGGCGGGACGCTTTTTGGATTCGACCCGAAGCGCGAAACGATCGCGGACTTGGGGCCGAATCTCGGGGAACGCGGAGACTACACCGCCGTCATGGTGCTGAGTCCGGACGAGCGGTACATCTACTACGCGCCGGGCGCCCACGGCAGCGGCGCAAGGACCGGCGTGCCGGTTATCCAGTACGAGATCGCAGGGAAGCGGCGGAAGGTGCTCGCATTTCTCGGGCCGGTTCTGCGCGAGCGATGTCGGTACAACATGGGCGGCACGTACAACATGCAGATCTCACCCGACGGCGGACGGTTGTTCGCGACGTTCAACGGGGCGCCGTTCGAGCCCGAGGCGAAAAGGCAAACGGCGTTCGGCCTGCCGTCGCTCGTGGTGATCGACATCCCGAAGTCTGAACGGGAGTGATGGCCATGCGACTTGGTGCGAGCCTGGTTACAGCGGTCTGCGTGAGTCTGGCGGGCCTGTCGGGCGCTGTCCAAGGCGCGCTGCCGCCGCAGTACGTGGACGCAAGCGACGAGACGGGCCTCGGGCCGCGCCTGCCGGATGCCCTCAATCACGCCGTGGCCTGGGGGGACCTTGACGGTGACGGGCGACTCGACCTGTTCCTGGGCAACTTCTGCGACCGTTCCGGCAAGGCCGCCGAGCAGGCCAACGGTCTCTTTCGCCAGACACAGCAGGGCGCGTTTGAGCCGCTGGCGGCGCCGGCGGTGGCAACACGCGGCCGCACGAGCGGGGCGGTCCTCGTCGACCTGGACAACGACGGCGACCTCGATCTGTACGTCAACAACAACCGGCACACCAGGCCGTCCGACCGGAAAGCGAAGAACGAACCCTCCGCCCTGTACCGGAACGACGGCGGCCGCTTCGTAAACGTGAGCGCCGCGAGCGGTACCTGTCCGTCCGACGGCGCATTCGGCCGCGACGTGGGTGTCCTCGATTACGACGGGGACGGGCTGCTGGACCTTCTGGTCATCGAGGACAAGGTCTTCCAGGAGGCGGGTCATTCGCGGCTGTATCGCAACCTCGGCGGCATGAGGTTCGAGAACGTGACGGCCCAGGCAGGGCTGCCGACGGACCTGCACGGCTTCGGCGTGGCCATCGGCGACGCCAGCGGCGACGGGCGACCGGACATCTACGTGTGCGGGTCAGATCGGCTCTTCCTGGGTGCAGCGGGCGGGCGGTTCACAGAGGCCGTATCGCTGCGGCAGGTCTTCGATATCGGCTCGCGCAACGCCGAGGAGTACGTGGTCGGGGCCGTCTTCGGCGATATCGACAACGACGGCGACGCGGACCTGATCGTGGGAACGCATTTCGCCCCGTCGCGCGTGCGTGTGTACTTGAATGAAGGCGTGGCAGACGACGTGCCGCGGTTCCACAACGTAACGAAGGAACTTGGAGTCCCCGAACTGCCCCACAAGGTGCCGACGTGTGCGGTCCAGGACTTCGACAACGACGGCATGCCGGACTTGTACTGGTCCGTCTGGTTCGCAGAGGGGAAGAAGCGCGAGCCCTTTATCTGCCGCGGCCTCGGCGTCAAGGATGGCTTGCCACGGTTCGCGGTGCCGTCGTTGGACGGACTCGACATGAGCCTGCGGCGCAGAAACGCCGTGCCGGCCGGCAAGCGCGGCATGGTGTACTACGTGGACGGTCCGCCGGTGGACTACGATGGCGATGGCGACTTCGACTTCTTCGCGGGGGCCTGGCCCGAGGAAGGCTCACGGCTGCTCCGCTGCGATTCTCCCGCGACGGGCAACTGGCTCGACGTTTGCGTCGTGGGGACGCGGATGAACCGCATGGGCATCGGGGCGAAGGTCCGGGCCATGGGCGGCGGCAAGGTGATCGGTTACCGCGAAGTATCACTGAGCGGCGGCTATTCCGGCAGCGCACCGGCCATCGTGCACTTCGGCCTCGGGACCCGCACGAGCGTGGATCTCGAAGTGACGTTCCAGGGTCGCCGCGAGCCGCTGGCGCTTGGAAACGTCAAGGCGAATCAGCGGCTCGTCGTGACGGAACGCCAGTGACCGTCGCCGATCTCGCGGGTCGAAGTCGGCCGACAGCGGACGCGTCCGCAGCCATGGCGACAACCCGGTGGGGAGGACCGGGTGCTTCCGCCCACCCCCGCTTCCTGGTAGCATACAGGGCTTCGTGCCCTTTTCAGAGGGACTTGGAATGAGGACGTACCTGGAGTGTATTCCGTGCTTTGTGCGACAGACCCTTGACGCAGTCCGGTTCGTGACGGACGACGAGGCGGTCCACGCCGAGGTGCTTAGGCAGGTGCTTCGTGCCGCCGCCGACATGGACATGTCGCTGGCCCCGCCCGCGATGGGGCATCAGATCCATAGCCTGATACGGCGGTTGACCGACAAGGCCGACCCGTACCTCGACGTCAAGCAGCGGTTCAACCGTTTTGCGATGGGGTTGTACCCGGAGATGAGGAGGCGCGTCGAGCAGGCCGCCGACCCGCTGGAGACGGCCGCCCGCCTGGCCATTGCGGGGAATATCATCGATTTCGGCGTCGATTCGACGCTGGAGGAGTCGGCTGTCCACGAGACCATCAAGCGGGCCATGAGTGAACCGCTGTGCGGAAGCGTGGACGGATGGCGCGACGCAGCGTCCGAGGCCCGCGACATCCTTTTCCTTGCCGACAACGCCGGCGAGATCGTCTTCGACCGCGTGCTGATTGAGGCCCTGCCCAGCCACAAGGTTACGGTCGCCGTCAAAGGCGGGCCGGTTATCAACGACGCGACGATGGACGACGCGCGTGCGGCAGGCCTGGTGGGTCGCGTGGCAGTGATCGACACCGGCTCGGACGCCCCGGGCACGCTGCTGGACACCTGCTCCGACGCCTTTCGGCGACGGTTCGACCTTGCCGACATGGTCGTCGCCAAGGGGCAGGCCAACTATGAGACCCTGAGCGACACGGGGCGCCGCGTGTTCTTTCTGCTCATGGCCAAGTGCCCGGTCATCGCCAGGGACCTTGAGTGCGAACAGGGAGCCTTGATCGCTCGGCAGTGCGACGCCGCCGTCGGCAGAGGCACCGTGGATACGAACCCAGGGCGCGATCGCAAACAGCAACAGGCCTGACATGAAGATTGTTGCCGTCGCGTGCAGCCCGCGCAAGGGCAAGACGACCGGGGCGGCCCTTGCCGACCCGGACGTGGCAGGCGTGATCGCCGAGACGCCGTGTGGCCGAGGTCTGCCTGCGGCTGGCCGGGGCGCAAGACTCGACGTATAATGCACCGAGTCCAAGGAGGGCCGCTTCGGCGGTGGTGCCGTGAGCGAGATCGTCCGGCCGTTTCACATC
>Ga0307379_10013907_pt1 | contig 10409 bp, 22 predicted proteins | sample UN2MG_FD_202237 | JGI IMG/M metagenome (GOLD analysis project Ga0307379, IMG submission 202237) | Soil microbial communities from Risofladan, Vaasa, Finland - UN-2 | ecosystem: Environmental > Terrestrial > Soil > Coastal area > Acid sulfate soil | place: Finland: Risofladan, Vaasa | collected... | reverse complement strand
CCGAAACATCAATGAGAGACAGACGACGAATAAGCCGTGCGACGAGTGCGGCTGGAAGGGTGAGTAGCATGAGCATCTATCCGAACACCCGTCTCCGCAAGGGGCCGCGCCCCAACGAATACATCGTTCTCTTCCACGGTCACGCCATCGGGACCGTCCGCAGGATCGATCTGCCCGACGCTCCGCTGCGCCGTCATCAGGTGCGGTGGCTGATCCACATTCACGACGCCTACGACCACTGGCAATGGACGCGCCGCACCCGGCAGACCGCCGTCGTAGGTTTGGTTCATCAATACATGAGGATGACCGGTAGCTGTTCGTATAGCCACAACAGCTGGTGCAATCGCGTTGATCGGATGATCGATGAAGCACGTGACGACGCACAGGGAGGTGCAGCATGACACGCTCGTTGAACCAACAGTTTCGTGAAGCCGTGAATCGTCTCCAAGAGGTCCATCGTGAGGGTGTCGAGATCGCCGCGGACATGGAGTCGCTTCACGAGGATTATTATGCCGCTGCTGTCTCGCTCAACCTCGACCCGGCTGGCGACACAGTGAGGGATTCGCAGCTGCGCGATGTCATCGCGTTAGACCCCGCCGTCTTGGGCCGCGCCCTCAACAACATCGAGGTGTACCTCAAACGTGCGTATGGTCTCTGCTGCGATCTGCCGGGCCGCGACATCAGACCTGCCGATCCAGACAACGAGAACGAACATCGGTACGAGGTGATCCAGATTGGGGATCGCGTCCGCTCGTTCTCTTTCGAGTCGCACGAACTCACTGGTCCACGGGCGTCATACGTCGAGGGATCGGTGATCGACTTCAAGTGGATGGAAGGTTGCCAGCGGTACGAGATCGAAGTGTCGCGCCGAGTGGACTGCGGCGAAGTCGTTCCGCTCAACGAACTCATCGACGATGCCGGGATGTATCGGGTCTACCCGCCGATCAATGGAACGCCGACCACGATGGATCGGATCTGCAAAGGCGTCGTGAAGATCAACGCATCGAATTATGGGGAGGGGGAGTGACATGGAACTGCAGAGCAGATATGAAATCGTTTCGCAGTACGCCGGTGGCTATGCGTGGTGGCAGTGGCTTGCGCTCGCTCTCATCGCAGCTGTCGTGGTGGGGGTGTGACATGGTCATGGTCACCAAAAAACAAAAGCCGATCCACACGACGATCCTCATCTACGATGCCCCAGGTCATAACAGCATCGGCACCGTCGAGGTCAAGCGGAACGAAGATGGGTTCATCGGTCTGACGATTGACAACTTTGATGGCGGCAACCGCGAGACGATCTTGCTCGACTCGATGGAAGCGGAAGCCATCGCCCTCTCACTCTCCCTCGCAATCAAGCAGTTGCGGAACGGAGGTGCGGGATGAAAACCTCCATCGCGGAAGCTATTCGCCGGGCGTGGGCAAGCCAGAGAGTTGAGGTCATTGCAGCAGTGTGTGATGGCTTGCGGCTATCGCACGGATTCAACTATGCACAGACGCACTCACTGTTCGAGGAGGCTATAGGTGTGGCTATCCCCCTCCCCGAGTTCGACAGCGTTCTAAGGGCCGCTGACGATGGTTACACGGGGGTCATCCCCACGCTGGTTATTCGCCGTTCATCCGACACCTGCTATGACGATCTCGGAAGGAAGGAATTTTGAACACAATCACTGCCCCCCTGCTGGAAGCGATGGCACCGATGCTCGGTCCCACCGTGACGAACATCTTTCAACTGATGGGCATTGCAGAGGAGGAGATCGCAGCCGCTATTGAGCGGCACCCGCTGGAGAGCGTCACGATCAACGCGACGTTCTCTGTCCTCTGCCCTCGAATGAATCTGTTCGGTGGCAAGACTCACGACCTGTATCGGAACCACGTACAGGAAATGATCGCTCGCGTTCGTGCCGGAAAAGATACACGCCCCGGCACCAAGGCCGAGATCATCGCAGCCATGTCGGAAGCCAGCTTCGCCGCAGTACTGACTGCATCGGCACACACACTGATGGACCGACTGATGATGGAGGTGTTTCCAGAGTACGAGCAACCTGATGGATGGGCACCGCAGGAGGAGTGGGACGGAGCGTGTGACGACACGCTCGCAACCGCTCGCAAGCTGGTCCGCGACGAAACCAGAACCATCGAACAGAAACGGAGGAGCGAATGAACGAGCCACAACCGAATGTGAAAGACGGCGTGGCGTGGTGCGTCGCCAGCTGCCCGCGCATCGAGTGGGTCGTCACTGGCTATGGAACGAAGGTGTCACGCTGCACCGTTGACGGAGAGCGGCACGTTGACTTTTATAGACGGTTCACCGTCTGCCCTCATTACAAACTGACCGACTGTGAAAAAGGAGTGAGCAATGGCTGAGATCAAATCTGAAATCGTGGAAGCTGCCGAACAGCAATCGAACGACATCGTGAGCCGCGCCCATGCGCTGACGATCAATAACCCCGCCGACCTGGAAGTCGCTGCCGGACTCATGCAAGCTGGCAACAGGATCCTCTCTGAAATTGACGGTATCTTCAAAGAGCCGACCGCAGCCGCCTACGCCACGCACCGATCCATCAAGGAGAAGTGGAACGAGCTGGCCGACCCGGTCAAGGCGGCGATCACCACAATCAAGAATCGAGTCAAGCTGTATCACCAAAAGATCGAAGCCGACGCCCGCGCCGCCCGCGCCGCAGAGGAGACCCGACTTCGGAAGCTGGAGGAGGAGCGGCAGCTGGAAGCGGCGATCAAGGCCGAGGAAAAAGGCGACACCGAGAAGGCCGAGGAAATCATCTCGGCCCCCGTCGTCCCGAGCCGCAAGCCGCTGATCACCACCCCGCCCCCTCCGAAGACGTCGGGTATCCAGAAGCAGACCACCTACCATGCCGTCGTCCGCAACCTCAACCAGTTCGTAGCGTGGTGCCAGGAGACGGGCAACGTCCGCTACCTCACGCCGAACCAAATGCTGCTCGACCGTCTCGCTCGTGAGGGGAAGGGGACCGGCCCCATGCCCGATGGCGTCGAGCGAGTGGAAGACATCACCATCAAGTCGGTGAAGTGACATGGAAACGCTCTGCACTTCATTTTGGTTTTGGTTCGTCACGTCGGGGTTGGTTCTCATCTCCGTCGTGGCATCGTTCTACACCGGTCTCTTCATTGGAGTCGAACTCGGACGCCGACAGATCCAGATCGAAAATCAGAAGGCGATCCGCATTATGTCGGATCGTTACGGACTGAGTGAGAGGGGGTGAAATTTTACTTCACAAATGGGGTGCCGAGTGATAACGTCACAACGTGCCAAATCACAAACGTCCACACGGACACGAACACGCAGTCTAAGGAGACACACATGAGCATGCGAAAAGGTGACAAGCTGACCACAAATGAAATCGACCGTCTTCGCACGATGTTCTCGCAGCAGAGAACCAACGCCGTCGACTTGGTGACGCGACTCCGCGAGGAGCGCGAGCGGCAAGCAGATTTCATCGCGGACACCAGGACGCTCCGCATGGTTCCGATCAATGACGAGATGTCTGCCGCGCTGCCCGAGATTCCGCAGAGCGAGCGGACGCAGCCAGTGAAGCCGAGGGTCGCCATTGTTCCGGTAAACGATCAGGAAGAGTGGTACAACGCAATCGGGCCGGTAGCTGCCAACGCTCACGCCCATTCGCAGATAGGTGCCACGCTCCAGATTCCGCGACCCTATTACCAACGGATGCTGGAGGAGCAACCGGACCTTCTCGCCCACAACGTCAACACGTGGTTCGACAAGAACCCGGCACAGAGAATGGTCCGCACGATGTCTACGAATGGCGGGGGGCCGAAGATGGCATTCGCCCGTGGATTCCTCTCCAACAAATACCGGAGGCTCGACGCCGTGGATCTGGCCGACACGATCATGCCGATGTTCCTCGACGAGCGAAGCGACTGGCAGGTGACCCAGTGCGGTGTGACCGATCTTCGTGTTCACATTGAAGCGCGGTTCCCGACCATCGCCGGTGAGGTCGTGGTGGGGGATGAGGTTTCCCTAGCAGTGAAGATCACAACGAGCGACGTGGGTGCCGGTGCCCTCTCGATTCAGTTCGGAGTCTACCGGATCGTCTGCACCAATCTGATGACCGTGCCGAACTTCACGAAGCGGCAGATTCACATCGGAGGTAGCCAGTCTGAATTGGTACAGGTCCTGTCCGACAGAACCCTCCGCGCCGAAGACCGACTCACGATGCGGAAGATGAAAGAGCTGGTCGCGTCAATGGCGAATCACGAACAGTTCAACACCATCCTGTCCACGCTGCGGAATGCCGCCGAGGTCAAGGTGGAAGACCCGGTCGCTGCGACCGAACTGTTGACGGCGAATCTGAGGCTAAAGGATTACGAGAATCATGAGATTCAGAAAGCACTCATGGCTGACACGTCTGCACCGACCATCTGGAGTCTCGGCAATGCGTTGACCTCGACGGCACGAACCTTCGAGTTCGAGCGGAAAGCGGAGTTGGAAGCGGCTGCCGGAACCCTGATGTCCAATCCGAAAATGTGGAAGCAATACGCGGAAGCTGCCGCGTAGGAAGGGGGAGCAGGAGCGAGGAGCGACCATGCTGATCTTGATCACGTTGGGTGATCGGGACGGCGAAACACAATGGGCGGGGAGGGTTTCACGCTGCGTGGGACGGGACAACCTCCCCGCCATTTTTATGGAGGTGAATTCATGCGGATCGAAGTGGAAGTGAAAACGGTTCGGGACTTGGTCGATGTATCGAGAGTGAACCTCTCGGACATCGCCGCGGTTCTGGATCTGTCGGTCACGATGACCGGCTTGAAGATCAGAGGAATTCGCGCGACGTTCTTGGACGAGATTCCAAAATTCGTCAAGGCGTTTAACGCCACCAAGAACGTCCACATCGACGATGCCGATCTCATCAACTTATTTGGGGGCCGCTCCGCACTCAAGGTGCGCGGCTATGCTGCCCATTCCAACTGACCGGAAGGGAGAACACACCAATGATCGAATTCGATGACACATGGGAAGAGAACGGGACTCGGCATATTTCGGAGATCATCGACGCAGAGTTCTCAGAAGACAGCCAAAATAGCCCCTTAGAGCGCGAGGAAAGCGCGGACGTGGAAACAGTCGCGGACGATTCTGCGCACGATTCTGACCCCCATTCTGACGACGAAGGGCCGATTCAGGAGGGATCTCATAGCAGTTCAGCTATCACGTCACATTCCGTAGCGATAGAGAACCCCGAAACCCTAGCGTCTTTGGCGACGCCAGAACAGATCGAAACGGCCATCCGTCGCATCGTTGCTAGGACACAGGCGATCAAGCAGTTCAAGGCCGCGATGCTCTCGCTTACCAACGTCCGCGACTGGTACGCCCACACAGCGGAGGGGGATGACGACGGCATCCCGTATCTGGCCGAGAGTGGGTGCGAAAAAATTATCAACGCCTTTGAGATCGAGGTGGAACACGACGGTGGAACGAGGGAAGTGCAGCCGCCCGACATCGGGGGATACGAATTCATCTACACCGGGAAGATGCGTTCACTCGTTTTCTCGACGACGTGGCTGCCGGTCGTCGGCTCACGCTGGAGCGAAGACGGGTTCTTCACAATGGGTGGGCGCCGCACCGCTGACCCCGGTGATGTTCGGAAGGCGGCACACACCAACTTCCTCGGTCGAGGAATCAAGAGCGTGTGCGGACTCAAGACGATCACGTGGGATGAACTAGAGGAGATGCCGGGGCTGGAGAACCTGCGGACTCGCTGCACTCGAATCGGGTACGCGAGCAGGGGTGACGATAACCAGAAGGCTGACCCAGGCGAGATCCACGAATTGTGCAAGGGCCCGCACATCGCTGTGAAAATTGACAAGGAGGATTTGGAGTCGCGGAACGTCGTGAAATCAATCCCGGCGAAAGACCGGACGTGGGTGAAGGGTCAGTGGTATTGGGCCATTCGATATTCCAAGAAACACCTCGGCATTGTTCTTGATCTTCACGCCTCGAACCCCGCCGTGAAATACAAGCTCGTGAACGTCGCCAAGGAGGACCTGCCATGAGTACCGAATTCACTGACGAAGACCTTCGCGCTGCCGAGCGGTTCTTGGAGGAGAGCGTTCAAGCCTCATACGGTGAGCCTCGGAAATACCAACCGCAATCGAACAACGCATCCAAGTGCGGTCACCCCTGCGCTTGGTATCTGTGGGCGGTCCGCGCCCGGCACGAAGACCTGCCGACTCCCGATCCGGGTATGCCAGGACTGTGGGCAATCGGCCGGGAGCACGAGAACGCAGCCAAGATTGCGCTGCTTTCACAGGGTTGGAATCTGCATCGGACTGAGGTGACCTTCGAAGACAAAGACCTCGACATCCGGGGCAGGATCGACTGGGAACTTCAACACCAGACCCATCCGTTCTGGTCGCATCCGATACCCACCGAATTCAAATCGGTCTCCCCGAATTATTGGGGCAACCTTCAAACGTTCGACGACTGCTTCGAATCGCCCATGCCTTGGGTCCGACTCTGGCCGATGCAAGCACTGGTGTATTCGTATCTCATGCCCGATGAGGTCCCGCACGTCTGCTTGCTGTTGCGGAACAAGGTGAGTGGCAGAGTCAGGGCCATCGTGGAACGGTGCGACAGACACTTCCATCGACTCGTTCAGATGGGTGACACGTTGGCAAAGGTCAACGCTGCTCTCCGTGATGAGGTCGAGCCTGAGTGCATGCCATACGATCCGGTGTTTTGCAAGAAGTGTGATGCCGCACACATCTGTCCGACGATGCAGCAGCACACCTACGGAAACGCCTCCGCAATTCTGGAAGACCCCTCGGTGATCGACACCTATGCCGACAAGTGGGCAGCGGGTGCCGATGCGAAGAAAAGTTCCGATGCTGCGTGGGAGGAACTCAAGGGTATCTGCAAGCACTACGGACTCTACGATCAGGGACCTGGGGCAGAGTCGCAGGTGATCGGTGGACGATGGGTCTACAAGGTCAAGATGAACGCGACAGGATCCAGCGGACGCCTGAAGGTGGAACCCCTAGGTGGGGGTGACGATGACTGATTACTTCGTGAAGGTATGGAAGCGCATCGTGCGATCCAGCTTCGCAACGTTGGATGACACGACGAAGTGGTTATTCATGTGTCTACTTTGTGAAGCCGAGTCAGACGGCACCGTATATGGGACCATCGAATATCTCGCTGCTGTCAGTCGAAAGACCGAGGCTGAGGTCGAGGCAGCGATGGCCGAATTGATGGCACCCGATCCACGCTCAACATCAAAGGAACACGAGGGGCGACGGGTGCTGGAGACAGGACCGAATGAATGGTTCCTAATCAACTACGAGAAATATCGAAAGGCGAATCTCGCAGAGGAACGCAGAGCCAAAGATGCAGAGCGGAAACAAAAGGCTAGGACGAGTGCGGACGAGTGCGGACAGGTGCGGACAGGTGCGGACGAGTGCGGACAGGTGGGGAGTGGATCGGACTCCTCTCACTCTCACTCTCCCTCTAGTTCTTCCTCTACCTCTCAGAAGAAATCGAGGAGGTTCACACCACCCGCGCTCGACGAGTGCATCGCATACGCCGCCGACTATATGAAGAGCAAGGGAATCACCGGGCGCAATCCGGCAGAGCGATTCCACAATCATTTTGAGAGCAACGGCTGGAAGGTGAGCGGACGCGCTGCCATGAAGGATTGGAAGGGATCACTTCGTAATTGGATCCTCCGCGATCTCGACGACGGCAGGCTGAAGCCATCGCCGGAAGATGAGGTGTGGATGTACGACACCTATCGGAAGGCATGTTACGAGGAACACGGGAATCATTCGCGGTGGGCTGAATACCAGGAGTGGGCGACGATGCAGGTTGTTCGCACCGCACTGCCATTCACAAGCTGGCTGAAAGGGTTGAAGGTGAAAGCCGATGCCTCGTAAAGTCATCCGATCCAAACAAACGAAACACCGGCTGGCTACGACTACCCGACTCGACACGCTGGCACATGATGCTGGCGTTGCTGCTCGTTTTCAGAAAACGGATTATGGGTGGGACTGGTTTATCTCAAACAATGGCGTCCCTCTTCATCAGGGGTGCGCCGAGGATTGCTACCTGTTTCTCCAAGGATACCTTCGTGGGAAAGAGGATGCTGGAAGGGGATACGACCATGAGTGAGAACACACAACCCGTGCTGCCGGGAATGCAGCGAACCGAGCCAAAGGAACCTGGCGTCACCGAACGCGATCTCGGCATGGAGCGTGTCGCCGTCTCCGCTGGTGAAGCGTGGATGGATCACGCCTACCAAGTCGTGCGGTACGTCGCGCAAACGCACAACGAATTCACAGCGGATCATCTGCACCACGCCGGTGCCCACCTCGGGCTGCCGCAGCCGCCTGATCCCCGCGCTTGGGGTCCGGTGATGATGAAGGCGCGTAAGGTTGGGATCATCGTCAAGACAGGCAAGTATCAGCCGTCACGCCGACCCACCTGTCACCGCCGTCCGATCCCGATCTACCTTTCGATGATCCACAGGGGTCCATATCGTGAGCGGGAGGTGACGCGATGACAGACGAGACGACCGAACTCGAAAGCATCACCAGCGTTCGACGCCTCTACACAGAGCAATTGGAGATCCGTGGAGCTCGTCTCCTCCAACTCGAAGGTGCGATGGCTGAGGTGCGGAAGGCTGTGACGGATGAGATCCCGATTGGTGAATGCGCCGTCAAAAATTCAGACGCCAAGATGATCCTCAATGAAGTGCTTCACCTCCGCGCCCGTGCTACGGCGTGGAGGCTGAAGGCTGAGGAGATCCTTGACGCCTGCCGAGCAGTTGAACACACGCGAGACAGATACGAACAAACGCTCAACGAACTAGACGCGACGATCCGCGATGGCATGTACGATGGTCAAGACCTCCGCGACAAGATCCAAGAGGCTTTGGTCCAGACGGTGATGGTGCGGCTATGAGTAAATTCAGCCGGCCGAAGCACGTGTGGGAACCAGTTGGATTCGACTGCTCAACATTCGAGCAGAACATTTGGCGATGCCCCTACTGTGGGACGCACAAGGCAACTGCTCCAACCCAGTCCGGGCGCCGCAACCCAGGAACAGTCACCGAATACACAGACGAGGATGGTGGAGTGCTGCAGCCCATCGAGGTAACTGCTGTTCCACCGTGCATTCCGAAGGATGACATGCCTCACAAGGATCGTCCGATCATTCTCGGGGAACAGAGGAGTGATAGCTGATGGGACACAACACCAAGACGATGAACCGGCAGGCTGCCGTCAACGATGCGAGATCCAAAGTGCTGAAGGTCGCCAAGACAGTCGAGAACCTCACGCAAACTCTGATTGATGAAGACAAGGAACGCATCAAGCGTTTCGAGAAGATGGAACAGCGGGTCACCCTACTGGAAGGGGTTGCTGCAAACACCGGGCGCGATGTCGATGTATTGAGGGAATGCCACCTTGCTCTATCGGCAGCCATCGAATATTTGCAGCTTCCATTCTGGAAGCGATGGGTGATCCGGTTCAACACATGGAGAGCAAGGCCATGACCACTCTCGGAGAACTCGTGACGGCATTGGTCAGGCGTCCAGGCGAAACGTGGAGACTCGATCCACCTGGAGGCAAGGTGACCAGATTCCAAAAGATAGTCCCGGTCCATTGCCCGAGGTGCTTCGAGTACAAAGACCCGGACGGCAACCCGAACCCGAAATACAACAGCGTCAATCTGGTCTTGGCTCTACGTGGGAAATACCTCGTGTGGGTCGGGCGGTGTCTTCCCTGCGGTCTGATCATCTACATGATGCAGCTGCGGAATCTGAGAGGTGCGCCATGACTGACGAATGCAAGCACGGATCACTCCGGCGATCCTGTGAGGTCTGTGAGAGGGATGCGGAGATCGAACGCTTCCGCGCCGAGGTTGAGCGGTTGGAATCAACTTGCCCGCTGTGCGGCCACGAATGGCGACGGCATGACCCGGCAGATGGGCGTTGCGATGCTGGCCCTCCGTGCGACTGTGGCAGGGATCTCACGTTCATGGCAAATCGAATTAAGGAATTGTCTTGTCGCGCCCTCGACGGGGAGGAGTGATATGAAACACCTTGAGATTTTCGTTGATGTCTGCATTGACTGCCCATATGCCAAGCACATGAAAGGAACAATTTTTATGTGCATGCTTGCAGCCAACGGCGAGCGTTTATTTTGCATCGAGGATGGAATCCCAGAATGGTGTGAGCTTCCAGACGTGGAATGCAGCGATGGATGACAAATATTTCAACCCGCTGTCTCAGGAGGAAGTAGACAGAGCAGAGGCCGAACTGGCGAGAGAACGCTACCGGGATGATCTGTCCGACGAGATCGACCGCCTCCGCGCCGAGGTTGCCCAAGAGAAACGGTGGGGACTGGAGGCGCACGAGCGAGCA
>Ga0307379_10013906_pt1 | contig 10410 bp, 4 predicted proteins | sample UN2MG_FD_202237 | JGI IMG/M metagenome (GOLD analysis project Ga0307379, IMG submission 202237) | Soil microbial communities from Risofladan, Vaasa, Finland - UN-2 | ecosystem: Environmental > Terrestrial > Soil > Coastal area > Acid sulfate soil | place: Finland: Risofladan, Vaasa | collected... | reverse complement strand
GCAAGGCTGAGGCCGCTGTGGTTCGCATCGGAGACTCAGGTGGTGGCGACGGCGGCCAAGCAGGGGGAACAACTAGCCACAGCCATACGACACACGCTATCACCGACAATCCGACGATTCCAACTCCCACATGGTTAGCGAAACTCCCAGCCACAGCCTTGGCACGGGTCTTCGCAGCCTCTGCCAGTTGGCTGACTCGCCTTCGCCGATCACGTCTCCGGCGCTCCTTTTCCCCCCTCTTCCTGTCAGCTTCTCGTGTCTCTCCGTCCTTCGCTCGGGCAAGAAGCTCGCTCAGCCGAGAATGCTCAGGTTGAAGTTCGAGACCTCTTTCGCAAATCCTGATCGCCTGCGACCAACTTTCGGCGGCCAGCGCCTCTTCGGCTCGCCTGAGCAGAGACTGAACCTTCGCTTCCTTCTCAATCTCTGGCCTGAGGCCCTCCTCCAGCTCGGATTTCACCTCCGTCGCCTCAGCGTAGCGAGAACGCCAATCATGGACCAGCATCTTGGATAGCACCAGATCCAGCCACTCCGGCACATCGGGTCGCCACTCGCTGGGTCTCGACCCCTCCACCCGCTTGTAGACCTTGCCGGTCAGCATTTCAAAGAGCACACACCCGAGGGAGTAGATATCGGATGCCGGCCGCAGGTACCCGGCGCTTGTTTCTTGCTCGGGAGACATGTAGGCGGGGGTGCCGGGGTGCCTGGCGCCCTTGCCCAGGGATCGGAGGCTCTCGCCGTGGAGCTGGGCCAGACCGAAGTCAGTGAGCTTAGGCTGGCCCTGGGTGGTCAGTAGGATGTTGGAAGGCTTGATGTCGCGATGGACAATGCCCAGGGGGTGGTCGTGGACGGCTGCCAGTCCCTCGCAGAGTTGGATGGCGACCTCGACCGCCTCTTCTACTGGCAATGCCCCCTGTTGCCCGACGTGTGCCTGCAAGCTAGGGCCATCGACGTACTCCATCACCAGGCAGAAGTCTTCGCCTGACCGCTCCAAGGTGTACACGTCCACCACATTCTGGTGTTTGAGAGAAGCGCCTATCTGGGCTTCGCGCTGGAAGCGGCGGCGAAACTCCACGTACTGTTCCTCGGTCCAGTCCTCGCGGCGTAGTTCTTTGACCGCCACCTGCCGGTCGAGATACTGGTCTTGAGCGAGGAAGACCTTGCTGAAGGCGCCCTCGCCCAGGGCCTTTTCGATACGATACTTGCCATCGAGTATATCGTCACCGATTTTCAGGGCCATGTTTGTCTTCGTGTCCTCATCTGCTTCCTCTACCAGTGGTGGAAGTAGTCAGGGGCGGGGTTTCTGGTCAGGTTTGTCTGCTGGCTGCCATCCGCATTCATCATGTAGATTTCCGGGTTGCCATCGCGATCAGACACGAACAGAATATGTTTTCCATCCAGTGACCATTGCGGTTGATAGTCCACGCCCGGGTTGTTTGTCAACTTGATCTGACCGCTGCCATCCGCATTGGCGACAAGGATTTCGCAGTTGCAGCCGGGATAGCAGCTCCCTTGATCCGGGCGGTCGTTTGTAACGAAGACGGTGCGCGTGCCATCCGGCGACCGTACGTGTGTGCACGCGAAAAGTGGGATGTCCGGGGCCAAGGTCACGTCGCTCCCATCAGGATTCATTGAGTAGACCGCCCAGTTTCCGTCGCGGTCGGCGTAGAAGACAATACGCTCACCGTCCGGCGACCAGGCACAATAGCTATCCCTTCCCTGGTTGTCCGTCAGACGAGTAATCCCGCTACCGTCAGCATTCATGACGTATATCTCCCAGCTGCGCTCGGATGATCTCCTCACGCCCCGCTCAGGATCATCGCGATCGCTCTTGAAGGCGATTCGCTCTCCGTCTGGGGACCAGAAGGGGGCCGAGTGAGCAGCTGGGTAGGGTGTGAGGTTCCTCTCGCTGCTGCCGTCTGGGCTGATGACATAGATCTGATTGTCACGGATGAACCCGACAGCACTCCCATTGGGAGAGAGGGATGGGTAGTTGTCAGTAGCTGGGTTGTTAGTCAGCCGCCTTGCCCCACTGCCGTCCATGTTCATGATGTAGATCTCGGGGTTGCCGTCCCGCTCGGATACGAAGGCAACGCGTTCTGCGGAGGGCGACGGGGTGCGTGGCGACGCCGCCGAGGCCGAGGGAGACGGGCTGTTGATCGGCGATGGCGTCGGCGGCGCCACTCTAGTCGATGTAGAGGCTGGCGTCGCCACCGATGTCGCTGTTGACGTCGGTGTTGCCGTTAGCGTTGACGTGCTGGTTGGCGAAGCTGCAGGTGTATAGGCGGGAGTCGCTGTTGGTGAGGCGTCCAGGAACGCCACCGCTGATGCAGATGGAGTTGGATTCGGACACCAGGGACACCACGAGCACCATGGGCAAGACATGGACAGCACGACCACCAGGCATACCAGGCCGCCTCCTGCTCCTGCCAGAATCATCGGCAGTCTTCGCCAGTGCTCGCGCCTCTCACGCTCCTCTTCCCCCTCGGCTTTGGCAAGCAGGCTCTCGAACTCTGCGTGCCCTGCCTCCAGCCGCAGACCCTCCTCGCAGATCCTGATCACCTCCGACCATTTCTTCGCTGCAAGCGCCCCGTGGGCCTGCTTCAAGAAGGAGTCAAGCTTTCGCTTCCTGACGAGTTCTCCCGTAAGACCTTGCTCCAGGTCGCGTCTCAGATGCGCGGCATTGCCATAGCGCGACTGCCAGTCATGCGCCAGCACCTTACTGAGTATTTCATCCAACCACTCTGGCACCTCGGGGCGCCACGTGCCGGCTTTCGTGGCTTCTACCGTCTTATACGTTTTGCCGGTTAGCATCTCGAAGAGCACGCAGCCGAGGGAGTACTCATCAGATGCTGGGCGCAGGTACCCGGCGGTTGTCTCCTGCTCCGGAGAGATGTACAGTGGCGTACCCGGGTGCCTCTCGCCCTTCCCAAGGGAGCGGCCACTCTCGGCCGCCAGTTGTGCCAGTCCGAAGTCTGTGATCTTGGGCTGGCCTTGGCTGGTGAGCAGGATGTTGGAGGGCTTGACGTCGCGATGGACGATACCCAAGGGATGGTCGTGGACGGCTGCCAGGCCATCGCAGAGTTGGATTGCGATCTCAATCGCCTTCTGTACGGGCAAAGGCCCGTCGTGTTCCAGCCGTTGGGCCAGACTGGGGCCATCTACGTACTCCATGACCAGATAGAAGTCTTCGCCTGACCGCTCCAATGTGTACACGTCCACGACATTCTGGTGTTTGAGAGAAGCGCCTATCTGGGCTTCGCGTTGGAACCGGCGGCGGAACTCAATGTACTGTTCCTCGATCCAGTCTTCCCGGCGCAGTTCTTTTATCGCTACCTGCCGGCTTAGATACTGGTCTTGAGCGAGGAAGACCTTGCCGAAGACGCCCTCGCCTAGGGCCTTTTCGATACGATACTTGCCATCGAGTATCTCGTCACCGATCTTCAGAGACATGGTTCCATTTCCGTGTGCAGCATTCTGAGGACAGAGTATCTGTTAGGCGTCCCTGGCGCAACGGAAGCCAATAGAGTTGCCCTGACTGCTGGGCGGAAGAGCTCCTCGATCTGCTGATCGCGAATCTCCTCCCGAGGGATCCCAGGCCGCTCCCCGCAACGCTTTGTGAGTTCCTGTTGTTGGGCCTCTCGGATTCGTGCCCGGTGAAATGGCATAGTAGTCGCTCTGGTGCCAATCATTCACCCACTCCCACACGTTGCCGGCCATGTCATAGGCGCCACATGGGCTCCTGCCTGTTGGACGGCTGCCGACCCGCTGTGTGCCGCCCTGTGATGCATTCAATCGGGTGGGGTCAAACTCGTTTCCCCAGGGATACTTCCACCCGGTGGCACCTACTGCGGCCATCTCCCATTCTGCTTCAGTAGGTAAACGACCTGCGACCCATGCACAGTAGGTGTTTGCATCGTTCCAGCTAAGCTGAACAACGGGGTGGTCTATGATCGCAGAGATGCCTTCACCCGTTTTGGCGGGATGACGCTAATCCAATCCATCGACGCGGTTCCATCGCCCATTCTGCCAGATATTGCCCCAACCGGCCTTTTCGGCGTCGGTTCGGTAGCCAGTTTCCAGCGCAAACTGTTCCAAAGCTAGATTTGTGACCTCCACTTGATCGATCCAAAAATCCCCCACGTAAACCAGATGAACGGGTCGCTCATCAGTCTCGCCGATCTCACTTCCCATCTCGAAATCCCCTGCCGGGACATACACCATTCTCATGTTGTCCTTCGGACGGACCCACGTGTCACCAAAGGTGGTATTCGCAGGAGGAGAAGCAGCAGGCGTGGACGTCGGAGCAACCGGGGTAGGTGTCGGTGTGGAGGGCACTGGTGTGCTCGGTATGCTTTCAACTCTGATATAGTCGACCTGAAGGGTGCCCCACTGGCAATCGCTGTCCAGCCTCGCTGGATGACCCATCCAAACAAGTTCAGGTCTGTGGGTAGTAGGTTGGGACACGTAGGCCAACGTGCCATTCAAGTGGAGATGATATCGACCCTGCGAGTATGCAATCGACAGCTCGTTCCAGGCCGTGTTCGGCCCTGAGAAGCGGATGTCTTTTCGCTCTGTGCCCGAGCGGTACCACAGTTGCAGGCCGTTCTCGTGATCCTGCCAGATACCGGCTTGCACGCCATCTTTCTCTGCCTCCTGCTGGCGGGCTGCAGCCTCCGCCTGTGAAAGATCAACTGGGACCAGATAGCTGGTCATAATGACCCCCACGCCGCATGTTCTCACCTGGGAGTAGCGAAGGCGCAAAGTCAGCTGGAAGGTCCCTTGGCTCGGAAAGGGGTCCTTCAAGGTATAGACGTATGGATAGCGTCTGCCAGAACTTGCCAACTCCAGGATTCCATCACTCACCAACGCTGTCCCGGAGCCGATGTCCAAAGCCCATACGGCGGGAGCGAGGGAGCGCCCGTCGAAGACATTCTGAAACACAACGGTGGACGCAGAGATCGTTGGCGCAGGTGTGGCGGTTGGCGTCGCCGCTGGCGTCTCTGTTGGCGGAGGAGTCCTCGTCGGTGTGCGTGTCGGAGTCCGTGTGGATTCAGGCGCGGGCTCCGCAGGGGGCGTCGGCAAATCGGATCCGGTCGGAGTTGCCGTCGGACCTGGCTTGGGCCATAGAACGAACCCTGCCCCGACGACCGCCACGATCCCTGCGATAACCGCGATCAGTCTCCAGGACATACCTATGCCCGCCACGGCGGCTCCAACCGAGTGCAGCATACGCCCAACGCGGCCGGATCGCGGCCCCTGTCCCTTCCTCAAGTCAGTCTTGACTTCGTCAGCCGCACTGTATCGCTCCTTTTGATCGTCTGCGAGCATCTTCGCAAGTACATCATCCAGCCATTCTGGCAGCCCGAGCCGCAATTCGCTGGCTTTCGTGCCCTCAACTTTCTTGTAGACCTTGCCAGTCAGCATCTCGAACAGTACGCAGCCCAAGGAGTAGAGATCAGATGCAGGCCGCAGGTACCCGGCGCTGGTTTCTTGCTCGGGAGACATGTATAGGGGAGTGCCTGGGTGCGGTCCCCCCTTGCCGAGGGACCGCCCACTCTCGGCGGCCAACTGTGCGAGTCCGAAGTCGGTTATCTTGGCATGTCCTTGGCTGGTCAAGAGGATGTTGGAGGGCTTGATGTCGCGATGCACGATGCCCAGAGGGTGGTCGTGGACCGCTGCCAGACCATTGCATAGCCCCATTGCGATCTCGATCGCCTCTTCTACTGGCAAGGGCCCGTCTTCTTCCAGGCGTTTCTGCAAGCTGGGGCCGTCGACGTATTCCATGACGAGGTAGAGTTCCTCGCCGCTGGGCTCCAGCGTATAGACCTCAACGACGTTCTCGCGTCGGAGCGCGGCGCCTATCTGGGCCTCCTTCTGGAAGCGGCGGCGGAACTCGATGTACTCCTCCTCGGTCCAGTCCTCCCGTCGCAGCTCCTTGATGGCGACCCGTCGTTTGAGAGGCACGTCGTCAGCGAGGTAGACCTTGCCGAACTGGCCCTCGTCAATGCTGTCCATGATCACGTACTTGCCTTCGAGTATGTCGTCACCGATGTTCAGGGACATGTCTCACCTTTCGCTATGGAGACCACACCGGCCACAGTTCATCGCCCGATGTATTGGTCAGCTGGACGAGCCCGGTGCCGTCGGCTTTGATGGAGTAGAGTTCCCAATTACCGGTGCGGTCGGATTCGAAGGCTATCCGCTGGCTGTCCGCCGACCAACTGGTGCCCATGTCCCCCGCTGGGTGGTTGGTCAAGTTTCTCTGGTTGGTTCCGTCGGCGTTCATCACGTAGATGTCGGATCTCTCCTCAGGACCATGCTCGAAGGCGATGCGCGTACCATCTGGCGACCACGAAGGGCTCGAATCCCACTGTGAATTCGTCGTAAGGCGAGTTTGACCAGTCCCGTCTGCATTCATGGTGTAGACCTCCCAGTTGCCATCGCGGTTGGAGATGAAGACCACGCGGGTCCCATCCGGTGACCACGAAGGGCTCCCATCACCCTTCTGGTTGTTGGTGAGCTGTGCCAGACCGGTGCCGTCCAGGTTCATCACGTAGATCTCCCAGTCGCCGTCACGGCCCGAGACGAAGGCCAGACGACCTCCGTCCGGTGACCAGGCAGGCCAAATCTCGTCGTGTTCACTACTGGTGAGGGCGACGAGCCCTGAACCGTCTGCATTCATGGTGTAGATGTCCCAGTTGCCGGTGCGCTCGGACTGGAACATGATGCGACTGCCGTCAGGGGACCACGAGGGACAGGCGTCGAATGCAGGGTTTTCGGTCAACCTCGTTAGTGCTGTCCCATCGTAGTTCATCACGTAGATCTCCCAGTTGCCGTGGCGGTCGGATACGAACGCGATGCGATCATCGCTTGCAGGGACTGGAGTAGGGGGAGGGGAAGTTGGCACTGAGGTCGCGGTCGGTGCCGGGGTTGAAGATGGTGTGGCGGTTGGGATGCGGGTCGACGGCACGGTGGTACTGGTCTCGGTGGCCGTGGGCGTCTCAGTAGATTCGGATCCGGGGGCGGGCGCCGGTGTTCCCGGGATGGGGGTCGGTGTCGTCAACGAGGGCCGCCACAACACCACCCAGAAGGTACCGAGACATGCCAGCGCCAGTGCGACGATCGCCCCCAGTACCCCCACTGTCCCGATGCTGGCCACGACCCCTGTGATGGCGGTCAGCGACCTCCTCCATCCCTCTCTCTCCTTGAGTCCTAGCTCTGCCTTGTCCCTGATTTCCTCGGGATCCCCGTGTTCGGGATCGAGTTCTGCCACTTCGCGCAGCTTGGACAGAGCGAGTCGGTATTCCTTCCGGGAGAGAGCCACGACTGCTTCCTCATATGTCTGCTGTGCCCGCCGGCGACGCGCCTCCTTCTTGCGCTCCTCCTGCTCCCTAGACCTCTCGGCTTCTTCTTGCTGACCCTCCTGCGCCTGGGTCAGGAGTCCCTGCAAGACCGCGTTTCCTGGGATCAGGGCGACACCTTGCTGGGACAACTTGATCGCCTCTGCCCAGTCTGCGTCGGCGATAGCCTGTTCGGCCCGTCGCAATAAAGCGTCAACCTTGCGTTTTCTGTTCGCTTCGGAGCTCAGCCCGGCCTGGAGTTCGGTCTTGACGTGCGCAGCTTCCCGATAGCGGGTTTCTTTCTCCTTCTCAAGCATCCTGGTCACGACTTCGTCTAGCCACCCGGGCACATCTGGTTGCCACTCGCTCGGTCTTGATCCCTCAAGCCGCTTGTAGACCCTGCCGGTCAGCATTTCGAACAAGACACATCCCAGAGCGTAGATGTCCGACGCAGGGCCCAGGTAGCCAGTTTCCCGTTCTTGCTCCGGAGACATGTAGGCAGGGGTGCCTGGGTGCCTGGTGCCCTTTCCCAGCGATCGGAGGCTCTCACCGTGGAGCTGCGCCAATCCAAAGTCTGTGATCTTGGGTTGGCCTTGGCTGGTCAGTAGGATGTTGGAGGGCTTGATGTCGCGATGCACGATACCCAGGGGATGGTCGTGCACGGCTGCCAGTCCCTCGCAGAGTTCGATGGCGACCTCGACCGCCTCTTCTAGGGACAGTGGCCCCTGCTCTTCCAGGCGTTTCTGCAGGCTAGGTCCGTCCACATAGTCCATGACCAGATAGTTGTCATCCCCCACTCTCTCCAGAGTGGAAACATGGACTATGTTCTCATGCCTCAGTTCTCTACCTATCCGTGCCTCGCGGCGGAAGCGCTTGAGGAAGTCCGCGTAGACCTCACCGGTCAATTCCTCACGCTTCAGTTCCTTGATGGCAACGTCCATGTCGAGGTACTGGTCGCGGGCCCGGTAGACCTTGCCGAACTGGCCCTCGCCGATGATGTCCAGGATGATGTATTTTCCGTCTAGTATCTCGTCACCGATCTTCAAGGTCATCTCAGGCTCACTTGACTTGGCCCCCGCAATTGGAGCACGTCTCCTGATGCGGAGAGTTGCTTTGTCCACATCTTGCGCAGATCTGGGGCTCATCTGATGGCGGACTGGTAGTCTGGCTCTGGGAGCTGTCCGGGGTGCGCATCGCTACACCCGATGAATGGTCGATGAGGATGGCGTCGCCGCCCACCTTCGTCTCCTCGAAGGTGGCTTCGTTCGCGGAGGTCGAACGCCCCCCCCGCCCGATGATTACAGCATCGCCTTCCACTGTGGTGATGCTGACCTTCGTTCCCGGGAGGAACTGCTTGTCAACACGAATGTTTGACGGTCGTTCCACCTTGGGCTCGACCCAGGGCCAGACTACGCAGCGACCACGGAAAGAACGGTGCTCCCTGTCCTGGTAGAGGACGGAGATCTCCAGGCTGGGGTTGCCACCCTCCTCAGGAAAGACGGAGATGGGGACCGACCTCGGGTCGGTGCTGGGTGGCAGCTCCCACAAGGACTCCTGGACAGCCTGGCGCAAAGCCTCACCCTGGACGGTGATCTCAATGTCGTGCGCTGAGCTGCGGCCCACGTTGGTGATCAGCAGCTCCAGCAGGCCCTTGGCACCTTCCCTGAGTTGGGACTTGGGCTGGCATTCCACCTCTAGCAGGGGTAGCTCGCAGTTCGCGGCAGCCCGGTAGCGGCAGAACATGGCCCCGTTCCAGTCTTTGAGCTTGGTGAAGAGATAGGCAGCCCTGGTGAAGAGTGCTCCAGCCGCCGCGCGTTCGGCCGCCGTCCGTGCCCTCCTTTCGTGTTCTGCGGCGGCGGCCCGATAAGACCTGGCCGCCTCGGTATACTGCCGCCCTTCCTCAAGGAGGCGCGCCGCCAGTTCATACTCTCGTTGCCCCTTCAGGAGAAGCGCAGCGACGGGGGTGTTCCCTCCCAGGGCGTGGTAGCAAGCGGCATCCATATTCTGATGCTTCTTCTCGCACCATTGGGCAGCCTTCTCCCACCGGCCCAGGTGCCAGGGCAGGGCATACAGGCAGCCGTCATGGGACCCCACATACACCACACCGTCACCGACGAGCAGTGGCGCGGTGACAGAGTCTCCACAGGCAAACGTCCAGATCGGTTCGCCATTCTCGGCGTCGAGGGCATGGACCCGTCGGGCGTTGTCGCCGACGAAGAGTACGCCTTCCCAGAGGGCGGGGGATGAGGCAACAGCACTACCGGCATTGTGCTGCCAGCGCGGCTTGCCGCTGTCGGCGTCCAGCGCGTAGACGTTGCTGTCATTGGAGCCAACGTAGACCACGCCATCGGCAACACACGGAGAGGAATGCACGTAGTCTCGCGTGCCGAACCTCCACAGTTGCCGACCTCGATGCACGTCCAGCGCATAGATGTAGCCATCCTGGGAGCCGAAGTATAGTTTGTCCTCGCAGACTGTGGCCGACGAGGTCACAGGCCCTTTGGTTTCGAAGGTCCACAACTCGGTGCCCGAGTCTGCCGAGATGGCGTACATATGGCCGTCGTATGAGCCGACGAAGACGACACCACGCTCCACGACGGGGGTGGATCTGATCACCCCTTTGGTCTCAAAGCGCCAGACTTGCCTGCCCTTGAGGAGGCTCACCGCGTGGAGATGGGCGTCCGCTGACCCCACGTATACCGTGCTACCATGGATGCGTGGCGCAGCCCTCATCTTGTCCCCGGTGCGGTAGCGCCAGACTTCCCGTCCAGAGGTGGCGTCGAAGGCATACAGATTCCCATTGTGCGCCCCTACGCAGACCAACCCTTCAGCGAGGGTTGAGCCCCCCTCGACGGGAGAGCCTAGGTCCACGTGCCAGAGGACCTCGCGGGTCCACCTCTCCAGGGAGTATAGGTGGCCATCCATAGAGCCCAAGTGCAGGGCGTCAGGACCCAGGGCCGCGGCACCGAGCACCCCGCCCTGTGTCTGGAACCGCCAGTACGGTTGCCCAGGCTCTGGCAAGATCGCTTCAGGCGGGCGGTGCCAGTTGCAGGCTGGACAAATGTCGAAG
>Ga0307379_10013903_pt1 | contig 10411 bp, 10 predicted proteins | sample UN2MG_FD_202237 | JGI IMG/M metagenome (GOLD analysis project Ga0307379, IMG submission 202237) | Soil microbial communities from Risofladan, Vaasa, Finland - UN-2 | ecosystem: Environmental > Terrestrial > Soil > Coastal area > Acid sulfate soil | place: Finland: Risofladan, Vaasa | collected... | reverse complement strand
GGCTGGATGATGACCTGGTGCTGGAGGCGCCGGATTTCGTAGAACGGCTGCACCGGGTGCTGGTCGGGCGGCCCGACGTGGGGGCGGTCGGAGGTGTCTATCCGCCGCCGGCCAACGCGCAGCCCGTCGCCATCGAGCGCATCGGCGGCCCGGGCTACAGCCTCACGATTGACGGGATGCTGCGGGGCGAGGCGTCGGCGCATTTCTTTCGGTGGGACCGCGCGCGTCCGGTCGAGGCCGAGCACCTGTATTCGAGCTTCATGTACCGGCGGGAGGCGGCGCTGGCGGTGGGCGGCTTCGCGATATGGTACTCCGAGCAAGCCCACCGCGAGGAAACGGACTTCACGCATCGGCTCCATCTGGCGGGATGGAAGCTGCTGGTGGACACCGCCGCGGTTGCACGCCACGAACGATGTCCCCACGGGGGCTTACGGGCGTTGGCGCGAGACGAGCTGCGAACCGCCGACGAGGCGCTCTTCACCGAGCGCCTGCGCGGCGGGGCGCTGGGATGCCAGGCGGTCTGTGGCCGGAGCTTCAGTGCATGATCTGCCGTTGAACGACGGCGGCGACCATCGCTCTGCCCTTCTTCGCCGAGGCTCCGGCGGGCAGACCTCTCCTTGGACGGGAGAGGAGTCGGACCTGCGCAATGCGTGTTGGGATCATAACCTACTGCCGGCGCGAGGACGGGCATCCCGGCGGCGTCCCGAAGTGGGCCTGGTATCTCAAGCGCGCGCTGCTTGAGGGCGGACATGATGTGCGGCACTGGGCATGGGCGGACTGCGCGGAGCCAAAGCTAGACGGCGCGCCGGAGTACGTCAAGGCGGAACGTCTGGGCAAGCACGTCGGCTCGCAGGTGCGGGACTATGACCGCATTATCGTTGACGGTTTTTGGAGCTGCGGCCTGCCTGAAGACGCGCCGGTGACGGTGGTGTGCCACGGCACGTGGGCGGGGCTGGCGGCGGCGTGCGGTGGCGTCAAGCCGGAGTTGATAGCGGCGCAGGGTGCGGAATACCGGCGCTTCCCGGTGGTCGCGGTAAGCCAGGCGGCGGCGCGGCAGGTGCGGACCTATCACGGCACGGACCCGGTGGCGGTCATCCCGAACGGGGTTGACCTGGAGGTGTTCCGGCCGGTCGAGGGCGAGCCGAATGACCCGCCGGTGGTGCTGTACGCGGGCAAGGGCTATAGCAAAGGCGAGAACATTGTGGGATCGGTCGCCCGACTGCTGGAGGGCGAGGTATCGGTTGAATACCTGGATGCGCAGATCGGCATGGAGGCGCGGGCGTTTCAGCGGGGGGATGGGTTCCTCTTTCCATCGCGGCACGAAGGGGACTCCTATGCGCTGAAGGAGGCGGCGGCGTGCGGGCTGCCGGTGGTGGCGAGCGCGGTGGGGATGCTGGCAAACGAGCGGCCGGCGCAGATAGGGGAGATCGTGGAGGGTTTCGAGGCGCAGGATTACTGCGCTGCCCTGGAACGGGTGCTCGCGCGCAGGGAGTCACATCAGCCGCGGCGCTGGGCGGAGCAGCACGCGGGCTTTGATGATTTCGCAGGGAGGTGGAGGGAATACCTGGGCCGGCAGACGCGCAGGAGGGACACAGCCGGGGGCGGCTGTGCTCCATAGATAGTCACCCCGACCAGTCGGGGTGACCCATGGATTTGGCATGAACGAGCTGTGGCGAGCGATATATGAGCGTGCGGCCGCGGACGCCGAGCTGGGGGCGCTGGTGGGGCATTCGGAGGCGGACCGGCGCATCAAGCGCGGCTACCAGCCGGAGCCGATGGGCTATCCGTGCGTGGCCTACGACCTGTGGTCGGCGCGGATGGAGCCGGTAGATCAAGCGAAGGGGAATCGCGCGCCCCAGGTGGTGACGGTGCGCTTCAGTGTGTGGTCGCCGGAGTCGGTGGTCGGCGGCGGAGCGGCGGGGGATGCGCTGCTGTCATCCATCGCTGAGCGCTTGAAAGAAGTGTTCCACGGCGCGGATCTGACAAGCTCGGGGCTGCATAGCTACGCCAGCCATTTCGACGATTTCCAGTCGCCGGTGCGGTTCGACGAGCAGCGGCGGGCGTACACGCAGGCGCTGCGGTTCCGGTTCATCGTTAAGGCGCTGTGACATGGCGACGCGACTGTACCTGCGCACGACCATCGCTCAACAGGCGGGACGGCCTGTCGGTACGGCAACGACCGACGAGGACAATGGTCACGCTGGAAGCGACCGCCTCATCGCGCGGATGATGTCGCGGTCAGTGGGTGCCCACAGCGATGTGGCAACTGCGTTTGCCGCTTGCGTAACTTGCGACGGATACGACTTGTTGCGCATCTTCCTGTCTCCGGCGCTTGCATCGCAAACGCTGGAGGTGGCCGGGCAGTTTACGCTAGCCGGGGGGTTGGACGGGCTAACGGAACTGGTGTGGCCCGGGTGGTCGGAGGCGTTGGAGCAGGTCTATCTGCGCGCCTACGTGTATCTATGGCGCCCGGGCGTAGGCAAGGTCTGTGCGCTGTTCGGAGCCACGACTGCGGTGAGTGGGATCAGCGATCCCGACCCACAAATCGCCCCACCCTACTGGGGCCAATGGCAGGTTATTAACCTACCGGCACTGACCACCGACGTGGAGGTGCGCCTGCGGGACCGCGTGGTCGCCGAGGTATGGATGGAGCGCACGGAGGCCACAACCGGCACGGCGACATTCGCCTACAACGGCGATGACGTATTGGCTGATGGCGAGGGCTATGGTGCTGAAACCAGCCCCGCTTCGTATCTCGAATACAGCGGCAACTTAGTTCTGGCCGGGGAGGTAAGCATGAATTCCGCCAACATCCTGGTGGGCGCCCGCGACCTGCAGGTAGACGGGGCCAATGTGGGGGCGCTCGACGGCGGCGTCAGTGTGACCTATGAGCCGACGCACGTCGAGCACACGGTGGATCAGCGCATGGGCGTGCAGCGGGTGGACCGGGTGGCCGAGCGCATGACCATCAGCGCCAACCTCAAAGAGGCGACGCTGGAGAACCTGCGCATCGCGTGGGGGCAACCGACCTATGCCCTGAGCACGGCAGGCGCGAAGACGACCCTCAACCTGGGCGGCGACGGCGCGGTGACGGAGCACACGCTGGTGCTCACGGGCAAGGCGCCCGGCGCCGACCGCACGCGCACCATCACTTGCCACAAGGCGGTGGCGATCGAGACCTCGGCGCACTCCTACGCCAAGGATAACGCGACGGTGTACCCGGTGACGTTCGTCCTGGTCGAGGACCCGAGCCGGGGTGCCGGGTTCAAGTACATGACGATCGAGGACGACGACGGGCAGTTCAACTTCGCCTGAGGGCCGGAGTGGTTGATCGGCGGCGCGTGGGCGGAACGCGCCGCGGCCGGTGGAAGGAGATGCGCGCATGGGTGACTGCTGTCGCCGGGGCGATGATGGAACAAGCGCGGAACAGCGGGAGACGCTGTGCCCGCGGGAGGTGGAGTTCAAAGTAGCGGGCGCGACGGTGGTGGTGCGGCCGCTGGTGCTGCGGGACTACAAGCTGGTGGGCGACCGGCTGGCGGAGGCGTATGGACGACTGGGGGCGCGCCAGGACATGACGCAGGTCAGCCTGCCGGAGCTGGCGCCGGTGGCGCTGGCGGAGCTGCCGGAGGTGCTGGCGCTGACGCTGCGCCGCCGCGGGGAAACGGGCCTGGAGCCGGTGGATGCGGAGTGGCTGGAGGCCAACGTGTCGGCACCGGTGCTGCTCGACATCATCACGGCGGTGCTCGAGGTCAACGACCTGCCGGGCATACTAAAAAAACTCGAGAGCCTCAAGCGGCGAGCGCAGGGGGCGCCGGCTGGGGGCTGACGTTCGATCTGCTGTGCAGCGAGTACGGGTGGACGACGGAGTACATCCTCGATCGCGTCACGCCGGCGCAGGCGGAACTGCTGACGGAGGCCATCGCGGCGCGGCGGCGGGCGGCGCTGGGGCGGGAGGTCGCCGCCATTCGCCTGGCGGTGTGGGGCGACGAGCAGCAGTTGGCTGGGCTACAGCGCGCGCTGGCGGCGCAGGAAGACGGCGCCGAGAGGCAGGCGCTAGCGGCGATGGGCATCGCGGTGGTGCGGAGGAGCCAAGGTGGACCTGGGGATGATGACGGTCAGCCTGCGGGCTGACCTGTCGGGATTGGAGACGGGCCTGCGGCGCGCGCAGGAATTGCTCGCGCGGTCGGCGGAAGGCCTGGCGCTACAGGAGCAGCGCTTCCGCCAGGCGGGGGCGGCGGCGCAGCACTACGCCGACGGGGCGACGCGAGGGCTGGCCGGAACCACCGACGCGGTGGGCGCGTTGGGACGGTCGGCGGCGAATCTGGAGCGGCACTGGGGCGGCGCCTGGGAGTCAATGGACGCCGCGGCCGACGCCGCGCTGGGGCGGATGACGCACCGCTTCGGGCGCGCGCTGGCGGCGATGATGGTTGACGGCCGCGGGCTGCGGGATTTCTGGCGCGGGCTGTGGCGCGACCTGGTGGAGATCGCGGTGCAGCGGCTGCTGCAGATGGTGGTGGACACGCGCGGAGCGGCATCGGCGATGCGCGATGCGTTGAGCCTGGCGGGGGGCGGCCTGCTCGGGGGAGTGGGTGGACTGCTGGGCGGCGTCTTCGGCGGTGTGGGGAAGGTGCTGGGCATGATCGGGTCGTGGCTCGGGTTCGACAACCCGGTGCACGACGCCTGGGCGCGCAAGCAGGGCTTCGATTTCGCCAAGCACTTCCGCGCGGGCGTGTCGGCGGCGATGGCCCTGCGCACGAATGCGCCGGCCACGCTCAGTCCGGCGCTGGCGGGCGCAGGCCTTGGCAGCATCGGCGGCGGGCAGTTCCGCGCGGTGAGCGTGCAGCCGGGGGCGTTCGTGGTGAACATCTCGGCGCAGAACCTCGACGAGCGCGCGATTCGGGACGCCGGCGGCATCATCGCCGATGAGGTGAACCGGCGGCTAGGCTGGACGGACAGGCGTAGCGGGGTGTGACATGGCTATGGTTCTCGGCAGCTACACGTTCGCGCTCGACCCGGCGCGAGTCACCGGCATTGACGCGAACAGCCTGCTCAAGCGCAAGTCATCGGCGAGCGCCGATACCCTCACCGGCAACATCCTGTGGCAATGGGCGGTGGTGACTGCGGGCCAGGAGATCATCTTCGAGTGGGAGCGCATGGATACCGCCATGTGGGATTCGCTGCAAGCGATGGCCGAGGTAGTCACCACCTACACCCTGAACCCGGACATCGGCGGCGGGACGTTCACGGTGGCGGTGATTGGGCTGGAGGCGCAGGGCCGCGACCCGGCGGGCTTACGCGGGGTGCGAATGACGATGAGTGTAAGGAGCTAATTCTGCCAAACGCCAGTGTGCTTGACATGTGAGGGTCGGAACTGGTATATGGAAAGGTGCTATGGGGGACAAGCACTTCCATTCCTACCTCACTGCATGATTATCGCTTGAACGTGGAACTACACATTGAGCGGGGTAGGATAACGGCCTACCGGGTACAACAGAAGACAGAGAGAGGGACTGGCAATGCCGGAGAAAAATGCGAGCCTTAAAGACGAGTTCGACTTCTACCTGAAGAACCAGGAAGAACTAGTCACGCAGTATGACGGAAAATTCATAGTAATCAAGGGCCGCAAGGTTATCGGAGCTTACGCTTCTGAAGCGGAAGCCATACGGGAAGCGACTGGTCTCCACGAATTAGGCACGTTCCTCGTTCAAGAATGCCGAGCCGGAACTGACGCTTACACGCAAGCCTTCCATTCCAGGGTGGCTTTTGTATGACCAATGGAATATAAGTGTCTCACGGTTCGGTATAACGGAATATCAAGGAGCCTTCAGTCTAAGGTCAAGATTGGCCCGCCAGTTGATGATCGTGATTCTATCAAGCCCCAGGAAGCCCTGTCACGCGCCAAATCATACGTGGGCATTTGGGACACCGGCGCGACTGGGTGTGTAATCTCGCAGACAGTGGTTGACGAGTGTGGGTTGGCTCCAATTGGCGTGGCGCAGGTTTCTACCGCTAGGGGTCAGACGCAGGCCCTAGTCTACCGAGTAAGCCTCTTCCTTCCCAATGGCGTGTCGTTTCCAGCTGTGCGCGTCACCCACGGGGATCTCATGGGTTGCGATGTGCTTATCGGCATGGATGTAATTGGACAGGGCGACTTCGCGGTCAGTTCCGACACGGGGAAGACGCTTTTCTCGTTCAGACATCCGTCAGGAGGCCCCATTGATTTCGTGCCTTCTGGAAGCGCAGAGCGATCGTCAGGACCGAAGGTGGGGCGAAACGATCCTTGCCCGTGCGGTAGCGGCAGAAAGTATAAAAAGTGTTGTGGTCGCAGCGCCTAGGAACGCACTGGCGAAGAGTCCGGCGACTTCGCGTGTATTACCGACGGACGGACAAACTGACCAGAATGCGTGAGGCATCCTGACCGGTCATCTGTACGGTCGGCGGGAGTCAGCTGCTGCTGGCCTACGTCAGAGGGTCCTGGCGGGCCTCACGGGGCTGTCGCCCGCGTCGTAGTCCATAGTCGTTGTGCTCACCATAGGTAGGTTGTCTGACATGGGGTCGCCCCTGAAGGGGCGGCCCTTTCGCTTGAGTTCAGAGGCTCCGGAAGCGCTATGTCCCGTTCCCTGGACAGCTCTTATACCGACACCCTGGCGACGACGGCGAACACGCACGCGCCGTCATGCAAGGTGGAGATCGAGTACGCGGCATCCTGGCATGACGTGAGTGCGAACGTCCTGGCGGTGTCCGTCACGCAGACGATGGAGGGCCGCGCGGACGAGGCGCAGATCACCCTCGCCAACCCCGACCGGCTCTATTCGCTGCTGTGGTGCAACCAGGCCGATCCGCCGGCGGACGTCGGCCATCGTGTGCGCGTCTCCATGACGAACGCTCCCGCCGACCTGATTCAGGTCTTCCTGGGCTACATCGTGCAGGCGTCGAACACAGTGAAGCGCGGCGACCCCGAGGTCGTCACCCTGCGCTGCATGGACGCCGGGCGTAAGGCGTGGCTGAACGAGATCACGATGACGCCGAAGCTGGGCCGGGCGCAGCCTACCGGCGGCGGGGGCGGCTATCGCACCAGCGCCGCGACCCGCCAGATCAATGCCCTGGTGACGGACATCCTGGAGCAGACGGCCGTCGGGTTCACGGCGGGCGAGATTGACCTAGCCGCGCTCGATTACGTGGTATCCGCCTGGAAGCCCGGCACCTTCAACCCGATGGCGGACATCGGGCAACTGCTGGGCGTCAAGCACTATTACCTGCGCTTCAACTGGGAGGGCAAGGCGGTGAGCGGGCCTATCATCCCGACCGCCGCGTCATCCTGGACCTATGGCGCGCTGCACGCGAATCCGCTGCTGGTGAGCTTCGAGGAGCGGTGGCAGGAGCCGGAGAGCATGGCGAGCATCGCCAACGTCATCGCCCACGAACTGGCGGCGGTGCCGGAACTGGCAGCCACGCCGACGCTGATATGGGAGGGGGACTGCATTCACCTCAACGCCGACCCGGAGATAGGCCCTATCGAGCATTACATCGGCGAATGGGGGAGCGGGCAACTGTGCGAGTTCTACTTCACCGCCAGCCCCACGCCGGAGGCCTATGGGGGCCTCTACATCGCCCAACCCGCCGGCGAGGGGTTCTGGGAGCACTGCGACCTTGTGGCCTACCAGGGGATGCGGGAAGCACCCTATGCGGAGCAGAGCATCATCCGCGCGTACTGGCATGGCAGCCCGGACGCCGACAACGGCGGCGCGGTGCAGGTGTGGGGTTATCTGCGGCAGGCGCAGGGTGCCGAGTATAGCGGCACGGCGACGAACACCACGCTTGCGGCGGCGGGCTATGAGGGCGTGATCGAGGAGCAAAACGACTACGCCAGCGCCGATGCGGACTGCGAATACCTGGCGCAGCGGCTGGCGAATGAGTGTTACCCGGCGACGCTGGTGGTGCCGTGCAACCTGGTACATGAGCCGGGCGACTTGATTACTGTGAACCTGGACAAGTACGGGGGAGCGGCGGCGCTGGCGGTGGACTACATCATCGTCTCGCACAAGATTGACTACGAACGCGGGAAGCCGAACCTGAGCACGCTGGAACTGGTGCGGGATACGACGCATGGCTAGGGCCGACGAATCGACCCGCCACGGCGGTCCCGATGGAATCGGGACCTAGCCGCATGTGGGGCTGAAAGGGGCCGTGGAGCGCAGGGCATGATCTTTGCGGAAGGTCCGAGCGGGATCTGCGCGCCATGCGAAAGCAGTGGGAATAGCTGGCCCGTCTTCTGGCGCCGCGGGAGTGGATTCAGTGCGTTGCGGCCCCTGTTGGGCTGTGGATGAGGCTGTCGTTTGGTTGACACCCTGCCACCAGTATGCTATATGTAAACATGGTCAACCCAGTCTGGGGGGGGCGACCATGCGCGAGCAGGGCGAAACAGGAACCGGGCCTTCGTGGGCCATGCTTGGTCTGCTGAGCGTGGTCATACTGCTCTTCGCGTTGGCATGTTTCCGGGACTTGGTGAATCAGGCCCGGGCCGGGACGCCTCACGCCTGCTGGATCGTTGTCTCCGGTGGCTTGATACTGTTGGCGTTAGGGTGGTGGGGTCGCAGGCAGGCGCTGCGCGAATGCAAGCAGGAGTCGGCCTCGTCGGCGCGGTTGTCGGATGAGGAAACGGGCAAGCGCGAGCTCGCCACGACCATCAGTCGCAAGCATCGCGAACAGGCGCTATCTGACCTGACGTGGTCAAAAGTGGTGACGGCGGTCGGCGCGGTGGTCGCCGTCTATGGCGTGGTGGCGCTGCTGTGGGGTTCGCGTCAACCGTAGCCGCGGCGCTGGTGCGGGCGGTTTCGACGGTTCCCGGGTCTTAGATCATGGGATACACTGTAGGGCTTTTCATCGTCGGCGTGGCGCTGGTTGGAGCGACCGCGATTCCGCAGTTCTGGCACCGGAGTCCCGCGCACCGGGCGGCAACGATCATGCGTGTGGTATCCTTCGGCGCCGGGCTGCTGTGCTTGGCAGTCGCAATCCGAGCGCTGGCGTGATCCTGCGAACAAGCGGGACCGCGGCTGCTCTGTGACATAGCCTCGGCGCGGACGGGGATGCGCCGGGGCTTTGCTGCGCATTCCGGCGCGACCCCCCATTCCGGGGGCGATTAGCGCCAGCATCTCGGGGTGACTGCTGGTACAACTATCCGTCGGGAAGAACATGAGGCGGTTTCACCGCGATGGTGAGACTGCCTTTGTGATTTCCGGCTCAGCGTCCTCTGCGTTCTCCGCGGTGCAGGCAGATGTGCCACAAAAAGAACATGGGTTCGCCTCGCAAGCATGGTATCATTAGCCAAGCGACCAGCGTAACGGACACATATCACGGAGGAGCGCACGATCATCGTGATGGCCATCGAGTCCACCAGACATATTGTCCTTGACCTGATCTTCGTGGTGAAACGCGAAGGGTCGCAGTATTCCGCGCTCTGCCTTGATCTTGACATAGCAGCTTGCGGCGATACCGAAGGCCAAGCGATTGATGTTCTCAAGAGTCTAATCGAGGACTATGTCATGCACATGGCCGCTGAGGGGCGCGAAGATCAACTTCGCCGACCGGTCAGCCCCGAAGCCTTGCGGGAGTTCCTGAGCAGCAGCGTGCCAAAGGGCGCCAGCCGTCGGTTCGGCACATATCATTGGCACCCGGAGATTCCGGCGGCTGCTGCACTCTGAGGCGTACACCTGGGACCGTGTGTCTACCATCTCATCCACGTCAATCATTCGTTTCCTGACACAGAACGGGTTTCAAGTCAAGCGATCAGGCAAGCATGGAGACCTGTTCGAGCGCAGCGACGGTTCGCGCACCTACACGGTTCAGGTGCCTCGCCATAAACGCTCCCTCACGCCAGGCGTTCTGGCAAGCATACGGCGCAACTCGGGCCTCGATGACGACACCTGGAAGTCTCTCAGAGGCTGAAATGCTTGCTGCATCAGAACCGGACGCCATGCCATAGTCTGCATCCGGCAGTGGGAAAAGAGTAGTTAGGCCGTCCTTCGGGGCGGCCTTCTTCTTTGGTGAACCATGCTACCACCCAAGGGCGATTTTTGGATAGACCGTTACCGGCGGCAGGCGGGCTATGAGCGCGCCACCTTCACCGCGACGGTGATGGCCGTCTGGACCGATGCGGTCTATGACGTGCAGATCACGGCCACCGGCAAGCGCTTCTACGATGTCAACAACGGGACGCCCTACTCGTTCGCTGTTGGCGACATGGTTATCGTGACCCGTGTCGGCGGGGGGCGCGGGAACCGGCATATCATTGTCGCGCCGGCGGGCCGCGGCTCAACGGGGCTACCTACGGGCGGCGGTAGCGGCGGCAGTGGCAGCGTTTCCGGCTCGCAGACGTTGAGCGAGGTGGTTGATGCCCGCGACTCCGATGTCT
>Ga0307379_10013901_pt1 | contig 10412 bp, 10 predicted proteins | sample UN2MG_FD_202237 | JGI IMG/M metagenome (GOLD analysis project Ga0307379, IMG submission 202237) | Soil microbial communities from Risofladan, Vaasa, Finland - UN-2 | ecosystem: Environmental > Terrestrial > Soil > Coastal area > Acid sulfate soil | place: Finland: Risofladan, Vaasa | collected... | reverse complement strand
ATCCCCGGACCTTATCGGTCGGCTTCATCGGAGGACTGAACCTTATCTGTCCCTGGTTGTACTCAACGAAAGTATGCAGATCCTGATTCTTCTCTTTGTCTATCTCCCGTAAACAATCGGCTAATGCTGTTGTCATTCTTCCCACCTGTTTAAAATTGGACTTTCACCCCTTGCCTTACGATATAAATCCTCAAACTCCGATCTCGGTAATACGATCCAGTCCTTCTCCACATCCTTTGGAGTATTCAGGAAACGAAGGGATAGAAAAGGCACCCGTGAGCGTCCCAGAGCCTCCCTGGAGATCTTGATTAACCATTCGAGTTTAAGGGTGTGTTGAGCGTGTTTCGTCTGTTTAGCCTCAATTTGATACCTCTGAGAACTACCGTCCGATTTGGAAAACATACTGGCACCGCTACCCCCATGCCGACGACCACCAACCATTTGAGCAATCTCCACCTCCTGATCTAAGACCGATTCAGGGCTACTCTCTCGAGCTGTCACCCCTGGCTGGGTCCTAAACTTTTGCAGCGGACTCGGAGGTTTTAGCTCTTTCTTTTTCACTCACCCTCAATTCTTTGGAAATAATTTCTTCAACATCATCTGCTTTAACTCTCCGAATTTTTGTCGGTCGGCCACCCATTTGTCATTTAAATCCATCTTCTTAGAAAACTCCTCTCCGTTTAAAACCCACGTCTTCTTACTCTTATCTTCGATCTCGTGATACATGCCCAACTTCTTAGCGAATTCCATCACCTCCTTCGATTCTATGACCTCTCCAAGCTTCCACTGACCCTTAGGGTGGTCCCCTAGCGATTGCCGATACTCACCCTGAATTTTCGGAGGACTCACCTTGTTCTTTTCCACTTTGAAGCCAAACCCGATCGTCTTCGGCAACTTCTTCGTCTCATCGAAATAATCCGGAGCTGTCGACCAAAAGAAGACCTCCACGCTGCTGAAGAAATCCTGTCCGTTACCACCCGGCTTGACCTTGCCTCCACCACCGAAACCAATGCTCTGCCTCATCTGATTCACGAAGAAAACCGTTGGAGTTAAAGCCCTCTCAAGTTTCATAATATTATTGAGCTCGCTCTGCACCTTTCGGAACATCTTGTTGTTAAGGCGTGCCGCCATGCCGATATCTTTATCCGCCGCTGCCGCTCCCAACTCACTCTCATGGCTACTCGCTGCGAGCGAATCAACGACAATCACGTCGTAGGCTCCTGATTTAACGTAAGCTTGGACGATATCAACCGCTTGTTCATGAGAACTCGGTATCGCATACTCTAATTCACTTAGATTGATGCCAATCTGTTCGGCCCAAGCAAAATCAAACGTACCCTCGATATCCACCCATGCACAACTCATCGGAATCGCATGCTCTAGCTCTTCTTCGCTTAAAGTATGAAGATAACGATTGCTGTAAATATCCCTCTTCTGAGCGTCTGCGACTGCCCTCTTGCAACTTGTCGTTTTGCTAGAAGATCTAGCCCCCCAACAGAGAATAATTCGACCCCTCGGCCATCCTCCGCCTAGAGCGTAATCCATTAAAAACGAACCACTACTAATTCGAGGTATATACTTATAATCTTGATCAACTGCCTTGAAACTAGTCCCTTCGCCAAACTCTTTGTTGACGGCTTCTCTCACATTTTCTTGAGTCGCTTGTCGATCGATTTTCTTCTGCTGCTGAGGACTTAACTTGACAACTTCTTCCTTCTTCTCCTTCTTCTTCTTCTTTGGTTTAGGCGCATCTTCGCCGACTTCCGCAGCTTCTTCAGTAGATTCCGCTTCTTCCTCGCTCATTGTTTTTCCTCTTAGAAGCCTAGGCCATCTCGTTTTTCGTTGAGATAGGATTTCACGTTTTTAGCCGCAGAAAACAGATAATTTGTTGCTTCTTTCGATAGCGCCTGCCATGTCTCTTTCTTTTCGTCTGGAGCGCAAAAGTCCTCACAACTCACATCAATCTTTGCGAATTCGAAGTTTCCCAGCGACATCGTTAGCCCGAAATTAACTCCGACCTTACTGTACTGACCGTCTCTAAATTGCTTGGGCTCCAATGGCGTTCTCGTTACTAAAGGAACCGCAGAACTATTCTCTTTGTTTGCCTGACTGTCCTTCTTAGTTCCCGACGATACCGATACCGATACCTGCCCTTGGACGTTCGATACTACTTCCTCTTCAACCGCTGATTCCACCGGCTGAATCTTAGCCTCTTGGGCTTCTTTCGCTTCACTTGCTTTCACTCGCTTCCCCTTAAAAATCTAATAATGATTATGCCTAAGACCTATCACCTTCCACCCTAGGCGGTGATACTGCGTTAGCCTAGTATTGAACGAAGATTCAAAATTATCGATCTCATAATCAACGTAATCGACAACCATTGCTGCATGTTCTTTTGGGATAACGATCGGCTTACCATCCACAAACTTTATCTTCGGGCGGCATACCCTACCTATTGTCTGTTCTGCATCTGAAATTGGAGTAACAAGAAATAATGTGTCCAATCTTTCGATATCTACCCCTTCTCGAGCACATTGCATTGTCGCATAAACGATCCGGCATCTCGAAGCTACTTCGAGCTCTTCTTTCTTCGTTTTCTTGTCCTTGCCTCCAACATAGAAACCATGGGAAATGATCCCTGGAAAGCTATCATCACTTTTAATAAATTCGTCAACGTGATCCCTGATCGAATCAAACATTGCCAACCGCTCACCCATTACCAACGGATTCCTGCCTTGGCGCAAACTCCGAACAATGTCCGCTGCTATAGCCTTATTTCTTGCATCACTGTTTTGAAGAAAGCCTAACTGTGTCGGCCTAGTAAAAGAATTCATGTCGAAAATAGCGTTACTCGTTTGGCCCGTCTTTTTATCGGTCTTCAAATACTCTTTTCTTACCGACCTAAAAGGCGTCTCCCTCACATAAATAATCGGATTAACCCTAAACTTCTCATCGGCCTTGATTAGAACATCGCCCAATATCCATTTGATGACATTCAAGCACCCGTCTTTACGCCTAATCGTTCCTGAGGCTCCCAAAGCATACTTAGGATTGAACTTAGGCGCCGCACGACTAAATGCTGCAGCTCCTACCCTGTGGCATTCATCGACGATCATCGTCCGAAAAGCCCGGTACATCTCCTCAGGGTATTTCTCCCCCTCTTGCATCAGAGATGGGATCATGCCAATGACGATATCCCTATCCTTGTAGTCACAGACATCCCCTTGGATCCTGCCTATCCGACAATTCGGATAAAATTGCTTGATCCTCTCTTCCCACTGGAACAACAGGGCCTCGGAATGAACCAAGACTAGAGCTGTGCCCTCAAGGCGACAGATAAGATCGATCGCACATACCGTCTTCCCAAAGGCCGTGTAAGCCTCCAGAAGTCCAGTCCCCCACTTACCACAAGTCAGACTGTCATAGACCACATCCATTACCGGCTTTTGATCGTATTCTCGTAGCGCAAACGTCTGCACGTTTTTTAAAAGCGGCTGGCCTTCCGATAAATCGTAAGTAACTTCGTTCTTTGAAGCTGACATAGTCCGGTAATAGTGCCGAGGAATTCCAATGTGAGTAGCCGTCTCCCGCCACAATTGGATCGGCCTTACATCATCCTGTTCTTTGTCAAAAGACATCTTCTTAGGGATTATCGTCGTGTTGTTCTTGATTAGATGAACAGCTACCGGACCTAATGCATCCTTTGGCAACCACGCCATATTTGAGATAGTGACTTCCATTAATAGCCTAAAAGTTAGATGAAGCGATATTTTTTAAATCGATCCGAGATCTATATAGCGTTTCGAATGCTTATGGACAAACATAAAATGCATGATTTTTAGGGTTTTAAAAATAGGAGATTAATGACGAACTGGGTGGGGGCATTTCGATGATCAGAGCTCAACCCATCACCGTCAACCAAATCGTTGAGGCCCCCATATATTCCTTAACTTAAAAAGGAATGTCGTGCGAATAATCCGCCTCAGGCACATCAGAACCTCCAGAAACTGGAGCTCCTTGAGGTATTGGAGCCTGAGCCTGATTGGTCTGCTGGTATTGAGGCTGCTGCTGCTGAGGCGGCTGCTGCCATTGCTGCTGTTGTGGAGGCTGCTGGAATTGCTGCCATTGCTGCTGTTGTGGAGGCTGCTGGAATTGCTGCTGAGGAGCGTAACCCTGATTTTGATTTACCGCAAATCCCTGGCCGTTATACTTACTCGCGTTCATCTCCGCAATCTGCCTTCTCATCTCGTCGATAGATTTGGGACCATAAATTTTTTCATACTCAAACGGCACCAAAAACTCCTTGGGATATTTCGTCCAATCAGTTTTTATAATGCCCTCTGAATTAGCACATAGCGAAAAGCTGTCGCCAGATGAAGCCGACCTCTCCCCTCCCCTCGTAATAATCACACGCATACCCTTGAGCCGACCCCATTGCATCTTACTATTTCGCAAGATCAACGCCTGACTCTCTTTCACTCCGAGTATTTTCTTATTGTCTGTCTGCTGATTGCCCTTTTTATCCGCCCAGACCGAATGATCAATGACTGTGAACAGGGTAACTCTGTAAGCATTGTTTTTTCCAAGGCACCAAGGACAACCATTCTCAACCCCAATGCAAGTCGCATAATTTCCCCACTTGCCGTTAAGCTCGTAGTTATGCTCCATGAATGAGAAGGCTCGCTCATCTATGAAGGAAACTTGCTTTGTGTCGTTCTTCGGCAGATAAATCCTAAAAGGCATGTGGGATCGTTCTGCCCTCTGGGTCGCTTGCTTCACTGCCTCTTCAGCACCTGTGAAATTTTCGCTGTGCCAACTCATAAAAACCTCTTAACTTACAAAATTTACAATAGAATACGCACCCCCTATCTGAGGGGTGCCGTAGTTTATATCTAGCGTTTTATTACACTTTAGACCAGTCGATTTGCTCTGTTTTTTCTTTTTTATTTCGGTACTCGGCAAGTCTGCCTTTTAAGATGTTTTTATCGAGAATCTTAGCCTCTTTCTCGGTCAATTCTCGCCGGATACCAGGCACCGGCCATACTTTTCCTGGAGCACAGCTATTCAGATAACTCAAACTCGAAGCAAAGACATCGCGCCATACCAAAAAGATCTCATCATCGACAGCGATCCCCCGATCTGGGCCCTCTACTCTGATCAAGTCAGTCGCCAACGCATCAGCGATAAGCGCAAAGGCATCCTCCCTTGACATCCCTGCCCTCTCCTGGAGACGGTAGTTCAAGACATTAGCCCCCCGATCGAGGAAATCGTCTCTGTAGAATTTGCAAACCACCGATAGAAAAAATATCGCCAAATTCAACTTGCTTTGAATCGGAACCTCAATTTTCCTCGTATGCGACATTGGCCCCTGCCTCTGGGATTGCCCGGTCGAATTTTCTCGAGCCCTTAGTGTTGCGCTCCAAGAGCATATTATCTAACATATTTTTATCTACCAAGACATGGCCTTCAGGAACCCTCTGAAATTCGTTATCCCTCGAAATCCAGAATATTCCGCAAATGATCCCGAACCCCCAGGCCAGGGTGCAAAAAATAAATCCCGAAACAATTATCATCATGCCCGTAATCTCAAAATTCACTGCACTACCTCTACCATCATCTCTGGCGTGACATCCGCTAAGCATTTATAATCTCCACGCTTGCAACCCACGAAAACCACCGGGGGAGTTTCTTTATGCAAACAGCCGTAACACTCAACCGGACTTCGGACGATATGGCAGTTATGGCCATAAACACCATTTCGGAAAGGCATCCTATACTCACCCTTGGCCGAAGTGAAAATACCCACAATCTTAGTATCCGTGGTCCCAGCGATATGAAGCATCCCACTATCGTTAGACACAAACGTATCCGCCACCGATATCAGAAATGCTATCTGCTGGATAGTAAACAAGTTTATTAAGCTCGTGACGCCAGGCCCTTTAAAAGAAAAATCACCGCCTCGACCGATAACAATGACGTGTCGACCATTAGCCACAACACCTCGAATAGTATGATCCCACCTCTCCTGAGGCCAAGTCCGATTCTTCCATGTCACCCCTGCATGAACGATCGTCAACCGCCTTAAATGATTGTCGTCCCACAACCCAAGCTCCGTTAGCTTGCCAATGACAATATTTTTATCATTTTCCGTGAAGAAAATGTCTGTCCGCTTATCGAACTCCGTTCCCTCATATTCGTTAAAAGCAACCTCGCTAAACGACTCGATTATATGACGTTCTGGCGTTCGCTCGTATGCCATATCTAAGTCAATTACTCTCGTGTAACCGTCTACTGCCGCATTCCCAGGCAAAACATTGTTAACAAAAGGATTGTTGAGGAAAATACTGCCTGAATTAGTAGCAACATCGATCGTAGCCTCGTTGCCCAAGACCTCGCGGAGCCTTCGGACAATCGGCGTCATCATCACCACATCGCCTAATGCCCCCTTACGCCTGATCAACACCCGACTTACCGGGTCACTCACTTGAGCCGTCTTCTCCATCGCTTGCGGCTTAAATGCCTCGATTTGCAACTCCCCAGGCGAAAATTTCGGGTCCACATCCAATCTAGTAACCCGCTCAAAGCCATACTTTTCTAGTAAGGATTTAGCCATATCAAAATCAAAAGCAAAATAATGAGTGTTTCCATCGTAATCCTGTCCAGCAAATAGTTTAATGTTAGCCCACCAAGCCGGAGTTACTTTCTGCCCATAAGTGCCTGTAACGAACCCTTCATCGTTCGGATGCTCGGGGGTAGTCTTTCCTGCTAAGTAGGTCTCGCAGATAAATCTTAAATCCGGGGTCCTAAAGAATACTCGACCTCCCGGCTGGAGAACCCTGTGCCACTCGGCTATTACATGCCCCACTTTTCTCCAGCTCACATGCTCAATCGAATGGTTCGATAGGATCTCCTCAAACTCGTTATTCTGAAACGGCAATCGCTCTTTGCCGAAGTCGCAAACAACATCAATCCCCTTTAGCTGCCTAACATCAAGATGCACATACCCCGGCTGCTGATATTCACCACATCCGACTTCTAGCTTTTTTAGCCTTTGTACTGGAGCTAATGGCTGAGCCTTGGGCGCCACCACAATATTCTTTACTTTTCTAGCTACATCCCTATCTGGCACCCGAGGAATCGTCGGTATTTTTACTACTGAGCCATGATTTAATCTGCGAATCTCATTGTCTATTTCTTTTAGATGGAATTTAGATAAATCCTTAGTAAATTTAGGGATTGTTTCTCGCTCTTTTATAAACCAATCGATACTGATTCTTTTCTTCGCTAAATCATTAGCACCCCTGGTATGTCCCTCATGATGAGTCGCCTCGATCAAATGGTTATAGAGGACATGCCACTTTTTTTGCCAAACTCGCAGCGAATATTCAGTGTCCTCGCAACTTAAAAAATAGCTCTCGTTCCATGGACCAACAGCATCATAAGCTTCTCGTCTAATCGCATAAAAAGCTCCCGTCACACTTGGATAATATTTGCTTTGATTTACTGAAGGAGTGTTTCTTGGCACATGCTTATTAACATGGATAAAACTACCGCCACTCAATGTCGCTGACGGAATTCTCACGACCCCAGCATGCTGCACTTTCGCTTTATTTAGATCGTCCGTGGGGAATAACAACTTGGCTCCGACAACACCAACTTCCTTTTTGGTCTCGAAACAATCAGCTAAAATATCCAACACCGGCTTTATAAATTCAACATCATTATTAACTAGCGTCAAATACTCGCCATCTGCGATTTTTAAACCTAGATTTACCGTGTGAGAAAATCCCTGATTTACCGGCTCCAAATGAAATTTGAGATTATGCTGACGACAAAATGAACCTACCCAACTCTGAATCTTTTCATCAGATCCATCGTCAACCACAATAATCTCGTACTTCTCTCGATTCGTCTCATGCTTAAAAATTGATTTGACACAAGTCTCTAACAAAGCAGTTTGGTTCACCGTAGGAATTATCAGCGAGTGTTTCATTATTTCTTCCGATCTATCATTTGATTGAAATAAGCCAAATACTTTTCCGTCCTCAGCTCTGCGTCATGTGTACATCTCAAATAAGCATTATTCTCTGATCGGTATTTTTTCTTGTACTCGGCATTTTTTATTTTATCCGACACTTCCATGATCGCCCTAGCCCACTCGTATGGCTGATAGTCGACCAATCTCCCATGAACCTGATCCATCTCTTCATCATCGTCCTCCAGATCCAACTCATAAGGATCCCAAGCCGAACAAATTGGATATGCCCCCAGAGCCATAGACTCGACCAATTTTAGATTACTTTTTGACCTGTTGAACGTATTAGGGTCTAGCGGAGCAAGCATAATATCTATGTTCAGTCCCATCAGCATTCGGTAAAAATTTAACACCCCTGGAGCACCCTTGGACAGAAACATATGATTAATCTTAGATGCCTTCACCAGATTTCCCTGCATATACCCTATAAATAAGAAAACAATATCGTCTGTCTCCTCAGATACTTTGCGGATATTCTCTGGGATCCAGTCTAAATCAACATAGTGAAATTTACTGCCGGCCCAAGCGCAAACCGTCTTATTTTTCGTGAGCTCATTAAACTGACTGACCTCAAGATTATACAGAGGAATGATCTTGTCAGTGTGCTCTGGACTCGGAGCAATCATCGGTGGCCCCTCCACCGGAGTTAACGTGTCGAATGCCTCAAAATCAAAGCCATTGCCTATCGTTACAATTTCATCCGTTTTTTTTGAATGCTTTCTAATCATATCGGATAAAGGCTCAGTCGAACAAATCGCGCCATCCATTTTTTCGACGATCTTTCTCCAGTATTTCTCGAACATTTTTAGATGGGGATATCCTGGATTCCATCTAGGAACCGAAAAATAATCGTCATCATAGTCACATACAACCGGAATCTTTGGGTAATTCTTGTGAATGAAATCGATCATCTGTTCAACACCAGGCGTTACAGGACGCTGCAACACAACGATGTCCGTGTCCTTAAGATCCTCGGCTCGAAAACCTTGGCTCCCCGGAGCTATCTGTAACTTTTCGGCATACTCGACGTGCGCTATAACACCCGGAGAACGATTGAGATATTTCACAGGAATATCTACCCGATAATGTTTGGTAGCGTCTGGAGCCTTGGCGTAAAACATGATCTTCATTGAAAAACCCATAAAAGTGAATACGTCTGCACAAATTATCCGACTACTGGCGCCGCCTGCACTACGGGTTTTTTGATTTTTATTGCCTTACACGCGACTTGCATCTTCAAGGGTTTCTCTTCAAGACCATCTTTGATCTGACCTTTTTGAAACACCACATCGTCGAACATCCTAGTCTCACCCGGCACAATGCCGACCAGACCAGAAGATACTGCTTCCGGCAATCCCGGCATTCCGATCTGATAACCCATGTCCTGGGTTTCGTTGGCTACCACCTCATCTTCTTCGTTAAATAAACGATAATTCATGATTACGATGTCGCCTGTCTCAACCGCTGATCCTGCCGCCTTATCAATCAAGCCGATATCCTGCTCTTGAGTTTTTACGGACAATTGCTTTATTTTTTCGTCGGTCGGAATAAAGAGATCGATAGCCTCGAAATCTTGCTCAGAAATAATCTCTTTTTCGTTCAGCAATGCACACAAAGCCGAAATAGCCTTGCCGCTATCCGACAAGACTCTTAGCAATACCGTCGACATCCAACCATTTTGCTGGCACTTCTCGGTAATCCCGAACTTTCTAAGCTCGTCGACAAATCCTGCCATATTGTTATTGCTTTGAACTAATTGAGCTACTGTAGTTTTTAGGCTGAGGATGTCGCCTTCTTTTGCTCCGAAATCAGGAGCCTTCCGGGTCTCTAGCCTCTTCTCGCTCATCGCTATCAGTGATGCCTTCTTCTCTTCGCGCTTCTTCTTTTTCTTCTCTATCGCTGCCTGACTCTTTTTTTGACTCAATTACAATCCTCCTGATCATGGACATAATCCAGTCGAGATCGGACTTGATCCACTCGCCTGGGTCCTTGGGGTTTCGCAGCTCTTCATTAAATAGCCGTTTCTTTGGGACAATCGGCGCTATGATAGCGTTAACACCAACAATCTCCAAGGCCGTTTTATAGTCATCTGCCATTTTTAACCCAGCTCGAACCCCCTGCTTACTCGGCTCGTCGTCATGCGGAAAGATCACTACGTTGTCGAACCACTGCTTCAATTTATCTATCTGAGGTGGACTTGGCGAAATTCCCATCGTACCCAGACAGTTTCTTAATCCCATTTTATCGAGGTTTAAAACATCCATAAACCCCTCCATTAAGAACCCTGTGCGGTTTTTTCTATCAACCATCCATTCACCATAAAGATACTTATCTCTCTGGAAATACTTGAGATGATAATATTTTCCACAAGCATCTG
>Ga0307379_10013900_pt1 | contig 10412 bp, 7 predicted proteins | sample UN2MG_FD_202237 | JGI IMG/M metagenome (GOLD analysis project Ga0307379, IMG submission 202237) | Soil microbial communities from Risofladan, Vaasa, Finland - UN-2 | ecosystem: Environmental > Terrestrial > Soil > Coastal area > Acid sulfate soil | place: Finland: Risofladan, Vaasa | collected... | reverse complement strand
GGTTCGACCGTGCTCACCGCCCCGAGCGTGTCGAGGGGCCGACTGGTCGTCCCGACGTGCCGACGCCCAACCTCCCACCTACTCGGCCGCGCCCTCCGACCGCCTCGCCTGGTACATCCGCGCCAGGTACTGCGGCGCCTGGGCACGCCTCAGGAGATGCTGCATCTCATCCCGGGCACGGAACAACCGGCTTCGCACCGCGCTCGTCGAAATGCCCAGCGTATCCGCCAACTCCTCGTAACTCATGTTCTCCGTCGCGCGCAGCACGAGGACGCTCCTGAGTTTCGCCGGCAACCGGGCGAGCGCCGCCTGCACCGCATCGACGGTCTCGTCGGTCTCCATTCGGCTCGACGGCCGCACCACGCGCCGCGCCAGCGGATGCTCCCGCATCGCCGCCAGTTTCCGACGCCGCGCGTCTTCCTTCCGCCAGTGGTCGATCACCGCGTTCACCGCCACCCGGCGAAGCCAGCCCGGCAACACGTCCGCCGATTCCAGAGCCCCGAGGTGCCGCCACAGCCGAATGAATACGTCCTGCGCCAGGTCTTCCGCGACCGCGGCACGCCTCACCATCCGAAGCACGAGATGATACACCGGCCTCTCGAACCGCCGGACCAGCGACGCGAACGCCTCCCCGTCTCCCTCCCGCGCCGCTTCCAGAAGGCCCCCGAGATCTCTCCGGCGGCTCTCGAGCGCCTCCGCAAGCGCCCCGAGCGATTCACGGCGGCCGGCGGCAAGAACTCCTACGGCGGTCGTCATACGGGCACTCCCTTTCGGTTCTCCCGTTCCGCCCGTCCTATTGGACGCACCCCGAAGGCCCGCGTTTTCCGGAAAATCCACCTTCCGCCTCCTCACTTGATTATACGACCGCTTCCACCACAAAGGGGGCCGATTCGTCCTCCTTTCGTCCCCCCAAACCCGTCAACGGATTCCCCCTATTCCGGCCGACCCAGAAGGGGATCTTCCGGCAGGCCGTTGCCATCCTTCGCTACGAGCCGCGACGCTTTCTCCCGAAGGTCCTTCGCCAGCGACAACTGCCATTCCGCCAGCATTACCAAGCCGCTCAAGCCCTTCAGGACCTCGCGAGCCGCTTCGTCCGCCTCCGCCATGGCCGCCTCCTGGTTTTTTTCTTGCTTATCCCTGCCCGTGCCCGTATGGTTCGTGTACGCGTACGTTACCCCGGCGATTATACGCGTCTGTGAACTGTTTGCAAGCCGTTGTTCGCGTATGCGAACAGAAGCGGTGTTTTTGGGGATGATTTCAGACGATGGGAACCCGATCAGATCGGCCCGAAACCTGCCAGCGACTCGAGCGACTACGGCAGGAGTTTTTCGGCCCGCGAGGGCGGGCGGCCTTCGCCCGTGCGCTCGGCATAAGTCCTTCCACGTACAACTATTACGAAAAAACCCGGCCGCCTCCGGCCGACCTGTTGGCCCGTGCCGCCGACATCACCGGCGCGGACCCCGAGTGGCTCCTGACGGGCCGCGGCGACCCCTTCCCGACCGCCCCATCCAAGGACTGTGACACAACGTTGTCACAGGACCTCCACGGCGCGCTTGCACGCTTCACCGACAGGGCCGGTGCGACGCCTAGAGGGGCCGCCGCTCGCGCGGCGCTCGAGCGATTGCTTTCCGAAATCCGCCGGACCCTGCCGCCGGCCGAGGATCCATGGGAACCCTATCTCGGCACGGTCGAGCCGACCTGCGTCCCCATCATCGGCCGGACCGCCGCGGGGTTCCTGGCGCGATGGGAAGACTTTTTCGCCGGTCACGACGAATCGGATACGCTCGACGGCCTCATCGGCCGTCTGGAAGGAAAAGCAGGACGCCAGCGCCCTGCGGACATGCAGTCCGCCGACCCGGAACTCCAGCCCGAAGTGCCCTTCGGACGCGAAGCCCGCCTCATCCAGTTATCCGAGCCGACGCCCGACGGATGCGTCGAGTTCGTCGACCTGGCGGGCGTCAAAGAGGTCGCGCCCGGGACGTTCGGCCTCCGGGTGGACGGCGATAGCATGGCCCCGCGCATCCTCGACGGAGACATCGTCATCTCCCGGCGCGACGCCTTCCCGGAAACGGGACAGACCGTCATCGTCCGCCTCCAAGGCCGCATCGGCGTCACCGTCAAACTGTGGCGCCCCGAGGGCGACCGCGTTCATCTCATCCCCATCAATGAAGCGAACGATCCAACGGTGTGCCGGCGGGAGGACGTCCTCTGGGCCTGCCGGGTCCTCGGAGTCGTCCGCCTCTGATGCCGGCGCGGCCAGCATCAGGAGCGCGACCGCGACAGCCGCCAGAACCGCCCCGAGAACAGCCATCCATTTAATTCGCCGCATCCTTCGCGCGAATCGCTCGGCCAACGGCGGATTGGCGAGCACCTGCTCCAGAAACCGCCGGCGCCGCGCTACGCTGAAGTGGCGCCAGCCCCGGGCCGTCTCGGCCGACCCGTTCAGCCGCGCGATCCGCCCCAGGGCGCTCGTGAAGGCCCGAACCCGATGCTCGCAGAGCGCCGGGGGCGATGCTCCATCCCCGCCGATTCGGATATCATCCTCCGGCGGCGAGCAACCTTCGGGACACGACGTGGCCTGCACGGCAAAGAGGTCGCATTCCGCCTCGCAGCGCCGCGAGATAAAGCCAAAAAGCAGCCACCAATAAGCGACCAGGAAAGCGGCCGTCACGAGACTGAGGGCCACCGATGAATGCGTCACGACCGCCGCGGCCTCCCCCACGAGGATCATCGCCCCCATGCCCCCGATCGCCAGCGCCATGTAGAGAAGCACGTGATGGTACTTGACGTGCGCCACCTCGTGAGCGAAGACCGCCTCCAGTTCCTCGTTCGGAAGCGCCAGAAGCAGCGCGTCGGTGATGAGGATGTATCGCAACGGCCCGATGCTGCCCACCATGCACCCGTTGGCAATCGAAAGATTGGTCCGCCAGACCAGGATGTCGCCGACGCGGACCCCCGCGCGCCCCGCCAAACCCGTCAGACGCCGGCGCAGGTCGCCCTCCGGCAACCGTTCCGTCCGCCAGCACAGGCGGATCCACGGCCCGGCCAGCATCGCCACGGCCACCACGCCCCCGACGAGGAGTATGGTGGCGAGCGGCATCGAATCCAGCGGCCCCAGGAAACGGACCAGGAGGTCATGGACCGCCAGAAGCGCCGCGAGCGGAACGAAAACCACGAGCAGGTACTGACGCAGAAGAAAGACCAGGTATCGCGGGAGCGTCCAGGCCGCGCCGGCCATTACGACGCCGGCCCGTGCAAACATGAACGCGCGCAGCCGGCGGTCCGCCCAGTAAAGGGCCGTCCACGAGAGAACCAGGAGCACCAGGAACGGCGCCGCCATCAGGAGGAAGCCCAGAAACATCCGTTTGTCGCCGGCCAGATGCGCCACCAGAGCCGGCCAGTTCAGCGCGCCGAGCATGATCCCATACGCGAGCAGCACCACGAGCCGGTATGCCTTGGCCGCGCGGCCCACCCGCAGGAAGAAACGCTGTTCCTCCGCCTCAATCGCCCCGCGGCGGAGCGCCAGCGCCCCAAGGACCCATCCGGCCGCGAACACGCCCAGCGTGATCGCCGCCACGGCGCCCAACGTCGTCGCGACGTCTGGCGGCGGCCCCTCCGGCGCGACTTCCATCGCCAGAAGCGCCATGACCAGGCCCAGCAGGACCGTCGTGTGCATGGGTTCTCCCCGCCGGCAAAGGGCTAGGCTGTGTCTGATGAATCGGTCTGACTTCGGGCGGCTGCATTCGCCCCTGGCGGCGTCGCCCTGCATCGACGATTCAGAAGCGAATCGCCTGCTTCGGGCTCCTTGCCAGAGCCGAATTCGCTCGCCCTCGGGCCTACGCCCGATTCATCAGACAAAGCCTAATCCTTCTTCCGATCCTCTTCGGAGCGGTGTTGAATCCGCGGCTTGTAGGTAAAATAGTCGAACTTCGGACTTTGAATCATTCCGTGGCAGGACATGCACCAGCGGGAGGAGAGGAAAATCCTCGGCTCGGCCTTCTTGCCCTTCTCGCGGTGATCGCTGTTCACGACGTGACAGGCCTGACACGTCACGCGCCCCAGGGCGGGCGTCTTCGCCATCGATTCAAACCCGCCTTTTCGCGCGAAACCCATTGTGTGGCACATCAGGCACTCCGGATCGTCCTGGCGGCCGGCTTTCCGGATCGGTTCGTACGCCCGCGCGTGGGCCGTCGTCTGCCACTGCTTGAACTCGGGCTCGTGGCATTCCCCGCATGCCTCAGCCGGCTCATAGATGACAGGAATCGGCGTGTCCCAATCGGTCTCCGGCTTTTCCTTGGCTTCCTTCACATAATCCCAGTAAAGGTTCTCGACCCACTTGGCGCCCGGCACGCGGGCCGAAAGTTCCGTCAGCGTCTGCGTCCACTCCGGGCCGCCCTCCGCGTCGCGGTGCAGCGTAAGCGCGCCGAGGATGTCCCCCGCCTGGCCCGCCCCGACGAGAATCGCGTCGCCGATTCTTTCCGGCTCCAGAAGCGTCGTCGTGTCGTGCCCCGAGACGATGATGTCCACGCCCGCGACCTGGGCCGCCAGGCGGCGCGTCTCATGGAGGGGCTGATGCGAGAGCGCCACCACCAGGTCGCACTCGGCCAGGGCCTCGGCCTCTCGCTTGGCCGCGACGATCGGGTCTTCCACCCGGAGGCCCTTCCGCCATTCCATCGGCGGGAACCCGTACACGCGATCCGCAATGACCGCAAAGATGCCGACCGTGCGGCCGTTCAGCCGGCGGATGAGGTGCGGCGCGACGACGAATTCGCCCGACGCGTCCCGCACGTTCGCACAGACCAGCGGCAACTCATACTCCGCCCGGAGCGACCGCAGACGCTCCGCGCCGACGAGGAATTCCTGGTCGCCCAAGCCGATGGCGTCGTACTTCGCCCGGGCCGCCCCACGCGCCAGATACTTCACCAGCACGTCGTTCTTATGGTCCGGGAAGAGGTCGCCCGGGTCCACGAGGAGGACGTTTCGGCAAGTTCGGCGATATTGCTCGATGAGGCCCTGGCGTTTGGCGAACCCGCCGCTCGGATTGCCCGGGCACCCGCAGGCCGCGATGATGCCGCCGTTGTTTGCTGAGAAAAGAAGGACGGGTTCCTCCCGGAGGGCGTGCGGCTCGCAGGCGAGGCCGGTGAGGATCGCGGCGAGGAGGAGACCGGAGAGGAGCACGGCGGGGCAAGCCGGCCGTGCCACACCTGATTTGTGGACCCACGCCGGTCCGGTCTCGGATTTACGGTAGGTCGCCGTCTTACCCGTCCTCGGTCACAAGCGGCGGCAGGCTCACGTGGTGCACGCACTTCATGAACTTCTTGCCGCGCAACTCTTCCAGCACCCCGGCCGGCGGGACCGCGTCCAGCGTCAGGGCCAGACACGCCTCGCTCGATTCCGGCTTGCGCCCGAACGTCATGCTTGCGATGTTGATGCCGTGCGCCCCGAAGATCGTCCCCACTTCGCCGATGATCCCAGGCCGGTCCTCATTGAACGTAATCACGATGTCGCCCTGCGGACGGAGTTCCATGTAGAACTCGTCGATCGCCGTCACGCGCGGATACCGGCCGGCGAACACCGTGCCATAGACCGAATGGTTCTCACGGTCGCCTTCCGCGACGACCCACACGCTCGACGCGTACCCGCGCGCGTCCGTCGACGTCCGCTCCGACACCTCGACGCCGCTCTCCTTCGCCACCACCAGGGCGTTGACCATGTTGATCGGCGTGGCGACGACCTTCTGGAGCATGCCCATGACGACGCTGATCGTAACCTGGTTGTAGGGCTCGTCGGCGATTTCGCCGGCGTAGACAATCGTGAGGCTTTTCAGCCGGCCGCGCATCAGCGCCGCCAGGATCGCCCCCATCCGGTGCCCCAGTTCCATATAGGGCTTCAGCGCCCCGGCGGCGGCGAAATCCATGGCCGGCACGTTGACGGCGTTCCGCAATTCCCGCCCCGCCAGATAATCGACGAGGTTCCGGCAGGCGTCCACGGCGACGACGCGCTGGGCTTCGTGGCTCGAGGCGCCGAGGTGCGGCAGGCTGACGACCTTCGGATGCTCCACCAGCGAGCGGTCCTCAGGCGGCTCCTTGGTGTACACGTCGATGCCGGCGCCGGCCAGGTGGCCGGAGGCGAGGGCCTCCAGGAGGGCCTTCTCGTCGATGATGCCGCCGCGGGCCGCGTTGATCACGAACGCGCCCTTGGGCATCATCGCCAGTTCCTTCGCCCCGATGAGGCCGCGCGTCTCGTCCGTCAGCGTCGTGTGGACCGTCAGATAGTTGGCCTCCCGCAGGAGGTCTTCCAGGTTGTCCACGAGCCGGATCTGCTTCGCCAGTTCCCGGTCGCCCGAGACGAACGGGTCGTAGCCGATCACCTTCATCTCCAAACCCACGCACCGCCGGGCGACGGCGCTCCCGATCCGACCCAGGCCGATGACACCGACCGTCTTCGAGGCCAGCGTGTGGCCCATGAACGCTTTCTTGTCCCATCGGCCTTCCTTGAGGCTCGTGCAGGCGGGGACGATGAGCCGGCTGACGGCGAACATCAGGCCGATCGTCAGTTCCGCCGTCGAGAGCGTGTTCCCGTCCGGCGCGTTCATCACCACGATCCCGTGGCGTGTCGCCGTCGCCAAGTCCACGTTGTCCACGCCGACGCCGGCCCGCGCGATGACCTTCAGATTGCCGGGCTTGGCGAGGACCTCGGCCGTCAACTTGGTGGCCGAGCGGATGACGATGCCGTCATATTGGCCGACGGCGTCGCGCAGTTGCTCCGGCGTGTAGTCCGTCTTGACGTCCACCTCGAAGCCCGGCTCGGCCTTGAGGATCTCGACGCCTTCCTGGTCGAGTTTGTCGGAGACGAGGATCTTCATGCGGACGCTTCCTTTCGTGGCCTCGGCGTTCAGATTCCAGAAACGTTTCGTAGTTTCGTAGCGCGAGGGCTTGCCCCTCGCGCACGCCAGCAGGGTCTCACGGCCGCGCGGGGGACAAGCCCCCGCGCTACAGAAACGTTTCGTTCTACCCCCTCGCGAGGACCTTCTGGGCCGCCGCCACGCCGGCCCCGTAGTCCGTCTTGTACCCGAGTTTTCCGAGCGCCATCTCCAAGGCCGCCACGGCCGCCAGCAGGTCGAACGCGTCCGTGTAACCCATGTGGGAGAACCGGACGATTTTGCCTTTCAACTGGCTCTGGCCGCCCGCCGCGCGGAGGCCGAAGTCGTTGGCCAACACCTTCGGCAGCGCCTCACCGTCCACGCCTGCGGGGACGTTGATCGCCGTCACGCTGTCCGAGGGACTCTTGGAGTAGAGCGTCAGGCCCAGGGCCTTGGCGGCGGCCCGCAGGGCCTCGGCCCGGCGACGGGTCTCCGACCACACCTTCTCGATCGTCTCCGAGCGGATCATCCCCGTGCTCTTCAGGGCCGCACGCACCATCGCGTTGGCCGGCGTCCAGGGGTTATCCCACGCGGCCAGGCTCTTCTTGTACGCCTTCAGGTTGTTGTAGTAGGCGCCCGGCGCCGTCGCGTCGATCTTCTTCCAGGCCTTCTCGGAGCAGGCGATAAACGCCAGGCCCGCCGGCAGCATCAGCGCCTTCTGGCTCCCCACGACCGTGATGTCCACGCCCCAGGAGTCCATGGTGAACGGCAGCGCGCCGACCCCCGTGATGCCGTCCACCACGAGGAGCGTGCTGGTCTTGCCGACCACTTTGGCAATGCCCTCGATGTCGAACACCGTGGCCGTCGAAGTCTCGCAGTGCTGGGTGTAAAGGGCGACCGTGTCGGGATGCTGCTTGAGGAGCGCCTCGACCTCTTTCGGCGTAATGGCGGTGCCCCACGCGACATCCACGTCCACGACCTTGGCGCCGAAGGTCTTGCCGAGTTCGCTCCACCGTTCGCCGAACTTCCCGGCGCGGACGGCAATCATCTTTTCGCCCTTGGCGACGACGTTCGCCACTGCCGCTTCCATCGCCGCCGACCCGCTGCCCGTGATCGTGAACACCGGCTGCTTGGTCTGCAGGAGGTATTGCATGTCGGCCGTCAACTGCCCGAGCATCTTGCGATACTCGCCCGTCCGGTGGTGGAACATCGGCCGCGCGAGTTCCAGAAGCGTTTCCTCAGGGACGGGCGTCGGACCGGGTGCGAAGAGGCGTGTCTTGTACATCGGCGTCTCCCTTTCGCGGGAAGTTGGCGTCCTGCGGCCAGCCGGCCGCGATTCCCCCACTTGGGCCGCGTATTATAGCGGGCCCCCGGCCGGATGCAACGCGGAATTCGGTCAGCGGAACCGTTAGCCGACTGCCGCTTGCCCCGGTGTAGTCCGCCCTCCGTTTTGGCGGACGAAGCCGGGTTCGAGCCGCGACCGGAAGGTCGCGGTCACGTTCCCAATCGCCGAGGTTCAACTTACGCACGCCCGCGATTGTGGATAACTTTTTGGAGGAGATTTGGGGGGGTATTTTGGGGCGATTTTGGGGAGGTCACCGGCCCTGGCGCCGGCGTCCGGGCGGTTTTTTCACTCCATGCGTCGTGCGGGGGCGAAAAAGCAGGCGCGGATTTGGCACTTTTTGCAGTTTTTTGCGGGTTTTTGGCCGGTTTGGGGGGCTTTTTACGGCGATTTCGGGCTTTTGCCATCCATGTCATGTGCATACCTTTATGTGCATAACTTCCTTCCCGCGAACGTAAGTGTGGACGGCCGGTGACTGGGTGACTGGGTGAATGAGTGAATGAGTAACGGAGTAACGGAGGCGGGGCGAGAGCGGGGGGCGCGGTTGGCTATTGAGCTCTGCACAACTAATGTTCAGCGCCAAACAACACGATTTGCGCGGTGGGTCTCCGTACCCACCGCGTCAAAATGGCTCGCAAGGGGTCGAAACAGGCCTTTTTTCGCGGCGGGTGCCCGCCTCGGCGGATGCACTCCGACCCGCCGCGCAAAGTAGTAAGGCAGCCCCTGAGCATTACTTCTACAGGGTTCAATAGCCGAGAAGTTCGTGAAGCGTATATGCGTTAAAGGGTAACCTGTCAGAAGGAGAAGCCCAGAGACAGAGTCAGGGTCTGAGACCGGCCGAATTCCCGCTCCAGTTCCGGAAACATGTTGTGCTGGTAGGCGATGTCGATCGAGAACCGGTCCGAAGGATAAATGCCTAAGCCCGTTGTCCAGGAGGCGTTGCCTTTTGTGTCGATCGCCGTGCCCGCCCGGACGAACAGCCACTTGCAGATACTGTGGTCGATGCCCGCGTAGAAGCGATTCACCGCAAGGTCGCCCGTGCCGTCTCGGAACACGCCATACTGATAGTCGGCGTAAACGGTCGAATCCTTCAGGTACTCGTAGGACAGGCCCGGACGCAGGATGAACTGGTGGCCCATGTCGGGGGTCCGCGTGTCGCCGATGCCCAGCCCCAGGAAATCGTGCATCGTGGTCCTGGAAGGGGTGAACGCGTAGTCGAACACGACGCCACCCAGCAGCTTGTCGGCCATGCGGTTCAGCGCGCCGAACCGGAAGCTGTAGGTCTCACTGACGGTATCGCTGACCGGCACGGGTCCGAGGTCGAACTGGGACTTGGAGTTTGTGTAGCTGAAGTTGGCGCCGAAGGCCCAATCGTTTGAGACCTTCTTGGCCCACTGCACCTGCACCATGTCCATGTCGATCTGGAAGTCGAGACCCTGGCGGGTGGTGCCGGTATTGCTGCGAATCTGCGCCAGGGAGGGCTGGAACGTTCCGAGGTCGCCGACGTTCCAGGTGAAGGCCTCGGCGGCGACGCTCAGCGAGGGGTCCTCCGCGAAATGAAGGTTGGAATACTGCGGGCTGAATGACATATGGAGCTCGGTCTCTATCGGCAACCAGGCGACGGACGCGGGGTTGATGGACGACGACCACTTGCTCCCCGCCGACGCCCCGCCCACGCCGGCAACGTCGCTATAGGTGGCAAACCGGCTCATGGCCGCCGGCAAGCGGAGCGACAGCGACTTGTCGTCCAATCCTCCTGCCCGGGCCACGCCGGCCGCCAGCACAAGGACCGCCCAAGAACCGGTCAGCGCGAACCAGCCGCGCGAATGCAGCGGCCCTGCCGGTCGCGTGGGTCGCATGAGTAGACTCCTCAAGGCGAGCGACCTGACCACCTTCCCTGCCCGGCGAAGGCACTTCGTCATGGGTGGGGGAAAGATGCGTCCCGACGCCTTCCACGTGTGCCCCATCGTCGCACTCTCCTATTCTCCGGGATTTTCCGGATGTCCCTCCGCCCACGGTGGCCGAGGACCTCTGATCTTTAATCGTCTCTCGTTGCCCTGATCCTGCAAGGCTTTTCTCGGATTCGGATTTCGGCCCGCCTCCGGCGGGTAAAATTGCGGATTGCCCTTCGAGAGCCTCAGGGCCCTGAGCCGTTCGACCATGCTCACGGCCCTGAGCCCGTCGAAGGGCATGGTCGAAGGGCGGATT
>Ga0307379_10013899_pt1 | contig 10412 bp, 17 predicted proteins | sample UN2MG_FD_202237 | JGI IMG/M metagenome (GOLD analysis project Ga0307379, IMG submission 202237) | Soil microbial communities from Risofladan, Vaasa, Finland - UN-2 | ecosystem: Environmental > Terrestrial > Soil > Coastal area > Acid sulfate soil | place: Finland: Risofladan, Vaasa | collected... | reverse complement strand
ACAACTACCGCCTCATGAAGTACAGGTGGGTGGGACCGTGATATACCACGAGGTTCACGGTGACTCGATCCACGACCTGTCGATATTCCTGGTGGAGCGTTACGCCGAGAAGAAAGGATACAAGTTCCTCAACAAGAAGGCACTCCAGGACAAGGCAATATACCCTGGAATTCCCGACGTGCTTTTCCGCAAAGAGGATAAGATAACCAGGAGCAAAGGTAAGAAGGTCTCCCTCTGGATGGACTACATAATCGAGGTGGAATCGAACCCGAGCAAGGAATCCACCGAACTCAAGACACGCCAATTCCAGACGGACGGCATCTGCGACCTGTTGATAATACCATTGAACCAGTACCCAAGAATGCAGGAGTTCGCCAAGGAGTTCTTCGCCTTCGAGGATTGGCTGAGGGGGAGATTGCCATGACCGACCGCTGCCGTTGTGGACGGTTCATCCAAGAAGATGATCTGCATTGCAGACGATGTGGGGAGAAATATCTGATACTCATGCCGGTGCTTGAAGCGTTGGTAGAAGAGGGGGAGCTGGAGGACATACCGCGAAAGGGAATGTCGGATCGAAGCTACCAAGGACTCCTATCCGAACAGTACCGGATGAAGAACGGCGAGATAGCCCCCGAGTTCCTCGACCGGGTATTCCATGAGGTCGATGGGTACTATGACCTGAGCCAGAGGGAACGGAGTTGGTTGGGATGAAGAAGGGATGGGATGCACGAAACGACTAGGAGCAGAACATGAGCACGACGGTACTCCACGTTAACGACCTTCACTCCGGCAATGGTTGGTCCATTCGCCCCAGGGAGGTCGTGGAAGAGATAAACGGAAACGAGATAGAACACCCGCCCACCGATCTACAGTTGAAACTGATAGAGAAATGGGAAGGGATACCCGACGATGTTGGAAGGATAGATATCGTCATAGCGAACGGCGATCTTTGCGAAGGCCCGAATAGAAAATCATACGGCCTGGGGAATTGGACGAATAATCTATTTACTCAAGTGATGAGCGCAGCTGACCTATTGGCAGACCTCAAAGCAAAGAAATACTACATTACCGAAGGCTCCGGCTACCACGTCGGTGAAAATCCATCCCTAGACAAACTCGTTGCCGAGGAGTTGAAGAACATGGGGTTCGATGCGGAGTATTCTACTGAAGCAAGCATCACCCTCAAGGATGACGACTACCGCATTCACGCAAATCATTGGGTAGGCGTATCTTCCGTTTTCCATTATCGAAGCACTCCGATAGCCAGGGAACTCATGAACGCAAGACTCAACCAGGACGAGTATGGCGATTACGACGGCATCCTACGGGCTCATGCGCATTACTACTGTTACCTCGAATTCGGGAAGCAGTGGGGTGCTGTGATACCAGGATGGAAGTTCAAGGATGAATACCTGCGACGCAAGGGACTCGGATATGTCCCGAAGATCGGTTACTTCGCATTCGAGGCGGATTCGGGCGAGCTTGCGACGATCTGGAAGATGGTTGACTCCATAGATAGAAGGGGGCTGACCAGGGAGTTTGTTTATGAAAGTCGTAGTTAGAAGCGAGGAGATAATAATCCCCGAACTGGAAGAGTCGGAACCGCCCATACGATACTGGACCGAACGGGAAGAGGCCATTTTGAGGAAATATTACGGCAAAGCGGATCCAAAGAAGATAGCGGAAACGCTGGGACGAACAAAAACCGCCATTCAGAACAAGGCGCAGAACATGGGACTGAGGTACGGGGGTGAGTGAGTGAAATACTACCGAGACCCAGAGCACGACCTCACCGATGAAGAGAAGATAGAGATGTACGTCACCGCCAAGCTCATAGCCGACAGGATGAGAGAATACGTCGCAACCGCCAAGAAGAAGGGTTGGAACAAGAACTCCGCAATAATAGAATGGCTGGGCGCATGGGAGAAGGGACAGCAGGACATACGCAACAGGAGACTTGAGAGAATAATCGAACGGGGCGATCAAGAGACGCTTGAGAACTACTCGGGTGCTTGATATCAAAAAACAAATCAAAAATGAGAAATGACCAGAACACCACCTCTTAGATATAGGATTTACAACGAACTCCTCAAGGGCAAGTATCCTTCTCAGATCGCAAGGGAGTTCAACGCCAAACCACAGAAGATAGATTATCACGTCAGGGTGCTGGAATCGAATGAGATAGTACAAAAAGAGGGTGGCAAGTCATATCCGCAGTTCTATATCAAAGGGAAGAACGCAACCTTCTTTGAGGAAGCGAACAAGCACTTAAAAGAAGATTTCAAATCTCATGGAAAGGCCGTTGAACATACCAAAAAACCTATCCCCATCCGCACTCATTCGACGGGTTGCATAATCGCCCCCGTTCTCAGATTCAACGATCTTGAAAAGATATTTCCCGATCCACCGTCCCAAATTCAAGGTTCTCAGTTCTGGACCTCGAAGACCAACAACCTGACGATACGCTTCCAGCTCACGAACAAAGGTTCAATGTTGTTCTACGTCTATCCGCCATCAATAGAACTTGCTTCTTCCGAACTATCCTATCTGCCGGAAGATTTTGTAAAAGAAGCAGACCGTGTGATAAATCAGATCCAAAAGAAATACGATTGGAGGTTCGGTCCTTCACGCCCATATCATGGTGAGACTCATTTCGCAATAGCTGAAGATTCGTGGTTCGACGGTTCGCTGGATAAGTTCGAATGCGAGACCACCAACCTCAAGAAAGTATGGATGTGGGCCAATATAGACATTCTGGAAGAACAGCTCCACGACGAGATAGAGGGGGTTAGACAGTATGTGGAAGAGTTGGAATCGGTGGTGGCCCCGAAGCTCCTGAAGATTTACGAGATCCTAAATCAACTGAAATCGCCCAAGCCGGACGACTCGGACATGATGTACCAATGAAAGAAAAAACCTATAGCACCACCAGATACCATCAACTCAGGAAATCGCTTCTCAATCACCATCCATTCTGTCATTATTGTGGTTCAATGAATAATCTCGAAGTCCATCACATAGACAAAGACCCCGCTAGATTCTTCGAGATCAAGAACACGATTGTTTTGTGTAGAGATTGTCATCGAGGCGCTAGAATATCGCTTCATTACAACTCATGTCGAAATGGAGGGTTAAGAAGGAATGAAGGTTGAAACGAACCTCAAGCAATTCAAAGCCCAATGTGAGAAGAACAAACGAAAGGCAAACTGCGGAGACTGCGAACTGGAAGAAGATTGTGATCGGGAGGAATGGTGGAAGTGGGAAGGATGTTCTTCTTTCAAACCCAAATCCTTCACTTCTGCTTTGGACATTTTGAAGAGGAAGAACCATGCGTAATATCCCAGAAAATGGTATATTGGTCCACATCCTCTTCGGACGCCAACCGTCGGATCTCTTGTATACATCTGCATACATAACAACCACAAGTAGTTAACCACAAGTATATATATTAGAAGTTGTATACCTAATATTGCCTAGGAATATGATTAAAAAATTAATGATCACAATCCTAATCGTTTCCTTTATTCTTCCAGCGTTCACGCTCACCACTATTCCGTGTGAGACAAACACTTTAGGGACGGGTCTGATAATTTGTGAGCCGTTATGCCCCAAAAACAGTATTACTACGATACAAGATATCAACTTATCAAGCGAACCACAGCTCGACCTGTCCCAAACCCCTTATTTCCCCAGAGTACGATCGCAGGAATATCAATCCTCATGTACCTCTTTCGCCCTCACTTATTATGCTTACGGCTTCATGCAGAGCCACTTCTTTAATTATACGGATTCGTATAGCAATCCAAGTCACCAAGCGAGTCCAAGTTTCACCTACAACATGGCCTGCGGTGGATACGACAGCGGTTCTTCTTTCAGCATGACGGGCTTAATTCTCAGGGATTGGGGTGCTTCAAGCTACTCAAGTTTCCCCTTCGACCCCGACGACTGCACGACATGGGGGAACGAGTACGCCTTCAAGTCTGCTTCTTCCAATATCCCCGTGGAGGGGTTTCTAATGGCCTACAACGAGCAAACGACCTTAGACGACCTAAAGTACCTCTTGAATGATTATCGTCCTGTGTGCTTCGCAATCGACACTCAGAACTATGCAGGGCTACAGGGAGACAACCTGCTAACCCCCGAAGAGATACAATTCTTCTCTTTCAATCATGCGAACACCATCATAGGATACGACGATTCGACTCAAAGTTTTAAAATAGTCAACTCGTGGGGAACAAGTTTCGCAGACCAAGGATTCTACCGCATGACCTACGACGCAATGAATATATCAAGCACCTACTTCTATTATCTATCGTTCGCAGAAGAAGAGGAGTATCGTCTAGAATGGCGGTTCATGAATCCCCCTTCACGCGACGCGAGATTTCAAATAAACGGTGTAACGCTCTACCATGCGACCGACTCGTTTTCCTTCCCCAATTTCCTCTGCGCAACAGTTAATACCGACAACATCATTCTTTCTCTGGGGGAGACCGAGGAAGTTGGCGCATTCACCTCCGTTCGAATGTACCACCTAGCTTTGGGCTCAAACACAGCGGTTGGTCTCCCCCTTCAAAATCCTTGTGATATTTTGATAAGTTTTGTTTTTTGCAATATTTTGAATCAGGAGTGTGAAGTACTTGCGTAGAGTTCACACCGACCAAGGAACCGCCTATGAATCTATCTGGGAAACCGAATTATATAATCGCTATCACATCGAAGGCAAATCTGATTTCTTTCATCCACCAACGGGGAGAGATGCCCTTGGGCGAGGCGTTACTTGGATTTGGAGGGCGTGCCAGGGTGAGAATTTTGAAAGAGAATATTGGGTGGAGCAAGAATCAGGAGTGTGAAACGGGTTGAAGATGTTTGATTACTGGGCCAAATATTGTGTTGAGTGCGAAGACAACAAACGTTACTTCTTCAGAAAATATTGTCCCAGATGTGGTTGGCGGCTCATCCCCTCTTTCAAGAGATTGTCCAAAGGTCCATTTCTGAAATGGGATGAAGTTTTCGAAGATGAAAATAAGGAGCAAGAATGAAGAGAAGAAAAGGAGTGTGATGCTGGATGAAAGTTATCAAGGTTGGTGATTGTAACGATTGCGTCTATGGAGACAAACCATTCTATTGTTATGAACGAGTATTTCACGGAGAACCGAAGGGATGTAAGCTCCAGAAGATAAGTAAGACCGATGGCGGGAGATTTGGACTTGCAGAGGGGGTAACCGTGTATTACTGGATAGAATTTAATAAAGAACGGGAGCAAGAATGAAAGACGGGAGGGATGATTGATGGTCAATAAATGTGAGGCTCCATGTAAATTCCAGCGGGGGGGCTATTGCGACCTTAACATGATTCATATCGAGTGGAGTGACATATTCGGTCCAATTTGTGATGATTGGGAGGAACTCGAAGAGTCACAATCGCCACCACATATGATGTAATAGAACTACCAAAGAAGAGGTGAATGAAAGATGATAGAAAAGATGAGCAATGAAGACATGAAGAGCCAACTCCATAAATTTATAGACCGCATATTCTCCGAAGAGAACATAATAATAGATGTAGTTCTTAATCAAGAAGCCGACACCAAGCCAGACCCTACGAACGAATACATGGCCAGCCATATATACTCCGGACGAAGAATGCTTCAATTGAACATTGTGTATGATTGTATAAAAGACAAGGAATCGTATGACGAAAAGAGAAATCAGTTCTGTTCGGAGTATGGTGTGCCTCCCGAAATGCTTGGAAGATAGATGCCCCGCATATCGAAGAAAATCAAAACAGAGGAGCAAGAAGGAGTGTGAAACTGGATGAAGGAACATGAGTGGGTTGAATTGAAGGAGATCAGCATCACAAGTGACCCCAAAGATGCCACTGGTTGGATTACGAATATTGATGTTATGACCGATAAAGAAAAGGAGCAAGAATGAAAACCCCAAAGATATTACTGATATTGACCTGCGTACTCCTCGCCTCCATAATCGTCTCGGCAGTTATTTTTTCCAATGTCGTGACCCAGGATACCGACGCAGGCGACACCCCGCTTTCAATAAGCATAGGCGAGATAGACCTCATGGGCTACCCCCATCCGTTGGGAGGCACGATAACCCAGGACTTCCGGCACTTCCCTGACTACGTCGTGGTTGGAGAACTGATAGACGAAGAGATATCCATAACCCCCACCGCAACCTGCAACGCAACGCTGTATCTCACGATACAATCACCAACCCTAGACCCAAGAGCATGGTTCTGGGACGGAACATGGAACGAACTTCAATTCACATTCGACTCAGGAACCGCAACCGCAATGGTATTTGTCGGCACGTTCACCACGACAAAGAACATTCCAATAGTCCTTCAGTTCAACGAGGGCGGACACAAGACGCTGACGTGGTGGTGTGAGGGGTGAAAGAGATAAGACGAACAATTGGATATATTCAGAGTGGACACGTTTACTTTGAGATTGGTTCTCTCCCACGGGGTGAAATACGTTTCTCAATTCGGGACACCGAACTGGATATAAACTATCTCGATCGCATCAAAGGCAAGAAGGTCCGAATCATCATAGAAGAGGTGGAAGAGTAGAGAAATGACCGAAGAAGAACCGGAGAAAGGATGAAAGTGATCTTAGGAGACAGCATCTGTGGAAAGTGCGGAACCTACAACGTCACCGAGATAACGATCAAGAACGGGCGAATGGTGAACAATCACTGTAGACGGTGCGGATACGGTCAGAACCGCTGGATTCTCCACCGCATAGACGTATGAAACGATATGCTTGGCCTGGGATAAAGTGAAGGATGTTAAGGTACGCGCATGACAAAGGGAATTAAATTCGGGAAGCAGAGGAAGGAGACATACATCGACGCCCTATCGAAAGGTCTCCGCAAATGCAGGGCGGCGGAAGAGGCGGGTGTCTCGGTCCAGACCGTTTGGAGGCACAGGAAGACCGACCCCGACTTCGCCGAGGCCGAGCAAGGCGCGGAGATACAGGCGTGCGATGTCGTAGAGGATGCGCTGTACGAGCTGGCCAAGTCGGGCAATGTACGTGCCATCGAGGTATGGCTCTACAACCGTAATCCAGACCGATGGCAGTACAGAAGGGACGCCACCATCAAGAACGAGATCAAAAACGTGGTCGAATCCAACGAGAAGGAATTGTATCGCGTAAGGGATCTCCTCATGGAAGTCCTCAAGGATCATCCCGAGGTTAAGATCGACCTGAGCAAACTGATGATAAAGAGTGAGGAATAGACAAATGTCCAACTTATCATCTTTTATTTGGACGGCAAAAAACAAAGTCCTATTGAAAACAAAACCCCTTATGGACAAACATCCAACAAATGGAGTAATTCTTAGACAGAACGATAAATGAAGAAAGAATACATATACCGATACAGCCTTAATCCCGCAGCATGGGCCAAAGAAGTATTGTCCTTTCAGACCGATGAATGGCAGGATATCGTACTGGGGACCACGGAGAAGAAACTAATTCTCAACTGTGCTAGGCAGTCGGGCAAGTCTACCGTTGCCGCGATCCTAGCATTACACCGTGCAGTATTCTATCCCGACGCGCTCATACTCCTCATATCCCCCTCCCTCAGGCAGAGCATGGAGCTGTTCCGCAAGGTGCTCGATTACCGCAACCGGACCTACGACATCCCCGAGGCCAATGAGGTGTCCAAGACCCATGTATGTTTTGAGAACGGGTCGAGAATAATATCCCTTCCATCGAGTGAGGAAACGGTCCGCGGTTACTCCTCGGTCAATCTCATCATAGAGGACGAGGCGTCCAGGGTGAAGGATGAGCTATACAAGGCCATCCGCCCCATGCTCGCGGTGTCGGAAGGTCAGATCGTTCTCCTCTCCACCCCCGCCGGTATGAAAGGTCATTTCTACGAGACCTGGAACGAGGACAATGATTGGATCAAGATAAAGCGTACCGCCCCCGAGATCGGGCGCATATCCGACGACTTCCTCGCCGAAGAGAAAAGGACGCTCGGTTCACTATTCTACTCTCAAGAATACCTGTGCGAGTTCCTGTCCGAGACCGAGCACGCCATGTTCAAGCCCCATTGGTTTGAGATCGTGGACGAGTACCCAAGGACTCCGAAGATGTGCAGGGCGTGGGATCTGGCCGCCACCGAGGACGGGGGAGACTACACCGCCGGGGTTCTCATGACCGAGTGCAACGGGATATTCTATGTCCTAGATGTCCGCAATGTCCAGGAGAGCCCCCTCCAGGTGGAGAACCTGACGAAGCACTGCGCCGTCCTCGACCCTCCACCCACGAAGATAAGGATGGAGCAGGAGCCGGGTTCGAGCGGTGTAGGGACCGTCGACCACTATGCCCGCGTGGTCCTCAAAGGACATGACTTCAAAGGCGAGAGGTCCACCGGACCGAAGAACGTCAGGGCCGCCCCCTTCTCCGCAGCATCGGAAGCGGGGAATGTGAAACTTCTCAGAGGCCAATGGAATAAGATGTTACTCGATCAGCTCAGCACCTTCCCCCTGGGCGATCACGACGACATGGTAGACGCCGCAAGCCTGGCCTTCAACACATTGGCGGGCAGGGGAATGGGAGACCCGAACAGATTCAAAGGAATGGTGATAAGATGATATATTTCATAGAAGTGACGACCCCCGCTTTGGAATGGGTGACATGGTATTTCGATTTCGAGACTTTGACGTGGTCGGAGGTCAGTTGATAATTTCAGAGGACGACTGTCTCGCCTTATTATCATACGTCTCAAAGAATAGGAACGAGGCGCAGAGCCTTAGAATTTTGGAAGAGGAGACGGGTGTTCCAAGAGAATACATAAGGGTAGCGATACACGAAGCGCAATGCTGCTTGGATTCCGATCTCTCCGAAGTTGCGGAAAGATACGGTTTCGAGTTCAAGATTTTTAGAGGATGGAACACGAAGTCGAAGAATAGTAAAAGGATCATCGATGTCGTGAAAAGAGGTTATTACTAAAACCTACTAAAACCTACTAAATTGGTAAAATAAAAAGTATATGAAGTATGGGAATTCTCATATACAGCCTCAAGTTAACAACCTACTTATATCTGACCTCTTACCATATGTAGATGGAGAGAACCCGGCGTCCCCAGGGATGCCCCTTCGACGCCTACGGTGCGGACAAGATGTTTCTCGAACTCTTGACCTGTGAGAACTGCCCCGTAGTACCATTAGTATGTGAGCACAAGATCACCGCTTTAACGACTCCACCGGGCCGCCCTCTTCATCACTGCAAGTATCTCAGAGATATCTATTGCTACGTGTCGGGTCACCAGTGTTATTCAGACCCTACCGAATGCACGATGTCGAGTAAGGAGTTCCTCGTTCTCGACGCATTAGAAGAGGAGTGCATGGAACGACCGAACGCCTATGTCTGCGCGGATTGCCGCGGGGTCTTCAAACGCTCCAAGGTCGAGATGATCGAAGAATGCGATGCAGAAGGACGGAGAAAGGGAATATTCCTCTGCGCCCCCTGCACGAATAGAAGATTAGGATACCTATAATGGGATTTCTGGACAGATTCAAGTCCTTAGCGGATGCGCCAAGACCCAAGACCATCACCCCGAGAGCTGAAGGATACGGCGAGAAGAAACTTTTCGGCGAGGTCCAGCGTGATTTCGCCACGGTAAAGGGATATGCCGACATCTACCTCAAGGGCGGTCTGGTCACGGAAGGGATCAGGTGCTATGCCCTCAGCGTCTTCTCGAACGGGTTTCGGATAGAGGGGGACGACGAGGATCTCGTTGCGCTTTGTGAGGATTTCATTTCAGACATCGACCTCGACCTTACCGGACCTCAAGCGGTGACGGATGCGCTATGGGCCGGCGATTCGTTTCAAGAAAAGGCTAGGGGAGCGGGCGAGAGATCGGACAGGATAGTCGCCCTTCTCCCGAGACCCCCCGAGACCTTCAAGATCGTCACGGATGACTACGGACTGGTGAGGGGATATGCGCAGAAGAAGAAGGACGACCTCTTCGGCCAGGAGTTCATCCCCCTCAAGAAAGAGGAGATATTCCATTTCAAGATCGAGAGCATAGGCGGTTCTCCGTACGGCATCTCGCTCATCCAGACGGCGGAGGACGATATCATGAGGGACTGCTGGATAGCCGAGGCGATAACCGAGGGCATCAAGCGACACGGTTCCCCAAAATATCACGTCAGGGTCGGTCAGGAAGGCGAGTCCATCCCCGACAACATCATGACCATGCTGGACTCCCAACTCCAGAACATCGAATCGAAGAACGAGTTCATCACCCCCAAGGATGTGGAGATAAGCGTGATCGATGTTACGGGTACGCCCAACGCCGAGCAGTATTCCAATTTCGCGGTTCAAAGGCTGTGTGCCGCCATGGGCGTGCCGGAGGAGTATCTGGGTCTGGGTAGGGGA
>Ga0307379_10013898_pt1 | contig 10413 bp, 11 predicted proteins | sample UN2MG_FD_202237 | JGI IMG/M metagenome (GOLD analysis project Ga0307379, IMG submission 202237) | Soil microbial communities from Risofladan, Vaasa, Finland - UN-2 | ecosystem: Environmental > Terrestrial > Soil > Coastal area > Acid sulfate soil | place: Finland: Risofladan, Vaasa | collected... | reverse complement strand
ATCCGGCGGCTTCAGCCCGACCGAGTGCCAGCCGACCCCGAGAAACCCGCAAGCCCTGCAACTTTCCACCAGCATCTCCCAGGCGCCGTCGAGCCCGTTGTCGGTATCTCGCCCAAAGACCGCCTCTTGCTCAACGACCGCCTCCCGATCGGCGTCCCGCGGCTGTTTCTCGGCCGGTGACTTTCTCGCGATCGATGTTGCTCCTCCGCCCCACTTGCCTTCTCGAATTACTCGTCCCAGCGCCCGCCCGCTCTTGGCCTGTCAAAACGCCCGCTGCGCCTTCGAGCGACTGAGCTACACGAAATAACGAGCGTCCACTCTCGATCCGGCCGATCACCCCCAGAACCCCGGCCCGGCCATTCCCGCATTCAGCGGCCGAATTTGACTATCAATCACAAACCAGTCTACCCTTCGGTGTGACATGGATATTCGGTTCCATATCGATCCGGAAACGGGCATGCCGCATATTTACGGGCACGCTGTGGAAAAGAACGAAGTGGCCGAGGTATTGGAGAGATCGGGTGAAGATAGACCGGGTCGTGAAGGGTCGAGAGTCGCAATCGGCCGGACACGTTCAGGCAGGTACCTGCGGGTGATATATGTTCCCGACCCGGATCCGGACGGTGTCTTCGTGATAACCGCGTACCAGCTGCGGGGGAAACCCCTGGCGGCTTACAGGCGCAGAAGGCGAAGGAGTAAGAAATGAAAAAAAGTGAATTTCCACCCGGATGGGACGCAGACAGGGTACGGAGGGTTCTCGATCACTACGAAGGGCAGGGCGAGGAACAAGCCGTTGCCGAGGACGAGGCGGCGTTCGAAAACCAGGACGAATGTTTCATGGAAATTCCCAACGAACTGGTTCCGTTGGTAAGAGAGATGATCGCGCAGCACCAGACAAAGAACGAGTAAATCACCCCCAGAACCCCGGCCCGGCCATTCCCGCATTCAGCAACTCCTGGTTCAAAAACCTGCCCTCGGCGAAGATCTCGTCCTTGTCCTCACGCAGCGCATCGTAGAACACATCCCCCACGTAGCGCGCGTAAACATCCGTCTTGTAAGTCTTGATAACCACCAGCCCGACGCCGGCCAATTCGCTCTCGACGAACGCCTTAGCCGCGACACCCGCCCCGGTCTTCATCTCGGGCGCGTCGATGCCCCTGAGTCGAATCTTCTCCGCCCGCCAGGTATCGAAGCCCAGATCGATCTTGACAGCCAGCGTATCGCCGTCGATAACCCGTTCGACCGTGGCCGCGTAATTATGCACCGGCGAGGTCGGCCGGTCGAGCGTATGGGCCGCATTTCTCTTTTTCGAATCCGCCTCGACCTCGAACAGGTTGCTGTTGATGGCCCTTCTCAGCGTGCGCGAGGACCAGCCCATGTCGATCGCCCGCCGCATGTAGAACGAGCGTTCCTCGGGGTTCTTGATAGGCAGCAGCATGGCGTGCGAGGCCCAGCCCAGCAGCTTGGCATCGGGCTTGTCGGGCAGGCCGCCGGGGTAGGCGTTGAAGAACTGCAAGGCGCGGTAGAGGTTGCTGGCGTCGATCTTGAGATCGCCCGCCAGGTTGCCGATCAGTTCGGCGGCCGAGCCTTTCTCGGATATCTGCCGCGCCCGGCTGAGGCGCTTGCCCATCTCCCAGTAAGTCTGGTTACGAACGTCGGTCACGGCCTCGATGGCAAGCCGCCGCCCCTGCTCGAGAAGATTGCGGAGATCCGAAGCCAGCGAGATGTACTCGCGCGTCAGCTTGATAGTTTTCTTTTTCATGCCGCGATCATGGCCCGCCGCTGGAGCCTTGTCCAGTTATTTTTGAATCACTTGCAGCAGCTACAAAAATAGGGCCCAAAAAAAGTCGGCCCCGAGGGCCGATAGGCTGCGTGCCTTGCTCGATCACACCGTGCTTCTGACCTCCCGCCCCAGCCGGAACAATGTCTTCGAAAGCTTCTTGGTGATTCCGCGAACGGTGGTCTTCACGTGCGACGGCGTGCGCTTGCCCGATTCGCCCTTGTAATAGAAGTGCACCTCCACGAAATTCATCGAGCCGATCGGCACCGAGCGTCTGATCATGGCCAGCCCGCCGGCCGCGCCGTCGAACATCTCGCGGCGCTCGTCGGGCGGCCTGATGCCCATGGTGGCCCAGCCCACCCCGGCCAGCCCCTCCTCCCGGCAGGCCGCCTTGAGCTCTACCCAGGCCGGGTCGAACAGAGCGTTGTATCTCTCGCCCGTCCAGGCGGCGACGAGCCCAGCGCGCTCCTTGGTCCTCGACTCCGTCGTTTTCGGCGGCGGGGGAGGAGAGGGCCGCGGCGGCTCGGTCTCGGCGCTTTGTTCGATCTCTTTCTCCACTTTTCCTTCTACTCTCTCCTCCGCTTTCTCTTCCACTATCTCCTCGACGACCCGCGCCTCGGCCGCGGCCTCGACCAGCTCCCGATCGACGTCCGCCTCGAACTCCGGCACCACGGCTTTCAAGGCCGTCTTGACCAGCTCGGGCCGGGTCTCGTCGGCCACGCCCAGCAGGAACTCGACCTTCACGATCATCGCCTCGTGCGTCTGGGGCGAAAGCTTGCCCTCGAACACCTTGGGGTGCCCCGTCTTCGACATCTTCTCCGAGTCGAAGCCGATCTCCTCGAACAGCTTCTCGCCCGGCCGCAACCCGGTGAACTCGATCTTGATATCCTTATCCGGCTCGAACCCCGACAAGGTGATCAGATCGCGCGCCAAATCGATAATCTTGACCGGCTCGCCCATATCGAGCACGAAGATCTCCCCGCCCGAGCCCATGGCCGCCGCCTGCATGACCAGTTGGCAGGCCTCGGGGATGGTCATGAAGTAACGCCGCATTTCCGGGTCGGTGACGGTCAGCGGGCCGCCCTCTTTTATCTGCTGCTGAAAAATGGGTATTACCGACCCGGTGCTGCCCAGCACGTTGCCGAACCTGACGGCCGTGTACTTGGTGGCGCTCTCGCTGGAAAGCGACTGCACGTACATCTCGGACACCCTTTTCGAGGCGCCCATGACCGAGGTCGGGTTGACGGCCTTGTCGGTAGAGATCATGACGAAGGCCTCGGCGCCGAAGATGTTGGCCATGTCGGCCACCGTCTTGGTGCCGAAGACGTTGTTCTTAATAGCCTCGCCCGGGTTCCACTCCATCATCGGCACGTGTTTGTGAGCCGCCGCGTGGAAGATAACCTGCGGCCCGTGCCGCTCGAACACCCGCTCCATGCGAACCGCGTCCGTAACGTCGGCGATGACCGGCACGATCTCGATGCGCTTGTGTCTTTTCACGAGCTCGATGTGAATCTGGAATAAAAAAGGCTCGGACTGTTCGAGCAGCACCAGCTTCCGAGGCCGAAACGCGCATATCTGCCGGCAAAGCTCGGCCCCGATGCTGCCGCCCGCGCCGGTGACCATGATGACCTTGTCGGCCAAGAACTTGCGCAGCAGCCCCTCGTCCAGCTCGACCGGCTCGCGGCCGAGCAAATCCTCGATGGCCACGTCGCGGATCTGGTTGACGGTAACGCTGCCGTCGAGAAGCTGGTCGGTGCCGGGAATGGTGCGCGCCCGGACGCCTGCGATCTTGCAGACCCCGAAGATGCGGCGCATCGCCTCGCCCGAGGCCGAGGGAATGGCGATGATCACTTCGTCGACGCGGAAGCGGGGGACGTAATCGCCCAGGTAATCGATCGGCCCCAGCACGCGCACGTCGTGAATCCGCAGGCCGCGCTTTCCCTTGTTGTCGTCTAAAAACCCGACCACCAGGTAGCGTCCCCGGTAGGTGCGCTGGATATCCCGAACCAGCGCCTCGCCCGCGTCCCCGGCGCCGACGATCAGCACCCGCCGGATGCGCTCGCCGCCGCTCGCGCCCTCGAACGACAGCATCTCCCGGGCCATGCGCAGGCCGAAGCGCAGGCCGCCCACCAGCACGATGGCGGCGAACCAATCCAGCGCGAAGATCGAGCGCGGAATATCGCGCAGGTTGAGCAGCACGGACGCCAGCACGAAGCCCACCGTGCCTATGCTGACGGCCTTGATGATATTGACCAGGTCCTGGATGCCCGCGTATTTGAGCACGCCGCCGTAGACGCCGAACGGAAATCCGGCCAGGGTGCGAATGACGACGGTCAGCCCCAGGCCGATGAAAAATTGTCCTATGTACTGCTCGTGAATGGTGAAGTCGAAGCGCAGCAGGTAGGCGATGGTAAAGGCCGCCGCGTAGAGCACGACGTGGGCGGCAAGCACCGTGAGTCTGCGCGCGACCAGGCGCCGTCTTAGATAATGCATTATGCCCATGGGAGTTCCATTACACGAACACAAAGCCGCCTGTCAAAGCCGGGCGGCATGGAGTACCTCATTTGTCTCGGGTGAGACCCGCTCCATCGACCTTTCCAATCATCCGCCCCTGCGCCTCGGCCGCCAGGTACCAAAGGAAGTACCGCATTGCCTCGATCGGCCCTTCCACCATGAGCGCCTTTCTGACGAGTTGCACGGGCCTGAACAGAAGTCCCGGCTCGAGCAATACTCCCGCGGACGGCGCGATCACCAATTTCTCGAGGATCGCCACGATGACGGGGTGCGGGCGAAAGAGATCAAGTGTTTCCTCCGGCAAGCTTTCTGGATAGCAAATCTGATAAAGCCTGAGAGAGCAGAAAAGCATCCGTCGCACGCCCCACTCAATTGCCCGGCGGGCGGCAAGCTCAAGATCCGGCCGGTCATCTTTCAGCAACCTGTCAAGCTCCACGATCTGGCGCAGCCCACCAACACTGAATTCGTGCAGGGCCATGTGGAAGCAGTGGTACAGGAAAGTATCTTCCCGGTAGAGGCGCAGGCAGCGGACTCCGTCTTGCTCGATGGCGATTGCGCGGCTCCAGATCTTTCTGTAATCGATCGAGATGCGTCCCGGCGAAAGAAAAGCCCGGTGCAACTCGACCATCTGTCTGTCGCGTGTGAACTGTCGCTCATGATGCCAGCGTGTGCCCACGCGGTTTCCTCCGCGGAATTCCACGTAACCAAGGCTCAGCAAAATCCCGGCCGCCTCCTCGAATCTTTCGGTACGTACCAGGATGTCGATATCCGCCATGGAGCGCACCGGGCCGCCCGGTTCGAACATCAGGGCGTAGGCCATACCTTTCAAGGGGATGATGTCGATCGATTGTTTTCGCATGGCCCCGGCAATTTCACGCAGGGCCTCCAGGCGCATCATGCCCAGCGCCGCCTGGGCCAGGTAAGCCTGCCTGGCACGAGGAAATCTCTCTGCCATGTCACTGCGCCTGCCGAGCAGTTCGAGCACCCCGGCACATTCTGCAAGTTCCTCGATGTTGCCGGCTGGTTTTTCCAAGGAAAGCCGTTTTCCCGCCAGCAGTCTGGAAAGCAATAGCAGTCTTTCAGTAGTGATTGTTGCGATTGCGTTAATTGGGTGCGGCATTATCTCTTGTACTTTTTTACTAATTCCAACACCGCTTCGACAACACGTGAGACGTCGGCCTCAGACATCTTCGAATAAATCGGCAACGAGATCGACCGTCGATAACAATCTAAAGCCACCGGGAAATCTTCGGGTTTGTATCCATAGGTTTCTCGGTAGTATGGGTGCACATGAAGCGGTATAAAGTGAACCGAGGTGCCGATTCCATGGGTCTTCAATTCCTCGATAAACCTGTTACGATCGATGGTCAGAACGTTATCTCTGAGCTTGATGACGAACAGGTGCCAGGCATGGTCCTCGAAGCTACGCAAAGTGAGCAGTTCGATAGCATCGCAGTCTCGAAATGCTTCGGTATAAGCTTGGGCAACCTCGCGTCGCTTGGCTAACATCTCCTGCGCACGCGACAGTTGCACAAGGCCCAAAGCTGCGGCAATATCCGTCATGTTGTACTTATATCCTGGTTCGACTATCTCGTAATACCAGGAACCCTCGGACGTGTAGCGTTTCCAGGCATCCTTGGATATCCCATGCAAGGACATGATGCGCATTCGTTCGGCCCATGCTTCATTGTCTGTCGTAGCCATACCACCTTCGCCTGTGGTTATTGGCTTGGTGGGGTAGAAGCTGAAGCAGGTAATATCACCGATAGAACCGATGATTTTCCCGTTGTATCGTGCAGGGAAAGCATGGGCGGCGTCCTCAATTACATGTATGTGCTTCGACTGGGCGATCTCCGTGATAAGGTCCATATCGCAGGCCTGGCCGCCGAAGTGAACGGGCATGACAGCTTTTGTCATTGGACTGATTGCCCTCGAAAGGGCTTCTGGGTCTATCGTGTTATCACCTGATAGTACATCTACGAGTACAGGCTTGGCCCCTAGATACCTCACTACCTCACCGGTAGCTGCGAACGTCATCGTTGGTATGATAACCTCGTCAGCGGCTTCAAGACCGATCGTCTCAAGAGCAAGATGCAAGGCGGCGGTGCATGAGTTGACTGCAACTGCGTGCTTCGCGCCTACATAAGCTGCGAACCGCTTCTCAAACTCCATGGATCGCCGCCCAGTAGTAAGCCAGCCAGACCGCAAAACATCGACGATCTCATTTATTTCGAGATCTGTAATATCAGGGACTGCAAATGGAATATTGATGTTCATGCCTGCCAACACTCCCGTCGACTGGTAATCTGCAAAACAATTCTATTGGGATGCGATTCCATAGGAACTAGAAGTTTTGCGCGCGGCTAATCCCCTGCGCAACAATCTCTTGAGCCGCCCTCATCTCTGGTGGGTCAGGATACTCTCTTCTTCCAGCAGCCTGGCAAGAAATTACCCAAATCGTCCTCAAAATAATACGCATATCATAGAAAAATGACTGATGGCTGACGTATACACCCTCAAGGGCCAACTTGATTGGCATTAGTTTCTCGATGTATTCTATCTCTGGGTTATCGCCCGTTAACAGCTTTTCCCCATGTGTATAGTTGTAAATACCGCCCGGGCTTGACAAACCGGGTCGAACGGTCAGTGTTTTCAATTGAAGTTCTGTAAAGTAATTCTCGACAATATCAGAATCTTCTGGGCGCGGCCCGACAACCGACATGTCTCCCCTCAGCACGTTTAATAACTGTGGCAACTCGTCAATCTTCAGACGTCTGAGCAGCGCGCCATAAGGAAACACTCGAGAGTCGCCCTTTGCTGTAATTCGACGCCCATCATCTGCTCCACTCTCGTGCATTGTTCGGAGCTTGTACATGGTAAATTTACGCCCAGCTAACCCAACGCGCTCTGCACCAAAGAAAAAAGGTCCCGGGCTCGATAATCGAATTCCGAGTGCAGCTATGCCAATAACGGGAGAAAGCGCAACTAGTGCCCCGGCAGCAACTATGATGTCAAACAGCCTTTTCAAAGCCCGCGTATAACCCTTCTCACCGTCATGAACACCTCCGCAGCTTCGAGACAACACCGATTTCCCCAGGCCTTCGCACGGTATTCAAGTGCCTGGATTGAGCGTGGATGCGGATACACCCTTACTTCGCTCTCATAGCAGCTAAATGCCTCAAGTTTTCTATCTAAAACCGAAGAAACATCGATCCAGGTATCCGGTATAAATGTTCTTGGATAGCCCCACTCGGTGCTACTTGCCGTATCGAAAGCATAAATTGCCTGTAAATATTCTTCTGTCGGACGAGTTGCAATTAAAACTGCCTGAAAGAGTAGTTGGTGATCCCTGTTTGAATCGCCGCCGAATTGACTGTAAACAATGTTAGGTTTCTTTTCACGTACAAGGTTTTCAATCGGCAAAATGATTTCAACTAATGATTTTGTATCCAGACGCTGGTCAGGGAACTTAAACAACCGAGTCTCGGATACACCAAGGATATTACCAGCACACGTTATATGGTCATGTTGCCCAACGCCTCCTTCTCCATAACGTAAAGATTCTCCTTCGCATGCTATTGCCACTGTCACCCTGTCTCCAGCATCGGCATGCAGGGCGATCGTGCCACCACAACCCAGGATCTCATCGTCCGGATGAGCAGCAACTACCAGAACATTGATTTTATTCATTCTTCCATCTCCGACCCTGCCAGTTCAGGTTACAAAGATCAATTCCACTGTACAGCCTACCACTCCGATCCTCAACTTCATTCAGGACGACCATTCCATCTCCGCACTTTACGACCTGTCCGCAAGCTCCCGCATCAAAGCTTATCAACGGGCCAATGCACTCACCCGCCATAGCAGCTTCGGCCGTGACGGCATTTGGCAAGAAGGAACACTTCCAGATCAGCCACATTTGGCTTTCGAGGTAACCCCTAGCCCCGGGATACGGCCGTGTCAGAGCCCTCACGAAATCATATATACGGTCAGCACTCTTACTCCAGTCAATATCACCATCTTTCGGGCGCCGCCTAGGTAGAACGGGTTCAGCGATCAGTGATTGGTTCTGGCCAAGTCGTTCCCCAGCAACAATCCGAGGAATTGTTCGGGCTATCATTTCTCTGTTCGTTTCAGCTACTTTCTCATACAGAGTCTTGCAGGAATCATAGGGTTTTATTGGAAACTCTATTTGATCTATTATTTCACCGGTATCGACATCTTCACTCAACCGAATTAGGGTATTACCTGTCTTCTTCTCGCCATTTATGATTGCCCAATTAATAGGTGCTGACCCGCGGTTGTGGGGAAGCAATGATGCATGCGCGCCGATCATGCCCAGTCGAGACGTAGAGAGTGCCTTCTTATGAATAATCTGGCTCCAACCAATGACAAACACAAGGTCCAAATCCATATGCTCAAGATGCCTAACTGCCTCTTGGCTATTGATATTATCTATGCGGAATGGGGTTATTCCGTAATTGCCACATACGCTACTATAATCCCCAACGGCACTGCGCACTCTAGCGCTTTTTTCGTCAAGCGTAATAACTGTTACGATCTTATAGTTAGAGCTCAATAGCCAGTTAAGGGCTGGTATCCCTTCTTCGTGAAAACCCACCCAACCGAACCGAAGCAGTTGCTTTCCCATTCGACACCCCTAAATAGGCATTTATGAACTATATCAGAATGCTATTAATCTCTTTTAAACGCGATGCCCCCAATACAAATGGTCCTACTCTCAGAGGTCTTTTACGAACTCATGCATTCTCCTGCCCTCTGGAGTTACATAAGAACGTCGGACCAAATACCTGCGCTTGCGATAAAACGCCAATACTCGCTCATTGTCTAGCGCATCGGTCTCCAGTCGCACTCGCTTCAAGCCCCGGTGACGGGCTTCGGATTCGAACGCCTCTTCAAGCAACTGTCCTACCCCTGATGCCTGACATCCAGGGAGAACAGCGATGGACGTCAACGTTATGCTCGGGGTTTGGTCCGGTTCTTCAGGAGACCTCTTGACCAAAGCACGCAGAAGCCTGAGTGCAACAGATGGCCTGCGGATTGAAGCGAGAGCGGCCTCAATAGCGAATCTGACGCCCTTATGGCGCAGTAACTTTCGGTAAAAGCCAAAGGAGTTGTCTATCCCGGTCACAAAACCAATTATTCGGCCATCTGCAACAGCAACGAACCCGATCTGGCCAAATTCGTGGATGCTTTCGTAATAGAGACCAAGAAAGCGGTGTCCTAATGACGTCAAAAAAAAGTTTGGAAATGAAGTAAGATGTGTAATGACGACTGAGGAAATATCATAGTAAGTCAATGATCGTATGTTCACACTTGATTCTATAGGTCTGTTCCCCAAAAGTGGAGTGCCTAATTTCATATCCGAATTCAGCAATAGCCTTGACTACACCCCATTGTTGCAAAAAAATCGCGGTTTGAACGACCATGTTATATATAATTCCCGAGCTACAGGATGGAAGTTATCATTGCAGAGATCGAAAAACAGGGGTGTAAAAAATATAGTTGTAAATTGATTGGTTATAGCTGTTGCAAATGTTATACGACCGGCAACTTGCCGGGATGGAAAAGGAATTGAAACCATACAATACAATGCAACCTGTATATGGTCAGTCGCCCCCTCCTTGCTCAGGCAGCCGCGGCCAGGGCGGACATGTATTTGTCGATGTCCCGCTGGACGAATTCGTTGTTGCCCATCGTCAGGGTGAGTTCCCCACCGGGGTTGGACAGCTGGCCGGCACGCAACAAAATCTCCTGGCGCAGCGTGGCCAACTTCCTGAAGGGCCAGCGAGCGGCTCGCTTCTCCGTCTCAATGATCCCCTCATTTTTCAGACCCATTCGAAAACTCTCTTAAAGACGCTATGCTGCTGAAGCATATAATTAAATTCTCTCATCAATGGCCGAAGCCGCTCCTCGGGCATATTCGGAATGTGATTGTACCACATGTAGCCTTGCCTCAGCAGAGAATGAGTCCGTTTCTTCGTTGTGTTCGCCTTCAGAAACCGGTCAAAGCCCAAACTCTCTCCGGCCGCCCCAAGAAGGGTCATCAGCACTATCGCAAATGCCGCTATCATAATCAGTCTATCTCGACGATCACA
>Ga0307379_10013894_pt1 | contig 10416 bp, 8 predicted proteins | sample UN2MG_FD_202237 | JGI IMG/M metagenome (GOLD analysis project Ga0307379, IMG submission 202237) | Soil microbial communities from Risofladan, Vaasa, Finland - UN-2 | ecosystem: Environmental > Terrestrial > Soil > Coastal area > Acid sulfate soil | place: Finland: Risofladan, Vaasa | collected... | reverse complement strand
TGGGCGACAGCCATCAAGGAAGCTGGACAGGTGGGCGTGATCAAGCTGGTGAGCTTTGACGCCACCACCGACATCATCAACGGCATCAAGGAAGGCGTGATCGACGCTACGGTAGCCCAGCGGGAGTACGACATGGGCTACAAGTCGGTGGGGATCATCAGGCTGATGGCGGAGGAGGGCGCGGATGCGGCGCTGAGCGAGATGGGTGCCGTGGACGGCATCATCGACACCGGCGTGGACGTCATCACCGCAGCCACCCTGAAGGACTATGAGGCCATGCTGGACTCGAAGGGCATCCCTCACGAGTGGGATACCGAGGGATGGGAGCCGCCCGAGGCAGCTGGGCCCGCAGGACCGATCAAGATCGCCGTCATCGGCAAGTCGGTGCACCCCTACTGGTCGAACGTGGAGAAGGGGACGATAGCGGCAGGTGCGGATCTGGGGGTGGAAGTGGTCTTTTTCGTGCCGCCCAAGGAGGACGTAGCGGCGCAGATCCAGACCATGGAGACCTACATCGCCCAGGGGGTGACGGGCATTGCCATCGCACCGTCTGACCCCAACGCCCTAGAGCCGGTGATGAAGCAAGCGGCGGATGCGGGCATCTTTGTGACCACGCTGGACACGCCGCCTGTGGAGGACAGCGTCTCGCTCGTCTACATCGGCACCGACAACTACACTGCGGGCACGATGGCTGGGGCAGCGATGGCCGAGCTGTTGCCCGGAGGTGGTAAGGTGGGCATTGGGCGCGGCTCAGACACGGCGTTGAACGCCCTGCAGCGCACCGATGGTTTCCTGGAGGGGATCGAGGGCACGGGCATCGAGGCCCTGGAGCCGGTGAATGACAAAGAGGATGCGGCCACGGCACTGCAGTTGGCCAACTCGGTCATCTCCGCCAATCCCGACCTGGCCGGTGCCTTCGGCGTCTATGCCTACAATGGCCCGGCGTGGGCGACAGCCATCAAGGAAGCTGGACAGGTGGGCGTGATCAAGCTGGTGAGCTTTGACGCCACCACCGACATCATCAACGGCATCAAGGAAGGCGTGATCGACGCTACGATAGCCCAGCGGGAGTACGACATGGGCTACAAGTCGGTGGGGATCATCAAGTTGATGGCGGAGAAGGGCGTGACTGTGGCGCTGAGCGGGATGGGTGCCGTGGACGGCATCATCGACACCGGCGTGGACGTGATCACCGCAGCCACCCTGAAGGACTATGAGGCCATGCTGGACTCGAAGGGCATCCCCCACGAGTGGGATACCGAGGGATGGGAACCGCCCGAGGCAGCTGGGCCCGCAGCACCGATCAAGATCGCCGTCATCGGCAAGTCGGTGCACCCCTACTGGTCGAACGTGGAGAAGGGGACGATAGCGGCAGGTGCGGATCTGGGCGTGGAAGTGGTCTTTTTCGTGCCGCCCAAGGAGGACGTAGCGGCGCAGATCCAGACCATGGAGACCTACATCGCCCAGGGGGTGACGGGCATCGCCATCGCACCGTCTGACCCCAACGCCCTAGAGCCGGTGATGAAGCAAGCGGCGGATGCGGGCATCTTTGTGACCACGCTGGACACGCCGCCTGTGGAAGACAGCGTCTCGCTCGTGTACATCGGCACCGACAACTACACTGCGGGCACGATGGCTGGGGCAGCGATGGTCGAGCTGTTGCCCGGAGGTGGTAAGGTGGGCATTGGGCGCGGCTCAGACACGGCGTTGAACGCCCTGCAGCGCACCGATGGTTTCCTGGAGGGGATCGAGGGCACGGGCATCGAGGCCCTGGAGCCGGTGAATGACAAAGAGGATGCGGCCACGGCACTGCAGTTGGCCAACTCGGTCATCTCCGCCAATCCCGACCTGGCCGGTGCCTTCGGCGTCTATGCCTACAATGGCCCGGCGTGGGCGACAGCCATCAAGGAAGCTGGACAGGTGGGCGTGATCAAGCTGGTGAGCTTTGACGCCACCACCGACATCATCAACGGCATCAAGGAAGGCGTGATCGACGCTACGATAGCCCAGCGGGAGTACGACATGGGCTACAAGTCGGTGGGGATCATCAAGTTGATGGCGGAGAAGGGCGTGACTGTGGCGCTGAGCGGGATGGGTGCCGTGGACGGCATCATCGACACCGGCGTGGACGTCATCACCGCAGCCACCCTGAAGGACTATGAGGCCATGCTGGACTCGAAGGGCATCCCCCACGAGTGGGATACCGAGGGATGGGAGTCGCCTTAGTAAGGCCGCCCCACCAGTCGTGGCACCTGAGAAAAGTGATGCTAGGGTTGGCGAGAGGCTCGTGCCTCTCGCCAACTGTCATTGGCGATCTTCAGAGACTAGCGTCGTATCGGCAGAATCCTCTTTGACGCCTGTCACGAGGCCACCGGGCGTATCCGCTTCGACCGCACGCCAGACCGGAGCACGGCGGCAACCATCCTATTCTCCCGGGAGCCGCGGCAGTGAAGCCTGGGGTACTTCTTCGACTTTCTTACGGTGAGCAGGCGAAGCACCGTTCTGCGGTGTCCACCACGATGAATTCTTGCGAACGCTTGAGGATGCACCTGCAAGGAGGGGCAGTACCAGGCAGCCTACAAGCACATTGTGGATCGGCTGAGGGGGACTGGCGCGACCAAGTTGGCGGCCGTCTGGCAAGCCGCAGCCCTTGGCTCGGGAACCTACCTTGACCGTCCCGTGGAAGCCTGGTATCCTGGGGAGGAGTACGTGGATTGTGTGGTGATGTCTTACTTCTCATCGGTCCAGCCGATCCAGGACAACCTGCTCGACTTTGCCCGGGCGCACGGCAAGCCGGTGATGATCGCCGAGGCCGCGCCCCAGGGGTAGGGCCTCGTCGAGCGGACCTATGGCTCTCCGAGTTCCACCGGCCGTGGCCTGGTGGACGAGACGCCCGAGGCGATTTGGCGCGATTGGTACGAGCCGTTCTTTGATTTCGTCCACGCCAACACCGACTTCATCCGCGCCGTCGCCTACATCAACGCCGACTGGAACGAACAGCCGATGTGGAAACCTGGCGGCAGCAATGGCTACCGGGGCGATAGTCGCGTGCAAGCAAATGCGTACCTCAAAGAACGATGGTTGAACGAAATCGACACTGCGTTCTGGCTTCACGGCTCAGACCAGCTCTTTGCCAGCCTCTTGTTTGAAGGGCGACAAGTCGGCGCAAGTAGTGTATTCGAGTTTCTGTGAGAGGTGATAAGCATGACGGACAGATATACCCCCAAACCCGTACACCGGTTTACCTTTGGGCTGTGGACTGTCGGGAACCCGGGAGCGGACGCTTTCGGCGAGCCCGTGCGTCCCAGACTCTCCCCGGCCGACCTCGTCTATCTCCTGGGTGAGGTGGGCGCGTACGGCGTCAACTTTCACGACGACGACCTGATACCCATCGACGCTACGCCCGCCGAGCGTGACGCAATCCTCAAGTCATTCAAGAAGGCGCTGACCGACACCGGCCTCGTCGTGCCTATGGCTACCACTAACCTCTTCAGCGACCCAACCTTCAAGGACGGCGCTTTTACGGCCAACGACCCCAAGGTGCGGGCCTACGCCCTACACAAGACGATGCACGCCATTGACCTCGGTGTCTCCTTAGGCGCGAAGGTCTATGTCTTCTGGGGGGGGCGCGAGGGGATCGAAGTGGATGCGGCCAAAGACCCCGTGGAGGGCATCAGGCGGTTCCGCGAGGCGATGAACTTCCTCTGCGAGTACGTCATCGACCACGGCTACGACCTCAAGTTCGCACTGGAGGCCAAGCCCAACGAGCCGCGCGGCGACACCTACTTCCCCACCACGGGCGCGTACCTTGGCTTCATTGAGACACTGGATCACCCGGAGATGGTGGGCGTGAACCCGGAGGTGGCCCACGAGCACATGGCGGGGCTCAATTTCATGCACGCGGTGGCCCAGGCGTGGGAGGCAGGCAAGCTCTTCCACATCGACCTTAACGACCAGAACTACGCCCGCTTTGACCAGGACTGGCGCTTTGGCGCGCAGAATCTCAAGCAGGCGTTCTTCCTGGTCAAGTTCCTGGAGGATGTCGGCTACGAGGGCAGCCGCCACTTTGACGCCCACGCCTTCCGGACTGAGGACATCGAGGGTGTGAAGGACTTTGCCCGGAACTGCATGCGCACCTACCTGATCCTCAAGGAGAAGGCGGAACAGTTCAACGCCGACCCCGAGATCCAGGGCCTGCTGGCCGAGATCAACGCAGACGACGGGTCGATGAACGCTTTCAAAGGCGCGTACACAGGTCAGAAGGCGGCGGCCCTCAAGGCGCACACCTTCGACCGCAAAGCCCTAGGCGCACGCGGGCTGCAGTATGAGAAGCTGGATCAATTGGTGAACGAGTTGTTGCTTGGTCTACGTTGAAATGATCAAGCCCTCAGAAACCCGTTTCTCTGGCTACGACTGCGTCAAGCTCGAGAATGATGCGTTGACCCTGTGGGTAACAGAATCTATTGGGCCACGTATCATTGGGCTTGCCTTGCAGGGCGGCGACAACCTGTTCGCTGAACTCCCCGACGAAACTCTGGACTGTCCCGCTGGAGGAACCTTCTTCTTCCGCGGGGGGCATCGTCTGTGGCATGCCCCGGAAGATCCCCAACGCACTTACATCCCGGATGATGCTCCTGTTACCATCACCGACGTCGAGAGCGGCATACTCGTGACTCAGCCGGTGGAGGCGCAAACCGGCATTCAGAAATCGTTGACCATTACCTTACCTGGTCATGATGCACACGTCATCATAGACCACACGCTGCACAATCGGGGCGCGGCGTCGGTGGAGTTGGCGCCCTGGGCTATCACCCAGTTGAGGCCGGGAGGTGTTGCCATCCTGCCCCAGCCATCCGAGCCCGCGGACGAGCACGGGCTGCTGCCCAACCGCCACATCACCTTGTGGCCCTATACCTCCATCAACTCACCGCACATCACCTGGGGCGACAGGTTCGTGTTTGTGAGAGCGGTGATGCGCGAGGGTGCTCTCAAGATCGGCTTCCCCAATCCGGCCGGCTGGCTGGCGTATGCTGTGGATGACACACTTTTTGTTAAGCGCGCGGCCTATCAACCCGATGCCGACTACTTTGACCGGGGCAGTTCCAGCGAGTGCTACTGTAATCCTCGCTTCCTTGAACTTGAGACATTGGGACCACGCACCGTGCTAGCGCCTGGCCAGTCGATCACGCACTGCGAGGCGTGGGCGCTCTATGCTGTGGCATCCTTTCACCCCACCGAGACAGCAGCGCAAGATCTCGTGGACCAGCTTGGACTGACGACAGGAGGAGGACCATCGTGACCTGCTTTCTGGGGATTGACGCTTCGACCACTGCCACCAAGGCGCTGCTGATGCGTGCCGACGGCCAGGCAGTGGGCGTCGCATCATCGGAGTATAGCTACGAAATACCCCACCCCATGTGGACCGAACAACATCCCGACCTTTGGTGGCAGGCGACGGCCGTCAGCATCCGCCAGGTGCTGGCCGAAGCACAGGTGGATCCGGCGGACGTCAAAGGCGTGGGGCTGACGGGCCAGATGCACGGTCTGGTACTGCTCGACGAGGATGGAGAGGTCTTGCGCCCGGCCATACTGTGGAACGACCAGCGCACAGGAGCCGAGTGCGACGAGATCCGACAGCGTCTCGGCAAGTCACGCCTCATCCAGATCACCGGCAACGACGCCCTGACCGGATTCACTGCGCCCAAGATCTTGTGGGTCCGGAACCACGAGCCGGAGGTATTCGCCCGGGTGCGGCAGATCCTGCTGCCCAAGGACTATGTGCGTTTCAAGCTCACCGGCAAGTACGCTACCGACAAGGCCGGGGCCGCGGGCACCTTGCTCTTCGACATCCGTAAACGGCACTGGTCGGAGACGGTTCTGGAGGCCTTGGAGATCGACCCCGCGTGGTTGCCGCCCACCTTCGAGGGCACCGCCGTTACCGGACACGTGACACCGCAGGCAGCGGAGGTCACCGGTCTGCGGGCGGGCACACCCGTCGTGGGCGGGGGCGGAGACCAGGCTGCCGCGGCGGTGGGTACGGGGGCCGTCGTCGAGGGGACGGTCTCGCTCAGTCTGGGTACGTCGGGTGTGGTGTTTGCGTCCGCCGACCGGCCTCTCGTTGAGCCGGAAGGCCGCCTGCACGCCTTCTGCCATGCCGTGCCCGGTAAGTGGCACCTGATGGGCGTGATGCTCTCGGCGGCGGGTAGTCTGCGCTGGTACCGGGACGCCCTGGCTCCCGGAGTTGGTTTCGATGCCCTGATCGAGCCTGCTGCCGACGTGCCGCCCGGCAGCGATGGATTGCTCTTCCTGCCCTACCTTACCGGTGAGCGCACACCGCATCCCGATCCGCTGGCACGCGGAGCATTCGTCGGACTGACCGTGCGGCACACCCAACCCCACCTGACCCGTGCCGTGCTGGAGGGAGTGGCCTTCGGTCTGCGGGACAGCTTTGAGCTGATGAAGGGAGTCGGGTTGGCGGACATCACCCAGGTACGCATCACGGGCGGTGGGGCGAAGAGTCCGCTGTGGAGGCAAGTCCTCTCGGACGTGTTCCAGGTAGAACTAGTGACGGTCAATACCACCGAAGGTGCCGCCCACGGCGCTGCGTTGCTGGCAGCGACTGGTACGGGCGTCTTCCCGGACGTCGCCTCGGCTTGTGAAGCGGTTATCCAAACGACCGGCAGTACGACACCTGGACCGGCGAGTGCAGTCTACGAACAGATGTACCCCTTATACCGCGGACTGTACCCGGCGTTGCGTTCCAGTTTCGATGGCGTTGCACGAATAGCGATATAGGGATTGTCTGGCAGGATGTTCCACGTTGCGCAACGCATATGCACGTCACAAGATTTCATGAATGTACAATCCCTGAAAGGCGACATGAAGACTCGCATGCGAGATGCACTCTCGCCTTATCTGCATTGAGGTTGGCTGGTGTGGCAGTTGAATATCAGATCCCACAGCGGGAGCGAGCATCATCGGCCTGCCGTATTTGAACGTTCTCTGTATGCGCATATCCTCAGCTTTTGGTGACGACGAGACCCTCTTTGTGGGCACAGACTCAGGCATTTTCCGAAGCACGAACGGCGGCCGTGCCTGGTGGGAAGCAGGCTTGTCCACCAGGTACGCCCCAGTGCTCAGCCTGGCTCTCTCGCCCAGCTATGCCGACGACGGCGTGCTGTTGGCTGGTACGGAATCGTGTGGCCTCTTTCGTTCACATGACCGGGGACGCACCTGGGCTCGCCTGGGCGAAGACGTTGTCTCGGACGCTGTGAATGGCATCGTGGTTGCGCCGGAGTTCCCCGCCAAGGCGGATGCGCTGGTGATACTCGGCGAGGCGGTGCTCGCGACGCGCGATGGCGGCCAATCCTGGTCGGATGCGAAACCGCCTAGCTACTGAATAGGGCCTGGCTTTCATGGCAGGCCCACAGGGGATTGACCAAGGTGCTCCGCTGCTACTCTTGCTCGCAAAAGGCGGTGTAGTGCGAATCTGACATCGCCCGCGGGAAGGGGAAGAGCGCGAATCCTTTGGAAGACAGGGAGCGCGCCGTCGCTTGAATCGTTCACTCCTCTCTAAAGACCTGGAGTGTTTCCACGTAAGACTCCGGAAGCCCAAAATCGTAGCGTTGGCCATCTATCATCAGACCCAAGAAGCCATCCTGCTGTCTTAGCCGATCCAGTGCAGACGTAAGCTGGAATTCGCCCCGTTCACGAACATTGTTGGATATGTCTTCCTCGAGAAAGTCGAACAACTTGGGTTGGATGATATACTGTCCAAACACTGTGAGGTACGTGCCCTCCGGCAGGCCATGCACCTGGAGATTGTTTCGAGCATAATCGACGGTTGGTTTCTCCGCGAACTCGGTGACACTGAGTAGGTGATTCTCCTCCAGCCAGACCCCTGTCACCGTTCCGAAATTCGCGATCTGCCCTTCTGGAGTCTGACGCAAACCCAGGACACTTGTAGCATGTTGCTGGTAGGCGTTGATCAACTGTTCCGCGCAAGAGGTCTCGCCGTCCGAGCGGTAGATATGATCGCCAAGCATCAGCAGAAAGGGTTCGTCTCCGATCGCCTCTCGAGCGCAGTAGACTGCGTGGCCGAATCCCTGTTGCGTCTCCTGGATCACAAACGTCACCCGGTGCCCCATCTCCAAGATGTTTCTTGCGTACTCCTGCGAGTGGCGAGGCAACTTGTTGAAGTTCTCTATCGTTATCTGCTCGTTGAACAAGGTTCGAAATGCATCCAGATCATGCTCCTGCACAATGATGATGACCTGCTCGATTCCAGCTCTGAGTGCTTCCTCTACGATGAGCAGGATCGCCGGTTTCGCTATCCCATCACGATCGACGATGGGGAATAACTCCTTCTTGGTCGCCTTTGTTGCTGGAAAGAGCCGGGTCCCGAAACCTGCTGCTGGGATGAGCGCTCTATGCACCTTCGGTGTAGCGTGCAGGGACAGCGTAAGGCAAGACATCCCGAAGTCGCGTTCGAGGATCTCGATCACAGCTTTCTGATCGGCTTCGCTGCGAGTGATGAACTGCGCTGTGCCATCGCCCTGTGAACCAACACCCTTGCCACCCCAGACATGTGGCCTGAGCCCTTCATGGTCCAAGACCTGGTGCAAAACCGGAGCTGTCAATTCCTCTGGACACGCCGGGGTAGCGTAGCGGTCAAAGAACTCCTGTGCTTCGTACATCAACGCCCCTAGCCTTTCGGGATCCGCTGACTGCAAGGCTTCGACGGCTTGATGCACAATCCGCTTACTGATGGGCCCCAACAACTGCTGCACACCCCGCTCCGTCTCACCTTCGGCGTAGGGGAAGCACCGATTAAGGCGGGAGAGGATCTCCATCGTGTCCTTTTGCGCGTCTAGATCGACTATCACGAAGTACATATCCTCCGGGATCTGCAGCTCCGCTACGTCAAGGTGATCACCGTCGAACGTCATGAGGATCGGGCGATTTCCATAGGCACAGCCCTGGTCCATACGTCCGCAGCGGGAAGGCGTTGTGATTTCACCCTGGTAAGCCAGCTCCATCTCGCCTCGGATCGTCATCTTCAGGTCATAAACGCGGTTGAAGGCTCGTGCAATAAGAACAGAGATGGCTGCGCTGGACGAGAGCCCTTTCTTGATGGGCAGATCGGTCTTGTAGTTGTCGACCACCAAACCACGAACCTGGTACTTGGTGAGAATCTGGTAAGCGACCCCTGCCACGTAACTCCAATAACCTCCCCCTTGCGCTTCCTCCAGGAGCGCGGTGGCTTCCATCGGGATCTCATACGGCCCGATCTTCTCGCTATCCGGAGTGGTGGAGGTGAGTAGCAATGCATATGGATGTGGCTGCACCTCAGCATAGATGCCCTGATCGGTCCCGACCAGCAGAGTGAAACCTTCTCCGATATCAGCGTTGAAACGCCGATATCCACCTGCCCAATCAGAATGCTCACCAAAAAGGCAGATGCGTCCAGGTACGAAGATCTTCACGATCCCTCCTCTCTCATGAGAGTCGCACAGGACGATTCATCGGTGAATGACCATTCGAGCTTGATTCGCACGGCGTAGAAGTGACCTCGCGGTCTGTGGTCGTTATACACCGGGAACACCGACGAGTCAACTCGGAGAGAAGGCACACAGCAGTGCTTCGTAGTTTGACTTCATCCTTCACCACCCCTTCCCCGGCGCTGTCGGCGGAACCCACCGCCAGAGCCCTGGCCACGGACGCGGTGCAAAAGGCCAACTCCGGTCATGCAGGTATGCCTAGCGGGATGGCCGAGGCGGCATATGTGCTGTGGAGCCGATTCTTGAGGCACAACCCGGCTAACCCCCGCTGGCCCAGCCGGGACCGCTTCGTGATATCAGCTGGACACGGCTCCATGCTCCTGTACAGTCACTGCACCTATCTGGATATGATCTTCCCATGAGCCAGTTGAAGAGTTTTAGGCAATGGGGAAGTATCACCCCGGGTCATCCGGAATATGCCTTGACGCCAGGCGTGGAGGCCACTAGTGGTCCGCTCGGCCAGGGGTTCGTCAACGGAGTTGGTATGGCCATCGCTGAGCGCTTCTTGGCGCAAGTATTCAACCGCCATGGCTACCCCATCGTAGATCACTATACCTATGGCATCGTCGGCGACGGGGACCTGATGGAAGGTATCTCCCACGAGGCGGCTTCCTTAGCTGGTCATCTGGGCTTGGGCAAGCTGGTCTACCTCTACGACGACAACGGAATCAGTATAGAAGGGAGCACGACCCTCACCTTCACCCTGCCCCTGTCTTCGCCAGAGGCGACCTAGGACGCGGTTGACAACTCCACCAGCCCCAATCGCTGCCCAAGCCGGCAGCAGGTGACCAGCATCTCCGTCATCCGCTTCCCCATCTCCAATTCGATGAGGTCACTGATCTCCTGCACGTTGCGG
>Ga0307379_10013893_pt1 | contig 10417 bp, 23 predicted proteins | sample UN2MG_FD_202237 | JGI IMG/M metagenome (GOLD analysis project Ga0307379, IMG submission 202237) | Soil microbial communities from Risofladan, Vaasa, Finland - UN-2 | ecosystem: Environmental > Terrestrial > Soil > Coastal area > Acid sulfate soil | place: Finland: Risofladan, Vaasa | collected... | reverse complement strand
GTTCGTTACTTCTCTAGGTTGGACTGATGATTACACAGCACCAACTCCTTCTGCTGATGAAGTTCTTACTTCCATGGAAGGAGAAGAAATGATTCAAGTTGAAACCAAGGCAGGTACAACTGTTAAGGCTGTAAATCTTGAGTATGTTGGTACTTCTGGTAATGGTAACTTCAAATTTGCTATGGCAAACGGTAAAATCGTTACTCATAGTGGAGATAAGTTACGTAGACTACACTCAGCAGGAGGTTTGAATATCGGAGATAAAATCCCATTCAAGCCAGAAAGTATCAAGCCTTCTCCAAATGCAGGATACTTCCAAGGTGTTCCAAACTTCTCAGGTTCTGATAGACTTGCTCAAATGGAACAGTTCTCTGCTGATAACAAACTTGCTATCAAAGCTCGTAAGGCTGAACTACGTGACCTTGAAGTTCCTGAGTCTCGTATCACAGACATCATCATTGCTGAATTCGGTGGTGCTGAGAGCTCTGTTGTTGTTAAGCCAAAACGTCCAACGTTTAGCTAAGATATATTGGGTGTCCCTTCGGGGATGCCCATTATCTTTTTTGATTAGTAAACCATGGTAGGTTACATCCGTAAGCCACAATAAGAAATTACTAGCCCATCGTAGGTTACATTCGTGAACCACGGTAGGTTACTACACGGCCAATACAGTTACTATCATCAACATAGAAAGCAAATCAACCCGATCAATGCATTTGCATAACAGATCTTCCAGGATACTGCAATGTGCACTACAAAGATCAACAACTAATACCAATGGAGAATAATGTTTGGTAATGCTAATTAAGCAATAATTTGTGTAATAGCGATAACAAACTGTTAATCAGGTGTTTATACTAACTCTTACACAAAATACTCTTTAGCATTCCAAGCATTTATTTTATCCACCGTAGGAAATGAGTATACCCTCATTAACCTAACTATTTGACGTTCAAAACGTTACTATACGGCATTATTTCACGTTTAAACCGTAAAAATCCAAGAATAAACGTGGTAAAACCCAATTTTTTTGTGTTCACGTTTGAATAACGGTGCCCCCAAACCCACAAAACTATAATACTTCCTATTACACAAATTATAGATGCATTAGGAGTAAGTATATAACTAAAAAAGACAAATATGAAGAATCAGATTCAATTAGACGACTACCAAGCTACCATTAACATATACACTAAGATTCAGCCAGAACAATTGCTTACTAAGGTTCTACATGCCCTTATGGATTCTCACAAGCAAGGTATTCTTGATGTATACGTTAAATGGAAGAATAGTTTAACTCTTAAGACTATAGATCATTACTCAATAGGTAAGTTAAAGTCACAATTAGATAAGGATACTATAGAGTGTGTGTATTATAACCTTCCTTTGGAGAAAGATGATTATCAGCCGGCCTTTGATTTTTCTGGACCTGCCTATAAAAGTATGTACTATAATTACAATGAGTTAAAAAATCAAAAATCATCTATGGTTACATTTACCCAAATGTCAATCGACCAAGATTTAATCGAAAGGTTATACGACGATATGCAAATAAATGTTTGGGTTATCACTAAGTTTGATCGTGAATTAATGGACAGCCTTGAAAAGTGTACTTGTATACCAATGCGAGCTCATACGAAAGACCACATTCTAGATAACATAAATTCAATATTGTATGTGTTATCGGCAGACAAGAAGGATTGGAGATTATTAATTGAATAAGATCGGGGAGAGTAGTTATCCTGGCAACAGAACAATAGAAACGAGAACACCTAGACTACAGGTTACTCACTAATCATTAAACATTTAATGGGAAAGTTGTGACGTATGCTGGTTCGAATCCCACCGTGATCACAATTTCTAAATAGAATATAACTAAAATGAGTAATATGAAATACTTCAAAGGAAAATTACCTGAGCTTAAACTTGTATATAAAAAAGGTGAAGAAAAAAGATTCAAGGTATCATCATCTAAAGATGCATACAAGGGATTGAAAGAACTGTATGACTTAGACATCATTGAGTACTGCGAGTCCTCAGTTGTTTTATATTTAAACAGAGCAAACAATACTCTTGGTTGGAAACTAATTAGCCAAGGAGGTATATCAGGTACAGTAATAGATCCAAAAATAATTTATGCAACAGCTTTACAGTGTGGTGCATCAGCTATCATACTATCTCACAATCATCCTACTGGTATACTTTCACCTAGCGATGCAGATAAACGAGTGACTAAAACAATTGTCGATGCAGGAAAGTTATTTGATATACAAGTGCTTGATCATATTATCGTAACTACGGATGGGTACTATTCATTTAGAGATGAAGGTTTAATGTAGAAATTATGGAAGAAGGATTAACATTAAAGAAGATATTTATATTCATACTATTGGGTATAATAATAGGGTTTGCTATAGGTAAGCTTGTCTTCTATAAGAAAGAGGTACCAGAAACTAATGTCCATTTGGATGGACCGTTTAGCAAAAATATCACTAAAAATTATTAATTATGGGATTAGATACAACACACGACTGTTGGCATGGAAGCTACAGCAGCTTTGCTATATTTAGAAAAAGACTTGCGAAGTCTATTGGAGAAGATTACGAAAATCTACTAGGATTAGGAGGTAATAAAACTCCAGAAGAAGTGAATCACCCTATTACCCCTTTGCTATTTCATTCAGACTGTGACGGAGATCTATCTGTTGAGGAATGCGAAAGTATAGTGAAAGGAATAGATATGATACTCGAGAACCTAGAGCCTCAAGAAGATGATGAGTATGGATACGGCTTCAGAGGAAGACTTATTCAATTCAAAATCGGATGTGAAGAGGCTATTGACCTCGGAGAAGAAGTGCAGTTCGGGTAAAGAAAATGTGATTGCTATTGTATCCCGTGTAATTAGGTATATAAATTAGAAAACCTTTCTACAGATGGTGCTAAATAACAACGGTTAAAGTTAACTACAAGAAGTTGACTTTGATAAACTTGATTAGGTACTGGCAGGCATGTCATTAGATTAATGCATCGTTATAGATTCCCCTTGGCTGTAATAGGCTAAGGGGGTTTTTAATTTAAACTATTTCAATTATGAAACATTTATTATTTGCAATGCTTATTGCTATTACTTCAAATCTATCAGCTTATCCTTTAGAGAATGAAGAACCAATTTTAGAAAAAAACTTTCTGGTTCTAGAAGGTAAAATAACTACTGATGAAAAGACTACCATTATGGTATTCGAACAGGATCATGCTACTTGTAACTGGCAACAAGTTGAACAACAAAGTTATAAAAGAAATTACGATATTAAGAGGCCCCATTACGTTGATGAGATAACTTCAAAATAAATTTGTAACTTGTAATATGATCAACAGCATAACACCATTCAAAAAATATCAGATATCTCTACGAGAAATCAATACGGGTGAATCAAAAGATGTAACAGTCCAAGTTAATCAATCAATCGATGTAGTTAGACATATGATATCAGACATATTTAATGATACCATTTATGAGCTTACGGATATCGTTGAGATTAAATCGATTTTGCAGATAGCTGTTGAGCCATACTGTACAAATTAACATGTCAAAATTCAACGACTTATCTCAAATAGAATTTGAGATCCTTACAAAAAAAGCAACAGCCCTTGTTGAAGCACTAAACAATAGTTCTACTTCTTTATGGAAACCACCTCTTGAAGATACAGAAGAATGTATTACATGGAACAGTACAGCATATATGTCGTCAGATGATGATGATGCTGAACTAATAGAACTACCAGGAATTCAACAAGAGTATATAGAACTCTGTCAAGCACTAGGCATTCATCCAAACAAAATTTAAGACAGTCCCCCAGGTTTACTTGGTGTCATTTGTATATAGGTTTTTACAACTCATTTTCCTATATCTATTAGTGCCTGGGGGGTTTTTTATTACACAAAAATTATGAACCAAAGACTAACATATCCAATTGGAACTATTGCTTTATGGACAGGTTCACGTCCAGCAATAGGACAAATAAAAGATATCGTATTTGAAAACGGATATAAAGAATTAGTTTATTCGTTTCATGATACATACGATAATTCAACACCGTATTCATGTTTATCAGAAGTAAACTTACGTCCAGCTACACCAGAAGAAATAAGGTTCTTTAATGAGAACTCTATCAACAGTAATCCTGTAGCACTCATTGAAGGAGAAACTATGGAGCTTAATGGTAAAAGAGTTTATCCGAAAACATATAAAGGGTACTACATTAAAGATATTGACGATAACATATTCTTAGATAACGTCTTTGAATACCTTAAATTGTCAGAAATTCCAATTGTATCTGAACTAATTGTACAACACGATAGAGTAAACTGATTGTTTACTATCATCAGCTAACTATTTATTATTTAATACAATCATTATGTCAGATAAAATAAACATCAGAAAGTCAGCATTCACAAAGCTATTCGAAACACACATGAAGAATGCATCAGAAGAATCAATCCGTGAACTATTGCGCATGGTTGTTGATGCAACAGGCAGTAAAATGGATGATCTAATTGAATATTTAGACGATCCAAAAGGATTTGTTCATCCAGAATACGAATGCAGTATCGGAAGTACAGTCTTAATAGATAAAGATGTCATGTATTCTAACGAGAAAAAGCATTACGAAGAAAACAACCTTTTAGTTGACGAAAAATGGTTTACAGCAACAATTGTAAGCTTTAATTTCATTAAGGGAGATTACTTTGTAGTAGAGTATCTAAATGAAAACGATAAACTTATAAAGAACGAAGTTTATTATAGTTATCTAAATAAAGAAAATTTATTGTAAATTAGCTACAATATTGTTCGTTAATGAGTTGTATTGTATATCAGTTACCTAGTGGTAGGGTTGTCTATTTATCAATAGACCAATTCTTAAACATGTCCGAACACGATATCAAATACATGGACTCAAACAGTTTCGGTAGCAATTCCAATAATCCTTTCAGAAAACTTCCTTATGCAGATAAAGATAGTGATCCATCAGACCAAATTGATGAAGACTATTATCCAGAGGAAGATGAATCAATCGATTACAATGAAGCTGATGAAGATGATTTAGGATACACAGATCCTATTGACTTCGATGAGCTTTTTTAGTTTATATACCCCCAATCTTTAATTAATTTCTTATGAATAATCTAAATTACGTAGGTTCATTCTCTACATTGTCAGGCGTCCGTAAGCCTATGTTAAATTACGGTGCAACAACTTACTCAAAGGAGCAAAACAAATTGTACAATGCTTTATTAGTAGGTCATAATGCATTTACGAAGCAAGAATGGTACGAGCTTAACCAAAAGAAAAAGAGTAAGATCGTAAAACGTTTCAAGAAAGCTCAAGTTATTCTCAATCAGATGAAACAAGAAGCACTTCTTAATACATCTATTGTTGCTATCAAAAGCAAAAACAAAATAGCCAAAGGACTACTTGATATTATCAACACAGTATCTGAGGGTATTCAGCCTGATCCAGAGTTCATTTGTACTATGTCCTTTAAAGACTTAGGTATCACAAAGGATCATCGAGTTGAAAGATTTCTTAGTGAAGGGTTATTACCCCCAAACTTTAACAAACTGTAATGGCTGATTACGGTAAACGAAAATGTAAGCAGTGTTCAGAGGTGTTCAATAAACGTTCACCTCTGGATATGTTTTGCTCAGTTAAATGCATGTATGTGTATGATGCTGAGAAAAATAAAAAGAAGTCTGCTAAATCACCACGTAAACCTATTGCCAAATTCAGTAGCAACAGGGCTAAAAGAAATGCGGCCTACCTAGTAGCAAACAAATTATTTCTAGCCAAAGATGAGAATAAATTCTGTCCAGTAATGGCTCAACTGAAGAATCAAACAGTTCGTGCTACAGAAGTGCATCACATTAATGGTAGAGAAGGTAAACGTCTCAACGATCAAGAGTATTGGATCGGAGTATCTCGAGAAGGACATCAATGGATCCACAATAACCCTGAAGAAGCGAGGGAGAAAGGATGGTTAATTTAATATAGTATAAATAAATAAAAAAAGTAGACATGAAAAAAGTAAAAAAAGGAATGATGAGAAGAACACTTTTGACAATACTATCGTTAGTTATTGCAACAGCTACAATAGCTCAAACTACAATAAGTACAGAAGCAAGTAGATCAGCTGATTGGAACGAAACATTTCAAAGATGGGACTGGCATGGATCATGGCAAGAAGTGAAAATTGACTTCCTGCTACAAGGAAACGTTGTTCTAGTAAGAGATAAAGCAAATAGCACATACACAATGCTAGGCGACTCAAAGGAACTTGATGGGGCATTATTATGGGATGCAATTGATGAGAAGCATTTAAGGTGTTCGTTTATGATGACTGGTCAACCTGATGAAAATAATTACTACTACATATTAGTAATGTATGATGATGTACTATTTAAGTATGCTTATCAAAAAAGATAACCGACTATTATTTATTAAAACTTTAACTTAACAAACATAGATATGAATAAAGAAGCAAAGGTACATATGTTGCCTACGAACGGTAAAGACATAGCAATGCTGTCTAAAAGAGTTAAAGATGGTATGTTACAATCAGCAAATGGACCAGAAGGTGTAGCTAATTGTAATACTATGTGGCAACCTCAACACCTCTACATACTCTCAGATGAAGATATTAAGAAGGGGGATTGGTTCGTAAAGCCTGTCTACAAAGGAGGTATTAAGATAGGTTATGTAATATTACAAGCTGATTCAAGTTATTTTGGCGGGTATGGATATGATTGGGAAGACTGTCATAAAATCATAGCCACAACTGATACTGAGTTACATTACAATAAAGTAGTTGAAGAAGATATGCATATGTATAAAGAGTCTTTACCTCACATACCTCAACACATCATAGAAGCCTATGTTAAAAAGCCATTTGATAAAGTGTTGGTTGAGTATGAAGAATGGACTACCATGTATAGAGGGATGGCTAATTACAAACTAAAACTAAACCAAGACGGAACACTTGCTGTTAGTTTGGTTGAGGAGAAGATGTATAGTAAGGAGGAAGTTGAAGATTTTGGTAGGTTTCTTATGAAATTGACTAATCATGTCATCAGAAAAGAAACTAAAATGAAACCATTAGATGAAGATTCAGGCAACATTTTAGTGAAGGATATGTTAGATAAATGGATTAAAGAAAACTTGTAGTTATGGAAAATGAATTTGTAGATTACAGTACTGCATTAGCTTTAAAAGAATTAGGCTTTGATAAGGATTGTTTTGGACATTATGTAGATGGAACATTAGATTTGATAACTACAGATATAAATGATTATCCACCAATGTATGTAGAAGTTATTAAAGCACCACTATACCAACAAGCATTTAAATGGTTTAGAGAAAAGTATGAGCTGCATGCTGAAATTATAGTTCAATTAGGTTTTAAACATTGGAATGCGCAAATACTACCAAGTGGTAGATGGTTAAAATCAACAGAAAAAAAAGGTTTTAAAACTTATGAAGAAGCAGAGCTTGCTTGTCTTAGAAAACTAATTGAAATAGTTAAAGAAAACTTGTAGATATGGATGGAATAGCATGGAAAAAACATGACATGATACCCTTTGATAGAAATGAAAAAGCCTTTAATGCTTATCTTGATAAGTACATGGCAATTACCGAGGAACCTTTAAAGGAATTAAAGGTTTTAAAAGAAACCTTTAAGATCGGTTCCCATGAATACAATGTGTTAGCTAAAGTATTAATCCAATTGAAAGGTCACTACAATTACTGCAAAGACACTCGCAGTATCAACCTTAAAGAAAGCTTATAAATATGAAACATACTTTTAAAATAGGAGAGCATGCACTCGGAGGTATAGTAAATTGCGAACTTAAAGACGATAGATTTACTGTTCAGTGTGTTGATCAGAACACAAACGATATTGTATTAAGCGGTATCTTTACAATACCTCAAGACAAACAGAAACTATTCGTGTGGTTAGGATGTGATGTAACATCATCATACCATGCAGATAAGATATTAGATCACTTCAAATTAAATATTTAATGGCAAAGACTAAGCAAGACTTACAAGCTGAGTTACAAGCAGAAGCATTATTCCAAATTGGAAATCAATATGGAATATCTGTTGAGATTGGGACCGGTGGAGGTAAAACTTTGCTTGGTCTTAAGCATATGCTCAAGCAGTATTCAGATAGTGCAGAGTTTCTAGTACTAGCATCAAAGAAATCTATCCTTGAAGAATGGAAGAATGAAGCTATTAAACACAACTTAGAATACCTACTTGATCACATTACATTCTCAACATATAGAAGTCTTATCAAGCAACCAATCTATTACGATTGGGTTTATGCTGATGAATGTCACAGCTTTACAATCAACCATACATCTTGGTTAGATTCTTATGAGATTAACAACGGAAAGTTATTAGGTCTTACTGGAACTTATCCTAAGAATGGTGACAAACAAAGAATATGTGACACCTATTGTCCTCGTGTATTCCAATACGATGTTGATGAAGCAATTGATAACGGTATGCTAAATGATTATGTCATTTGGGTACACTTATTAAAGCTTGATAAACGTCACACCTATCAAAAAACTAACAAGAAGACAGGTGGTAAATGGAGAACATCTGAGTTCAAAGATTATTGGGGCCTTACAAATGCTATTGAAACTTCTGCATCTATTCATAAGAAACAAATGCTACGTATCTTTCGTATGAAATCAATGATGAAGTATCCATCTAAGGTTGCGTATACAAAGAAGATCCTCAATAAAATTCCCAAGAAAGCTTTAATCTTTGCTAATAGTAAAACACAAGCTGGAGAAATCTCTAAGCATACTTATCATTCAGGTAACTCCGATAAAGTAAATCAAAGGGTGTTAGAAATGTTTGATGAGGATATGATATATAGAGTAGCATGCATTGAACAACTATCTGAAGGTAAAAATATTCGTAACTTGCAGGTAGGAATTATACTTCATTCATTCAGTGATGAAAAGAAAACCCGTCAACGTATAGGTAGAATGTTTAGATTATCTCCAGATAAAAAAGCATTTATTCATATCTTATGTTACGAAGATTCAATAGATTTCAAGTGGGTAAAGAATGCATTAAGTAGTTACAATCAATCTAAAATTCATTACTATAGAGAAAAGAAAAAGAGATGAGTGAATCACACCTTTACTTGCTCGATGATAACGAGCATACATTTCAATATGTATATGCTGCACTAATGAAAGTACTTGGACATATGCCTACTCAAGCAGAACAATGTTGCCTTATAGCTCACAATGTGGGCAAGGCACACATTAAAGTTGGGGATATAATGGAAGTCCAAAAGCTTAAAAAAGAACTTGCAGAATACGAAATAAAAACAGAAATTTCAAACACAAAATATGTCTGAACTTAAACCACCGTTTGAAATCGTTTGTATTAACGATAAGAATAGACCAAAAGAAATACCTCCAGAGAAATGGATTAAACATGGTAAGAAATATACCGTGACCAATGTAGGTAAAACTATGGATAATAAAATTGGATTTGTATTAAAAGAGATCGAACTCGGAGATGATACATTCCCATATGATTTATTCTCTGCAAATAGGTTTGGATTAATAACAGGTCCAACTGCAGATGAGATGGCTGAAGAAGCCGTAGAAGAATTGTTAAATGAAACACTTGAAATAGAATCAGTATGATTAAAGTTGTACAATTAGATAAGCGTGCATCATGTCTACCTGGATATGAAAACTTTGAAACAAAACAGATAGCTTGTCGTATGGGTAGACCAAGATTAAAGTCTACAGAACAATTACGTCAAGAGCTTATTGCAAAAGTAAATCAGAAAAAAGGACTCAAGTTTGCAGGATAGCATTAATTGGGAACACATTAATTCAAAAGACAATCATTCTATAGAAGAACTTTCCTATGAGGAGCAACAAGCTCTAAAGGAATATGAAAGAAAACAATCTGAAGAGGAACTATTCTTCAGAGAATTTATCGATAAAGATCCATCAGCTTACAGGCAATGAAAGTAATTTTATTGTGCATAACGTGCCGAGTATATGGTGCGTTGCGATTAGATAAACAAAAACTTTGATTAACAAATAAACTTTATAAATATGTACGACTTAAAAAACACCACGAGACTAAGCGATGCACTATATACTTTGTTGTGTGTAGTTAGATTGTTTGCTTTTCTCCCATTGATTTTAACAAGCCTGTGTTTTGTGCCTATAATGTACTTGCTTGCAGTTACTGCCCCCCTCGATAAACTGGTAAGGCTATTTGAAGGAGTTGTGTTTGACGTTAAGGACTAATTACACACAACACCAAAATATACGCTACTATGTACGAAATTTAGTGAACGTATTTTTTATT
>Ga0307379_10013892_pt1 | contig 10417 bp, 11 predicted proteins | sample UN2MG_FD_202237 | JGI IMG/M metagenome (GOLD analysis project Ga0307379, IMG submission 202237) | Soil microbial communities from Risofladan, Vaasa, Finland - UN-2 | ecosystem: Environmental > Terrestrial > Soil > Coastal area > Acid sulfate soil | place: Finland: Risofladan, Vaasa | collected... | reverse complement strand
AAAATATCTTATGTTTTTCATGTTGCATCATCTCAATCTGGATATGCAACACGATGTAATCAAGAATTATCATGCCATCTTTTTTTGTTTTTTTTTCCCATAAAACACCTTATTTCTCATAAAAACGGGTAGCTAGTGTTAATACCAAATTTTAAAATAAGAGAACTGATTACAGGCACAGGGCATTTTTATGGTAGTTAATTACGACCGTTTATTCTCAAATCGATCAAAAAACCTGAAATCCTCGGAGATACGAGAGTTATTGAAACTCACGCAAAGCCCGGGGTTTATCTCACTTGCCGGGGGTTTACCGAATCCGCAGGCTTTTCCGGTTGATGTTATCCATGAATGCATCGAGAAGGTGTTTAAGACCAATATTCATAATGCCCTTCAATATGGTATGACTGAGGGGTTACCGCTTCTCAGAAATGTTCTTGCGAAGAGAATGAGAGAACGACAGGGTATTGATTGTGAACTCCATGATATTCTGATCACAAGTGGGGCCCAACAAGCACTATCGTTTGTTGCGTTTAATTTGTTAGACCCAGGTGACACCTATATCACCAGTGCTCCAACCTATCTAGGAGCGCTTCAGGCGTTTCATGCATATCAGGGGAATTGTGAATGCATCCCGATGAATGACGAAGGTATCGACATCGATTCGTTGCGCAGAAACCTCAAGAGACTTCACCGAACGGGTATCACTCCGAAGTTTCTGTATGCTGTCGCGACATTCCAGAACCCGTCAGGAGAAAGCATCTCATTGGACCATCGTAAAGAGCTTCTTGAGATCGCCTCAGAATATGATTTTGTAATCGTTGAGGATGATCCCTACGGCGAACTGGTTTTTGAAGGAGAATCCATCCCTGCGATTAAATCCCTTGACACGAAAGGCCGTGTCATCTATATCGGGACATTCTCAAAGGTGCTCGCCCCCGGTTTTCGACTCGCCTGGGTGATTGGATCTGAAGAAGTCATAAATAAATTTTCTCTTACAAAACAATCCAATGATCTTTGTTCGAATATGTTTGTCCAATATGTCGCCTATGAATATATCAAAGGTGGTTACCTCGATATACAAATCAAACATATTAAGCAGCTGTATCGACATAAACGAGATGTGATGGTTAAAGCACTCAAGGAATATTTCCCAGAAGGGGCGAAATGGACAGTCCCTGGTGGGGGGATGTTCCTCTGGGTCACGTTACCGAAAAATGTAAACACGCGTCTGATGTTTAAACGAGCGGTTACCAAAAAGGTTGCGTATGTAGTCGGCGATGCGTTCTATCCGGATAGTAGTAATTATAATTCGATGCGGTTGAATTTTTCGTATTCTGATGACGATGTGATACGGGAAGGAGTTAAACGTCTGGCAGAAGTCATCAAAGAAGAAATGGTTTCTACCTATGACAAGGATGAATACGTAGGAGGAGTATAGACATATCTTTCCTGTTCTTTTCTTGTTGAATCTCAAGGTTTTAAGCAAAAGAGGATGGTTTTTAGGTAAAATTGGCGCTCAGTAACTTTAAATAACAAAATACTATTCCGGAGCTCTATATCTAAAGGGTGATTACTCTGGGCAATATACGACAGACTCATATCAAAAGTGTTGCAATCGATTTAGTGAAGAAGTATCCAGATCAATTTTCTGGTGATTTTCAGAATAACAAAGAGAAGGTTGATCTCCTTGTGACCGTGAGTAGTAACCTTCTGAGAAATAGGATTGCTGGGTATATCACTCGATATGTGGTTTCTCGAAGTAAATCCAAACCAAGTCGACCCATTTCTGAGTAACATCCCAATATTTATTTTATATGGTGAACTATTCACCGCGGGTGAATCTATTACTAACACGATACAGAAAGCTATCGAGTCTCTCCAAAAAGGAGGTTTTGTCCTCATTTATGATAATGAATCCAGAGAAAGTGAAACAGATCTCGTTCTCGCATCCCAGTTCGTTACCCCTGATGCAATCAAACGTATGCGCAAAGACGGTGGCGGACTTATTTTTCTAATGATTTCCCATCCTGCTGCACAGAAACTACAACTACCATTTCTCTCTGATTTATTTTCTACGATGAGTCCACAATATCCGGTCCTGAAAGCACTTGTCCCTAACGATATCCCATATGATACGAAATCCTCTTTCTCCTTGTACATCAATCACCGAAAGACATTTACAGGAATCACTGACAACGACCGCAGTCTTACCATGAAGAAATTCGCAGAACTCGTCAGCACCATAAAAAATAAGGATAGTGAAACAGCATTACACGAGTTTGGGAAGGGATTCCGATCCCCGGGACACGTCCCCATCTGCATCGCCTCAGAAAAACTTCTCAAAGAGCGAAAAGGTCATACGGAGCTAGTGATTTCATTACTCGAAATGGCTGGACTTACCCCAGTCGGGAGCGGCTGTGAGATTATGGGAGAAAAAGGCAAAGCGCTACCGAAAGAAGATGCAAAAAAATACGCTGAAAAAAACAACCTTGAATTCTTAGAGGGGAACGATATCATCAAAGCGTGGAGACAATGGTCAAAGTAATGGCAACCGGGACTTTTGATTTACTACACATGGGCCATATTTATTATCTCAAAGAAGCAAAAAAACTCGGAGATACCCTTGCAGTTGTGGTCGCAACTGATACAACAGTACGGAAACTCAAACATGACCCGATCACGCCCCAGGAGATACGAGTAAACCTCATCAAAGAGCTCAAAATGGTCGATGAAGCCTACCTTGGTTATGAAAAGGATATGTATAGAATCGTTGAAGAAATCAAACCAGACATCATCGCCCTTGGCTTTGATCAAATCCATGATGATATCGCGATCCAGAAGGAGTTGAAAAAAAGAAAACTCAACGTGCAGGTCGTCCGACTCCCGAAATACCAAGGTGAAAGCGACCTCGAAGGTACACGCAGGATTATTCAAAAAGTCATTGCCGCCCATGAATTTCAGAAAAAGATGCAACGCATCGAAGGAGAACCATGAAACATATCGGTATCGCAGACACCACCTTTGCCCGCTTTGATATGGCTCACGCAGCAATCGACGAACTCCAATCCAGCTCCACAGGAATTAAGGTCATCCGATACACAGTCCCAGGGATAAAGGATTTACCGGTTGCATGTAAAAAATTATTTGAGGAATCGTCCTGTGACATTGTTATGGCACTCGGTATGCCAGGCCCAAAACCTATTGATAAACAATGTGCCCATGAGGCAAGCACGGGGCTTATCCATACCCAGTTACTGTGTAACAAACATATCATTGAAGTCTTTGTATATGAGGATGAAGCACAGACGAGCAAAGAACTTGCATGGCTTGCGAACCAACGAACACGCGAACATGCTCGAAATGTCATCGACCTGTTATTTCATCCTGAGAATCTTACTAAACAGGCTGGTCATGGTCATCGTGAGGGATTTGAAGACGCAGGACCAGTACCATAAAAAAGGAGGTAAAATAAATATGGCGAAAGAAACAATACGAATCGGAGCGGTTGTCTCTGATTTCAACTATGACATCACTATGATGATGTTCGAACGAGCAAAAGAACACGCGGAGTTCCTAGGGGCTGAAATTACCAAAGTCGTGAAAGTCCCAGGGGTATTTGACATGGGTCTCGCCGTCAAGAAATTACTTATGCGGAAAGACATCGACGGTGTGATCACCATAGGGGCAGTGATCGAAGGGGAAACCGAGCATGATGACTTAGTCATACAACATGCTGCCCGAAAAATCGCTGATCTCGCATTAGAATACAACAAACCAGTTGGTCTTGGGATTTCTGGTCCAGGAATGACGCGACTCCAGGCAGAAGACCGTATTGAACGAGGTAAAACAGCGGTTGAAGCAGTCGTTAAACTCCATCAACGATTACAAAAAATCTAAAAAAATATTTCATCTCTCTCTTTCTTATTTTTCAAAAGGTACTACAGTGATGGTTAATCGCTCGAGTTCTGAGATTTTTTCGGTTGCGAGCTTAATAATCTCCGACTGTATTTGAGTGAGTTCTATTACGGTCATATCTCCGGGGACCATTATCTCAAGCTCACCTTGGATTACCGGTCCTGTCCTTCGCAATCGGACAACCTGGGCCGCCTTTACTCCAGGTATCCGTTCTGCATATGTTTTAATAAGTAAACCATACATGAGACAATCGCCATCGCAAGCATCTACAAGCATATACCCTGCTTCTTTGATTGCAGCAAATCCAATGGTGACGATGACACCAGCGATGATAAAACCAATGATCGAATCTGCAATATGATATCCAACTGATGAAAGAAGCAGCGCGACAACAGTAAGAAAGGATGTTGTTCCATCTTTGATGGTATTGAATGCATCGAGTTTTACAGAGCTCATATGTGCGGTTTTATATTTGATGATTTTATAAACACCAAGACTTATTGCAACAAGGCCGGCGATGGATGCGACGATTGCACCTATGAATGGAAGCTGGATCTCCTGAGGATTTATCAGTTGATTGTAGGATCGAAGAACGATGTATCCCGCTAACAAAAACATAACGATTGCTGCAGCAATAGAAGCAAGATTTTCAAGCTTATAATACCCAAAATGGAATCGTTGATCAGCTGGTTTTTTAAAGAAACGAAGCCCGGCCCAGACGATTCCTGATACAAACCCATCTCCGATACAATCAAAACCATTTGCTATGAGCGCAACACTTTGAGAGATTGTTTCACCAAGAATAACCTGCAGTATTCCAAGACCCACCAGTGATATGGTGGTCACTGCAGCAATTGTTTCCGTGCGGTTGATAACAGATTCTTGGTTACTAACCATTATACCATAGAAGGAACAACATGTTATTAAGAATTATTATTTAGTTTGGTAAAAGAACATGACCGTATGATGATATCCTCGTATTTCTTTACACAATTCAGCCATCAAAATAATTTTATGAAAAAGTATTTAAGGAGCGGTTTTCATGGCAGGATACGATATAAAAAAGACGAGGAATATTGATGGTGAAAATCAACATTACTATAGAAGGAGAAGATATTTCAGGGATTATCGATGAATTATTGCATGTTGGCATTGATATGTTAAAGGCAAATAGAAAAGAGCTTAAGGAAGTTCTAAAGATTATTGCGGATGAATCCCTTGAGGTTCTCAATGAGAAAAAAACATTAGAGAAGGGTGCGGAACTTTACAGGAAAATTAATTCTGAGATTAACTGGACGTACAAACGAGATAAAGAATAAGAAGGGAAAAATATTCTATTCTAATTCAATAAAGTCATGTGAGCTTTTTGTAAGAAGATCCATTCCATCTTTTTTTACAAGGATGTCATCTTCAATGCGGATTCCACCAAATCCGGGTAGATAGATCCCAGGTTCAACCGTAAGAATCATGTTTTCTTGTAGTACCATACCGCTATCGGGGGCAAGACCACTACCATCATGAACAGCAAGACCAAGAGAATGACCGGTAGAATGAATGAATTTTCCTTTGAATTTTGTTGAATCAATAAAAGAACTGACAGCATGGTGAATGTCACTTGCTTTCACCCCAGGTTTTATTGCGTTCAACGCGATTTGTTGGGCGTTGAGTACTGTTTCGTACATCTCTTTTTGTTTTTCAGTGGCTTTCCCAAAAACAAATGTGCGAGTGATGTCAGAATTATACTTTTTATAACATGCGCCGAAATCACATAAAATAAGGGACCCACCCTCGAGTTTCACATCCCCATGGCCATAGTGCGGTTCAGCCGTGTTTTTCCCAAAAGATGAAATGGTGTCAAACGCAGGTTTTTCTGCACCAAGGTTCTGGAGTGAATAATTGATTTCTGCAGCAAGCTCGTTCTCACTGATTCCTTCAGAAACGAGATCAGGGATTATTGCCATGGTATCATCAGCAATCAAGCAAGCCTGTTTGATACGCTGAAGTTCTTCTTCATCTTTGATAAGCCGTGTTTTGGAAAAACCATCTGATACATCAACAAAGTTCATTTGAGGGAAAATCTCGGTTAATTTGCTGAATTCGAAATAGGAAAGACCACTCGTATTCACACCAATAGTGTTAAAGGAAGAAAGAAGACGTTTGAGTGTGCCGGAAAATTCATCTTTTGTTTTGTAGATGGTAATTTGTGCTTTGGATTTTCGTGCACTTTCTGCCTCCAGTTCAGAAACGAGTACATCAAGAGTACCGTCAGGATAGAGCACCGCACAAGATCCTTCAAACAGCCCCTGCTCCAGGTTAGTCACATAAAAGAAATTATCATCAACGAATGGCGCAGAAGCATTTTTAAGCAGAATACAATCAACAGCTTTGTTGCTGTTAATAAAAACATTTTTTACTCTATGTATCATGTAGAAATCACCTCACCTTCAGGTACGCATTCCTCAGCTAAATAAATGAAGAAGAATCGAGAGAATGGTGTAATGAGTTTACTTTTCTATTGAAGAAATAAGGCTGTGTAGTTGGTCCAGGTCGGTTCTGATATTCTCTACTTCTTGCATCTTTTCCTTTTCGAAGCTTTTCAGGATAGATGGCAGATCCGCGGTAAGCTTGTAGAGATGAACTGGTCTTCCTTTCCCTTTCTTTTTTTCATCGCGTTTCTTTGCCCAACCTCTTCGTCGTAGTTCTTGCATGGCGACACTTACTTCAGGCTGTCGGAGATCAGCTCCTTGTTCAACTTCTGCAGAGCGACATTCATCCACCTGAGATATGTAAAGTAATGTCTTTGCGAGGTTCTTTGGCATTCCTAGCTCTGAGAACAACTGTACTGCTTTATTTTCATTATCATCCAATACGAAAGACTTTTTCCGTTTCATACATTCTCCTCGCGGAATAAATCAATTCTGATGTATATATAATTTTCCAATTTTTTCACTTAAATTTTTATATCCTATTCTATTATTTAAATCTTTTTATTTTTACTTTGCTTTCATCCATGATACGCTTCGCAAGATCATCAGGATACTCACCGGCATAAATAATTTCAATGACACCAGCGTTAATCAACATCTTTACACACACGACGCAGGGAGTGTTTGTGCAGTATAGTACAGACCCTTTTATTGAGACACCAAACACTGCCGCCTGTATTATCGCATTCTGCTCCGCATGTAATCCTCGACACAGTTCATGCCGTTCCCCAGAGGGAATGTTCAGATCCTTTCTAAGACACCCAGAATCACAACAATGCTGTAACCCTTTAGGGGCTCCATTGTACCCGGTACTGAGGATATGTTTTTCCTTTACGAGAATGGCACCAACTTTCCTTCGTAAGCACGTACTACGCTTTGCAACCACATAAGCCATTTCCATAAAATATTCATCGTATGACGGTCGTTCTTCCATGAAAATCCAAAAGAAGAATACCAGCAGAGCTTAATAAAATTATGATTTCACAATCGCTTGTGGATTATCTTTTCCCCGCAAGAACAAATGCTCTCCAAACAACGCCCGAAACGCAGTAGTAAGAGAAGAGAACCCAAGAATGATAACCCAAACCACAGGATCAAAAATAGGTGTCGTGGTAAAGAGAGTATTCAATGCCGGAAGATACATAATCGCAAGAATCATAAGAAAGGTGAAAACAAAAAAAGATTTCAATAACAGATTCCGTCGTTTAAATTTCTCAAGAAGACTTCCTTCACGCAATATAAATACATAAATTTGTGGTGACAGTAACGTGATTGCAAACGCTACACTACCTGCTATGAGCTCGACTTGCCCGATAGCGACCCCATGATTTTTCGTATATTCAAAAGAAAGAATGTACCCAGCAGCGATACACAACCCAAACACAATTCCATCAAGAATCATGATCAACCGTTGTTTCCTTGAGATAATCGGCTCAGACAGTTGCGATGGATTTCGCTTCATGATATCCTTGTCAGCAGAGTCAGTGCTCACCCCAACACTAGGGAATGTTTCCATAATAACATTTGACCAAAGCAGCTGGAGCGGCATTAACGGAACAGGATACCCCAAGAGTGGTGTAATCAAAATACCGACAACTTTTCCGATGTTGTTCGTAATGAGGTATCGAATCAGTTTCTTCAGATTCTGATACACACGACGCCCTTCTTCAATGGCCTTGACGATAACAGAAAAATTATCATCGGTAAGGATAATATTTGCTGCCTCCTGAGACACCTGTGTTCCTGCGCGGCCCATGGCGATGCCTACATCAGCTTTTTTCAAAGCAGGGGCATCATTCACACCATCCCCGGTCATGGCAACAATATGGTTTTTCGCCCGCAGTTTTTCAACAATCTTTAACTTATCAAGCGGCGCGACACGAGAATAAACTCTGAGATGCTCTATTTGATTTTCGAATTCTTCATCACTTAATTGTTCGAGGTCTTTTCCTTCAATCGCTTGGTTTATATCAGAAGCAATACCTACACTTTCTGCAATCGAAAACCCGGTTTTTATACTATCACCAGTGATCATCACCACATTGATGTTTGCTTCTTTTGTCTCCTGAATCATCTGTTTAACTTCGTCCTTTGGTGGGTCATAAATCGCCGCGGTTGCCAGAAACGTAAAACCAGAAAGATTATTCACATCAATCTTCGCTATGTTATCTAAATTTGATGTTTTAATAAAACCAATAAGCCGGAACCCCTTTTCTGATCGTGCGGATAGCTCTTTTAGGATATGTTGCCGGTGATGATCATCCAGCTCCTGAATCGTCCCATCATCATAATATGAGTTGCAGAACGTGAGAATTTTCTCTGGTGCACCCTTGATATAAATATCTTGTTTCCCTAAGCTATCTTGGGTGAGAATCGCTGAAAACATCAGGTCGGAGGAAAATGGAATTTGGTCAATAGTTTTGTACGTGTCAAATTGATTTGGTTTAAAACCGTTTAAAATCGATGCTTTTATCAGTGCGATCTCAGTGGGATCTCCTAGCTCCTTGATGATGTTTCCCTCTTGTTCAACGACCTGGGCAGTGGAACATTTCACTGATGTTAAAAAAAGATCATGGAGCAGAGCTGATCTTCCTTCTGCAATCATTTTAAATACATCGGCCATGACGAAAAATTTAGTGCCAACGAAAAATTCCTTCACGGTCATATCATGTTTTGTTATAGTTCCTGTTTTATCAGTGCAGATATAATCGACATTTCCGAGAGTTTCAATCGATGAGAGTTGTTTGACGATTACAGAGTTTTTCGCAAGTCGTTCCATCGCTAGAGACAATGCAATGGTCATCGATGCAGGGAGACCCTCCGGAAAGACAGCGACCAGGATGCTTATGGCAAGCAAAATGGAAAATCCAATATCGGTACCTCGTAAATAACCCATGATTAACACTAAAACGAGAGAGACAACCGCAAGTGCAACAAGTGTTTTGATTTCGCGGTCCATTTTCTTTTGAATCGGTGTTCGCTCATCTTCTGCTTCTTGAATGTTGGTTGCGATTTTCCCGATCTCTGTTGCATTCCCTGTTTTTACGACGAGTGCCCCTGCATGGCCGCTGAGGACCTTGCTGCCAGCGAACACGATATTTTTCATCTCGTAGAGTTTCGGGTTTTTTTCAAGTAATGGATGTATATTTTTCCGAATTGGTTCACTTTCACCGGTGAGATGCGCTTCGTCAACAAGTAGATCTGCCGCTTCAATGAGTCGCGCATCACTTGGGATAATATCGCCGGATTCAAAAACGATAACATCCCCAGGAACTAAAAATTTTGAAGCGATGACATCTATGTTACCGCTGCGAATAACCTTACATTGGGGTGAAAGAATTTTTTTTAGCTCTTCAGCTGCTTTTTCTGCTTTACCTTCCTGAACCAGACTAATAATAGTGTTGATGATAACAACACCGACAATCGCTATTGCCTCAAGAGCATCTTTGATGATAAAAAATGAAAGGAGAGCGGCAATAATCAGAATAAGAGCCATTGGTTCAATGAGTGCTTCAATTATTTTCCGGAAAATGGTCTTCTTTTTTACCTTTGCGAATTCATTTGTCCCGTAAATGCGTAATCGTTCCTCTGCAATTTCTTCGGAAAGACCTTGTGGTGAGCTCTGAAATGTAGTAAATAATTCTTCATTCGTTTGGAAGGAGAAATTCCCTGAGATATCAATTTTTTCAGGTTCCATTATATTCTTCCTTTGGTTGTTTATCCGAAATCATGTATTGTTTTATTTAGTTTTCATTCTTAGGAAAAATAGTAAATTATGTGATAGAAACCATACATTATTTAAGGAGTTGAAAGATAAAGGACTTCGAAAAAATATAACTGTTGGGAGTTTATGAAAAAAATTGGTATCTTAACCGGTGGTGGCGATTGTCCCGGGCTTAATGCAGTGATTCGAGCAGTGGTAAAAAAATCTTCAAAAAATAATTGGGAGGTCATCGGCATTCTTGATGGATGGAAAGGCCTTATCGAAGGAAATGTTATGCCACTTACCGATCAGC